>Ga0116153_10002270_pt1 | contig 15488 bp, 18 predicted proteins | sample AD_UKC028_MetaG_FD_89896 | JGI IMG/M metagenome (GOLD analysis project Ga0116153, IMG submission 89896) | Active sludge microbial communities of municipal wastewater-treating anaerobic digesters from USA - AD_UKC028_MetaG | ecosystem: Engineered > Bioreactor > Anaerobic > Digestate | place: USA...
ATGTTTTCATACCATTGCCCTGGGCAAGTTCAGTTGCCGGGCTTCTATCGGCTACGGTTATTCTGCAGCTCCTTGCCTACCATACTGCGAATGCCCTCAAGCGGGATATCGACAAGCCACGAAACCTGGCAAAGAGTGTAACGGTGGAGTAAGGATATAGACATTTCTCTGATAATTCGTAGTTCAGTACCAATCTGAAGAAAACGGCTCAATTTTTAAAATTCTCCCTGGCTATGGCCAATAGGTCATTTTTTGGAATTCTTACGAAATTATCTATGGCTTTTCAACTTGCATGCTTGTGATCCTCAAGGGAGCCTGTAATTTTTTTTAGTAACTATTTTCTCCAAGGATCGATACGTTCTGACCGATTCGAGTTCATGGTGTGACTCATCTCTGTGTATTGAGTTCCGATTGAAAGAATTATTCGATAGCAAAAAAACCAATCAGTAATCCCCCTCTCATGAAACGGCAGTGTCTGTGTTGGATTAGTGTAACTTATAAAAAGCATATCCGGATGATACTCCGGACATTGTTCGAAAATGATGCCCGACCTTCTTTAGAGATATACAAAGTGAGAGACATACCGAGACATACCCTTATACATCCCCATTCAGATACTTGTGATCAGGAGATAGCATGGAAATATTGGCAAAGATGAAGGATAAAAGAACAATTTTTGTGGCAGTGATCCTGGTAGTGCTCTTTTTTTTGGTGTTATATATCCGGGCTTTACCCCTGATTAACCTGGGTACTACCGATGTTCTCAATATTGTAGGGAGTGATGATCCCCTCTATAACCTCCGGCAGATCGAACAGATCATTGCTAACTTCCCGGGCTACAGCTGGTTTGAGGCAATGACACTCTTTCCAACGGGCCAGACTGTGCCATGGGGACCTTTGTTCACCTTTATCTGCAGTGTTGTATGCCTTCTGGCAGGAGCAACAACCCGGACGGAAATCATCCAGGCGGCGCTCTGGGTACCCCCCATCCTCGGGGCACTGATGGTCCCGGTCATCTTTTTTCTTGTCAGAAAAATCTGGGACTGGAAAGCCGGCCTGATTGCTGCAGCCCTGATCGCCGTTATCGGTGGACAATTCTTCTTCCGTTCTTTGGCGGGGTACCTTGACCACCACATAGCAGAGGTATTCTTCAGCACCATCTACTGCATAGCCTATCTCTACGCTCTTGATTTCTGCCGGAAGAGTTCAATCGACTTCAAACAATGGCACACTCTTAAATATCCAATCGTGGTCTCCTGCATTGCCGGCGTTGCTTATGTCCTCGGCTTCCTCACCATGCCGACCATGATCCTCTTTGCCTTCATCACTGCCCTCACCACCATTGGTCTCTTCATTTACGAATATTACCATGGGAGACACGGGGAATACATTGTCGTGATCAATACAGTGGTGTTTGGCATTGCACTAGTCGTCTCCCTCTTTTTCCAGCCTTCCAGCGGATTTGCGCTTTACTTCTATTCAATTGGACACCCCATCTCCTACCTGCTCCTGATTATCGGTACAATCATCCTGTATGTTCTCTCCCGATTCCTGAAGGGAAAACCTTGGTACAGCTATCCAGCTATCGTCATTGCGCTCATGGTAGTCGGTATCCTGGTCATGGCTTTAACGCTTCCAGCCCTTTTCCAAACATTTATAGAAGGGCTGCAATCATTCTTCGGCCTCAGTCCCTATACCGTTACCATCCAGGAGGCGCGGCCATGGACCCTTGGTGAGGCCTGGGCGGTCTTCAACTTCGGCCTCCTGCTGATGATCGGAGGCATCCTCGTCCTCCTGTATAAGAACTGGAAGGAATACCGGCCCGGAAATATTTTTGTCCTTGTCTGGTCGTTCTTTGTCATCATCGCAGCATTCCGGGAAGTCCGGTACGAATACTACCTGGCAGTGAACATTGCCCTGCTCGGGGGCATCTGTGTCGCGTATGTCCTCGAGCGTGCCTGGCCGGATATATTGGCAATGGGAAAAAGGACTGCTGTAAAGGAGCCGGAACCAGAGCAACAGCAGGTGAAGGGATCGGCGAAAAAGAAAAAGGCTGACCGGATCTCGCAGAAAGCAACCAGGAAAGCTGTTTCGAAAACAAAGATCAACTATGCCAATATTCTCCTTGCCGGCCTTGCCTGTGCCTTCGCTATCATCTTCGCGATATTATCGTTACAGCAGCAGTATGCCGTGGCATCTTCTGGTGGGATACGGATGAATCAGGACTGGAGGGAGTCGCTGGAATGGATGAACACACACACTCCTGAAACTGGGGTTGACTATTACACTATCTATGAAAAGGACACCTTCACGTACCCTGCAACAGCATACGGGGTCATGTCCTGGTGGGATTACGGACACATGATCACCTATCTCGCTAACCGCATCCCGAATGCAAACCCATTCCAGGCGGGAGTAGCTGGACCGAACGGTTCTGCGACGTTCTTCGTATCAGGGATGGAATCGGCCACCAACGAAGTCGCGAACAATCAGAGCACCCGGTATGTGGTGACCGACATCGAGATGGCGACAGGCAAGTTCTGGGCGATGGCGACGTGGTACAATACCACCGAAAAGCAGGCACCCTATCAACCAACCTACTACATCCCCGATCCCGCGAATCCAGGTACCTATCAGCCCCTCACTGCATACACGGACCTGTATTTCCTGACCACGGTATCGAGATTACACAACTTCGATGGTTCCTACACTCCCGCTGGAGAAGTTTATTATGTCGAGTATACCACCTCGATCGGTACCAGGTCAGACCAGATGGTAATCGCCAAGGCTACTGTCATGGATGCCGAGGAAGCAAATGCCTCCGCAGCCCAGTATAACCAGCAGGCACAACCCGGGACTGGTGCTGCTGTAATAAGTACGAATTTCATCCAGCCGACAACCAATATCCCAGCGCTCAGCCATTACCGGCTTGTCCATGAATCGCCGACCAATGTGTTCTCTGGTTCTTCTCCCGATGTGAAGTACGTAAAGATATTTGAGTATGTCCCAGGGGCCCGGATCAAGGGAGAAGGGATCATCGAACTGCCTCTGGTTTCCAACACCGGGAGAGCGTTTGTGTACCGCCAGCAGAGTACGAATGGGGAGTTTGTCGTACCCTATTCTACCGAGGGGAATCCCTATGATGTACGGGCGGCTGGCAAGTACAAGATTACCGGAACCGGAAGGCAGATCTCGGTTTCAGAAGACGCGATCATGAGAGGCCTTCAGATCACCTGAACGATGACATCCCAGTGCTCGGCCATCTGCGGGGAGGAATTTACCGCCCACGATATGGCGATCTCCCGCGAGAACCGGGCACGCATCGAGAACGTCATCAGCCGCATCCCGAATTACGTCAGACGTTATCCTCCTGAACCGGCACGGGCAGGAGATCTCGAACGGGTCCATGATCCCCGGCATATCCGGATGATTGAGGAGTTCAGCTCGTATCATGGTCTCCATTATATCGACATGGACACCTACGTGACTGAGAATTCCTATGCCACTGCACTCCTCGCTGCCGGATCGTCCATCAGGGCATGCAGCAGGGCATTGGACGGGGAACACTGCTTTGCCCTCATCCGGCCGCCAGGGCACCACGCCGAACCAGACCGGGCGATGGGATTCTGCCTCTTCAACAATGCAGCGGTTGCCGCTGCATGGGCCCTCCAAACGATCGACCGTGTCGCCATTATCGACTGGGATCTCCACCATGGGAATGGAACGCAGAAGATCTTTTACCAGAGCGACCGGGTGCTCTTCTGCTCTATCCACCAGAGCAATGCCTTCCCGGGAACAGGATGGATCGATGAGATCGGTGAGGGGAGAGGTCGGGGGTTCACCCTGAACGCCCCGGTATTACCTGGCAGCACCATCGATGATTATGCCTGCGTATTCAGCGATGTGTTTGCCGAGGCCCTCTCTCACTTCTCCCCCGACCTCCTGATCATCTCCGCCGGCCAGGACCCTCTGGCCGATGATCCCATGGAAGGGATGCGGCTCTTCCCCCGGGATTTCGGGGTCCTGACCCGAATCCTCATGGAAGCACAGGAGAGTCCCCTGGCCCTCGTCCTGGAAGGGGGATATGGCCCCTCTCTCGGCGAAGCGGTTGCTGCGATATTTGATGCACTGCATGGAAGGCCGGTAAAAATGCCCTCCGGCTATCCCCGTCAGAGTACGCGGAAAGTTGTCACCCATTTAAAGAAAGTGATGATATGAGGCCGTTATCCCCTGAATCAACATCTGAGAGGATTATTCATCTCCACCTTCAGAAGAGGGATTATTTTTCCAAGGATTGCCAAATCTTCGGAGAGATCATGGAATAGATGCCCCTATCTCCCGGTATGTACCAGGATACGCGCAGGATTGACGTGTGAAACTTCAAATCCTGGTATGATGACCCTGACAACCGGGATGACAGTCCGTGTGAGATCACAGACACAAACCCTCTCAGCGAAGGATCGCAGTTCCTCAAGCACCAGCCGGATGTCATCATCGATATAGGGAGTGCTCAGATCGTCCATGGAAGAGATCGGGAACTCTTCTGCAGGGGCAAACCACTCCCTGTTAATCCGTTTCATACGGTCATACCCTGCCCGCTCAACCAGGCTTTTCCGGCCGGGATTCTCCCTGCCGCCAGACAAGTGCGAAGCCCGGCTCTGGGCTACCTCGGTAAGAGCCCGGAGTACCGCGATAGAAGGATCAGGATGCGTCCCAGAACCCATCACGAGCAGTTCCGGGTCTTTGGTTTCCGTGTCATCTGCTGCTGCCGCAACGGTAGGAATCCGGGTTTTCCCGGAAAGCAACCAGAGGTGTATCTCGATCCCGCTTGACTCCATCTTATTCCTGATATCCCGTGCCGGACTGGGGTGGTCAAGCTCAAGCCGCCTCCCCATGCAGCGGGTTCTGCTGGCAACACTCATATCATCCCGTTCCATCACCTCGAGAATACCATGCAGGATTGCCTCTTCCCTCACGTTCCCGCTTGCAAGACCGTTGGTGTCGCTCTGGAACAACGGAAAGGTCATACCCAGCGTATCATACGGATGGAAGACCGCGTTGCTTGGCATATACACCTCATCACCTGAGAGCAGGTCCAGTGCAGGACTCCAGTGAAGTTTCTCCCGTTCATGCAGATCCCGTGGCAGGATAAGATCTGCCGGATTGACCGTCCTGTGTACGGGCAGTTCTTCGTATGCTGCATACTCCATCTGGTCCATCCGGTATTCTGCACTGTATCGCTCCACTGCTTCCATCATTGCCGATACTTTCGCCTGGACAGGATCCTTGCCCTTGCCGGCGTGGTAGCGGACACCTCCCCGCGCTGCACGGGGGCGGAAGGCCGAAAAACAGGGGATCCCTATTCTGTCAGACGGGGTGATATCCTTCACCTCTTCAACCCCTATCATCTCCATTAGGGGACTCACTGAAACGAGTGTTTCATCGGGAGATTTTACCCGGTGGGTTCCGTCAAGATACTGCTTCCTGACCCTTTGCAGCGTGAAGCTCATCATTCGTTATGGCATAGAAAATATCTTTATAGTATCCTTATGCCTCAATGTTAGGTATGAACGCCGAAGAACTGGTAATCGGGATGCAGGTCCGCTATCCCAGGACCGGGACAAGCGGCAGGGTGACCCGTGTCGAGCAGCAGCATGGTGACCTGTTTGCTGAGCTTGACAGCACAGGTCTCCTGTATAAGATAGCGGAACTGGTGCCTGCCGCTTCGACAAAAGGGAAAGAGGAGAAGAGCCCGGAGAAGGATCTGGAGAGTATCAAAAAGGAAAGGGAGTTTTTATCAGACGAGGCCTTCCGCGAAGCGCTCTCGCATACGGACCAGAGCTGCGAGGGTGGAGGTTAATCGTTGATTGGGATCGTCGTCAACTTGACTGACTCAACTCCCTTCTGGGACATCAGTCGTTCAGCAAGGGTTTTCAGGTCAGACCCTTCTCCCCTTATGAGAATAATCTCCAGACATCGGTCGTGGCTTACATGGGAGTGAAGCGTTGCCTGAATGATCCCCATGAATTCGTGCTGGATATCAGTCAGGGTTGAGAGCAACCCCCGTTGGTCATGGTCATAGATCATAGTGATGACCCCCTGACGCTCCCCTTTGACATCAGACATCCACTTGTAATAGGTGATATAGCTCCGTATCGCATCCCTGATCCCTTCCGAACGGGAGGAGTAGCCCCGGTAGTTGATGATCTCATCGAATTTGTCCAGAAGGTTTTTTGGAAGCGATATCCCAATCCTCGAGAGCTCTGTATCAATCGTCATCAGAAGGTACCTCGGATAATGAGATCTGCACAGATCCTCCACTTAATCCTTCCGGCCCATCATTGGTAAAGTACCACTTTTTCAGAAGATTTCCAGAAAATGCCCATTACCCTCTCCACCTCCCATGGACTAGTTTCATAACTATACGGCGATCCATGACCGGTTTGTATAAGTAGGTTCATTCAATATTACATAAGGAGGTTTGATCGCATTTGCGTGATGTAACAATTCCAGGCGTCAATATCGGAGTCGTCGGTCATGTGGATCATGGAAAGACCACGCTTGTCTATGGGCTCACGAAAGCATGGACGGATCGGCACAGCGAGGAGATAAAACGGGGCATCTCGATACGCCTGGGATACGCGGATGCGACATTTTACCGGTGTGAAGGGTGCGCCGGTTCCGATTCATTTTCGACGACACCCGAATGTCCGATCTGCGGGACAAAGGGTGTCCCGTTCCGATCCGTATCATTTGTCGATGCACCTGGTCATGAAACCTTAATGGCAACGATGCTGTCAGGTTCTGCCCTTATGGATGGGGCTATGCTTGTGATAGCGGCAAATGAACCCTGCCCACAACCTCAGACAAAAGAACATCTGATGGCGCTCGAACTTGTCGGGATCAAAAGAATAGTGATCGTGCAGAACAAGATCGACGTCGTATCACAGAAAGATGCTCTCAGGCACTACGAGCAGATCAAGGCATTCGTGAAAGGTACCGTTGCTGAAGGCGCTCCGATCATCCCGATCTCTGCACAGAAATCGATCAATATCGGGGCAGTGATCGAGGCGCTGGATGCGGTAATTCCGGAGATAGAGCGTGATCCGGGCGCAAACCCTGTCATGCTGATTGCACGCTCCTTCGATATCAATAAACCTGGATCGAACTGGCGTGATGTAAAAGGAGGCGTGATAGGGGGATCCCTGATCCGTGGGGTTTTCAAGGAGGGGGATGACATAGAGATCCGACCCGGCCGGCAGATCCAGGCAGAGAACAAGATACGGTGGGAACCGATCACGACGAAGATAACGACTATCAATGCCGGATCCAAAAAAGTCCCGGAAGCAGGCCCGGGTGGGCTGCTGGGGATAGGAACCAAACTCGATCCAGCCCTCACAAAAAGTGACGCGCTTGCCGGACAGGTCACGGGTCACACGGGTGCGTTGCCACCGGTCTGGGATCGCCTCCGATTCCAGGTCACCCTCATGGAGCGTGTCGTGGGTGCTATGAGCGAGCTCTCGATCGAACCGCTCAAGCACCACGAGCCTCTGATGCTCTCAGTTGGTACTGCGGTCACCGTAGGGGTGGTTACCAGCGCCAGAAAAGACCTGGCAGAAGTAACCCTGAAGCGCCCGGTCTGCGCTGAACCAGGGGCACGGATCGCAATCAGCCGCCAGGTTGGAGCCCGATGGCGTCTTATCGGGATGGGCGTCCTGACCGAGTGACCGTCCTGATCGATGCAAATGCGTTGATGGCGCAACTGCAGTTCAGGATAGATATCTTTGCAGGACTGACGGAATGTATCGGTGCGTTTGAACCAGTGCTTCTCGACTGTGTTCGGGATGAGTTGCGCGGTCTTGCCGCATCACATGGAAAGGAAGGATCATCTGCGCGGTCTGCGCTTATCCTTGCAGAGCGGTGCACGATCGCTGAGACCGGAATGTATGGAGGGTCAGTAGATGAGAAGATCCTTTATTATGCAAGCACGCATGGATGCATGGTATTCACAAACGACCGGGATCTCCGGACAACCCTGCTTGCTCAGGGGATTCCAGTGATCTCGCTCGCAGGAAAACAAAGGCTGGAAGTTTACAGGAACTAGGTGGATCATGTATTACCGGATAAAACTGGCAGACAAGGTGCGGGTTCCACCCCACCGTCTCGGTGAGGAGCTCCGGAAGGTGATCCTCGATGTGCTGCAGGAGCAGCTTGAAGGGAGCATCGACAAGGAGATTGGCATTTTTATTGCCATTACAAAAGTGCTGGATGTTGGAGAAGGCGAGATCGTTCCTGGCGATGGAGCGGTCTACTATGATGTGAATTTTGAGTCACTGGTCCTGCGTCTCAGTCTCCAGGAGGTCATTGAAGGCATGGTGGTTGAGACGACCAGTTTCGGTGCGTTTATCAGCCTTGGTCCGATCGATGCCATGCTCCACGTGAGCCAGATCTCTGACGAGTACATCAATTATGATGAGAAGAATGCCCGGCTGATCTGCCAGGAGTCCAAAAGGTACATCGCCGTGGGAGAGACCCTCCGGGTCCGGGTGGTGACCCTCTCTCTGAATGAACGCGAACCACGCGACAGCAAGATTGGACTGACCATGAGGCAGTCCGGCCTTGGAACTGCAAAATGGCTCGATGAGGAACTGGCTAAGGAGAAAGAGAAGGAGAAAGAGAAGGGTGGTGAGCGTGGCGGGCGCTAGGAAAAAACTGGTTCATGTCTGCAGGGACTGCCACCGGGTCGTCGAGGGGGAGAGCTGTGCGGTCTGCGGCAGTGCGAACCTTTCGAGTGATTGGACCGGGTACCTTGTCATCATTGATCCCCGGCATTCAGAAGTGGCAAAAAAGATGAATATCTCTCTTCCGGGAAGATACGCCCTGAAGGTCCGCTGAAGATGCTCCTGCTGCCCGAGAGCCGGCGGTATCTGTTCAGGCAGCCGTTTGGAGTACTTTGCCCGGATATGAACTGTGTCCTCCCCCTGATCGAGGGGAAGGTCGTGTATACCGTAGGGGATGTGGTCACTCATCACCTGATCCAGCAGGGGATCGTTCCGGCCATCGCGATTATCGATGGTCATACAAGGAGGGAACCCTGCAACCGGTCTCCTGCTGTTTTCAGGAAGCGGTGCGGGGCCAGGAATCCTGCAGGAACGCTCACCATTGAGCTTCGAAACACCCTTGACGCAGCAGTTGGCGATCCGGATACAGAGGTGCTCATCATGGTCGATGGTGAGGAGGATCTGGCAGTTATCCCCCTTATCCTCTCAGCACCCGAGGGGGTTGTGGTTCTCTATGGTCAGCCAGGAGAAGGAGTGGTGGTCTGCGAAGTGAATGAAGCGGCAAAGGAGAAAGCAATTGCCCTTCTTTCGTGCTTTGTGGACGATGGAAAAGATCTGCTCCCAGGCTAGTATCGCCTGGTGGCTAGGGTATAAATAATCCGAACACGAATTATATGAGGATACGATGGATTTCGAGGTTACCAGGGATACCAGGAACGAGCTCCTGGCAAGGAGGGAGGTGGACTTCAGGCTCCGGTTTGAAGGTCCCACCCCGTCACGAATGCAGGTCATCGGCAAGCTGGCCGCGGGTCTGAATGTGAGTGAGAAGCTGCTGGTGCTTGACACCATGAAGACCAGCTTCGGAAAAACCGAGCTCACCGGGATGGCCCGGGTGTACGATACGGAAGAACAGAAATCAAAGACCGAAAGGGCTTACCTCTCCACCCGCGGCATGCCCAAACCGAAAGAAGAGGGAGCCTGATGGCGGCAAAGAAAGGCAAGGCCCCCTCAGTGCGCCGGGCCTCCTGTTACAAGACAGAAGGTGGTAAGGCGATATTGGCAAAGAAGTTCTGCCCGCGATGCGGACCCGGTGTGGTCATGGCCGATCACAAGGATCGTATGGCGTGCGGGAAGTGCGGATACACCGAATTCAAAAAATAACCGCTGATGCCTGTTTTTGGGCGGATTCTCGGAATCGAGGGAACAGCCTGGAACCTCAGCGCCGCTGTTTTTGATAACGATCTGATTACGCTTCATTCGAAACCATACCGTCCGCCGACTGGAGGAATTCATCCGAGAGAGGCTGCCCAGCATCATGCATCAGAGATGAAGGCGGTTATCTCGAAGGTGCTGTCTGAACCTGATGGCATCACCGGAGTCGCCTTTTCACAGGGTCCAGGTCTTGGCCCCTGTCTTCGAACCGTGGCGACTGCTGCCAGGTCCCTTGCCCTCGGCCTCGGTGTGCCCCTCGTAGGGGTAAATCATTGTGTGGCACACATCGAGATAGGCAGGTATGCAACAGGATGCAGTGATCCGGTTGTTCTGTATGCCAGTGGCGCCAATACCCAGGTGATCGGGTATCTCAACAAACGATACCGGATATTTGGCGAGACTCTCGATATCGGCATTGGGAATGCGATCGACAAGTTTGCCCGGAGCAAGGGACTTCCCCACCCCGGAGGCCCTGCCATTGAGGAACTTGCACGAAAGGGCAGGTATGTGGACCTTCCGTATACGGTCAAGGGAATGGACCTTGCATTCTCGGGTCTTGTGAGCGCTGCGCGGGAGTGCAGGGCACCCATAGAGGACGTCTGTTACAGCCTTCAGGAGACCGCATTTGCCATGTGTTGTGAGGTGACAGAGCGTGCGCTCGCCCACACCGGGAAGGAAGAGGTGTTGCTTGTCGGGGGGGTTGGTGCAAACAGCCGATTCGAGGAGATGCTCTCCCAGATGTGTGCAGACAGGGGTGCGAATCTGTTTGTGCCGGAACGCAAATACCTCGGCGATAATGGTGCCATGATTGCGTATACCGGCAAGATTATGCTGGAGAGCGGATATTCTGTTCCCCCCGAAGAATCATACGTGAATCCCTCCTTCCGTTCCGACCAGGTGGAGGTCACCTGGCGGCATGATGATCCAGGCGAACGGATCAGGGATAAGCCACTCGATCAGATTACCCGGGCAACCGGTGCGGAAGCAGAGGTCCTGCTCGGAGAATTATTCGTGGAGAAACGGAGAGTCCGGAAGTTATACCGTCAGCAGGAGCTGAATGATCGACTGATCGCTGAACGGACACGGGCTGAAGCACGCCTTATCGCCTCTTCCCGGAAGGAAGGGGTACCCACCCCGGTCATACAGGACATCACCGGCACAACAATCCGGATGGAGAGGATCTACGGAAGCCTTCTGAAGGATTCTCTCTCCCCGGTGCATCTGGAGGAGGCAGGGAGGACCGTAGGAACGCTTCACACGGCAGGAATCGTCCATGGTGATCTTACCACGAGCAATTTGATAATGCGGGAGGGGAGATGTGTGCTGATCGACTTTGGTCTTTCTCTGGCATCATCAGAGATCGAAGCCAGGGGGGTGGATCTCCATGTTCTCTTCCAGACACTCGAGAGCACCACGGATAATTTTTCTGAACTGAAAGAAGCGTTCACACGAGGCTATGAGCACACCTTTTCTGGAGCCGATGAGGTGCTCGCGAGAGAACGGGAGATAGAGAAGAGAGGGAGGTACCTGTGAAGATCGCAGTGGTGACCTCCAATCGCCACAAGGCGGCAGAGATCGCTGATTATTTTGGGACACTTGTAGAGGTCATGCATGTCACTATGGAAATCCCCGAGTACCGCCACGACGATGTGGGAGAGATTGCATATAAAAAGGCCGAATATGCCTATCAGGCTCTCCGTTGTCCTCTCCTGGTCGATGACACGGCTTTCTCAATCGAAGCCCTCAAGGGCTTCCCCGGACCGTATGCCGCATATGTCCTCTCTACCCTTGGAAACCACGGGATTCTCAAGCTTCTTGAGGGGGAGAATAACAGAAATGCATATTTCGAGACGGCTATAGCGTTTGCAACCACCCAGGGAACAATCCACGTGTTCAGGGGAAGGATCGATGGAACCATTGTCTCTCCCCGTGGTGATTCGGGTTTTGGATACGATCCGATTTTTGAGGTGGAAGGACAAACCCTGGCAGAGCTGGATCGTTTTTCGAAGAACCAGATTTCCCATCGTGCGCGAGCGCTGTCCTTGCTGAAAGCCTGGATCCTTTCAGGGGATCCCGGGATGCCATGACAAAACCGTTAAGAGGAAGCATGACGTTTAATAATAGTCCAAGAAGTGGTGTCCCTCATGGCAAGATTTCCTGAAGCCGAAGCAAGACTCCTGAATGTCAAGATATGCATGCGCTGTAATGCCCGGAATGCGATCCGAGCAACCAGCTGTCGCAAGTGCGGATACAAGAACCTTCGTCCCAAGAATAAAGAGAAGAAGGCCTGATCAGTCAGGCACTGTAAAAGGTGACCCTTTTTCCTTTCTGGCTGTATTCTCCTTTGAACGTCTCGATATTCCTTTTATAACCGATGCGGTCGGCGAACCCAAGCTCACGCAAGCGTTCCCGTACCCGCATAACTTCCTGTTCATCCCTCCAGTCAGGGGTGTATATGTAAATTACTTTCATGCTGTCCCGTGAATCGGGATTTGGTTTTGCAGTGCTTACCTTTGCTGAGATTCCGAGTTCATTCCGGCAGGTCGCATCGCGGACCAGTATCCAGGCCTCGTCAACACGTTCGGGAGGAAGGAAGATGAGCCATTTCCCCGCAAGTTCATCCTCAATCGCGTCCGGCTTCACATCAGGAGCATCCTGCACAATCCAGTACATCCTGGTGGTCCGGCTTGGGATCACCCCCTCCCCCTCACGAATTGCATGGTAGATGACATGGGGGGACCTGAAACGGAAGATGAGTGCCTCGCCCAACTGGGGATAGTCATCGCAGAACTTCCTGAATATTTCGAGGAATTGTGCTTCGAAATCGATTCCTTTCTCCACCAGCTCGAAGAGATACGGTCCCCTCTCGCGAAGCCCGGTATTCAGCATCACCTCGAAAAGACCATAAGCCACGTCGGCCAGTGCTTCGGGATCGACTTTTTCCATATGTTACCGTTATACGGAGGCACTAAAAAATACTTAGGTCCCACTGTCATCTGGTACCGAGCTCCCGTAGTACCAGAGATGCCGCATGCTCTCCGGACAGGAGCATCCCCCCGAAGACAGGACCCATCCGGGTTTCACCGAAGACCGCATTTGCTGCCATTCCGGCCACGATAAGCCCCGGGAATATCTCTTTGGTATGGCTGATTATCATGGATTCAGCCTTTTCAGCCCACATGAAGCCCTCCCCCTTCACAAAAACCTGGTCCTTTTTTTTCCCCACGATACGTGCCACGCTTGCATCATGGCCAGTAGCATCGATGGTATAGCGGCACCAGAGCGTGAGCGGGTCAACATGAAGTCCGGCTATTCCCACCGGTGTCCAGTTCACCACAAGGCCTGAGAGTCTGTTCTCGCTCCTGATCATGACGTCCTCAACCGTCATGAGGGTAAGAAATTCAACTCCTGCGTCGCATGCAGCAGAGGTAAGTTTCGAGACTGCTTCAACTGCCCCGGCAACATAGTACCCTTCAGTATAGGCATGATAGTGTATCCTGAAATGATCCAGGAGGCGCCGTGCGCTTTCCTGAACCACGATCCGGGGAAACATCATACCTCCTCCCCACATCCCCCCTCCTACCGATAATTTTTTCTCGATGAGGGTAACCGCCAGCCCTGCCGCTCCAAGGAAGGAGGCAGCAGCAAGACCGGAGGGTCCACCACCTACGATTGCCACATCGGTTTCAATGCAATCCAGCAGGGCTGTCAGCTCAGACTCAATAATCGCTCTGGTGATAATCCGCTCGTCAAGCTCCATCTCTTTCCTCAATCCATTCGTATTCGCGATAGATAATAAGAAATTACTTCAACCGGATCGGAAAGAAGCAGGATGAAAACCCACGCTTTCCCTCTGGTCGGCACTCTCTTTTGACAGATTCTTGTACATGAACAATTGGCGCTTATTGTGAAAAAACACCAGGTACAGGCGTATTTTCACATTCCGGGAAGGATTTCCTCTTCACTTGGGAGAATGTTTATGAACAACGCATTCAGAACTTCTTATCATGAAACCATGGAAGCGTGACTGGGGGCTGACAGGCAGGATATGGCTTACAATGTTCCTGCTGTTCCTGGTCTACCTTGCCTTTATCGCAGTACTCTCCATGCTTGGTATCGGTCTCCCGTTCCTGGTAGTCATCGTATTTCTGATGGCGTTTCTCCAGTACTTTTTCTCGGACCGCCTCGTGCTTTGGACTACGCGCTCACGGGTTATAGAACAGGAGGAGTACCCTGAGCTCCACCGCATTGTCGAGAGATGCGCTTCTGAAGCAGGCATTCCTAAACCCCGAATCGCCATCATGCAGACTCCGGTACCCAATGCATTTGCTACCGGGAGAAGCCCGAAACATGCAGTGGTCGCAGTAACCGATTCAATCATGCGGCTCCTCACTCCGCGGGAGCTCGAAGCAGTGATAGCTCACGAAATCTCGCACATCAGAAACAGGGACGTGCTCACCCTTACTATTGCAAGTTTTGTTGCCATGATTGCAGCGCTCGTGATGAACAATTTTTTGTTTGCTGCCATGTTTGGTCGGAGAGATTCCGGAAATGCGTGGATCATTGCCGGGATTGTGGCAGTCGTGGTCTATTTCATTGCACAGCTCCTGATTATGGCCCTTTCACGCTACCGGGAATTTGCAGCAGACAGGGGGAGTGCCTATATCACCGGGTCTCCACGGGATCTCATATCAGCCCTTGGAAAGATCAGCGGGAGGATGGAGGCAGTACCTCCTCAGCAGAAGCAGGCAGTGGAGACCGCAAACGCGTTCTTCATCATCCCTGCGCTTTCGGGTTCCACCCTGCTCGAACTCTTCTCGACTCACCCAGCCCTTGAAAAGAGGATCGCTGCACTTGAGCAGGTTGAGCTCCAACTCAAGGGGCTCGCATAATCCCTTTTTCTCGTCACCCCTTTTTGTGGTTTCTGGACGAAAAACCCGGGATAAGCATATAACAAAAGGAATAAGTGGAAGTATCTCAAAATAGAATGGCGCAATTGCATCGATGGTCTAGTGGCATGACTTAGGCCTTCCAAGCCTATAGCCCGGGTTCAATTCCCGGTCGATGCATGCGGGCTCGTGGTCTAGCTGGTTATGACGTCGCCTTCACACGGCGGAGGTCAGGAGTTCGAATCTCCTCGAGCCCATTCAGGTATATTCTCTCAATTTACGTTTTTGGAGGGCGAGGAAATTATCATCTTTATCGTTCCCCGCCCATATTGTCAGGCTGTTCTTCCTCGAATGTGAATCCTTCCTCGAATGTGAATCCTTCCTCGAATGTGAATAACTCTACAACACTTATGATCGGGTCATCATCGGTCATCTGACAATTCATTTAGTGTTCTCTTCATGGTGTTAACTATCAAAATCACATTAAAAATGCCCCCCTCAAAAAAGAATGAAAAATGCATTGATTGTTCCGAAATTTTGACAACTCGTCATGGTTTCAGAATCAATCCTTTTAAATAGGACGATTTTCAATACCTGATCATAAGGA
>Ga0116153_10002278_pt1 | contig 15451 bp, 14 predicted proteins | sample AD_UKC028_MetaG_FD_89896 | JGI IMG/M metagenome (GOLD analysis project Ga0116153, IMG submission 89896) | Active sludge microbial communities of municipal wastewater-treating anaerobic digesters from USA - AD_UKC028_MetaG | ecosystem: Engineered > Bioreactor > Anaerobic > Digestate | place: USA...
AACATAAGGATAATATCTTCCCGGAGATAGATTACAGAGTCCATACCTGATATGCTCGACAAGAAGAGGATCCCCTTACATATAGCGGTCATAATGGACGGCAACGGCCGGTGGGCCAGGAAGCGCGGTCTTCCGCGCGCGATGGGCCACCGCGAGGGGATGAAGTCCGTGCGCGAAGCCATAAAGACGTCCCGCGAACTCGGGATAAAGCACCTTACGCTGTACGCGTTCTCGGCAGAGAACTGGAAGCGCCCGAAAGAAGAAGTGGATACGCTTATGCGTTTCCTCGGCGAATACCTCGATAAAGAGGTCCCGTCGTTCATCAAGAACGGCATACGGCTGAATTTCATAGGCAGGATAGGCGGCCTCCCGGATAGCGTGAAACCTAAGCTCAGGAAGGCCGTGGAAGCGACGAGGAGCGGCAGGATACTCACTCTCAACGTCGCGCTGAATTACAGCGGAAGGACGGAGATTGTGGACGCGGCGAAGAAGTTCGCTTTGCTTGTAAAGTCCGGCAAGGCCGGCGTAGACGACCTCGACGAGAAGATGTTCGACGGCCTGCTCGATACGGCCGGGCAGCCCGACCCCGACCTGCTTATACGCACGTCGGGCGAGATGCGCCTTTCTAATTTCCTGCTCTGGCAGATATCCTATGCGGAGATATATATTACGCCTAAACTCTGGCCCGATTTCAGGAAGAACGACCTCGTCGAAGCGGTCCGCGAGTTCCAGAAACGCGAAAGAAGGTTCGGCGCATGACAGGACAGGACAACGGCAACCATAACAACATCGTCCCGCGTTTCATAAGCTCGGCGCTTATAATCGCGTTCGTGTATTTCACTGTGATGGTCTGGCCGAACTGGGTCTTCTGCTCTGTCCTGACGCTCATGACCGGCATGGCGCTCTACGAGTTCTATTCGCTCGTCGAGAAGAAGGGGATACCGATATTCAAGACGAGCGGCATATCGATAGGCCTGCTCGTGCCGTTGTCGATATTCTTCACGTTCGAGCCGACGAAGGGGTGGGAGCTGCTCTTTATCATAGCGGTCCTTCTGACGATATTCATCCTGCAGTTCACGCGCAGGGAGAACAGCAACGCGATATTCGGCGTGTCGACGACTATATTCGGCATTCTCTACATAAGCTGGACGTTCAGCTTCATGCTGAAGCTGAAACTGATGGAGAACCCGGCTTTTCCTTCGGGCAGCCTTCTCGTGGCGTTCCTGCTTCTCGTGACCAAGATGGGCGATATAGGCGCCTACATAGTAGGCACTTATATCGGAAAACACAGCCTTATCCCGCGCATAAGCCCCAAGAAATCCGTAGAGGGCGCTTTAGGCGGGTTCTTGTTCAGCGTAGGGGCCGCGCTCGCGAGCAGGAGCTTCCTGCCGTCGATACCGGTCAATCATCTGCTGATACTCGGATGCCTGTTGGGCGTCCTCGCGCAGGTAGGCGACCTTTCGGAATCCCTGATCAAGCGCGACTGCCAGGTCAAGGATTCGGCGGATTATATACCGGGGCTTGGAGGCGTGCTCGACCTCGTTGACAGCATATTGTTCACCGCGCCGACGCTATATTTCTATGTGTTCAAATTCCTATGAAAAAAATAAACATCCTCGGCTCAACAGGCTCAATAGGCACTAACGCGCTTGATGTCATAGCGAAGCACCCGAAAGAATTCTCGGTTACGGGGCTCGCGGCGCATTCGAATGACGCGCTGCTCGTGAAGCAGGCGATAAAGTTCCGCCCGAAGGCGGTCGCGATATGCGACGAGTCGAAGGCGAACCGTGTACGCAAGGCGCTCTCCGGCAAGGGTATAAAGGTCCTCGGCGGCTATGAGGGAGTCAACGAGCTCGCCGGATACGACGAGACGGATATAACTCTCGTCTCCATCGTCGGCGCGGCCGGGCTTATCCCGACGCTGCGCGCGATACATTCGGTCAAGACCGTTGCGCTCGCGAACAAAGAACCCCTCGTGATGGCCGGGCAGATAATTACGTCTACCGCGAGGCAGAGGGGCGTGCGGATTCTCCCGGTGGATTCGGAGCATAGCGCCATATTCCAGTGCCTGAACGGGCACAACAGGGAGGATATCAGGAAGATATACCTTACGGGTTCGGGCGGCCCGCTCAAGGACATGGAAGCGCGGAAGTTCCATGCGCTCTCGCCCGAAAGGGTCGTCAACCACCCGCGCTGGAAGATGGGCAAAAAGATATCTGTCGACTCGGCCACGCTCATGAACAAGGGGCTCGAGATAATCGAGGCGCGCTGGCTCTTCGGTGTCGGCGTGGACAAGATAGACGTGCTGATACATCCCGAAGCGATAATCCATTCGATGGTTGAATTCGTCGACGGGTCGATAATGGCGCAATTGTCGCAGACGGACATGCGGCTCCCGATAATGTACGCGTTCTCGTACCCGAGGCGCGTAAAGTCGGTCCTGCCGGCGCTCGATTTCGTGAAACTCGGCAAGTTCACGTTCTCGCCTCCGGATTTCGGGAAGTTCCCATGCCTCGCGATGGCATACGACGCCGCGAAGAAGGGCGGTTCGGCGCCAGTCGTGCTGAACGCAGCGAACGAGGTGGCGGTGCTGGCATTCCTGGGCAGGAAGATAAAGTTCACGAGGATACCGTCAATAATAGAGAAGGTCCTCTCGTCGCATAGGACGAACAAGGAGCCTTCGCTCAACGAGATACTTGAAATCGACGCCTGGGCAAGGCAGCAGGCGGGGAGACATATCTGATGCTCGAAATAGTCCTGGTCATCCTGGCTTTCTCACTCATGATCTTCATACACGAGCTCGGCCATTTCGTCATGGCGCTGCGCGTCGGGATCAAGGTGCAGATATTTTCGCTCGGTATGGGGCCCAAGCTCTTCTCGGTCACGAGAAATGGCATTGAATACCGGCTGTCGCTTATACCTATCGGCGGTTATGTCAAGATGCTCGGAGAGGACCCGTCCGAGTCGGTAACCGGAGATAAAGGCGAGTTCGGCGCCCAACCGGTTTGGAGCAGGTTCAAGGTCCTTATAGCGGGAGTAACGCTGAATTATATACTCGGCCTCGCGCTAATGTGGATCGTCTTCATGGCGGGCTACCCCATAATAACGACGAAGGTCGGAGGGCTCGTAGATGATTATCCCGCGAAGAAGGCAGGGATAGCGGAAGGCGACAGGGTCCTCGCCATTGACGGCAAACCCATAAGCGACTGGGAAGCCCTGATAGGCATAATGCACAAGAAGACATCCGGCGACGTGAAGGTCACCGTCGAGCGCGGCGGAGAGAAGATGGATTTCACGATCAAGCCGATAATTAAAGAGACGAAAGACCTTCTCGGCAACGATGTCAGGATAGCTCAGGTGGGGATAATGAACTCCGACGAGCGCAGCTACCTGAAGTTCGGCCCGGGCCAGGCGCTTGTCAAGGGGGCGCAGAAACAGGTGGATTTCGTCGTGATGACATACCGCGGCCTCTGGAACATAATCACAGGGCGCCTCGCGTTCAAGGAGAACGTCTCGGGCCCCGTCGGGATATTCAACCTCATGACGCAGGCGGCGAAGATAGGGATAATACCTCTCGTCCTGCTGACCGCGCTCATCAGCACGTTGCTCGGCGTATTCAATATACTTCCGGTGCCTCCGCTCGACGGGGGGCTGATTCTATTCCTCGGAATAGAAAAACTCAGGGGCAAGCCGGTAAGCAAGAGGGCGCAGGAGATAGCGATGCAGGCGGGTTGGATGTTTTTCATAGGGTTGATGCTTTTCGCCACGTATAACGACATATTCGGGAAACTCGGAAAATGAAGATAACAAGGCGCAAGACAAGGACGATAAGTTTAGGCGGCGTGAAGATCGGCGGAACCAGCCCGGTCTCGATCCAATCAATGACGAAGACGAATACCCTTGATGTCGCAGCGACTGTGGCACAGGTCAAGCAGCTCGAGCTCGCCGGCTGTGACATAGTCCGGACCGCGGTGAAGGACGGCTCGTGCTGTGAAGCACTCGCCAGGATAATGAAGAAGATAAATATACCGCTCGAGGCCGATATACATTTTGATTACCGCCTTGCGCTTGCGGCGATAAACGCGGGTGTCGACGGCGTGCGCCTGAACCCCGGCAACGTATATAAGAGGGAAGAGATAGAAGCGGTCATTAAAGCCGCGAAGAAACGCCGCATACCCGTTCGCGTCGGCGTCAATTCGGGTTCGGTGCGCATCCCGAAGGGCGGCGTGTCTAAGGACAAGTTCCCGTCGCTGATGGTCAAGGCCGCGCTCGACTATATAAAGATAATAGAGTCGCTTGGTTTCCGCGACCTCATGGTCTCGTTGAAGGTCTCCGATGTCGGCCAGACGATAGACGCCTACCGGCTCATGGCCAAGAAATGCGATTATCCGTTCCATCTGGGCGTCACGGCCGCGGGGCCCGAATTATCGGGCACGGTAAAGTCCGCGCTCGGTATCGGCATTTTGCTTGCCGACGGAATCGGCGACACGATACGCGTCTCGCTTACCGGCGATCCCGTCCAGGAAGTCATCGTCGGAAAGAATATCATACAGGGGCTCGGCATACGCAATTTCGGCCCGGAAGTCCTCTCGTGCCCGACGTGCGGCAGGACGGAAGTGGATATAATCGGCATAGCGAACAAGGTCGAGCAGGCGCTCGGTAAGATAAAAGACGACAAGGGCAGGCTCTTCGGCCTGCGCGTGGCCGTAATGGGATGTGTCGTCAACGGGCCCGGCGAAGCGAAAGAGGCGGACCTCGGCATAGCGGCCGGAAAGGGCAGCGGATTTCTCTTTATAAAGGGCAAGCCCGCGCGTAAAATAAAAGAGAGTGAGTTCGTGAGCGCCGTCATAACCGAGATAAACAAAATATTAAAGGGCTGACAACATGAGATGGTCTAAATCGCTTATCCCGACACTTAAGGAAGACCCGGCCGACGCCGAGATACTCAGCCATAAGCTGATGATACGCGCGGGGCTCATCCGCAAGCTCGCGACGGGCTCGTATTCATACCTGCCGCTCGGCATGCGTGTCATAAATAAGGTCGAGGCGATCATCCGCGAGGAGATGGACAAGGCGGGCGCCCTGGAAGTGATGCTGCCGGCGGTCCAGCCGATAGAGCTTTGGCAGCAGACGGGCCGCGACGCCGATTACGGCGAGACGATGGCGAAGTTCAAGGACAGGCACGGCCACACGAACGTTATCGCGCCGACGGCGGAGGAAGTGATAACGAGCGTGGCAGGAGGCGAGATAAAGTCCTACAAGCAGCTTCCGATAAACCTTTACCAGATATCTTTTAAGTTCCGCGACGAGTTCCGCCCGCGCTTCGGCGTGCTGCGCAGCCGCGAGTTCATAATGAAGGATTCCTACAGCTTCCACCCGACGCCAGAGTGCCTCGACAAGGAATATTGGAACATGTACGAGACATATAAGCGCATCTTCACGCGCTGCGGGCTCGATTTCGTGATAGTGGAGGCCGAATCCGGCGAGATGGGCGGCTCCGGCTCGCACCAGTTCACCGCGCCCTGCGATTCGGGCGAGGATGTCATCGTTTATACGGAAGACAACTCTTACGCCGCGAACCTCGAGAAGGCCGCGGTAGACCCTCTGCCAAAAGAACAGGCCGTCGCCAACGCGCCGAAGGCCGAGGATGTCCATACACCGAATGTCGGCTCAATAGAGGCGGTCTGCGCGTTCCTGAAGACGAAGCCGAAGGATATGATAAAGACGCTTATATTCTCGGTAGATAAGGATATAGTCGTCGCCTTGGTGCGCGGCGACCACGACCTCAATCCCGAAAAACTTACCCAGACACTCGGCGGAAAACACAACGAATTGGCCGCTCCTGCGGTGATCGAGCAGGTGACGGGGGCGAAGGTCGGCTTTGCCGGGCCCGTCGGGCTTGCCGGCAAGGTATCGAAAGTTATGATCGACCACGCCGTCGCCGCTATGGCTATCGGCGTCACGGGCGCCAACAAGACCGACCACCACACGAAGAACATCGTGCCGGGAAGGGATTTCCCGCTCACCGGCGCGAATATAGTTATAGCGGATATCCGCAACGCAGTCGAAGGCGACACCCACGGCGGCAAGAAACTGCTCTTTAGGCGCGGCATCGAGGTCGGCCAGGTATTCAAGCTCGGCACCAAGTATTCGACCAAGCTTAAATGCAATTTCCTCGACGAGAGCGGCAGAGAGAAACCTTGCATCATGGGCTGCTACGGCATCGGCGTCAACCGCATCGTCGCCTCGCTCATCGAGCAGAGCCACGACAAGGACGGCATCATCTGGAATAAGACGATCGCACCCTATAAAGTTTGCATACTCCCGCTCAACACCGCGCACCAGGCATCGATGGAGGCCGCCGAAAAGATCTATAATGATCTTACGGCCGACGGCATCGAATGTATCCTCGACGACCGCCCCGAACGCGCCGGAGTCAAGTTCAAGGACTCCGACCTCATCGGCTTTCCGATACAAATAATCATAGGTGAAAAGAATATCGCCAACGGCAACGTTGAGATCAAGGACCGCAAGACGAAGGAAGTGAAAATGGCAGGTATATCTAGTGTTCTGCATTTAATCAAAGAGAACCTTATATAGGCAAGGATTGCCGGGGATGAGCGAACTGTTTACTGATACGGACCAGCTGAAGGCCTCTTTTGATATTAATAAGGACGACATCGCCCGGCTATGCCCCGAATGCAGGAATAAACCCGCCTGCGTGGAATGGGGGAAGGTTGAGGAACTGACGTGTTTTTGCCTGGAGAGCATATTTTAAAGAGGAGATTATATAAATGGGCGCGATACTGCCAATCTTGATCGTTGGCGTTGCAGTCGGCATACCTATTTTTGCTTTAATCAGGTTTGGTAAAGCCGCATTCTTGCCTGAATATAGAAAGCTAATTAAAGTCCATCCACTTCATCATGCTATTTTGGCTGTTTTAGCGTTGTTCTTTATAGTTATTGACATCGTATTTATTAGTTCATTTGGCTGGCCCACGAGACGATGGGAGGATATTTCATATAAGCAATACAAGAAAATACACGGGACCGGAGAACCGGGAATAGCGCTCCCGGAATCATCCGAGCATATAAATATATATTGTACGGCAGGTATTGATGTCTCACATGAATATGTCCAGGCAAAGGCAAAACAAGAAGATGTCGATCTTAAGAAGATAGTGACGGAATGCGGGTTTAGCGATCTATCGGACCCGATATTTATTACTAATGCGCCATATTCTTCAAGGGCTTTTTTGGAAGTATTCGGTTCAAATAAAAATGTTAAGTGGTGGGTTAAGGAAGGCGATTTTGAAACAAATGAATTGATGTTTACTTATGATGACGGGTACGGGTACGGTTGCTGGGCGTTTTACAATAAGAAGACCCAAACGCTCAGCGTGTTCAGATGGGGCCAGCAATGGTTGTCAGACGGACACTTCAAAGAAGCGTTTGGGATAAAATAAAAGGGGGGCGCATGTTCGCAGATATCAAGACTGAAAGTTACGGTCTCAAAAGGATAATCTCCGCGGGATGGAAGATTTACATCGAGAAGTTCAAGGATATAGTGCCTATTGTCCTGATCGTATATGTCCCGATAAATATCGTCTTGTCACTTATCCCGACTATGCCTGACGAGTATAAGGATTTCCAGATTCGATTTAGGATCGCGCAATTGTTCGACTTGTTTATCGGCGTGTTGGCGACTATTGCTGTCGCGAAGATCGCCGAACACGCCGTAAACGGCAAACCGATCGGTTATACAAACGCATTAAAGTTCGGCGTCAACCGGTGGGGGAGGGGTATCTCAGTCCAGATACTCGCAGGATTGATAGTATTAGGGCTGTTGCTGCTCTTTATCGTTCCGGGCATCATATGGGCCGTCTATTATACTTTCGGAGTCCTTGTCGTGGCATTGAGAGGCATAAACGGAAAAGAGGCCCTGGACTACAGCAAGCGGCTCGTTAAAGGCCAGTGGGGCAGGATATTCGGGATAAATTTTGTTATCGGCGCTATGATGATTCTTACTATATTCATATTAAGTTTCGCTTTGGCGTTGTCTACGTCTTTTATCCCGGAGAACCGGCTTTTAGACGTAGCATCCAACACGGTTCTGGATGTGGTGATGGCCCTGTTTTGGGTAATGTCGGTCGTCTTTTTCCTGAACGTCGATTATCTTAAGACAGAGGCCAAGGCCGATCCGCAAGAAAGCTGAAGGATAAAAAAATAATCCCAGAATAAAAACGTTTCGAGGCGATATGGCAGCACTGACAAGATTGCTTATATGCGCTTTGGCTTTTTCATCCGCGTACTGTGATTGTTTCGCCGAAAGCGAGATCGAAGAAGAGCTTACCGCCCGCGAGCATTTCAATAAGGGCATCGTCTATTTCAACAAGCACGAATACGATCACTCCATCATCCAGTTCACCAAAGCCATCCAGATGAACCCGCAATTCTGCGACGCTTTCAAGCAGAGGGGCAACGCGTTCCTGAAGATAGGGGACTACGAAAGGGCTATCTGGGATTACGACCGCGCGATAGAGCTCAACCCTAAATACCCGAACCTTTACCTGAACCGCGGCTCCGCGTACCTTAGATTGGACAACACCGAAAAGGCCATTGCCGATTATACAAAAGCCCTCGAGCTCGATCCCGCCTTCACTATGGTATACGAAGGCCGCGCGAACGTATATAGGGACCTGCACGAATACGACAAGGCGATAGCGGATTATACCAGGATCATCGAGCTTGAACCGACCAACGCGAAGGCGTTTTATAAGCGCGGGTATATGTACCTTGAAAAGAAGGAATATACGAAAGCCATCAACAGCTTCAACAGCGCGCTGAGCCTGAACCCGAAATACTATAATGCCCGTTTCGACAGGGCATTGGCATTTTCCGGTAAAGGCGACCTGGACAGGGCGATATCTGAGTACGACAAGTTGATAAAAGAATACCCGGACAACAGCAATACATACCTCGCGTATAATAACCGCGGTTATGAATATTTCATGAAGGGCGACAATGAATCGGCGATAAAGGATTATTACGCGTCGCTGTTGCTGAACCCGTACAGCGTAGACACATGGGACAATATCGGCATATCGTACTATTTGACCGGAAGGATCGATCTCGCTAAGGACGCGTTCGAAAAGGCGATAGCGCTCGGGTCTGTCTGTTACGAGTGTTACCTGTATTTGAGCGAGATATATGAAAAAGAAGGAAATAAAGAGAAAGCAGATATGTACCGTTGGGCGGGACAGAAGTATAAAAAGCAGGGAGAACAAGAATGAGAAAATACAACGTCGGGATTACGGTTATTCTGTTTGCGGTCTTATGTATATTATGCGGAGATGCAAGCGCAAGCACTGTTTTTTACTACACAAGCTCACCCGAAAGTTGGGTGGGGCAGGGAGAGTCGGCGACCGTAACGCCGAATGACGGGTTTGCTTTTATTGTTGAGCGCAATTATTGTAATGGAGTCTCGTTTCATATCAATAATTTCACGCCAATTCCGGATATTAATAATATGATTAGCTGGCATTTGAATTTTGCGGCTCCTTACAATGTCGTTCTCCAGCCTGGGCAATACGAGAATGCGATACATTTTACATACCAATATTCGGAATATCCTGGGTTGGCTTTTTACGGTAAAGGCCGGGCGAATGGCAGTATTTCGGGGTATTTCAATGTCTACGAAGCTGTTTATGGCGATAACGATGAGGTAATCTCCTTTGCGGCGGATTTCATGCAATATGACGAAGGCGTTGAGGATGCATGGAGCATGGGCGGTATAAGGTACAATTCGGATTATCCTATTCCCGAGTCCTCGACCATCATGTTGCTTCTTGCAGGCTTTTCGCTAATAGGGTTAAAAGCGAAGATTAAACGATAATATTTCTGAAAGAAAATCCCTCCATTTACCGTTTACATAGGTAAAGGAGGGATTTATTATGTCCAATGTGGTGCTTCAGAGAAAAGCAGCTAAATATTTAAGGTCGCAATTTGCGACCTTAAAACAGGTGTGATAAATAGCAAAAGGGTTGTGATATAATACATCCAATGAAAAGCATATTCCGTTTAATATTTATCGTCCTATTCGTGTCGGCATTTATGCCCGCGCTGGCAGGCGCCGCGAACGGCAGGGTGGAGGTTAAGGATGGCTGGTTCTACGTCGACGGCGAGAAGTTCTTCGTCAAGGGCGTCTGCTATTTCGAGGCGCACGACGTCTTCGGCAAGTACGAGCAGAACACGCCCGAGGTCCTCGATTTCGAGTTCCGCAGGATAAAAGAAGCCGGCTTCAATACGATACGGACCTACCTGACGCCCGAGAAGATAGAGATTGCACGCAAGCACGGGCTAATGATAATGCAGGACTCCGACCGGCTCTGCTTCTCAGACGAGTATAAGGATGCCTCCAGGATAAACGGGCACTTGAAAAATATCGACGAGATCGCCGGTTTCTCGAAGAAGTTCGACAACATCCTCTTCTATACCATAGACAACGAGCCGAATGTGAAGGCACTGCACACACAGGGCGAAAAGGCCGCCGCCGCGATGTGGAAAACCCTGAGCGAGCGGGTCAAACGGGCCCACCCCGGCGCGCTCACGTCGATATGCATAATGCCTCCCGACGCTTTCGCGGATACCTCGATGTGCGATATCGCGGCGTTGAACCTTTATCCGTTCTCTCCCGCGAAGAATTCCATAGGTTATTACGCGTATGCCGACTGGTACAGGCGGGCGTGCGCGAAGGGCAGGCCGTTCATCATAAGCGAATACGGATGGACGGATGACGTGAACCGCCTCGGCCCCGAGATGATGAAACTGCTCGACCTGCAGATAAAGGCGGGCGCCACTGGCTCGTTCTTCTTCACATGGCGGGCGTGGGGCAAGGAGAAGTCGGAAGGCAACCAGTGGTGGGGCCTCGCGTCTTATAACGCGATGCCCGACGATTATAAGAAGGAGCCGCGCCCGGCGTATTACGACCTGCAGAGGTATTTCAGCGCGGTCGTCGTCGAACCGAAGCAGGGAGGCATATATACGAAGAACCTGCGTTTCGAGATAAGCGGTTCCGACAGGACCGCATCCGTTACCGCCTCCTGCGGCGGCAGGAAGGTCACGCTCAGGAGGCAGGGCAAATACTGGTGGGTAGGCAACATGATATTCGGCCCGTCATCATACGGCAGCAATACCGTCGTCGTGGAGTCGAAGGGCCGGAGCGGCAAGACGATAATAAGGAAGGAATTCGACGTTTACCTTTGCGCGCAGAAGAGGTTCCTGCGCGCGAAGATATCAAAAGACAGGAGGGCCCCGTCGGTAAACGGCGTTTACGAGGCGGATATAACCGTCACGGACGAAAAAGGCGATAAAGTCCCGGGCCAGCCGCTCATCCTCGGCATAAACCAGAGCGGCAGGGATGAATGGGCTTCCGTCACGCGCAAGGCGAAGACCGGCGCGGACGGCATATACAGGTTCAAAGAAGAAGGCATCGCGCCCGGGTATTTCACGCTGATGGCCGGCCCGGATTCCCAGCGGCCGGACACGCAATTATTTTCGGACGTGGATATGGTAAGGTGTGATATAATACCCGTTAATTAACCCAAGGAGAACCCATGAAGAAATCCGCTATTATAATCACGGTCATATCCATCGCGGTCGTCGCGGTTGCCGCGGGCGTCCTTTTAACATTCACATCCAAGCCGGCACCGATAGAGTCGATACTCCCGGCGGATGCCGTCTTCTTCATGAAGTTCTCCGAGGTCGACAGGCAGGTCAAGGAGTTCAAGGCCTCAAAGCTCTGCAAGAACCTCGAGAGGATAGATATCGAGATGCTTATGGAGAAGAGCGGCGCGAAGAAGGAGGATGTCGAGAACTTCAGGGCCGCCAGGACGGAGCTGACGAGTTTCATAGGCGGGCTCGTCCTCGAGAAATATTTCGGCAAGGAGATCGCGGTCGCCGTATACCCGTCGGGTAAGATAGAGTTTACGCCCGAAGGTGTCGTCGACATGGCGTCGAATATTACTCTGGCCACAAGGGTCAAGCCCGAGACGAAATTCATCGACTTCCTCGCGAAGATATTCAACAAGGCAGGCAGGAAATACGAAGTCGCGGAAGAGAATTACAAGGGCAAGAAGATGACCGTCGTCAAGCTCGACGACAAGGTCAGCATCGCCTATGTCCAGATAAAGGACATCATCGTCATAGGTTTGGGCAAGAAGGCCGCCACATCCTGCTGTGACGTTGCCGACAGGAAGCTCCTTTCGCTCGCGCAGGACAAGGACTATACCGACGCGATGGCGAAGTTCCCGAAAGGCGCGGAGACGGTCGCCTTCGGCGATATGGGGCTCATTACGGCCGGCATCAAGCACATCGCTGACGCCGTGCCGGCGCCTAAAGCGGAAGCCGGGGCCCAGCCGGACCCGGGCAGGATCTTCCGTGACCAGATCGACAAGACGCTTACCGTCTACGGCGGATTCAAATCGTTCAGCTACGCCAAATACCCCGGCAAGATCACCAAGGAGAGGATGCAGATATCTCTCGATAAGGCGAAGCTGATACCGTTCTTCAGGGATTTCTATTCGGTGAAGCCGCGCAAGAACACGGCGATAAAATTCGCCCCGGCCAACACGATATGGTACAGCTGGGACACCTTTGAATGGAAGGCGTACTGGAAATACATAAAAGAAGAGATGGGCAAGGAAGCCGCCAAAGTGGGCCAGAGCCTTACCTTCAACGACATGATAGACGGTTTCGAGAAGCAGATGGGCATAAACATAGAGAACGACCTTATCCCGGCGCTCGGAGACGAGACAGGCATGTGCCTTACGGACATAAACCTCGACGGAATGATACCGATGCCGCATTTCGTTATCTTCCTGAAGGTCGACAAGAAAGAGGCGATAGACAGGTTGCTCGCGAAGTTCACGCAGGGCGGGAGCATGCAGTCCGAATCGTATAAGGGGACCGACATCAAATACATGAACCTGCCGTTCGGCATGGCATTCCAGCCGGCGTTCTGCTACGCAGGGGATTATTTCCTCTTCTCGCTCGGGCGCGAGCCGATTAAGGGCTCTATAGATTCGTATTCCGGGGCGGCAAAGTCGCTCTTCGAGAACGAGGACTTCAAGTCGGTCAACCACGGCCTCATGGACCCGGCGAACAAGGTCACCTATCTTAAGGTGGACACGCTTTTGCAGAAGGGCAAGGGTATCTGCGATTGGGCCGTGAGGTGGCTCACGTTCATGTCCGAACAGCAGAAGAAGGTCAAGGAGATGATGGCCGCGCAGACGGACAAGCTGAAGGCCGAGATACAGTCGCTCGAGAAAGAGCTTGCGGATATAAACGCGAAGATAAACGACCCGGCCAACACGCCGGAGGCGGCGGCCGAGCTTGTCGCGAAGGCCAAGGAGAAGGAGTCGATGCTGGAGATGAACAGGGAACAGCTCGACCAGTTCGAGGTGAGGAGCCAGCAGGGCGGCCCGGGCCAGGGACCGTCCAAGGATTTCGACGCCGCCCTCGTCCAGCTTTGGCTCGACAAGGCGGTATATCCGGTCATTGACGGCCTGCAGTCGCTGAAAGCCGCCGGCTCGAAGACCGTATTCACGGATAAGGCCATTGAGGGGGAATCCTACTCAAAGATCGTCGAATAAAACTCTTGACAGCGGCGCCTGTCCGTAGTATAAATAAAGGTACAATTTAAGTCCACTACACAAGGAGGAGTGGGTAAGTTCTACCTCCTTTTTTTGTTGTCTTTTTTCCGAAAAACCCGAAAAAGGCATGGAAGATAACGTTATACTGGAAAAAGTAAGGGAACTTGCGTCTCCGGCGCTTTCCGAGGCCGGCGTCGAGCTTGTCGACCTGACCTACAGGCACGAGAGCGGGGGCATGGTCATGCGCTTTACCGTCGATAAAAGAGGCGGGATAAGAATCGGCGAATGCGGCGCGTTGAGCCGCAGGATAGAAGGCCTTCTGGAAGGGGCGAACGTGATCGAGAGCCATTACATGCTCGAGGTGCAGTCGCCGGGCCTCGACAGGAAACTTTCCAGGACCAGCGATTTCGAAAGGGTCATCGGCAAGGAGCTCGACGTGGTCCTAAGCGCGCCGGTGGACGGGAAATGGGAGTATTCGGCGGCGTTGAAATGGGTCGGCGAGGACAGCATTAAACTGGAATTGCCCGACGGCAGGGAAGTATCCGTGCCGCGCGAAGCGATAATGAAAGCGAAGCTGCATCTTGAATTTTAGAAGGGAACAACTATGAACGGAGAACTGTTAACAGTACTGGACCACCTTGAGAGAGACAAGGGCATAGACCGCGAGATCCTGATGACGGCCGTCGAGAGCGCGCTTGTCAGCGCCGCGAAGAAGGCGCTCGGAACGCAGTCCGACGACGTCACGGTCAAGATAGACAGGAAGAACGGCGAGGTAAAAGTATTCTCGGGCACGAAAGAGATAAAGTCCGAGGATTTCGGCCGCATCGCCGCGCAGACCGCGAAGCAGATCATAATCCAGAAAATCCGCGAGGCGGAGCGAGATGTAATATTTACCGATTACAACAGCCGCGTGGGCAACGTAGTCAACGGCACTGTCTACCGGTTCGAGAAGGGAAATATAATCGTCGACCTCGGCAAGACGGAGGGTTTCATACCGAAGAGCGAGCAGTCGCCGAAGGAGAATTTCAGGCAGGGCGACCGCATAAAGGCGTATGTGCTCGAGGTCAAGAAGACCGGCAAGGGCCCGCAGATAGTGCTCTCGCGCGCGAACCCGGGCCTCGTCAAGAAGCTCTTCGAGCTCGAGATACCCGAGATATACGAAGGCATCGTCGAGGTAAAGTCGATATCGAGGGAAGCCGGCGACAGGACGAAGATATCGGTATTCTCGAAGGACGATAAGATCGACTGCGTGGGCGCCTGCGTAGGCATGAGGGGCTCGCGCGTTAAGAATATCGTGAAGGAGCTGCAGGGCGAGAAGATAGACATCGTCCGCTGGAGCGACGATACCAAGGAATACGTCCTCGCGGCGCTAAACCCCGCGAAGATATCTACGATAAAGCTCGATAAGGAGTCGAAGACCGCGCAGGTCACTGTCGACGACGACCAGTTGAGCCTGGCGATCGGCAAGAAGGGGCAGAACGTGCGGCTTGCGTCGAAGCTTACCGGATGGGAGATAGATATCAAGCCGAAGACGCCGGCCGTTGAAGGCGCGGCAAAGGCCGCGGCCGAGGCCGCGTTGCCCGGGGCGTCGGCGGAGGAAGAAGGCGGCGACATATCATCGGTCGAAGGCGTCGGCGCGAAGACGAAGGCGCTGCTTGAAGGCGCAGGGTTGGCCACTATCGCGAAGATAGCGGAGTCATCGGTCGAGGAACTCACTAAAATAAAGGGTATCGGCGAGAAGACCGCGGAAAAGATACTCAAGAGCGCGAAAGAGCTGGCGAAAAAATAAATGAAAAAAA
>Ga0116153_10002279_pt1 | contig 15445 bp, 15 predicted proteins | sample AD_UKC028_MetaG_FD_89896 | JGI IMG/M metagenome (GOLD analysis project Ga0116153, IMG submission 89896) | Active sludge microbial communities of municipal wastewater-treating anaerobic digesters from USA - AD_UKC028_MetaG | ecosystem: Engineered > Bioreactor > Anaerobic > Digestate | place: USA...
ATGAGCCTCGCGAAGCCCGGCCTCATAAAGGGCATGTGCAGCGTCAACGCGCTCGTTACGTTCAAGGAATACCTCGATGATTTCGCGTCTCCTTCAGTCAAAGCGGCAGGATATAAGCTTATCGAGAGAGAGACGGTAAAGCTCGACGATAAATCCCGCGCCCAGACGGCAAAGCTCTTCTCGGCGGTCGACGCAGGCATGCGAGATGAATACGTATAAAGACGCCGGATATTTAGGAAAGATACTCTCTATCGAAGACGAGGAACAGCTGCAAAAGCTGTTTGACCGCGCCGACGCGGTCCGTAAACAATACGCCGGCGACGCGATAATCCTGCGCGGCCTCGTAGAGTTCTCCAACCATTGCGGAAGGCATTGCTATTACTGCGGGCTCAATGCCGCGAACAAGTCCCTCGAGCGGTACCGCCTTACCGATGAAGAGATACTGGAAAGCGCCGCAAAGATCGCGTCGGATAACATCAGGACGGTAGTCCTGCAATCGGGGGAAGACCCCGCGCTCGACCCGCAGCGTCTCGCCGCCGTCATCAGGGAGATAAAAGCAAGGAACGGCATCGCCGTAACGCTCTCCGTCGGGGAACGGCCCCGCGAGGATTACGCATTATGGAAGAAAGCCGGCGCCGACCGCTATCTGCTGAAGATCGAAACCACGGACAAAGGGCTCTACGACTCGCTGCATTCCGGGATGAGTTTCGACAACCGCCTGCGCTGCCTGCGCGACCTGAAGGAACTCGGTTATGAGACCGGCTCCGGCATAATGGTCGGCCTGCCCGGGCAGACCCCGCGCTCGATAGCCAACGACATATTATTCTTCAAGGAATGGGGTTTCGACATGGTCGGCATCGGGCCGTTCATCCCGCACGGCAAGACGCAGCTCGCCGGAACTCAGCCGGGCGATGTCAACCTCGTGCTGAAGACGCTCGCGCTGACCCGAATTGTCATGAAAAAGGTAAACCTGCCCGCGACGACCGCGTTAGGGAGCATAGAAAAGGACTACAGGGCGGACGGGCTGAAGGCAGGCGCGAATGTGCTTATGCCGAACTACACGCCCGCGAAATACAAGAGGCTATACGAGATCTACCCGAATAAGAGGTGCATAAGCGAAGCGACCGGCGCGTGTGCGCCGTGCATGGGATCGCTCGCTGAGTCTATCGGCAGGACTATCGCTTGAACTTACGCTTGAATGTTCCGAGGAGGCCTATAAGTCCGCTTCCAAAAAGGAGAAGGGAGGCCGGTTCAGGGACCGGCTGTACCTCAAAAACCGTCGTATCATCACCTGATGCTATGAAATTCGGCGTCCAACCGTTGAGCGTATAAACCGAGTAATTTGCGTAAATGTCCCATAATCCCACCTGCTTGACGGTATCCCACTCATCCAGTTGTATCCAGGCGTCCTGGAAACCGCTGGGGTACAATTCCTGGTCAAAACCAACGACGCTAATAGACGAGGGATCGCTTTGTGGCACCCATCCGGCCGAAACGGTCATCGTAGGGTAGAAACCCTGGGCTCCCGCGAACTCAGGCACGTCGATATACAGCCACGGCGTTTCGTTGTATCCGAACGAGGACTGCAATTGCGTGCTTCCGGAATTGGCTACCGTATAGACGTTGAAATCAGCATGCGCGACTGATAAAAACGTGTCGAACGAAAGGACTAAAAAAAGACAAAACACTATCGCGGACAATCTTTTAGACATCTTTCTCAACCCCCAATTTTGAATGTAGAGCAATTATACAGGAGGATAGGGGAGCTGTAAAGAGGAATATATTGCGAATAGATGGTAATAATAAGTAGCTAGGGAGTATCCCTCGCCATTTTTTGCTTGACAAAAGATACCAATATGGTATCATTACCCCATGAGCACAAAACTGGTAACGAGGAACACGGATTACGCGGTAAGGGCGCTGTGTTACATGGCGGCGCGCGGGAAGAGGGAAGAAGGTGTCACTTCGGTAACGGAACTTGTAAAAGAGATGGGAATGCCGAGGCCGTTCCTGAGAAAGATCCTCCAGAAGCTGAACACGGCGAAGCTTCTTATATCGCAAAAAGGAAAAGGCGGAGGGTTTAAACTCGCGAAACCGGCGGAGAAGATATTCATTACCGAGGTCATGCAGATATTCCAGGGGCCGTTCAAGATCAATGACTGCATGTTCAAACGTAAGATATGCCCTAACAGGAAAGGGTGCTTCCTGAGGAGAAAATTGGAAGCGATCGAAGAGTACGCGGTCGCGCAGTTGAAAGGTGTGACAATAAAGGAGATACTGAATGGATAACAAAATGTTTTGCAGGCAGTGCGAGCAGACCGCGCAAGGGACGGGATGTACCGTACAGGGAGTGTGCGGAAAAACATCAGATACCGCGGTATTGCAGGACCTCCTTATATACGCGCTTAAGGGCATCGCCGTTTACGGCAATATGGCGCGCGAGTTGGCGGTGAGGGACAGGGAAGTCGACCTGTTTGTAAAGGAAGGCCTCTTCACGACCGTCACGAACGTTAATTTTGACCCGGAGCGCCTCACGCAACACCTGAACCGGGCGTATGAGATCAAGGAAAAGATCAAACGCCTCTTCCTCCAAGCCTACAAGAAACAGCACGGCAAGGAATTCGCGGACAAGCTGCCCGCTCCCGCCGACTGGAAGCCCGTGGACAGCACGGCAGGACTCGTCGAGCAGGGTAAACAGGTGGGTGTGCATGCCTGGCCCGCGAAAAACGAAGACGCGCGCAGCCTGCAGGAGCTCCTCCTTTACGGGTTGAAGGGCATGGCCGCCTATGCCGACCACGCGTCGGTGCTGGGCCTTGAGGACGAAGAGGTGAATTCCTATTTTTATAAGGCGCTCGCGAAGCTCGCCGAGGACAACCTCACCGTTGAAGAGCTCCTCGCGATGAACATGGAATTCGGAAAGGTCAATTTCAAGTGCCTTGAACTTTTGGACAAGGCGAACACGGGGCATTTCGGCAACCCGGTGCCTACCGCGGTCAAACTTGGCGTGAAGAAGGGCCCCGCGATAATCGTGACGGGCCACGACCTTCTCGACCTCGAACAGCTGCTTCAGCAGACCGAGGGCAAGGGCATAAACATCTACACGCACGGCGAGATGCTTCCCGCGCACGGTTATCCCGCGTTGAATAAGTACAAGCACCTGGCCGGGCATTTCGGGACGGCATGGCAGAACCAGCAGAAGGAGTTTGAGGGAGTTCCGGCTATGTTCCTGTTCACGACGAACTGCATACAGAAGCCCCGTGATTCATACAAAGCGCAGGTCTTCACTACCGGCCTTGTCGCGTGGCCGGGCATCGAACATATTCCAGGGTTCGACAAGAAGGACTTCTCCCCGGCCATAAAAAAGGCGCTTGAACTCGGCGGGTTCCCGCAGGATAATATACAAAAGGAGATACTCGTCGGTTTCGGGCACAACGCTGTGCTCAGCGTAGCCGATAAGGTCATCGAAGCGGTAAAAGGGAAGAAGATACGCCATTTCTTCCTGATAGGCGGATGCGACGGCGCGAAGTTCGGCCGCAATTATTACACCGAGCTCGCGGAGAAGGTCCCGCAGGACTGCGTGATACTGACGCTCGCGTGCGGCAAGTTCCGCTTCAACGCGCTGGAATTCGGCGATATAGGCGGGATCCCGCGCCTGCTCGATGTCGGGCAGTGCAACGACGCCTACTCGGCGGTGAAGATAGCGCTGGCGCTTGCGGACGCGTTCAAGTGCGGCGTGAACGACCTGCCGCTGTCACTGGTGCTTTCATGGTACGAGCAGAAGGCGGTCTGCATCCTTATAACGCTGCTTTCGCTCGGCGTGAAGAACATACGGATAGGCCCGTCACTGCCGGCGTTCACTTCGCCGAACGTGGTCAAGGTGCTGGTCGAGCAGTTCGGAGTCAAGCCGATAACAACCCCGGACGCCGATTTGAAGGCGATCCTGGGATAACAGGGAGGGCAAGGAGATGGCATTGGTAGGGATAATAACGCTCATGTGGATGAGCCTTTTGCTGGCGATAAGTTATTTCGTCTTATTGACGGCGGAGAAGGCCCCGGAAAAGTTAAAATCGTTCGGAAAGTTTGTCGGCGCGGTGCTTATAACGGTGTCATTGGTCATCGCGGTAGCAGGTATATCCATACTCGTTACCGGAGCCAGCCCGATATCGTGCCCGATGATGGGTGATATGCAGAGGGGACGCTGTCCTATGATGGGCGGTATGATGAAAGACGGCAAGATGCCGTGCCCGAAGATGAAGGGCGGAATGAGGCCGCCTATCAAGATGCAGGAAGACGGATCGCCGATAAAATGCAATTGAAAGCGTAAGGCATAGCCGTCTTATTTTCACCCACCCTATAACGTGCCGGCTTGACAAACAGGCCGGCACGTCCTATAATATAGTCCCATCTGTTAATTAATCAAAAAAAGCAAGGAAAGATGCAACTTTTAGGCGTTGATTACACTTTATTGACGGATCCTTTGTCATTATTTTTCCTTTTTGTGGTACTGCTCGTCTCGGCGCCGGCCGCTGTATATTCGGTCGGGTATATGAGGGGAGAGTACGGAAGGGGAAAGAAAGCACTGCTATGGGCGCTCCTGGCGGCATTTGTGCTGTCGATGGCGCTCGTCGTCACGTCGGGGAACGCGCTGGTCTTCCTCGTGGCGTGGGAGCTTATGTCGCTGGCATCGTACTTCCTCGTCGTCATCGACCACCGGCACGAAAGATCCGTAATGGCCGGTACCATATATATCGTGATGACCCATATCGGCACGGCGGTCATTACGGCGGCTCTCCTAATAATGTCCAATTACGCCGAGTCGTTCGATATTGCCGCGATGAAGGCCGCGTCCGCATCGATACCCGCGAACATAAAAGACCTCATATTCATATTGTTCCTCATAGGTTTCGGGACGAAAGCCGGTATCGTCCCTCTGCATGTCTGGCTGCCGTATGCGCACCCGCAGGCGCCCAGCCATATCTCGAGCATAATGTCAGGCGTGATGATAAAGACCGCCGTATACGGCATGCTGAGGTTCGTTTTCATGACCCTCGGCATCGGGCCGCAATGGTGGGGAAACCTCGTGCTGCTTCTCGCGCTCGTGTCGTGCCTTGCCGGGATAATGTATGCGCTGATGGAGCATGACCTTAAGAAACTTCTCGCCTATTCCAGCGTCGAGAACATGGGAATAATCATGCTCGGCATCGGCGCGTCGATGGTATTCATGAAGATGGGCATGCCGGCGCTCGCGGTAATGGCGCTTTGCGCGGGCCTGTTCCACCTGCTCAACCACGCGGTATTCAAGGGATTGCTTTTCCTCGGAGCGGGCGCGGTATATAAGGCGACCGGGACGCGCAATATCGAGCATCTCGGCGGGCTCATAAAGAGGATGCCTGTCACGGCTGCTGCGTTCCTTGCCGGGTCCGTGGCGATATCGGGCCTGCCGCCGTTCAACGGATTCGTAAGCGAATGGCTGACCCTGCAGGCGTTCTTCTACGGCGCGGCCAATTCGGGCGGAAGTTACAAGATATTCCTTTGCGTGTGCGCCGCGCTGCTGGCGCTCACCGGGGGGCTGGCCGCCGCGTGCTTTGTAAAAGCGTTCGGCATAACGTTCCTCGCGCTACCGAGAAGCAAGGCGGCCCAGTCGGCGCAGGAAGCGCCGTTATCGATGAAAGCGCCGATGGCATTCCTGGCGGCGACGGCCCTGGCGTTGGGCCTTGGCGCGCCGTTCGCGGTGAAATATATTACGGGTATCGCGGGTTTCGCGATAGGAGCGCCGGCCGTTGATGCGCCGTTCTCATTCCTCATAAAGACGAATTGGATCGCCGCCGCGGTATTGGTCTTTGCCGCGTCCTGCTGCTATGCCGCGAGGAACAGGAGAGCCGCCGAATGCAACACCTGGGATTGCGGGTATTATAAGCTGAGCCCGCGCAATGAATACAGCGCGACCGCGTTCTCGAAGCCGCTTCGAATTGCCTTCAGCTTCTTCCTCATGCCATACAGCAAGACAGAAAAGATAAGGGATTCGTTCTACCATGTCCGGTCGTTCAAGTATGAGGTCTTCACGACGCCTGTATTCAGGAAATATATCTACGCGCCTGCGGTAAGTTTATTGTTCGTCGGCGCGAGGAAGCTCAAAAAGATACAGCCGGGCAGTATCCATGTTTATGTGGCGTATATATTCGTGACGATAGTGTTGCTCGTGATATTTATGGGAAGGTTCTGATGAGAGATCCGTTGGTCATATTGCAGGCGCTGGTGCTGATAGCCGTATCACCCCTGGTGACCGGTATGATAAGGAAGTTAAAGAACCTTATCAGGCTCAGGAAGGGCCCCGGCATCTTCCAGCCGTATTATGACCTCGCGAAATTGCTCCGCAAGGAAGAGGCGGTATCGCGCGACACGTCCTGGGTGTTCACGTGCGCGCCGTATATCGTCCTGGGCACCGTTCTCGCGGCGCTTTTCATAATACCCGCCTTCGGACCGGGCATATCATTTGACGGCGCCGGAGACCTGATAGCGCTCGTGTTCCTTCTCGCGCTCGGGAGGTTCTTTATCGCGCTTGCCGGGCTCGACGCGGGAAGCTCATTCGGAGGCATGGGTTCGTCGAGGGAGATGTTCATATCAAGTCTGGTTGAGCCGGTCGCCCTGCTTGCCGTATTCGCCGTCTCCCTCGCTGCCGGGTCGACGATGCCGCGGGCGGTCGCGTCGGTGGAAACGCTGAAATTATCGTCGCTCGTTGCAGCCGGCGCGCTCTTTATCGTCACTCTCGCGGAAACCTCCCGCATCCCGATAGATAACAGGGAGACGCACCTCGAGCTGACGATGGTGCACGAGGCGATGGTGCTCGAATATTCTGGGCGTTCGCTCGCGTTAATAGAGCTTGCGTCGCATATAAAGCAGGTGCTGTTCTTTTCGGTGATAGCGGCGGTCGCGTTACCGCACGGCAATTACGCCGCAAAGATGGCCGCGATAGCGATAGCGGTCGCGTTGCTTGAGGTGTCGATGGCAAAGATGCGCCTTTTCAGGGTAGTGGACCTAATGGGTTTCTCATTCGTGTTTTCGGTTATAGCGGTGGTCATCTCCGCGATGGGGTTTTAATATGGCGGTAGGGCTTATACTTTTCGGGATACTGATGATGGCATTCGCGATGGTCGCGGCGAAGAGGATGTCCGCGCTGATATTCGGCTTCAGGGCGCAATCGTTCTTCCTGTTCCTGCTGACGTTCATCCTCGCGTTCAGGGAGAATTCCACGCAGCTCTATTTTATTACGACGATGCTGTTCGCGATAAAGGTCGTGCTCGTGCCTAACTTCCTGCGCAGGGTCGCCCGCAGGATAAAGGTCAACGAGGACCTCGGGCTCTCGGCGAACCCGACCGTCTCCATATTCGCGGCGGTGCTGCTCTCATACATGGCATACCTTTTTACCGGAAAGATACTGTCGTTCCCCGGCGAATTCGAGAACAGCGCGTTCTTCGTTTCGCTCTCGGTGACGATGATAGGCATATTCCTCATGATGGCGAGGATGAAGGCGCTCGCGCAGATAATCGGGCTGCTCGTGATGGAGAACGGGATGTTCCTTGCGGCCGCAAGCGTGTCGGGCGGGATGCCGTTCATAGTCGAGATCGCGATCTTCTTCGATATTTTGCTCGTGGTGATAATACTCGGCGTGTTCGTCTTTAAGATAAACAAGCTGTTCACTCATATTGACGTGGACAAACTTACGGAATTGAAGGGCTGATATGGAGATATTCCCGATACTGCTCATACCTCTCGCGCTCGCCGGGATAGCGGTCCTGCCGGGAGTAAGAGCAGGCAGGAGCAGAAAATTCGGCGTGCTGAACGCGGCGGGGCATTTCGCCAACGCGGCGCTTGCCGTCCTGCTCGCGCTCGGCCTGATGAGGTCCGGCGGGCCCGCGTCGTTCTTCGGGTTCTTCTACGCCGATCTCTTGAGCGCGTTCTTCATCCTGACCATATCCGTGATAAACTTTATCTCGGCTCTGTATTCGATAGGGTATATCTCCGCGGACGTGAAAGACGGGGTCATGAGCGAGAGGAAGGCGAAGGCGTATTACTCGCTCTTCAACCTGTTCGCGCTGTCGATGCTCTGTGTGCCGGTGGTCAGCAACCTCGGCATGGTATGGGTGGCGATAGAGGTGACGACTCTTGTCTCGGCGTTCCTCGTCGGGTTCTATAACAAGAAGGAGTCGATCGAGGCGGCCTGGAAATACATAATAATCTGCTCCGTCGGCATCACGCTTGCGCTGCTAGGCACGATATTGTTCTATTACACGGCTTCGCGCGACGGCGGCATATCTTCGCTGAACTGGACCGACATGGAAACTGTCGCGGGCAGCTTAAACCCGTCGATACTTAAGGTCGCGTTCCTTTTCATACTCGTGGGGTACGGTACAAAAGCGGGGTTCGTCCCGATGCATACCTGGCTTCCGGACGCGCACAGCCAGGCGCTCGCGCCGATAAGCGCGATGCTATCGGGCGTGCTGCTGCCGACGGCTATTTACGCGATAATAAGGTTCGCGACGATAACCAATGTCTGCATCGGCACGGGGTATACCGGGAACCTGTTCATGCTCTTCGGCCTCGTGTCGCTTGGAGTGGGGGCGGGTTTTGTGCTCGTCCAGAGGGACATAAAACGCCTGCTCGCCTACAGCAGCGTCGAGAATATCGGGATAATTGCTACAGGGCTCGGGTTCGGCGGGACCGTCGCTATCTACGGCGCGCTCTTCCATGTATTCAACCATGCCGCCGCGAAGTCGCTGATGTTCTTCGCCGCGGGGCGCGCGGTAAAAAAATACAAGTCGCACAACATCCGCGAGATACGGGGGATAATCAGCGCGATGCCGTTTGCCGGAGCGATGCTTATTATCGGCGTATTCGCGCTGACGGGTTCGCCGCCGTTCTCGGCGTTCTTCAGCGAGATAATGATATTGCTCGCGGGATTCAAAATGGGCCTTTGGCCGCAGGCGGCGCTGCTGCTGCTGTTCATGGCAGTCGCTTTTGGGGCGATAGTGTTCAATATCAGCAGGCCGGTATTCGGCGGAAAGCCGGAGGGGATGCCCGTCGAAGGGGAGCCGTTGAGCGGTAAGCTGGCCTTCGGGATTTTGCTTTTATTGATATGCGTCATGGGTATCGCGGCGCCCGGATTATTCAGGGACCTGCTGCTGGCCGCATCCGAGATTATAAGGGGCGCGTGATGGAACGCAAGAACGAAATATATACGGACGTGGAGGCCGGGCGGTTCACGCAGGAATGCCTCAGCCTGCATAAACGGCTTGATTCGCCCGTGATGGCGTATTTTGCCGAGGACCTCAGGAAAGAAAGCGGGGTATTCCGCGTCTGTTGCGTGTTCCTCGACAGGAAGGCCGGCCGGTGGGAGATCGTGAGGACAGGCATTCCCGGAGACGATCCGAAGATGCCGTCGCTCGCAGGAGAGATGTATTCGGCAAGTATGTTCGAGCGCGAGATGGCGGAGATGTTCGGGATATCTTTTGAAGGGAGCCCGGATTCGAGGCGGCTTGTCCTGCATGACGAGGTATGGCCTGCGGGGTATTATCCACTGCGCAAGGATTTTGCGCCTCCGGCGCAGGGTCAGAAAACGGGCGGCGAGCGCGGCGAGCGAAGCGAGTACCGTTTTAAGAAGGTCGAGGGGGAGGGGATATTTGAGGTCCCGGTCGGCCCGGTCCACGCGGGTATCATCGGCCCCGGGCATTTCAGGTTCAGCGCGGCGGGCGAGCCGATAATAAACCTGGAGACGCGTTTAGGATTCACGCACCGCGGCGTGGAAAAGATGCTCGAGGGAATGGACGCGCGCGATGCCGTTTCCTTGGCCGAAAAGGTCGCGGGCGATTCCGCCTTCGCTTACAGCTGCGCGTTCTGCGGAAGTATTGAGAGGATATACGGCATAAAAGTCCCGGGGAGAGCGAAGATAATAAGGGCGCTGTTCCTCGAACTCGAGAGGATATATAACCACGCGAATGATATCGGCGGGATCGCGACGGATGTGGGATTCAGCTTTCCGAACGCTTTGGCTTCAGTGATAAAAGAGGGCCTTCTGGCGCTTAACGGGAAGCTTACCGGCAGCAGGTACCTGAAAGGCGTAAACAGGATAGGCGGCGTCGCGTCGGATATTTCCGCGGAGGGAAAGGTGTTGCTGCTGAAGTCCCTGGATACGGCGCAAAAGGATTTCAGCGAGCTGAGAGAGCTGCTCCACTCGAGCATATCGTTCATGGACAGGGTGGATAATACGGGGATATTAAAGAAGAAGACCGCGGCGGACCTCGGGATAACTGGGCTCGCGGCGCGCGCGTCGGGAATACGTTCCGACCTGCGCTCCGTCTTCGACGGCGATATATACGACGCGTGCGGTTTCAAGCCGGTCACGGAAGAGGACGGCGATGTCCTCGCGAGGCTGGATGTGCGCCTCAACGAGTTCGACGCTTCCGTCTGGCTTATAAAAAAATTAGCGGCGATGCTCGGCGGCCTTTCGGAACCGCCTGAGACGGAAATAAAATGGGAGCCGAAAGAGGGGTCCTCGATCGGATGCGTCGAGGCATGGAGGGGGCCGCTGTTGTTCTGGATAAGGACGCGTCATGACGGCCGCATCGAACGCTGCAAAATAGTGGACCCGTCGTTCAGGAACTGGCAGGGGCTCTGCTTCGCGGTGCTCGGGAACATAATCCCGGACTTCCCGTTATGCAACAAAAGCTTCGACCTCTCGTATCCCGGCAATGACCTTTAAAAAAGGCGTTGCCGTCTTATTATCACCCACCCTACGGGGTGGTTATCCACAGGCAAGGGTTAGAAATGAAGAATATAATAAAAATTAAACTAAAAAAAGGGATATTGGACAAGCCGATCAATCCTGGGAGGGAATTGCATCTTGGGGTTGAGGCTATGGGCGCCGAATTGAGGGAGAGGATTAAAGAGAGGTTCGGCCGCTCGTTCCATATCCGCGAAGTCGATACCGGATCCTGCGGTGCATGCGAATCCGAGGTAATTTCAGCGACTAATCCCATCTATGACATCCAGCGCTTCGGAATCGACTTCGTTGCATCGCCGCGTCACGCGGATGCGCTTTTGGTGACAGGGCCCGTGTCGAAGAACATGGCCGTTGCATTGCGCAAGACTTACGAAGCCATGCCCGAGCCGAAATTCGTCATAACGTTGGGTGATTGCGCGAAGGACGGCGGCGCCTTCAAGGACTCATATTATACCGCCGGCGGCGTTAAAGAAGTCCTGCCCGTTGATTTCCATATCCCCGGATGCCCGCCATCGCCGGAGGATATCATTAAGGCTCTTCTTGCGTTCCTCGGGAAATAGTGCCTGCAGAGCTAAAGCGTTATGTCGATCAGTTCATCGTAAGGCCGGCTTGTCATTAAATATTCCAAAAAGGCATCCCGCCTGCTTTTGTCGTCGTGCCCCAGGCCCCTAAAAAGGGGATTCTCTGTAAGAATGCAGTTTGACCGTCCACCAAGGTATGAATGGCAGCTCGACCATCTGTAATGCCCGGGATTGTTTACGAATCCGGACCTGACCGGGTTTCGCTCGATATATCTGGCGCATTCCAGCAAATAGGAGTCCTGCCCGATCATCTTACTCCTGTACCGGCCCTGAAAAAGGTAGCCGACATATTCATATCTCGTTCGATAGTAAAACCTGTAGGATTGCAACAGGGCCTGCATTAACCTGGGAGCGTCCGTTTTATCGGGAATTCGCATCAGGAGATGCAGATGGTTGGGCATCAGGCAATAATGATACAACTCGAAGGTGTATTTATCCTTACATTTTGACAATGAATACAAAAATTGCCGAAAATCATTCTCATCCTTAAAAATAACCTGTTTATTGTTGCCTCTCTGGACAATATGGTAGATCGCGTTGTCGGCCAGCTCCCGTCTCGGTGGCATTCTGCACCTCCTTCATATAGTAGTAGATGACAAAACGAGGCATTTTCTTTCAAAAAAGAAGTGATATGTGGAGGCCTGTGGATAACTCCTGCCTTGGGTGGGTTAAAATAGGACGGCAACGCCTTTCGCTTTTTATGTAAACCTTTTGCATCCAGGAGCGTCTAAATAGACAATAAAGGATGAAATATGCCTTGACAGTCCGAAATATATGATATATCATACTATTCATACAATTCGGAGGTGGATATGAGCGATGTATTCAAGGGGCCGCACGGGGATTTCCACAGTGTGGTTACCGTCGGCGAGAGGGGGCAGGTGGTCGTCCCGGCCGATATCAGGAAGCAGTTCAACATCAAATCCGGGGATAAGCTCGTCGTCTTCGCGAAGCCGCAGCATATGATAGGCCTCGTCCCGGCGGATGATTTCAACCGTTTCCTGACGGAAGCCACGAAGGTGCTGTCGAAAATAAAAAGCAGGCTATAATCAGTGAGAACGGGTGGCCTTAAATATCTGATATGCGCAGCGCTCATCCTTCTCGGCCCGCAGCAGGGCGCGGGTGCGGAGGAGGTGTTCACGTGGGAGGACTGCGTCAAGGAAGCCGCGAAGAACAATCCCGACCTCGTCTCCGCGAAAGAGTCGGTCAACAGCGTTACGGCCGACAAGTCGATAACCGCAAGCGGGCTCTTCCCGCAGGTATCGGCCGACGCGGGCGTCTCGAAGTCAAAGAGCGGCTCGTCGGGCGGGGCATCGAGCAGCTCGACAAATAATTACAATTACGGTGTTAGCGGCAGCCAGCTCATCTTCGACGGTTTCAACACCGCCAATAAGGTCAACGCCGCCGCGGAAAATATCAAGGCGGCGCAGGAGAGCTACAGGTTCACCTCGTCTGATGTCCGGCTGCGCCTGCGCACGGCATTCATAGAGTTATTAAAGGCCCAGGACGGCCTGCGCATAAAGGAAGAGATCTTCGAGCGCCGCAGGCAGAATTACGAACTGGTGACGCTGCGTTACGAATCAGGCCAGGAGAACAAGGGCTCGCTCATGACGGAAGAGGCGAACCTCATCCAGGCCAGGTACGACGTCACGCAGGCAAAAAGGGATATCGAGCTTGCCCAGCGCAAGCTCACGAAAGAGCTCGGCCGCACCGAGACGTCGCCGATAGTCGCAAAAGGAAGTTTTGAGGTCGCGGAGAAGATCCGCGAGATGCCGGATTTTGCAGCCATCGCCGAGAGCAACCCTTCGCTTAAACAGCTTATCGCGCAGAAGAACGCCGCCGTATTCAACCTGAAGTCCGCGAAGGCGGAATTCATGCCTGAGATAAAGGCCAACGGCAGCGCGGGCCGTTCGGACACGAGCTGGCCGCCCGAAAAAGACAACTGGTCGATAGGCGCGGCGATATCGTTCCCGATATTCGAGGGCGGCAAGCGCATCGCCGATATCAACAAGGCGACCGCGCAGCTGAACAAGGCGAAGGCCGACGAGAAGAGCGGCCTCGACGGCGTCATCGAGAGCCTGCAGGATAAATGGACGTCGCTTCAGCGTGCCCTCGATAATGTAGATATACAGAAGCAGTTCCTCGCCGCGAATGAGGAGCGCGCCAAGATAACAGAGGCGCAGTATTCCATCGGATTCGTATCGTTCAATGACTGGATAATAATAGAGAATAACCTCGTGGATGCCAAGAACTCGTATCTTAACGCCCGGGCCAACGCGCTGGTTTCCGAAGCGGAATGGATCCAGGCGAAAGGAGAGACCCTCGAAAATGTTCAATAAAAAATGGAAAATATTCCTCATAGTATTGGTCGTCATAGGCGCCGGCGCATATTTCATGCTGAGGCCTAAGCAGGACGCCGTGCAAAAAGAAGAAGCGAAGGAAGTTAAACCCGCTGTCGGGATTGTAGAGACATATATTTCGACCACGGGCTCGGTATTGCCCCAGAACCGTCTCGAGATAAAACCCACGGTCAACGGACGCATCGACAAGATCCTCGTAAAGGAAGGGGATAACGTGAAGACCGGGCAGACGCTCGGATGGATGAGCTCGACGGAGCGCGCCGCGCTGCTCGACGCCGCGAAAGGCAAGGACGAAGCGACACTCAAATACTGGGAAGACGCCTATAAGGCGATCCCGTTGCTTGCGCCGATCGACGGGGAGGTCATCGTCTCGACGATACAGCCGGGCCAGACAGTCACAACGGCCGACGCGATATTTGTTCTGTCGGACAGGCTCATCGTCCGCGCGCAGGTGGACGAGACCGACACAGGCAAGATAAAGCTCGGGCAGGCGGCGATCCTGAGCCTCGACGCATATCCGGATACGAAGATAAGGTCGACGGTCGGGCATATCTATTACGAATCAGAGACCGTGAATAACGTCACAATATATAAGGCGGACATGATACCCGCGGAAGTCCCCGAGTATTTCCGGTCGGGGATGAACGCCAACGTGGATTTCATCGACAAGAGGAAAGAGAACGTGCTTACGCTGCCGCTCGACGCGGTGCGGTCCGACAGCGAGGGCAGTTATGTCCTGCTGAGCCAGGGCAGCGGCAGTTCGCCGGTCCGCAGGGCCGTCACGACCGGGCTGTCCGACGATAAGAACATCGAAATAATTTCCGGCGTCACGGCCGAGGATACCGTGGAGATAAGGTCGAAGAAATTCGTCCTGCCGAAGAACCAGTCGGCCGGGACGAACCCGTTCATGCCGCAGCCAAGAAGAAGATGATAGAGCTAAAAAACATAAACAAGACATACGCAAAGGGCGAAGCGCAGGTCCGCGCGCTGCGCGGCGTCTCGTTGAAGATCGAGGCGGGCGACTTTGTCGCGATCATGGGCGCGTCCGGATCGGGCAAGTCCACGCTCATGCATCTTATGGGATTGCTTGACAGGCCGGATTCCGGTTCGTACATGCTCGGCGGAAAGGATGTCACGGGATTATCCGACGATGAATTGGCCGTGACGAGGAACCGCATGATAGGTTTCGTCTTCCAGCAGTTCCATCTTTTGCCGAGGATGACCGCGCTTGAGAATATCGAGCTTCCCCTCATATACGCGGGAAACAGGCACATGAAGGACCGCGCGATGGAGAAGGCGAACGATGTCGGCATCGGCAACCGCGTAAAGCACAGGCCGAACGAGATGTCCGGCGGACAGCAGCAGCGCGTCGCGGTCGCGAGGGCGCTCGTCAACGACCCGCTTATAATCATGGCAGATGAGCCCACGGGCAACCTCGACTCGAAGAGCAAGAGCGAGATAATGTCCATACTGCAATGCCTCAACGAAAGCGGTAAGACGCTTATAATTGTCACGCATGAGGAAGAGATCGCCCAATACGCCCGCCGCGTGATAAAAATGCGCGACGGCGAAATAATAGAAGATAAAGCAAAGGCGTTGCCGTCTCATTCGCACCCACCCTGTCACTTAGGAGAAGAGAGTGCTAGGGTGGGTAAAAATAAGACGGCTACGAATAGCGCTGAGTTTGTGGATTACATACGGCAGGCGGTGAGCGCGATGGCGGGGCA
>Ga0116153_10002283_pt1 | contig 15409 bp, 16 predicted proteins | sample AD_UKC028_MetaG_FD_89896 | JGI IMG/M metagenome (GOLD analysis project Ga0116153, IMG submission 89896) | Active sludge microbial communities of municipal wastewater-treating anaerobic digesters from USA - AD_UKC028_MetaG | ecosystem: Engineered > Bioreactor > Anaerobic > Digestate | place: USA...
AGGTCATTGATATGAAGTCTGAGGCTCCGGCGCCTCTCTCGGTAGCCTCATGAGCGAAACGATCAACGAGCGGCTCACGCGGCTCCTCAAGTCGATGAGCCTGCAAGACATCAAGCCGATGTCTTTTCACTCCGATCTGCTCGGGGAGATGCCTGCGCCTAATAGCGAGATCAACCTCGGATGGAACCAGGTTTTCGCTGATGGCGATCCTGTCCTGGTCAACGGCGAAACCCGTATTTTCCGCCCGCGATACGAGATCACCGTGAGCTTCCAGGGAGCCCCTATCTTCCGTCAGGTCTCCGTGTTCTTCATCGTCTTTCATCTCACGGATGTTCCCACCTTCGAGGAACTCTGGAAGGATGAAGAAGTGCGCAAGGTCTTCCATGAGAACCAGATCCAGAAGACCATGTGGCCTTTTCTCCGTCAGCACGTGCACGACGGCATGAGCCGCCTCGGAATCACCGCTCTACCGCTCCCTTGGATTCTATAATGAAACCAGCTCGCGAGCTCTTTGACAAGGACAGCCTATGCCTACGCTAACTTGGACAGGTAAAGAAGACGCCCTCCGCGCCGCATCCCTTGTTCCCTTCCGCCTCCTCGAGCCTCACACCGCAGCCAAAGGCGGCATTGTCGGCGACCCGAAGGCCGCGCAGGACAACCTCCTCATCCAGGGCGACAACCTCGAGGCTCTCAAAGCCTTGCTTCCCTACTACGCTGGGCGCGTGAAGTGCATCTACATCGACCCGCCCTACAACACCGGGTCTGCCTTCGAGCACTACGACGACAACCTTGAGCACTCAACGTGGCTTTCGATGATGTACCCGAGGCTGGAGTTGTTGAGAGAATTTATGACTGACGATGCAAGTCTTTGGGTCAACATTGATGACCAAGAATGCCAGTACCTGAAGGTTATCCTCGATGAGCTTCTTGGCCGCGGTAATTTTATCGCTGACATATTCTGGCAGAAGAACCCGACGAGAGAGAACCGGACGGATTTCTCTTCCGTCCACGATCATGTACTCCTTTACGCAAAGGACCGCGAGCAGTGGAAGCAAGTTCGACACATGCTCCCTGCTTCGGAGAGCCAGCTCGAACGCTTCACCAATCCAGACAACGATCCAAGAGGTGTTTGGGCTTCGCTACCTGCACATGCAAAAGCAGAGAAGGGGCGGCGCAAGGAGCAGTTCTATACTATCACTACTCCGAGCGGGCGAACCATTGATCCCCCGCCTGGGCGGTGTTGGCTCTATACTCAACCTCGCTTTGAAGAGATGCGGGTTGATGGACGCATTTGGTTTGGCCAAGATGGAGGCAATGCACCTCGGGTCAAGAAGTTTCTTTCGGAGGTGCAAGCTGGACTTGTGCCATCAACGCTTTGGCTATACCAAGAAGTCGGATCCAATGGACAGGCCAAGCTTGAGATTACGAAGCTTTTTCCTGACTTGATTCCGTTTTCTACACCCAAGCCTGAAAGGCTACTTCACCGAATTATCCACATCGCCACTAACCCTGGTGATATTGTCCTCGACTCCTTCCTTGGCTCCGGCACAACCGCAGCCGTCGCCCACAAGATGGGCCGTCGCTGGATCGGAGTTGAGATGGGCGACCATGCGGTAACGCACTGCCTACCCCGTCTTCAGAAGGTCATTGACGGAGAGCAGGGTGGCATCTCTGAAGTTGTTAGCTGGAAGGGTGGTGGCGGCTTCCGCTTCGTCAAGCTCGGCGAGACTCTCTTTGATGCCTTCGGTCGCCTCAACCCCAAGGTCAAGTTTATCGACCTCGCTGCCTTCGTCTGGTGGCGCGAGACCAAGGCACCAGCCATAGGCGGCTCGATCAAGCCGGCATCGCCATTCCTCGGCATTCACGAGGGACGAGGCCTCTATCTCCTGTACAACGGGATACTCGGGGACAAGCGCCCCAAGGGCGGCAATGTCCTCACGCCAGCCGTTCTGGCCTCGCTCCCCAAGCATGATGGTCCTCGCATTGTTTACGCCGAGGCGACGACCTATTCGCCCTCATCACTCGCTCGCATCAATATCTCCTTCAAGCAGATACCATATGACCTCGGGTCCATGCCGCTCCTCGCGGAAGGCGCGCTCGAATACGCGGCAGGGCTCATGCCCGAAGCTCCTCAAACCCTCGCTACACGCGCCGCTAGCGCTGGAGAGGAGGGCGATCATGTTTGAGCCCAAGATCTACCAGGCAAAGGCCCTCGAATCCCTGAAGGACTACCTCGAGCGAGCCAAGCGCCTTGGCGATCCCAAGGCTGCCTTCATTGAATCCTGGAGCGTGCGTGGCCGTCCCTCGGTTACTCGCTGGCACCAGGCTCCGGGTGTGGGCGATATACCCTATGTCTGTATTCGCATCCCGACCGGAGGCGGCAAGACCTGGCTCGCTGCGCGTTCCCTGCGCATCGTGCGCGACAGCTATACCTACAGTCAATCACTTCATGTGCTGTGGCTCGTCCCATCGCAGGCTATTCTCGAACAGACACTCACAGCTCTTTCAACTGCCGGGCATCCATATCGGGAGGAGCTCGTCGAGGCCTGGGGCCGTCCTCTTGTGGTCACGAGAGATGGACTCGAAGCGGTAAGTCCCCAGGACTTTTCTACACGACTTGTCGTCGTGGTTTCGACTATCCAGGGCTTCAAAGCGGAAGACACGAAAACCCGAACCATCTATGCTCATTCCGAACGATGGGAGCGTCACTTCGCGGCCCTCAATGGCATAGCGGGGCTCGAGCTCGGTAAGGAAGGAGCCAACCGGGGAAAGCCCGTCCATTCCTTCGTCAACCTCTGCCATGTCTTTAAGCCGCTCATCATCATCGACGAAGCGCACAACGCCCGGTCGAAGCTCTCCTTCGATACGCTCGCCCGCCTTTCTCCCCTCGGTATCATCGAGTTTACCGCCACACCCGACACGAGCAGTGCCAGCGGCTCAAATGTCCTCCACGAGGCCACGGCCACCGAGCTCAAGGCCGAAAAGATGATCAAGCTGCCGATAGTCCTTGCCGAGCACGCCAGCTGGGCCACGACCGTCGCCGCGGCCATCAGCACCCGAAACTCCCTAGAAGAAGCCGCCAAGGCCTCCGGGGATTCAGTGCGGCCCATCACCCTCTACCAGGCTCAAGCCAAGGACAAAGATGATCCGACGGTCATCACCGCCGACAGGCTTCGCGAACACCTCATCCAGAATGAGGGCATCGATCCCGCCCATATCGCCGTGGCGACCGGAGACGAGCGCGGCATCGAAGGCGTCAACCTCTTCGCGCCGGATTGTTCCATCCGGCACATCATCACCGTGCAAGCCCTCAAGGAAGGCTGGGATTGCTCCTTCGCCTATGTCTTCTGCTCTATCCAGGAACTGAAATCCGCGCGTGCTGTAGAGCAACTTCTCGGCCGTGTCTTGCGGATGCCCTACGCGGAGGAGCGTCCCTCGGCATTGCTGAACAAGGCCTATGCCCATGTTTCCTCACGCGACTTCGCCGAGACGGCTTCCGCGCTCAAGGATTGCCTCGTCGACAAGATGGGCTTCGAGCGCATAGAAGCGGACGCATGGACCGAGGTGGCGGATTTCTTTCCAGGTGAAGGCTCTGGCACCATAGTCGGTCTCGCGCCTGATGGTCGGTCCATTGCAATACCCGCGTATGCTGCTCTCGATTTTGGCCTCTTCGCCGCCGAGTCTGGCCTTGTTGTCGAGACTGCGGGTACTCGTTCAGACGGTGTCCCTCTCGTCAGGGTTTCTGGCTCGATCACCGAGGCTACGATCGCCAAGCTCGCGGAGACCCTCGGGGCGGATGCCGGTGGCGAGCGCACGCGCGATATCGCGCGCAACCTTGGCAACTATCGCCTTCTTCAAGCCTCCCGGCATCGCGTCCTTCCTGCTGGCCCCGATGTCTTCACGGTGGGCTCTCTCTTCTCCCGCGATGAGGTCTCAGGCGAGCTCATTCCCATTGACGAGGGCTGGTTTGCCAACCGTGGACGTCTCGACCTTTCGGATGCGTCGCGCTTCCCCGCTCGCCTCACACTGGAGGAGTTCTCCGTACCTGCCGAGCGGAAGGTCACGGAGCTTGATGTCGTTGCCGAGAAAGTCATCACCCGGAACACCCGCTACGACCGAGAGCTCTTCACCGCCGAGGTCGCAGGCGAGTACTACCTAAACGGCCTCGTGTTCTGGCTCGATCGCCGCCTCGCGCGGAGCGACGTGTCCCAGCTGGTCCTCCAGGACTTCTTGTCCCGCCTCATACACCAGCTCATCGACGAGCGAAAGCTCCGCCTTGGGGACCTCATCCTCCAAAAGTACCTTCTCGAGGATAAGATCAGGGCGAAGCTCGACTCGTACCGCCTCAGCGCCGCGTCCTTAGGACTTGAGTCGCTTCTTGACCTTCCCGAGCTCGATGGCAGCCTCGTCTGGGAAGGCGACTTCTCCTTCTCGAAAGACCGCTGTCCCTACCCACGGGCAGAGCCTGCTTCCTCCTATGGATTCTCCAAACACTTCTTCTCCGTCGTCGACAACCTGAAGCGCGACGGCGAGGAATACGCCTGCGCCAAGGAGATCGACGCTCTCGACGAAGTCGAGACTTGGGTACGCAACGTCCCACCCCGACATCAGTGGTGCTTCCGCCTTCCTACCTCGAGAGACGACTTCTATCCAGACTTCATTGCCAGGCTCAAGGATGGCCGCGTCCTCGTCGTCGAGTACAAGGGTGCCCACATCGCAGCCGATCCCTCAGAACGCGAGAAGCGCCGAGTAGGCGAGCTCTGGGCCCGCGCGTCGAAAGGCAAAGCACTCTTCGTCTGGGCGATGAAGAGGGATGAGGCGGGTAGGGATTTGAGGGGGCAGCTTAAGGTAGCTCTGAGTATTTATTAGAAAGGCGTTATCCGGTCGAAGAGGTCAACATGTAACTCATGCTCGGTATGATCTTGCCCTCGCTGGGGCTATTAGATATTTTAAGTATCGCTTAGGATCGATACAACATCATTCACTCAATGGGAGGTATAGTATGCCCGACGCTGAAAGAGCCAACTTGGTAGAAGTCTATGTAAACTCAAGGCCGAAGGAAGTTCCGCACGGACGGATTAGCTATGAGGATCTTCTTAAGCTTGCTTTTCCAGGGGAGACATTACCTCCAACCGCCAACATTACAATAACTTTCCTCATTCCGGAGAATGGAAAGACCGGTATCCTGGTTCCGGGAGAGTCGACAGCGGTTCACAAGGGGATGTCCTTTAATGTCAAACGAACCGACAAGTCCTGATGCTGAGCTCCTTGAGCTACTCAGCGAAGGCTATAATGCCGAGATACTAGATTCTCTTCTGATTCTTCGAGACTTCCCATACCTCAAAGCTGATGGGAGCATCGGTCTAAGTGTTCTCGCCTGCAAGGTTGTCACCCGGGATGGCAAGCTTACTGCGGAAGACCATACGTTCTATTTCATGGGTGAGAAGCCCCATAGTTCTGCGGACATCCCCATCAATATACTCGCCAACGAGAACGCCGGTTTTGCAATCCCGACATGCGGTGTCGCTGGTTTTCATCTATCGTCGAAACCACCCGAAGGAGTCTACGCAACTCTTCTGGACAAAGTTCACCGTTATGAGGAGCTTATAGCTTATCCAGCGAAGCGTGTCGATGATACGATGACGCCTCGAACATTTAAGGCGGAACGTACTGTTCGTGAACCTACACCATTTGTCTATGAGGACACCGCGACTGCAAGGGCTGGACTTTCGGATCTGTCTCATCTTTTCAAAGGGATGCGAGTCGGGATCATCGGCCTCGGTGGAACCGGTTCTTATATCCTCGACCTTGTAGCGAAGACTCCGGTTGAAGAGATACACCTATTTGACTATGACCACTTCCACCAACATAACGCCTTCCGAACGCCTGGCGCTGCATCCCTCGAAACTTTTAAGGGAAGCCTTACTACGAAGGCACAATACCTTTCTGCTACATATAGTCGGATACATCGTGGAATCAAGGCTCATGAGCTCAAGGTCGATGGTTCGCACCGTGATCTTCTTTCTAGCCTAGCGTTTGTTTTCGTTGCTGTCGATGCCGGGTCTGTCCGCAATGAGATTTCCAGTCTGCTCTTCAGTCTTGAGCTCCCCTTCATTGATGTTGGAATGGGCCTTGAGGCAGTCGACAATGATGGTGGGAAGAGTAGAACTATTTCTGGTATTTGCAGAGTGTCAACCGGGACCAAGGAAGCAGAAAGTTTCTTCAACATGACCGCTCCATTTGGCGAAGATGGAGATGAGCTATACAGATCCAACATCCAAGTCGCGGACCTTAATGCGCTCAATGCGGCCTTAGCTGTCATTAGGTGGAAGAAACATATTGGGTATTATCAAGATGCTACTCATGAATGCCTTAGTGCCTACACTCTTGAGTGGAATGATATCGCAAAGAAGTCTTCATGAGCGAGAGAACCGTCTCCCTACGCATCGAACGAGTAGATATTATCCCAGACACTCTTGAACCAGGTGTACTTTACGTGTCAGACAGATTTTCAACAGCAATACATTTGTGTCCTTGTGGTTGCGGTAATGAAGTTGTGACGCCATTAGGTCCTGGAGAATGGCGTTTAGTGATTAAAGATGATGTCCCAACACTTTTCCCTTCAGTCGGAAACTGGGAACTTGCCTGCGAGTCACATTACTGGATCCGCCAAGGGCATGTCATTTGGTCTAGCAAGATGACTCGAAAGCAGATAGAACGCATACGAAGACTCCAGAATGATGTAGCCGAGAAGCTGTTTGCCCCTAAGACTACGATGGCTAGAAGGCTTATTAAGAGCATCATCACTGTCTGGCACCAATTCAGGAGGAAATAGTAGCAGTGCTGAACTGCCTAGAGTTCCACACTAACCGAATCCTGCGAGAGAAGGGTAGATCACGGGCCTGCGCGTCGAAGGTCAAAGGGCACTTCGTCTGGGCGATGAAGTGGGATGCGGCGGGTTGGGATGTACGGGAACAGCTTTGGGCGATTTTCATGACAATGTGAGGTGAATGATGGCTATGTCTGCAAGGATGCAGCTTGCGAAGAGGCTTGCCTCATCTCTTGATTCTGCTCGAAGAAGCTTGGATGAGTCAGGGATGGCTACGGTACGGGCGGACGTGATATCTAGCGATCTTGTCTGGCAAGTCAACCAGTTCACCGTGAAGCTGCTTCTCGGCCACATACGGGAACATACCAGGGAACTGAGACTCGCGACCAAGAATAAGGATTTGGCTGAGATTGAGCGCTTAACTGTGGGTTCGAAGGGTGTTCTCCAGCTTCAAAGGCTAGCTACGACGGCTCTGATGTCGAGTTCGAAGGAGAATCCTGGAGACATTGTGTTCTAAGCGCTTAAGATATTGAGGGGAACCTGGAAGGTCGAGATGGAGTATGCAATAAAGATATCGCCAGATGGAGAGGGATACATCGGTCGAGAGTGCCCTCAATGCGAGAAGTACTTCAAGATCAAATTCGGGACCGGTCTTCCGGGAGAAGTGCCCTGTCATTGCCCATACTGCAACTATACCGGTCCTCAATCTGAATTCTGGACGAAGCAACAAATCAAGTATGCTCAGTCTATCGCGTTGCATGAGTTGTCAAGCCAATTACTCTCACAACTCAAGAGGATGGAGAGGAAGCCCGACCCTCATGCCATGTTATCCATTGGGATTACGGTGAAGGGGAGTCCTACACCAATTGCGTACTACTCAGAGGAGACCCTGGAACATAGAGCGACCTGTTCTGCATGCACCCTCGAGTATGCGATCTATGGAGCATTCGGCTATTGCCCTGATTGTGGGACTCATAACTCTCTCCAGATACTTCGCGATAACTTCAGGATTGTTACCACGATGCTTACCTTGGCAGATACTTCAAGCAGCGACATCGCAAAGAAGCTTACCGAGAATGCTCTAGAGGATGCGGTAGCCTCATTCGATGGCTTTGGTAGAGAGCTCTGTCGCAAGCACGATCCTAAGATATCTTTCCAGAATCTCTCAGGCGCTAACGATCGAATATCCAGACTTTTCGGTAGGGGCTTCCCTTCGTGCATCGGCCAAGGCGAGTGGAGCTTTATCCAGGTGCAGTTTCAGAACCGCCACCTGTTAGCTCACACGATGGGAGTGATAGACGAGGATTATATCAGGAAGACCGGGGGGAAGGGCGGCGATCTCGGTCGATCTATCATGATCACGAAGGATGAGGTGGTGAAGAGCATAGCCGTTCTTGAGCAGATGGCTGACTTCCTGTTCAGCATTGTGCCTTAGACATGATGCTTGATTGTAGGTTTTGGTTTTCCGCCATATTCCCTGCGCTGATAAATCCCTCTCTATACTGTAGGAGATCCCGTCCAATAGTATAATGCTATCATGTCTAAGGATGGCATTAACAAACCTAGCCCGAGGAGGAGAAAGTGCCTTCTATCTTTCGAAAGCTAGAAGCGACATCAGGACTTCTTCTTTAGGTTAATATTTGTTTCACCACAATCACAGCGAAGCGATTCAGCCGTCTCTCTGTCTGGCGATACCCGAAGGTACTCTCCACATCCCGAGCAGGTAAAGCCACCTAGCAATTCTCGGTATGCATTAGCGACCGGAGCGAAATCATTCTTGCCAAGGCTATCCCAAGAATTATAGTGTACTGCTGTATTCACTTGCCATGCATCGGAATTAGTGGCCTTCACCAAATCCGCGAACCTTACTTCGCGCGCTGACAATGCCCCAAGAGCCTCTCTTTGATCCCATGAACTTGCAGCTTCTTTAGCGCGCTTGATAAGCGTTCTCATTTGAGTAATTGCAGGTGGGAGTAGTTCCCCTAGCTGATATTGAGCATCGCCTCGATACTCTACTGATGCCCGAAGTCGTTGGCACAGTTCGGCCGACACATACTCGAGGTAATGCCTTAGTAGGGCAGCAGCCGCTCGGATGTCATTTAATTCGAGGTGTCCATCGATCTCACTCCAGACATCCTCCTCCTCCCATTGAGAGGGCCCCGCGTCTACGCACCAGTTTCTGAATAGCACTGATGAGCGGCTTGCAAGAAGTCCCTCAGTCTTCATATGTCGAAGCCAGATTGGATCGTGCGTTGTCAGGACGAACTGAGTGTCAGGAAATTCTGTCTTTAGAAGCGTGCACACTTCCCGGCGATGACCAGCGTCAACCGACATGAGCACGTCGTCAAGCACCGCGAATGTAAATCCTACTCCCTGGATGTGTCGCATTAGTGCTAGGTACAGGCAAAGTCCCATGCTGTCCTGATGGCCCTCACTATGATAAGCGCCGGGCGGGAAGAACCCACGCCCATAGAAGTCTACATCGAATCCAAGCTTCCCCATGGAAGGCACCATCTTCGCATTGAACTTGTCCTCATCGTCTCGATTGGCGAAGCGGTACAGACTCGAGAAGTCCCTTTCAACAGCCGCATACAGTCCAACAAGTTTCTTGTCACTCGCCGATACATACGTGTCATATACCCTTCGAGCGCTCTTGGCTCGTTCCTTCAGGAGTTCATGCAGTCGAACCGATTCCCTCCATACCTGAAGACGCTCTTGTGCAATGGTGAGCCATTCTCGGGCCCCTTCCTGTTTAGTGGGCTCAGGAAGACCTGAGACTAGTGTTTCAAGCGATGTGATCGCATTAATCGTACCATCGGGGACAGCGGACAAATCCATGAGTTGCTTGATGGTATCCGCGAGAGGTAGTATCGTAGTCAATTTGCTCGATGCTTCTCTGCAATATACGCTGTAGCCGCTTACGCTTGCCATCACATCCGGTGCCTTCACAAGCTGCGCTTGACTAATCAATGAGTCCAGGTTGCTAGCTAGTTTCCTAAGAAGCGAGATCAAGGGGATAAGCTTATCCTCAATGACTCTGCGCCTAAGTGCTACTTGCTTGAGGTGATCAAGCTTCCCCTGGACATGAAGCCTCAGTTCGTCCAAATCCCACTCATCATCACAGAATGGGCATGAACCCCTGTCGATGAAGCCCATTCCCATTGCGTAGAATGATTCTAGCTTCACACTTGCTTCTAAAGCCGAGTCACCAGTCAAGGCGCCGAGGTCCGCTACAACACCACTTATTAGTGCTTTAGTCGAGTCGTTTCCAAGCTCTACCAATGATTCGCGGGTTACTTGGATGTCCGCCAGAGTTTGCGCCTTAGGAACACCAGAAGATTGAGCTGCTTCGGACTGTGACATCCCATCTTTTAATGAAGCGGATTCAGTTAGCTCGGTGAGTGCTATCAACCCAAGCATAACTCGCCGTTTGTTTGCTGCCTCGAGAATGGTTGCACTCGTAAGCTCTGTTACTTCCAGCGCTCGCATTAGGTTATCGCGGGCGTATATAGCGGCGCTTGCCTGCGGAGCTACCTGCTTATCACAGGCATTAGCGATCTTGAGAAGCGTGCCACGAACCTCCTCAACTCGATCCAAATGGAGCAATGCTTGTACTTCCTGCGCGCGATCACCAGGAGTTGCTAACACGTAGTTAATCAGCTCTCGACGAGAGAGTACGATTTCGGGGTGACTCGTGACGTGTTGAAGAACTGCGAGCACGTCTGGCTCATTGGGAGTTATTACAGGAGATGCAGGTGCCTTTACACTTCGTTCGATTGTGACTGACTTATTCAAGCTAGGGATAGTTAGTATCACGGTTACTCGAGCCTTGTCAGGGGCATTTCTTTGATCAACATGGGGACCATGGGCTTTGAGGGATACTTCACCTTTCCCTCTGCCAGAGAGGCGGGAGACGTTACCAGTCAGCGCGAACTCCAAGGCATCCACTACGCCACTTTTTCCAGTCCCATTAGGACCGCAGACCGCATAGTTCTTGCCTTTTAGATTGAGCGTCAGATCACGTATTCCGCGGAACTCTTTGATCGTAATGGAGTCTACGCGGATCATAGCGACGTCTCCTCACCTAGAACGGCGGTCTTTAGAGCGCCTTCTGTGAAGATGTGATCCTCGAGCAACGTCTTGCGAAGTCTTTCGATCATCTCGCTCGATGCTCCGGTGCTCTTCAGCTCCGAAAGGAAGCTTTCGAAGACTTGCGTTGGGATGTCTGTCGTTCCATTGAATCCTGACGTAGATACATCTGCCATCGTTTTTACCTCCAGTTAAGTATCTTATGGACAGTACACCGCGCCAATTGTGCTGTCAATGAACATCCAGCTTGGGCTTCGGTTGGGACATTTCTACTTCCTGGTCGTATATGGCGATACTACTGATATTGGAGATCCATCCCCTAGGAGGTCTCCCATGTCCACAGTATCACCGTTCCCCACCCAGCCTCGCGAGGGGCCGCCCCTTCCTACCAACGAGGTCCAGAAGCAGACCCTGCTCGACTACCTCACCGCCTTCGGCCTCGCGACCCAGCTCACCCAGGAGGAGAAGCTCCAATTCATCGAGGTCGCTCAGGCCTTCCACCTCAACCCGTTTAAAAGAGAGATCCACGTGGCGGTCTACGGCGAAGGCGAGTACCGGCGCATGTCAATCGTTGTAGGCTACCAGACTTACCTTGACCGCGCCGAGCGCACCAGCCAGCTCGACGGCTGGCGAGCCTGGGTCGAAGGCCAGGGCGAGGATATGAAGGCTCTTGTCGAGATCCACCGCAAGGACTGGCACTCACCCTTCGTACATGAGGTCTACTGGAAGGAAGCAGTCCAGCGGAAGCGCGATGGCCAACCCACGTCTTTCTGGACCAAGATGCCCAAGTTTCAGTTAAAGAAGGTCGCGATTTCCCAAGGCTTCCGCCTGGCTTTTCCCTCGGAGCTCGGCGGCATGCCCTACGATCCGGCCGAACTCCCCGATGCAGAAAGCGTTGGTATCCAGGATAAGCCGGTCACTCCTGTACCTCTTCCGACCATGTCGGAACGGCCTGCGATGAATACTACCACTGTTGAGGACCACCCAAAGCCCTTCATGCCAGCGACCAAGCCTCTACCCGAGGTAGAGCCCGAGCCAGAACCCGAAGACGAGATCACCAAGATGAATCGTCTCCAGGGCGAACTCCGTTCGATCCTCGAGGACAACGAGGATGCCTTCACGCCTAAGCATCAGGACTGGATTCTGGCCAAGGCCCGTCAGTCGAACAGCGCCGATGGCGTGGAACGCATGGTCGCCTACGCGCGGAAGGTGCTCAAGAACGTTGCCAGCATGACCGCTACGGCGTAGGGGAGGACTTTATCGTGAATTACCTCTCCGTCGCCAAGAAGATGCAGTTGGAGTGGAAGCTGACCAGCAAGGCTCTCCCGCGCGAGGCCAGGGCTCCGGGCTTATACCGGAGCCGTATGTACCCATTCTGCTTCCCGCTTGAGCTCGCCGCCTACAACTTGTTCCATGAGATCCGGGACGATGCCCTGGCTACCTTCGAGCGCCTTGGCATCGTCTGGCATGGAGCCGCGCTTCCTGGCTTGCCAACCAACCATACCTGTTCCAGCCAGATATTCTGCGTCAACACGCTCTTCCCGTTCCGCAATCGCCCGGATGCTCTGGCTGACTTCCTTCGTCCGCAATTCCCCGAGATCAAACGAATGCTCCCTGTGGAGGAGGATGCGTTCATCGCCTTCGAGTGGCAGGGCGACATCAACTACCTAGGGGAGGAATCTCATGTCGGTACCGACCGGATTCGCGGTGCTGGCTCAACCTCCATCGACGCTGCGATGTGCTTTGAGACCATGGATGATCGCAAGGTCTTCATGCTGTGCGAGGTTAAGTTTACCGAGAGTTATTCGTCCCAGTACAAGAGGTTTAGGACCGATGGCTCGGATCGCGTGGATACCTACCGCGAGATCTTCTATGGTCCCTTTACACCGTTCAATCTGGAGGTTGTACCGCGAATCGAATACCTGCTCTATGAGCCGATGTATCAGCTTGCCCGGCATCAACTCCTGGCATCCCGCATCCTGGAGGTCGGCATCCCCGAGGTCGATAACGTCATCGTGGTCCACATTGCCGTCGGAGCTAATCGTGAACTTCGGTCCATCACTTCGCCGCATTACCGTAAGTTCTTCCGCGACCTCTACGAGCTGTGGCCGACACTGCTCCTCATGCCCGACGAGTTCAGGTACATCCCGACTGAACAGCTCTTCCGGTATGTCCCGACTGACCGGCACCCGGAGCTGGAACCCTGGGCGCGCTACATGAAGTCCCGTTATAGCTTCCTGGAATGACCCTTGGCCCGCTCCCTTATGGGGCGGGCTTTTTAGTCTTAACCCACAGGCTGTTTCAGGGCAACGCGATATGGGGGAGAGACATTCTGTACCTGCTAGTACTCGCTCGAGCGCGTCAAACCGCTTTATCGAGTTTCCTCTTTCATATCCTTCCCTCTTCTAGACGAGAGTCTCTCACAGAGCTATATTCATTCTAAGTACCCTATTAGATAGGGTGGTCTGGTATACTGGATGACGAGAACCTTTGTAGAGACCAAGGAGTTCCAATCCCGATGGAAGGCCCTCGGGATGACGGAGGATGACCTCCGCGAGCTCCAGAACTACCTCCTCGAGCATCCGGAGATCGCTCCGGTCATCCAGGGAACAGGTGGTGTGCGTAAGCTGCGCTGGGCGCGCGAAGGTAGGGGGAATCCGGGAGCCTGCGGACGATCTATCTCGATATGCGGGCGTCCGGCCTGATCTATCTCATCACTGTTTTCGGTAAGGATGAGAAGGACAACCTGAGCTCCGAAGAGAAGCAGGCGATCAAGACGTACGTAAAGGGACTGTTAGGAGACTGATATGGGCGAAGCGTTCGAGAGCATCATGCGTGGCCTCTCTGAGGTCAAGGCTCATCAAGAGGGCAAGCTTAAGCTCAAGACTACAGCGATCAAGATAGCACCGCTTCCCACCTATGATGCCCATGCGGTTAAGGCACTCCGGCTCGCTCTTGGGCTTTCCCAGACTGTTTTCGCCCAAGTTCTTGGAGTCGCTAAGAAGACCGTTGAGGCCTGGGAAGCTGGTCGGAACGTCCCGAATGGCGCTGCTTGCCGTTTTCTGGAAGTCCTCCGGAAGGACCATGGCTTCATTCAGCGTGAACGGATTATGACCTATGCTACTCAACCCTCCAGTGCTCGTGGAGTTTCTAAGTCCCGGGGCTCCGCCTCGCGGATTGCAGCTAAGACGACTAGCAAGGTTAAGGACGGGAAGACGCCTATCGTTCAATAGCCTTTCTTACCATTTACCCATCAAGGTATAAACCATGGAGATACCTTCTAGGGTATGGTCAATGAAGTGGCCGTGTCAGGAACATCAAAGTAGTCCGATTCTCGACATTTTGTAAGAACCACCTTTGCATGTGAGTTGTGTTATTCAGTTTTACGTCGTAATAATTTGACAGATATACCTTTTATGCCTATTATATTATACGTTATGCCTAAGAAACTCCCGGTCCTATTGCCCAGTGTCCAACGTAGCCTCGAAACGCTCGGCGAGAATATCCGACTGGCGCGGCTCCGACGCGATCTCAGCGCCGAGATGGTTGCCGAACGGGCGGGCATCAGCCGACAGACCCTGAGCGCCCTCGAGAATGGCTCCGGCTCGGTATCGATGGCTACTTGGATACAGGTCTTGTTCGTGCTGGGACTCGAGAAGGACCTCGAGGCTGTCGCGCTCGATGACGAGCTCGGACGCGCTCTCCAGGACGCCAAGCTTCCTAGCCGACGGCGTGCCCGAAAGTCGCCGAAGAAGGATGAATCATGAGCGACGCCGGGCGCACTATCGAAGTGTATGCCGATTGGCTCGGCCTTGGATCCGTTGCCCATCTCGGCACGTTGTCCGTCCAAGCGCCGCGCGGCAAGGAAGTCTTCTCCTTCGAGTACGACGCGGCATGGCTTCGCCGCGACGACAACCGAACGCTCGACCCTGATCTGCGATTCTATAAGGGACCCCAGTATGCCGGGGTGGGTAAGCCAAATTTCGGCCTGTTCCTGGATTCCTCTCCCGATCGTTGGGGCCGCGTCCTCATGAGGCGGCGCGAGGCCATCTTGGCAAGGAAGGAAGGGCGGACGCCGCGAAGGCTCGGAGAAGCGGAGTACCTCCTCGGCGTTCATGATAAGAATCGTTTGGGCGCCTTGCGGTTTAAGATACCAGGCAACGAAGCCTATCAGAGCTTGGATACGGCTATGGCAGCCCCGCCGTGGTCAACGCTACGCGATCTCGAGTATGCGAGTTTCCTCGCGGAACATGAAGAGGATGACGACAAGCTCGACCCCTGGCTCGCCATGTTGATTGCGCCCGGCTCCTCGCTCGGAGGCGCTAGGCCCAAGGCTAGCGTAGTGGACGAGAAGGGCGAACTCTGGATAGCCAAGTTCCCGGGCAAGGATGATGAACGCGACTCAGGCGCTTGGGAGATGCTCGTCGCCGACCTCGCCTGCGCAGCTGGCATCGAGATGAGCGAATGCAGGCTAGACTCCTTCTCGAAGCG
>Ga0116153_10002293_pt1 | contig 15326 bp, 12 predicted proteins | sample AD_UKC028_MetaG_FD_89896 | JGI IMG/M metagenome (GOLD analysis project Ga0116153, IMG submission 89896) | Active sludge microbial communities of municipal wastewater-treating anaerobic digesters from USA - AD_UKC028_MetaG | ecosystem: Engineered > Bioreactor > Anaerobic > Digestate | place: USA...
AGCTGGCGCCTGATGATGAGGACGCCGTCGTGGAGGACCTGGTAGTCCTTGGCGTACTCGGCGGAGGCCACGGCCCGGTCAAAGTCGTCGAGGATGGGCACGAGGTCCCCGAGGAGGCCAGCGTTCGCGTACTTGAGGGAATCGTCGCGCTCCCTGAACATGCGCTTCCGGAAATTCTCGTAGTCCGCGAGCTTGCGGAGGTACTGGTCCTTGAGGGAGGAGCACTCCTCCGTCAGGGCCGCCGCCCTGCCCTCGAGCTCCGCGACCTTGGCGCGGAGGGAGGCGAGCTCGGCGTCCTTGGCGTCGGCCCCGGGCTTTCCGGCGCCCGCCGGCTCGGCCCTCGGGGCCTCGGCCCCCGGGGCCGGCGCATCGGGGGCGATCCCCCCGTCGGGGACTCCGGAGGTCATCGCGGCGTCCTCGCGCTTCTCTTCGCGGCGCTCATGGTGCTTCGTCGACATCGTTCCACCTGGTTGTCGGCTCCGGCGCCGCGGTGGCGGGGGAGGCCGTTTTGGTACGCATAAGGTAATAATGGCGCGATAGGGGCGTCAACACGATTCGCCCGGGGGCCAAAGGCTTAGGATCGGGGGGAATCGCGCCCGAAAACGGGCCAAGAAGGCCCGGCCCCGGACAGACGCCGGCATGGATTATACGAAGATTTCAAAGCTTCGGCTAGGTTTAGGCATGATTCATGCTATATTTGGTCATTCTGGAGCTTTGGCTTGACATTCGGTCGGCCAGCCATAAATTTGAGGTAGAAAGCCGGAGGAAGCGGTGCAGCTCCAAAAGCCCGCGCTTGTCGCGGAACAACGCCAGAAGCTCAGTCCTCAGATGATCCAGTCCATCAAGCTCATGGCGATGCCCCTCCAGGAGCTTAAGGAGGAGATCCAGGAGGAGCTCGAGGCCAATCCGGCCCTGGAGCTCCTGGAGGACAAGTCCACCATCTCCCTCGAGAGCCTTCCCGAGCGCGACGAGCGCGAGGGCGAGGAGTTCTTCGAGAACAGCTCCGACCCCGGCTTCGCCTCCCGCTCCGGCCTCGACGACGACTCCAAGCGGATGTTCATCGAGGGGGCCATCGCCCGCCCGGAGACCCTCCAGGAGCATCTCCTCTGGCAGCTCCGCCTCCAGCCCCTGGACGAGGATTCCCGCGCCATAGGCGAGGCCCTCATCCAGAACCTCGACGACGACGGCTTCCACAAGGAGGACCCCTACAGCCTCAAGCCCGGCGTGCCGCGCGGCAAGGTGGACGAGGCCCTGGCCCTGGTCCGCGGCCTCGAGCCGGCGGGCACCTGCACGGCCGACTACCGGGAGAGCCTCCGGGTCCAGGCGGCCCTGGCCCCCGCGGCCCCCGCCGCCGCCCTGGCCATCCTGGACGGCCACGTCGAGCTCCTGGAGAAGGGCCGGCACGCGGAGATCCAGAAGCGCCTCAAGCTGGGCGAGGCCGAGCTCGCCCTGGCCCTCGCCTTCATCAAGGAGCTCTCTCCCTTCCCCGGCCGCGCCTACTCCAAGGAGGAGCCGCGCTACGTCCTCCCCGACCTCCTCGTGAAGCTCAAGGACGGCGACTTCGTCATCGTGCTCAACGACGAGGAGATCCCCGTCCTGGGCATCGACCCCTTCTTCGACAGCCTCGCGGACAAGAAGGGCGGCGACAAGGCGACGGGCGCCTACGTCCGCGACAACGTGAAGCGGGCCAAGTTCTTCATCCACTCGATCCGCCAGCGGAACCAGACCCTCCTCAAGGTCGCGCGGGCCGTCGTGGAGTTCCAGCGCGCCTTCTTCGCGAAGGGGCCCAAGCACCTGGCCCCCCTCACCCTGAAGGACGTCGCCGCGGAGGTCGGCGTCCACGAGACGACCGTCTCCCGCATCGCCCACTCCAAGTACCTCCAGACCGACTTCGGCATCTTCGAGCTGCGCTACTTCTTCACGAACTCGATCTCCGGCGCCGGCTCCTCGGGCTCGCGCTTCTCCAAGGAGGGCGTGAAGCAGGTCATCAAGGAGATCATCGAGGGCGAGGATTCCGCGCTCTCGGACCGCGACATCGCCGAGCACCTCGCGCGGCGCGGCATCACGCTCGCGCGGCGCACCGTGGCCAAGTACCGCGGGGAGCTCGACCTCGACTCGTCGTTCGGCCGCAAGCGGCTGTAGGGAAGGAGACGCCCGGCCCCGCCCCGGGGCCGACGTTATAGGGCTGACCGGCGCCGGAGCCCCCGGGCCGCCCTGGGCGACGCCCCAGGACGCCTCCGGGACCCGGCAGGCGGGAGCCCCGAGCGAGAAGGAGGCATGCATGACCGTCGACGTCCGTTCCGTCCATTTCAACCTGAGCGACACGAGCAGGGACTACCTGGACAAGAAACTCGAGCGGATCGGGTACGCGGACGACAAGGTCGTCGATCTCATCTTCGTCTTCACGAAGGAGAAGGACTTCAAGCTGGAGGCCACCGTCAACTTCCGGTGGGGCACCCAGGCCCACGTCGAGGAGCGGGACGCCGACGTGAACCCCGGCATCGACAAGCTCATCGACAGGCTGGAGCAGAAGATCACGAAGGAGAAGGAGAAGGTCCAGGAGAAGCGCTAGGCTCCGGAAGGGACCGAAGGCGGCCCCGGGGATCCCCCGGGGCCGCGCCGTCTCCGGGCCGCCAGGCCGGCGCGGGGCACGGAATGGCGGAGCCCGCGCGGGCGCCCCAAGGCCCCCCGTTTGCGCGCGCGGCGCTTTCGTAGTAGGATTGGCCTACAAATGGAAGAGCAGCGCTTCACGGTCCTCGACCTCCTCGACCTCGACTTGAAGGAGCAGAACGCCCTCGACCTCCGCTGCATCTGCGGCAGGAAGGGCCTCTCCCGCGAGATCACCGTCCCCGACCTGAACCGCCCCGGGCTCGCCCTCTCGGGCTTCTTCGAGTCCTTCGCCTTCCAGCGCCTCCAGGTCTTCGGCCGCGGCGAGAACGCCTACCTCAAGAAGATCGAGGAGGAGGACAAGACCGAGAGCTTCGAGAAGCTCTTCTCCTACCCGATCCCGGCCTGCATCTTCACCCACAACCTCGCGCCCGGCCGGAACTTCTTCCGCCTCGCGGAGGAGGGCGGCTGCCCCGTCCTCCAGACCGGCCTCTCCTCCTCCGAGCTCACGAGCCGCATCCTCCGCGTCCTCTCCGACATCTTCGCGCCCAAGGCGACCCTGCACGGCGTCCTCGTGGAGGTCTACGGCATCGGCATCCTCCTTGCCGGGGACTCGGGCGTCGGGAAGAGCGAGACCGCCCTGGAGCTCGTCGAGCGCGGCCACCGCCTGGTCTGCGACGACGTCGTGGAGATCCGCTGCGTGAACGGCTCCATCCTCATGGGCCAGGGCGCGAACAAGGTCATCGGCCACCACATGGAGATCCGGGGCCTGGGCATCATCAACGTCACCCACCTCTTCGGTGTAGGCGCCATCCGCGACAAGAAGCAGATCCAGCTCGTCTGCAACCTGGAGGAGTGGGACGCGGACAAGGTCTACGACCGCATCGGCACCGAGGAGAAGACCACGGACATCCTGGGCGTCCGCGTCCCCCAGCTCGTCATCCCCGTGAAGCCGGGGCGCAACGTGCCCATCATCATCGAGACGGCGGCGATGAACGAGCGCCTGAAGAAGATGGGCTACCACTCGGCGAAGGAGTTCAACCAGAACATCCTGCGCTGGCTCGAGAGCGAGAACGCCCGGGCCGCGTACTTCAACCGGGACGATTACCTCTAGCGAACCAAGCCGGCGGGCGGCCCGGAACACGGCGCCCGCGAAAGCCCGAACCGAGGAAGGCCTTCCATGACCGAGCGCAACGTGACCATCAAGAACCGGGCCGGCATCCACGCGAGGCCGGCCGCCCTCATCGTCCAGACCTCGAGCAAGTTCGGCTCCAAGATCTGGCTCGAGAAGGGAAGCGACAAGATCAACGCGAAGTCCATCATGGGCATCATCACCCTCGGGGCGAGCTTCGGCACCCCCATCCGCATCCTCGCGGACGGCGCCGACGAGGAGGAGGCCGCCGCGGCCATCGAGCGGCTTTTCGAGAGCCGCTTCGAGGAGGAATGAGCGGAGGGGGGGCCGGGGGCCCCGGGCCCGCGGGTACGGATCCCGCCACGGCGGACGCCGCCTCCGGCGCGGCACCGGCGGCCACGGCGGACGCCGCCTCCGGCGCGGCCCCAAGCCCGGTAGCCGCGGCCGCCGGGGCTCCGGGATCAGGCGCCCGCCGCCCCGCACCCGATTCTCCCAAGCGCAGCCGCGGCCTCACCGACCTCCTCGCCCTCCTCGTCGTCTACGCCGCCGTCGCCCTCGGGGCCTACGTCTATGCGCGGGGCGTCCTCTCCGAGGCGCCATCCTTCCCCGGGGCCGAGGAGAGGCTCCCCCTCCTCCTCCTCGGCGTCCTGCCCGCCGGCTTCCTCCTCGTCTTCGCCTACCGTCTCCGCCGCCTCGCCGCCGAGCTCCGAGGGCGGCGCTACGGCTCCCGGCTCAAGGCCCGCCTGGTCGCCCTCTTCCTGGTCGCCGTCGCCGCCTCCTCCATCCCCCAGGGCGTCTTCCTCCTGAGGCTCGCCCGGCGGGCCCAGTCCCAGGCCGCCTCCGCCGACATCAGGCGCGGCCTGGAGGGCGGCCTCCGCCTCGTCCTCGCCGCCTACGACGAGGACCTGCGGCGTCTCGAGTACGCCGCGAGGAACGACCTGCCGGCCCTCGCCCCGGGCAGGCTCCCGGAGCGGCCCGACCGCCTTCTCGAGGCCCTCCGCGCCCGCGAGCCCCGGATGGAGGCCGTCGAACTCTTCGAAAGGGGCGCGAGCGCGGCCTTCGCGGGGGACCGGGCCGCCCGCCTCGCGGAAGTCCCCGGCGCCGCCGCGTCCCCGGCCGCCGCGGCGCCGGGCCCTCTCCCCGCGAGCCAGGAAGGCGGCGTCGGCCGCCTCCGCTACCTCGTCCCCTGGGGCCCCTCGGGCGCCGTCGTCCTCACCCTGCGCCTCCCCGAGGGCTTCGACCGAACCGCGGGCGAGCTCGCGAGGGGGAAGAGCCAGGCCGAGCTCATGGCCGCCTTCTCGCCCCGCTGGGGCAGGCTCCTCCTCCTCCTCTACGCCTACCTCGTCCTTCCCCTCCTCCTCCTCGCCGCCCTCTTCGGCGTCGCCGCGGCGGAGCTCGTCGTCGAGCCCCTCGCCTCCCTGGAGGAGGCGACCAGGCGCGTCGCCTCGGGCGAGCTCTCCCTGCGCCTCCTGGCCAAGCCCGGCGACGAGACGGGCCGCCTCGTCGCCTCCTTCAACGCGATGCTCGGCGGGATCGAGCGCTACCGCGAAGGCGACCTCAGGAAGGGCAAGATCGACGCCTGGAAGGACATAGCCCAGCGCCTGGCCCACGAGCTCAAGAACCCCCTGACGCCGATCCGCCTCGCGGCCGAGCGCCTCCTCCGCCTCGCGGGGAAGGACCCCGAGAGGGCCCTCGAGCTCATCGAGCCCTCGGCCCTCGCCATCGTCGCGGAGGTGGAGTCGATGGACGCCCTCCTCTCGGACTTCCGCTCCTTCGCGGCCCTGCCCGAGCCCGTCCGCGGCTGGACGGAGCTCCGCGGCGTCGTGGAGGAGGCGGTCGCCCTCTACGCGGCCTCCTACCCAGGCCTCCGCTTCGAGCTCGCTGGCCTGCCCGAGGGCATCCTCCTCCTCGCCGACCGGGCCCAGCTCAAGCGCGCCCTCTCGAACCTCCTTTCGAACGCCGTGGACGCCATGGAGGGCTCGGGCCGGGTCGAGTTCGCCGCCGAGCTTGTAAAGACCGCCGAATCGAGATATTGTAGGCTCCTCGTGCGCGACGACGGCCGCGGCATGCCCGCGGAGGTCCTGGGCCGGATCTTCGCTCCCTACTTCACGACCAAGCCCGCGGGCACGGGACTCGGCCTCTCCATCGTGGAGCGCATCGTCGCCGACCACGGCGGCTCGATCCGGGCGGAATCCGAGGAGGGCGTCGGCACCTCCTTCTACATAGACCTTCCCGCGGCCGGCCCCTGAGCGAGGGGCGGCGCCGGCGGAGCGGGGCCCCGGAAGGGCGCCCCAAGGAGCCTCGAGGGAGCCCATGGCGAGCATCCTGATCATCGACGACGAGCCCGGCATCCGCAGCGCCGTGCGCGGCATCCTCGAGGACGAGCGCCACAAGGCCTTCGCCGCCGAGGACGCCCTCGTCGGCCTCGAGATCCTGGAGCGGGAGCGCGTCGACCTCGTCCTCCTGGACGTGTGGCTGCCCCGGATGGGCGGCCTCGAGGCCCTGGCCGAATTCAAGCGCCGCCGGCCCGAGCTCGAGGTGATCGTCATCTCCGGCCACGGCACCATCGACATGGCCGTCAGGGCGATCAAGCTCGGCGCCTTCGACTTCATCGAGAAGCCCCTCTCCATCGACCGCCTCCTCACCGGCGTCAGGAACGCCCTCGAGATCACGAAGCTCAGGCGGGAGAACCGGAGCCTGAAGAGCGCCGGCAGGGCCGCCTGCGAGGAGCTCGTCGGCGGCTCGGCCGCGATGGCGACGGTGCGGAGCCTCGCGGAGCAGGCGGCGGCCTCCGACGCGCGGGTCCTCATCTCGGGCGAGAACGGCACGGGCAAGGAGCTCGTCGCGCGGCTCATCCACGCGAAGAGCGGAAGGGCGGAGGCGCCCTTCGTCGCCGTCAACTGCGCGGCCATACCCGAGGGCCTGCTGGAGAGCGAGCTCTTCGGCCACGAGAAGGGCGCCTTCACCGACGCCGTCTCTCGGCGCAAGGGCCGCTTCGAGGCGGCCGACGGCGGCACCCTCTTCCTGGACGAGGTCGCCGACCTCTCCCCCTCCGCCCAGGCCAAGCTCCTCCGCGTCCTCCAGGAGATGCGCTTCGAGCGCCTGGGCTCCGAGGAGACCGTCTCCGTCGACGTCCGCGTCCTGTCCGCCTCCAACAAGGACCTGCGCGAGGAGGTCGCCGCGGGCCGCTTCCGCGAGGACCTGTATTTCCGCCTGGCCGTCGTGCCGATCCGGATGCCCGCCTTGCGCGAGCGCCTGGAGGACCTTCCCGCCCTCGTGGGCCGCTTCCTCGAGCTCTCGGGCGGCGGCAGGAGCCTGGCCGGGGACGCCCTCGCCGCCCTGGCCGCCAGGCCCTGGCCGGGGAACGTCCGAGAGCTCAGGAACGCCGTGGAGCGGCTCCGCGTCCTCTCCGACGAGGAGCCAATCGGCGCGGCCGAGGTGGAGCGCGTCCTGGGCGAGGCCGGCGCGCGGACCGGAGGAGCGGGCGGGAACGGCGAGGGAAAGGGCGGCGGCGCCAAGGAGACCCTCGTCGCGCCGCGCTTCCTCAAGCTCGGCCTCCAGCCGGCCAAGGAGCTCTTCGAGCGGGAATATCTCGTGCACAAGCTGCGCGAATGCGGATATAATGTATCGAGGACGGCGGAGGCGATCGGGGTCTACCCGAGCGGCCTCCACGCCAAGCTCAAGAAATTGGGGATCGAGCCGGAAAAATGAAGAGCCTGACCCTTCGCCAGCAGGAAGTCCTCGACTTCATCGCCGACTTCATCGAGGAGCACGCCTATCCGCCGACGATCCGCGAGATCGCCGACAGCTTCTCCATCTCCGTGAAGGGGGCCTACGACCACGTGAAGGCCCTGGAGAAGAAGGGGAAGCTCAGGCTGGGGGAAAACCGTTCCCGGGCCCTCGAGATCATACGGCCCGAGCGGGCGGAGCGCTCCGTCGTCCAGCTCCCCCTCCTGGGCGTCGTGGCCGCGGGCAAGCCCGTCTTCGCGGAGGAGAACTTCTCGGGCTCGGTGCCCGTGCCGGCGGACATGGTCCGCTCCTCCTCCTGCTTCGCCCTGACCGTGCGCGGCGACTCCATGAAGGACGCGGGCATCTTCAACGGCGACATCGCGGTCATCGAGGAGCGGCAGTCGGCGGAAAACGGCGAGATCGTGGTCGCGATGATCGACGACGCAGTGACCCTGAAGCGCTTCTACCGCGAGAACAACCGCGTGAAGCTCGTCGCGGAGAATCCGGCCTACTCGCCGATCTTCACCCAGGACGTGCGCATCGTCGGCCGCCTCAGGGGCCTCATCCGGAAATACTAGCGTGAAGATCGAGCCCTGCTACCTCCTCGCCGGCCCGGAGACCGGGAAGCGGTCGGCCTTCGTCGCCGAGCTCCGCGAGGCGATCGCCCGCGCCGACGGGGCCCCCGCGGAGGAGCACCGCCTCTACTCGACCGACGCCGGGGTCGGCGAGCTCCTGGCCCTCCTGCGGAACGGCTCCCTCTTCGCGAGCCGCCGCCTCGTCGAGTACCGCGGGGCGGAGGCGATCAAGGGCAAGGAGGACACGGGCGCCCTCGCCGCCTACCTCGCCTCGCCCGCCCCCGACGCGGTCCTCCTCCTCGTCACCGACGCCTTCTACGCGGAGAAGGCCGTGGAGGAGGCCGTCGGCAAGGAACGCAAGAAGACCTTCTACGAGCTCTTCGAGAGCGAGAAGCCGCGCTGGGTCGAGCGCCGCCTCCGCGAGCTGGGCCTGGGCATCGACGAGGAGGGCGTGGAGGCCCTCCTCGAGCTCGTGGAGAACGACACCTCCGCCCTCGAGTCCGCCTGCTCCCGCCTCTCCGTCCTCTTTCCCCAGGGCTCCGTCCTGGGCGAGGCGGAGATCGAGGCCGCCGTCGCGCGGAACCGCCAGGAGGACGCCTTCAGCCTCTTCGCGCGGATGGCGGAGGACGAGCCCGCCTGGGCCCTGGAGTGCCTGGAGACCGTCCTGGCCGACCGCCAGGGCGGCGCGGTGCAGATCCTCTCCGCCCTCGTCTGGAGCTTCCGCCGCCTCTTGCGGCTCCACCTCCTCCTCGAAGGCGGCGAGGGCTTCGAGACGGCCTGCCTCAAGAGCGGGATACGGGCCAAGAGCCTCCAGGGACTGCACCGCAAGGCCCTCGCGCGCTACGAAAGGCGCGACTGCGAGCGGATCATCGGCCTTGCCGCCGAGATCGACGCGCGGGCCCGCGCCGCGGGCTCGGTCCTCGAGCGCCCCCTCCTCCAGCTCTTCGTCTACGGCGCGATGGTCAAGAAGGGCAGGCTCGAGCTCTCGGTTCCCTCCGCCTAGAGCGCCTCCAGGACCAGGGCCTCGAGGCCGCGGAGCTCGAGGTCGGGCCCGAGGACTTCGCCCGCGGTTCGGGGCGAGCCGTCCAGGGGTGCGCCGCCCAGGAGGACCCGGGCCCTGCCGGGAAGCCCGGCCTTCCTCGGCCTCGAGGAGAAGTTGAGGAGGACGAAGAGGCGCCCGCCGGAGCCTGCCGCGGCCGCGACCGGGCCCTCGGCCGGGCCCGCGGCCGAGCCCTCGGCGGCGCCGCTTCCCGCGCCCGCGGCTCCTCCCGGGCCCGCCTGGCCTGCCGCCGAGACCCCGAGGCGGCGTTCGTAGGCGAGGACCTCCGAGGCCCGGGATCCCCTCCCCGCGTCCAGGAAGGAGATCGAGCCCGAGCGGAGCGCTTCCCGCGAGCGGCGCAGGCCGAGGAGGCTCTTGTACCAGGCGAGCGTGGAGGCCGGATCGGCGGCCTGGGCTTCCACGTTCCTCTCGCGCCAGTCGGGATTGAGGGGGAGCCAGGGCTCGCCCTTCGTGAAGCCGGCCCCCGGCCCGGAGCCCCATTGCATGGGCGTCCGCTCGGGATCGCGGCCCAGGAAGCCCAGGGGCCAGGTGCGGATCCCCAGGGGGTCGCGGAGGCTGGCCCTGGGCAGGCGGACGCAGCCCATCGCGAGCTCCTCGCCGTAGTAGACGAAGGGCGTGCCCCTCAGGGTGAGGAGCATGGCCGCGGCGACGCGGGCCCGTCCCTCCGTGACCCGGGGATCGCGGGAGCGGAAGCGGAAGGCCGCCCTCGGGCGGTCGTGGTTGGAGAGGGTGAAGTTGGGCCAGGCGCCTTCGGGAAGGGCCGCGTACCAGGCCTCCGCCGAGCGGCGGAAGGCCGCGGCGCTCCAGGGCTGGTTCAGGAAGTCGAAGTTGAAGGCCATGTGGAGCCCGTCGCCGGCCTCGCCGTGGCAGGAGGCGGCGAGCTCGGCCTCCTGGCCGTGGGTCTCGCCGATGAGGACGCGCTCCCCCGCCTCGTCGGCGACCTTCCGCATCTCGCGGAAGACCTCGTGGACCTCGGGGCGGTTGCGGTCGTAGACGTGCCGCTGGAAGAGGTCGGGGTTCGCCTTCCAGGAGAAGGGGTTCGAGCGGAACTCCGCGTCCTTGAAGTAGGCGGTCGCGACGTCCAGGCGGAAGCCGTCCACTCCCAGGCCGTACCAGTATCGCATAACGTCATACATCTCGCGCCGGAGCTCGGGGTTCCGCCAGTCGAACTCGGGCTGGCTCCGCGTGAAGGTGGCGAGGTAGCGCTCGCCAGTCTGCGGATTCGGGTACCAGGCGGAGCGGAGCTCGAAGAGGCTCTTCCAGTTGTTCGGGACCTTCCCCTCAAGGGGCTTCCAGAGGTAGTAGCCGTGCTCCTTGGCCTCCCGCGAGGCGCGGGCGGCCTTGAACCAGGGGTGCTCGTCGGAACTGTGGTTCGCGACCAGGTCCAGGACGATGCGGAGGCCGAGCCGCCCGGCCTCCGCGGAGAGGGCCTTGAAGTCGTCCAGGGTCCCGAAGAGGGGATCGACGCCGCGGTAGTCGGAGACGTCGTAGCCGAAGTCCTTCATCGGACTGGGGAAGAAGGGCGAGATCCACAGCGCGTCGACGCCCAGCTCCGCGAGGTAGCCCAGGCGGGAGCGTATGCCCGGCAGGTCGCCTACGCCGTCGCCTCCTGAGTCCGCGAAGCTCCGCGGATAGATTTGATAGAAGACCGCGTCCTCCCACCAATGCCTCATCGCCCCTCCCCCTTCCCTTCCGCGGGCCCGAGCAGGGCCTCGATCTCGGCGTCGCGCGAGGCGCGGGCCTGGCAGGCGAGCCGGACCGAGCCGTCGAGCGGGGCGCCGACCGCCTCCAGCCGGAGCCGCTCGCGCTCGCCCATCGGCGAAAGGCCCTCCGCCCCCGAGAGGACCCGCACGCGGCAGGTGCCGCAGAGGGCCTTGCCGCCGCAGTCGTGGCGCAGGGGCGCGCCCGCGCGCTGCAGGGACACGAGGAGGCTGAAGGCCGGAGAGGTCTGTGCGTCGAGGGGGGCCGGGCCGGCCTCGCTGGGGGCGCGGCCGGCGCCCGCGGCTGGAGCGCCGGCGACACCAGCGAACGCCGAGCCGCGCGTCCCGACGGCCGGGCCTCGGCCCTCGTCGGCGTCCGGGCCGGCCCAAGGGCGGAAGGAGAGCCGCGCCACGGCGCTACTCCGCCGCGGTGACGCGGTCGCGGCCGTTCTGCTTCGAGAAGTAGAGGGCGCGGTCGGCGCGGTCGATGAGGGACTTGGCGGAGACGTCGCGGGCCGGATCGTACTGCGCGACGCCGACGGAGACGGTGACGAGGAGGGAGAGGCCCTCGTACTCGGTGGGCGTGCCGGCGACGCTCTGCCTGATGCGCTCGGCCACGGCCTTGGCCCGCTCGCGGTCGGCGTCGGGCAGGAGGACGCAGAACTCCTCGCCGCCGTAGCGCGCGGCCAGGTCGACGGCCCTGACGCAGGACTGGAGGATCCTCGCCACCTGCTTGAGCACGGCGTCGCCGCAGAGGTGGCCGTGGGTGTCGTTGAATTTCTTGAAGAAGTCGATGTCGAGCATCACGATGGACAGCGGCTTGCCCGCGATGGCCGCCTGCTCCATCCTCTCGATGAGCACCGTGTAGAAGTAGTGCTTCATCTTGAGCTTCGTCATCATGTCCGTCGTCGTCATCTCGAAGAGGAAGGCGTTGTTGATGGCGACCGCGGCCAGGGCCGCGAGGGTCAGGATGTACTCGCGCTCGTAGGCGTCGAAGCCCGAGTCGTCGATCCGCTCGCCCAGGACCAGGATGCCGTTGATGACGCCCTTGGCCTTGAGGGGCACGATGAGGGAGGGCTCCAGGGAAGCCAGGCCCTCGAGGCCCTGGAGGGAGCCGAAGCGCCGCTTGATGTCCTCCAGCGTGTAGCAGCCGTACTGGCGCGTGAAGAGCTTGATCGCGGGGTGGTCCTCGGAGATCGAGTAGTTGACCCGGTGGTCGACGTCGAAGCCCTTGTAGTTGCGGTGCAGGCTGAAGTAGGGCGTGTCGATGCCCTTCTTCGCGAAGAGGCCGGCCTTGATCACCTTCATCTGCCCCATGATGGTGAAGAGGATGGAGTCGATGAGGATGTTGTAGTCGAGGGTCGAGTTGAGGCTCTTGGAGACTTCGAGAAGCTGGCGCAGGTCGAAGATCTGCTTCTCGTAGTCGTCGCGCTCGGAATCGGCGAGGGCCGCCCCAGGCTCAGGGATGTCGCTCATGTACTTTTTTGCCCCTCCCAAGAGGCCATGCGGGCGAGTATACCCCGGCTCCGGTCGGAGCGCCAGCCTTTTGTTTTGGCCGACGATCCGTCCGGCGGCTAGGTCGCCTCGCGGGCCGCCCTCACCCCGTTCTCGAAGATGTCCAGGCCGACGGGGTCGCGGCGCCCCCTGCGCCGGTCGGGATGGTTCTCCGGGACGAGGAAGGCCTCGGGGTGGGGCATGAGGCCGAAGACCCGGCCCGTCGAGTCGCAGATGCCCGCGATGTCGGCCTCCGAGCCGTTCGGGTTGTCGGGCGAGGGGGCGGCTCCCGGCGCGGGCCTTCCGCCCGTGAGGCCGTAGCGCAGGGCCACGAGGCCCTCGTCCTCCAGGGCGGCCAGGGTCGCGGCGTCGCGGGCGACGAAGCGCCCCTCGCCGTGGCGGATGGGGAGGAGGCGCGGCGGGAGGCCGCGGGTCCAGGCGCAGCGGGAGGCGGGCTCGAAGCGGAGGGGCACCCACTTGTCGACGTAGTGCGCGTCGGGATTGTGCACCAGGGTGACCTCGCGCTCCCAGGGCTGGAGCCCCGCCGCGGGCCCGCGGTTCGGCAGCATGCCCATCTTCGCGAGGGCCTGGAAGCCGTTGCAGACGCCGATGGCCAGGCCTCCCTCGGCGACGAAGCGCTCCAGGGCCGGCTTGAGCGCCCTCCTGCAGAGGAGGGCCAAGACCTGGCCCGAGCCCAGGTGGTCGCCGTAGGAGAAGCCGCCCGGGAAGCCGAGGAGGCGGGCGCGGAGCAGTCGCTCCGGCTCCGCGACCAGGTCGGAGAGATGGACGCGCTCGGGCGCCGCGCCGGCGAGGCGGAAGGCCTCCGCGAGCTCCGCGTCGGAGTTGATGCCGTTGCCGGTGACGATGATGGCCTTGGGTTCCATGCTCTCCCCTTACCGCGAGATGGGCGTCTTGAAGGCCGCCAGGGCCTCGTCCAGGCCGAGGTCCAAAACGGCGGCGCCATGAAGGAGGGCGCTGATCCGCGGCTCGGCGCGGGTCCGCCCGACCAGGCGGCAGGCCTCGCCGGCCATGCTCCGCTCGAAGCGCTCCCTGTCCTCGGGACGCACGGAGACGAGGAGCCGGCCCGGCGCTTCCGAAAAGAGGAGGCGCGGGGCGATTCCGCCGGGAGACGCTGCGCTCACTGCCGCGCCGCCGGCCGCGCTCCCGCCCGCGCCGCCGCCTGGCGCTGCCGAGCCGGCGCGGGCGGCCTCCTCGGCGGCCGCGGCGAGCCGCGCCGCGAGCTCCTCCGCCAGGCCGTCGAGCCTGAGCTCGGCGCCCAGGCGGCCGCCCAGGCAGGACTCCGCCAGGGCGGCCGCGAGGCCGCCGTCGGAGAGGTCGTGGCAGGAGCGGCAGGCGCGGCCGCTGATCGCCTTCGCGAGGGCGCGGTAGGCGCCGCGGTGCTCGAGGGGCCTCGCCCGCGGAGCCGGGCCCAGGGAGAAGGAGCCGCGCGCCTCGCGGGCGGCCTCGCCCCGCAGGCCTTCGGCGGCGCGGGCCGCGAGGACCCGCTCCAGTATGGAGCAGCCGAGCTCCCAGGCCCCGCCGTCGCCCACGAGGTAGAGCAGGTCGCCCGCCTCCAGGAAGTCGGTGGAGGGCGTCTTCCGCACGTCGCCCGTGATGCCGACGAGGGTGACGAGGAGGGTCGGCTTCACCGAGATCCGGCGCCCGCCCGCCACCGCGTCGTTCTTCATCGAGTCCTTCCCGGAGACCAGGGGCAGGCCGTAGGCGAGGCAGGCCGAGCGCAGCGCCTCGCAGGCCCGCACCAGGCCGCCGAGCTTCCTCGCGCCGTCGGGGTTCGAGGGCGACTCCACGGGGTCGGGCCAGCAGAAGTTGTCCAGGGCGACGGCCGCGTCGGGGTCGCCGCCCAGGGCCACATGGGCGCGGTAGGCCTCGTCCACGGCCGCGAGGGCCATGGCGCCCGGGTCCTCCGCGGAGAGCCGGGGCGCGACGCCGTGGGTCACCGTGAGGCCGCGCCAGGAGCCGTAGAGGGGCTTCAGGACGCCGCCGTCGGAGGGAGCGTCGCGCGCGACGCCGGTGAAGGGCTTCTCGACGGACAGGGCCTTCACCTCGTGGTCGTAGTGCCTGACGAGCTCCTCCTTGGAGGCGACGTCCGGGTCGGCGAGGACGGCGAGGAGCTCGCTCGTCCAGTCCGCGAGGGGCGGAAGGACGGCGGCCGGCCGGGGCGCCGGGCTCCACTCGGCCCTGAGGCGCATCGTCGGGAGGCCGTCGTGGAGGAAGGAGAGGTCGAGGAGGCCGACCGTCTTGCCGCCCGAGCGGATCTCGACGCGGCCCGTCGCCTCGAAGAGGCCGACGACGCTCGCCTCCACGCCGCGGCGCCGCGCGAGGGCCAGGAAGGCCTCGAGCTTCTCCGGCGGCACGGCCAGGCTCATGCGCTCCTGGCTCTCGGAGACCAGGACCTCCCAGGGCGAGAGGCCCGGGTACTTCCGGGGGCAGGCGTCCAGGTCGATGCGGACGCCGCCCGCCTCGCCGGCCATCTCGCCCAGGCTCGAGGAGAGCCCGCCCGCGCCGTTGTCGGTGATGCCCTCGTAGAGCCCCGCGTCGCGGGCCTCCAGGAGGAAGTCGCCCATGCGCTTCTGGATGATCGGGTCGCCGATCTGCACCGCGGAGGAAGGACTCCCCTCGTCCAGGGCGAGGCTGGAGAAGGTCGCGCCGTGGATGCCGTCCTTGCCGACGCGGCCCCCGACCATCACGGCGAGGGCGCCGGGCCTGACCGCCTTCTCCCAGGAGGGCTTGCCGTTCACGAGGGCGGGCATGAGGCCGCCGGTGCCGCAGAAGACGAGGGGCTTGCCCATGAAGCTCTCGTCGAAGACGAAGGCTCCGGCCGCGCAGGGGATGCCCGACTGGTTGCCGCCGTCGACGATGCCGCGGTGGACGCCCTCCAGGAGCTCCCGCGGCTTCTTGAGGCCCTCCGGCACCTCCTCGTCGGGGGTGGAGGGCGGGGCGAAGCAGAGGACGTCGGTGTTGAAGAGGGGGGCCGCGCCGATGCCCGTCCCCATGATGTCGCGGTTCAC
>Ga0116153_10002301_pt1 | contig 15302 bp, 29 predicted proteins | sample AD_UKC028_MetaG_FD_89896 | JGI IMG/M metagenome (GOLD analysis project Ga0116153, IMG submission 89896) | Active sludge microbial communities of municipal wastewater-treating anaerobic digesters from USA - AD_UKC028_MetaG | ecosystem: Engineered > Bioreactor > Anaerobic > Digestate | place: USA...
AGGTTCTCAGGGGTTGGGTTTAGCAAGTCCGACAAGCTCTACCTGAATCTCGGCGGGCTTCCTGACACCCCTGAGCGACTCGCGTGGGCGGCGTGGAATGCCCTGCACAAGGACCGGGACGGGAGCACGTGGCGACCGCTGGAGTTCGGTATGGCAGCGATCACGAAGGACATTGGCGGGACAGACACACCGCCTGCGGTGGGCATTCAGTGGGGGCTGGAGAGCGGGAATCTGGTGGGGCGGGTGGATGCGGCGGGCAGGAAGTGGATCGCGGAGCGGGAGCGGGCGGCTGCGGAATCGCGGTTGGCTAATCAGGTGTACCGGGCAATGGTGGAGGGTGAGGGATGAAGTTTCATGAATGGCAGACGCAATACGAACGGCTTGGGCGTGGAATGGGAATGTCGCCAGAGCAGTTTTTGAATCACGTATGGAACACAAGCCAAGGAGACATGAGCAGGTGGGGGGCCTACTGGTTTGGGGTTTGCCAGGAGTACGAATGGGTTAAATCTTGTCGTCCATATTACAAGGTTTGGCCATCATTCATTGATGCGTTGTGTCGTGTTCCTTTTTCGGTGAAACGAGAGGATCTTGCACCGCCAATTTCTCGAATTGCGATTCGTTTTTGTGATAAGAATCGACTTTCTCTAACTTCGATCCTCGCTGTATTTACCGAAGTCGATGATAGATTTGCGGAAGTCGAGTCAGGGTCATTGGCAATTGCCGTATACAGTCTCGCAAAAGGTGAAAAGTACCCGTCCACAAAATCCATTGTGATTTATCCAAAAGAAACCGTAACCGAGAGCATGTCGCACGCTCCGAAAGTCCACATGGAAGACGGGGTGTCAGTTGTGAAAAACAGTGTTGATGGAATTTTCAAAGTTTCCGCAGAGGAATCAAGGATAAATGAAATTGCATTAAGAATCGTGTTGGCTCTATGCTTATTTGCGAATGATCCAGATTTTTTTAGTCCTGATGTTATCGCGTCTGACGCAGCAAAGTTCGATGCGTCTTCGGATCAGGAATTCCGGCAACGGTTGATTGATAAGGCCAAAAAGAGGGGTATCGTCGGGTGGCGAATCGGGCAAGAGTACGAAACGATCCCGCATTTTCGCCGTCCACATTTTGCGTTGAGGCACACAGGTAAAGGAAGAACGGTTCCGAGAATCGTTCCAGTCAAAGGTTGCGTCGTCCATCGCGAGAAGATGACCAAGGTTCCGACCGGATACATCACACCGGAAGGCGTGGAGGTGGAACCGGAATGACCACTTGGCCCGCCCCCGCCTCACTCCCCGACCTGTCCGACCACCAGAGGCAGCAGTACGCCCTGGCGGCTCGCGGTTCGATCGGCATCCTCGGCGGCCGACCAGGCACCGGCAAGACGTTCTCGCTGGCCCGCATCCTGTCGGCGGTTCCATCTGGCCGCTCAGCGGTGGCCGCCCCGACCGGGAAGGCAGCCGTCCGCATCACCGAGTCGCTTCAGCGGGCCGGCGTCCAGGGTATCCGGGCGACCACGATTCACTCGCTGCTCGGGCCGTCGCGGGACGAGGACAGCGGCCAATGGGCATTCGAGCACAACGAGGAGAACCCGCTGGACCTCGACTGGATCTTCGTGGACGAGTCGAGCATGTGTGACACGCAACTGGCGGCTTCGCTGCTGGAGGCTCGCAAACCTGGCTGCCGAATCATGTGGATCGGCGATGTCAACCAGTTGGCTCCGGTCGGATTCGGGGCCCCGCTCCGCGACATGATTGCCGCAGGTGTGCCGTACGGCGAGTTGACGGAGATCTTCCGCAACGCGGGCCGGATCGTCCGCTGCTGCCACACGATCATCGACAAGCACAGATTCGAACCGTCGCCAGCCATCGACCTGGCGGCCGAGTCGCCAGAGAACCTGTTGCATCTGGAAAAGAGCACACCGGATGCGCAAATTGGGACAATCAAGGCGATGCTGGAGCGATTTCAAAGCGGGCTGGAGTTGCCGGTCCGCGTCGACGGCGACCTCGTCAACCGCCGCATCGACCCGGTATGGGATTGCCAGATCATCGTGCCGGTGAATGAGAAATCGCCGCTCGGACGCATCGCGTTGAACAAGATCCTTCAGGGGTTTCTAAACCCTTCGGGAGAATCTGTGGACGGCAATCAGTTCCGCGTTGGGGATAAAATCGTCAACGGGAAAAACGGCTGGATGCCGGTCGAAACCAAGCCGCCGAAAGGACTGGGCAAAGTGCTTGCGGTCAACCAGGAACGAAAGGATGACAAGGTTTACGTAGCCAATGGCGAGCAGGCCAAAGTCCTTGCCGTTCTGCCGACGTACACCGTTGCTCGCCTCTGGATGCCAGATCGGATTATCCGCATCCCCAAAGGCGACAGTTACGAGAACGAGGACGGCGAGACGCAGGACACTGGGTGTTCGTGGGAACTGGCCTACGCGGTGTCATGCCACAAATCGCAAGGCAGCCAGTGGCCGGTTACGATCACTGTGGCCGACGCCTACCCTGGAGCTCGGATGCTGGCAGACAGAAGCTGGCTGTATACCGCACTTAGTAGAGCCGAGACGCTCGGGATCACGGTCGGCCAGCGTGACGTGCTGGACGGAATGTGCAAGAAAAGCCACTTGTGGAATCGGAAAACCTTCCTGGTTGAGTCGGTCAGGGAGTTGCAGAAACAATCGCTGGTACGCGGATTCGAGGAGGCGTTGGCATGACGATCCGCGAGCTAAAAAAATACCTGAGGCGACTAGCCTACCACGCTGAGTGGAGCGGTAATCGTGCACGGCTGGAGAAGACGCGGTATAAGTGCATCGGTCGCCAGATGGCCTATCAGAACGCCGTGGAGTTGCTGGAGTTGCTGGAGTTGGACATTCAAAGTCAAAGCGAGAGGGTAGGAAATGGACGGCTTGACGTTTGATTTCGACGACGTTGACGAGGATGTCAAAACCGCTGAAGACCTGATTGAACAAATCACTTCACTCGCGGAGGAGTTGCCAGAAGACGCCGAAGATTTCGGCATGTCCGTGTTGGACACGGCAAGCGACATCTCCAAATACATTGACGAGAACGGTAGGGTAACCAAGAAACAAATCACCGCTCTGGAGAACATGTTGGATGGGCTCCAGCGGTGGATTCGTGATTGACATGAAAGGCAAACAAAATGGGAAGACGAAAGGGATCTGGTACGAAAGAGAAGCGGCGGAAGCGGGTTACCGTCAAACTGATTCCCCGCAAACACGCAGGTGAAGTTACAGAACCGTGGGTAATGATGGAGGAACTGAAGGCAAAGCACCACAGCAACCTTGACGGGGCGAAGATCGCGATGGCGTGGCGACTTGGTTGGCGATCCGACTCCGATGGAATCATGACGCTCGGCATGTGTCGGAAACGCGGCGACCTGGACCGCGAATTGGATTCCTTCGATTTCGCCATCCTCCTCAATCAAGAGGCGTGGAAAGGTCTGAACGAATCCCAAAAACGAGCATTGATCGACCATGAACTTTGTCATGCTCAGATTGTGATTGACAGCGACGGCAACCAGAAGGTGGACGATCGTGACCGCATCGTATGCCGCATTCGCAAGCACGACTGCGAAGAGTTCAAGTGCATCGTTGAACGGCATGGCTTCTGGACGAGCGATCTGGCCGAACTTGCCCAAGCAACCATCAATGATGCTGCTCGGCCACTATTGGCTGAAGCGGCGAAAGCATCATCCACGCCCATTGACGACAAATGGAAGTCGCTCTCGCTGGCTGCTGCCGCGATCTCCGAAAAGTACGTGGGAAAATTGGAGGCGGCCGGCGTCCACACCCTCGGCGAGTTGCAAGAGAAGATGAACCGCCACGGCCAATTCTGGGCCAAGGAACTCGGAATCGCCCGGAGTCGCGTGGCGATCGAAGACGAGTTCAACCGCTATCTGATGGAGATTTCTCCGAAGGTTGCGGCGGCGGAAGAGAAGGTGGAACCGGAAGCGGAAGCGGAAACAGCCAAGGCGAGTTAGCGTCATGTCCTTCGATTTCGACTTGAACGGCGTCAAGATCCCGAAGCAGAAGCGGCCAGCGGTGGCCATCGAAACCGCACCACTGGCCGTCTGCCCGTTCACGATCGTGGTCGACACCCGCGAGCAGTTGCCGTACACGTTCGACTGTCTCGACGTCGTGGTGCCGACTATCGTTCGCGGGCTTCATTCCGGCGACTACAGCATTGACGACATGAACGAGTTGATCGCCATCGAGCGGAAGTCCCTGGATGACCTGTACGGATCGACCACATGGGGCCGGGACAGATTTGAGGCCGAGATTGGCCGGTTGGACGATCTGCCGGGATTTGCGGCAGTGGTGATCGAGGCGGACTGGCGGGAGATCGTAGCTCCGCAGGATCATCGGCCAGGGTGGATCAATCAGACCGACCCCAAGAGCGTGGTCGGGACCATCAATGCTTGGAGCATTCGTTATCCCCGAGTGCATTGGATCGCGTGTGGAAGTCGGCGTGAGGCGGAAGTGCGGACATTTCAAATCCTGCAAGCAGCGTGGAAAGAATGGCACGGAAAAGCCGGGTAAACATCACTGAACTGAAGTCGCTCGCCAAAGGCCGCTGGCTGGACATCTTCCGCACGGTGGCTGGTGTGGACCTCGACGCCAGTTGCCAGCGGCGGCACGGTCCCTGCCCACGATGTGGCGGGACTGATCGGTTTCGCGCTATCGACCTGGACAATGGGGCCCTGTTCTGCAACGCATGTTTTTCACAGCACAACGGCGACGGCATCGCTGCTCTCGGCTGGTTGACCGGGCGGCCGTTCAATGAGGTTGTGGACATGCTCTGCGAGTACCTCGGCGCGACGCCCAAGCACAAGCAGAACGGCCAAGCCCACAAGCCGAAGACCTTCGCCACCCCGCAGGGCATCGTCCGCTACTACCTGGACGGACTGGCGAAAAAACACAACGGCCAGGTGAAGCTGGCGGCGACCTGGAACTACGACACGTTCTATGTGCTCCGGTTCGACCTGCCGACACCGGCCGGCGAGAAGCGGCGGAAGGAATTCCGTCCGGTCCACCAGGTGCCGCTCGGGACTGATGGCGGCATGGGTTGGCAAGGCGGGTATCCCAACGGGCCCCGGCCACTGTACCGCCGCAAGGAGATTGAGACGGCCCATCCGGAGCTGATCACCATCCACGGCGGCGAGAAGGCGGCGGACGCTGCGGCCTCGCTCGGGCTGGTCGCCACCACGAACGCCGGCGGCGAGAAGGCCGTCGAGCATACCGATTGGTCTCCTGCCCTGCGATTCGCCACCATCGCCATCGTGACCGACAACGACCAAGCCGGCGAGATCTTCGGCCAGATGATGGCGGCGAAGGTCCGGAATCTGAAGCCGGGCGCCGACGTCCGGATCGTCCGACTGCCGGGACTGCCGGCGAAAGGTGACATCGTGGAGTGGATCGCGACCGGGGGCACGGCGAGCCGGTTCCTTGAGCTGCTGTCCGCCACCCCGACACACATCCCCGTCCAGATGGACGCCGAGGAGGCCGACGACGATCCGCACCGGCTGGCACGAGTCTTTCTCGATCATTCTCCATGGGAGCGGGTGGTCTACTGGCGTGGCGGTTGGCTGTCGTGGGACATCTATTACCGCGACCTCCTGGAGGCGGATCTGCGAGCTGCAGTAACACGCGGCGTGAAGGCCGAGTTCGACCGGCTTAACGTAGAGGCACAGATGCGGGCCGCGGTGCGAGGAAAAGGCAGCGATGACAACAACGAGCCACCGAAGGCGAGGAAGGTGACGATGCGGCTGATCTCGGATGTGATCCAAGCACTGCGATCTACCGTGAACCTCCCCGGCCACATCGAGCAGCAGACGTGGTTGGACGGTACGGTACGGCCGAACTGCATCACGCTGGAGAACTGCATCCTAGACCTAGACGCCTTCCTTGAGCCGCGCGACGACTGGAATTTGCCGCACACGCCGAACTGGTTCAGCCCGATACACTTACCCTACTCGATCGATCTGGAATGCAAAAACGTGAAGACGCCATTGTGGGACAAGTTCATGGCCCGCGTGATGGACGGTGACTCCGACGGGATCAAGACTCTCCAAGAGTGGGCCGGATACTGCCTGACCCACGACAATTCGCTCCAAAAGTTTCTGCTACTGGAGGGTGAGGGGCAAAACGGCAAGTCGGTTTTTTGTGCCGCCTTGATCGCTCTTCTCGGCCGGCAGAATGTTTCCAGCGTACCCCTGGAGCGGTTTGGAGACCGGTTCTCGCTGGCCACGACAATCGGCAAGTTGGCCAATGTTGCCACAGAATCGACCGAGATGGACGACGCCGCGGAGGGCATCCTGAAGGCGTTCACGAGCGGCGACCCTATGCAATTCGAGCGGAAACACCAACAGCCGTTCACGGCGATCCCGACCGCCCGATTCACCATGTCGGCCAACAACCGGCCGCGGTTCAAGGATGGATCAAGCGGCCTCTGGCGCCGGATGCTGATCGTGAAATTCGACCAGACAATCACCAAGGAAGAGCGAGTGCTGGGCATGGACAATCCGGCTTGGTGGGAGGCATCCGGCGAACTGCCAGGGATCTTTTGGTGGGCCGTACTCGGGCTCCACCGGCTGCGGCAGCAGTACGCATTTACGGAGTCGGAGAAATCGAAGGAAGCTGTGACCGAATACCGGAAAGAAACGAATCCGGCGAGGATTTTCCTGATCGAGACATGCGAAGAAGACCCAAGCGGAATCACCTACACTCAAGAGCTATACGATGCCTACGCGAAATGGTGCAAAGCCAGAGGATATTACTCCGTGGCCGACGGGCGTTTTGGAAGAGAAGTTGGTCGAGTGTACCCCCATATTGAGCGGCTCAGAAGCTCCACGAGTGGTAGGCCTCGCTACTATAAGGGAATCACGTTCGTTGACCAGGATATTTCTGGTTCTGGCTTGAAGTTCTGATTTCTGCCCGGACAACCCGGACAACCCGGACAAAACAACCTAATTTATCTAAGTATCTTAAATTTTCTATGCGATATTCTCCAAGTCAAATATCCCATTGTGAATCATTCTGTCCGGGTTGGCCGGGTATGGCCGGGTATTTCCCTATTAATCCTTATAGAGATTTTTGCGCCTCTCATCACAGGCGCAAACTTTCACATGCCTGAATAGTAAAACACCCGGACAGCCGGACAACCCGGACAAAACATGCCACATCCCCTATTTAGCCTACTTTCACAGCGACATGAAAACGCTCAGGAATCGACGCCAGCCGCGCCCGAACCCACCGTGGCTGATTGTGCCTCCGTGGCCGCAAAGCCGCCGCAGAAAAGCCGTGGCGATGCGGAGGGGGCAGGCGGGGCTGAGGGGGCTGGTGTCGGCGGCGGCGAGGAGGTGGCAGCCGATCCGTGGCAGGTGGCTGGGGTCTCGATCCTGGCGGTACTCGACCCTGCGGGGCCTGACGGCACCCCTGGCCGAATGCAGTTTGTCCCCGGCCTCACGCTGGCCGAGCGGCGGGAGATCCTTCGCGACGTCGAGTGGTTCGACGTCCGGGTTCGGAGACGGCTTCGGCTTCCCGATGCCGATGACACCCCGCCAACCTAAGGGACTTCAGCCGTGGAGAGGTAGCTGATGAAACGACTCGACCGACACGGCTGCGACATCACCGGTCTCGTCGGCCTCTACGACGATGACACCGACACGATCATCGACCTCGGCTGCTACGTGTGCCTACCACTGGAGCCGGTTTCCGGGTGGGAGAGCGACCCATGGCTCGATCAATACGACCGGATGGTAGAGCAACTGCGGAAGGCATTGTTGTGGCTTCCTATCAACTGGCTGGTGGATGTGATTTGGGAATACCTGGATGAGGAGACTGCGGACGCGTTGATTGAGCACGGCTTGGAGGGGCCGTTGCGCGAGGCAATCGACCGGATGATTGATGCGAACGAACCGTGGCCGACAGAGAGAGCTACGGACTGATACAACTGAGGCGTTACACGAAAGGATTGACGCATGAATCCGATGAGCGGCAAGTGGGGTTACAGCAACGATGAGGAAATGTATCACGGGTGCTTCGACACCGCAGAAGAGGCCATGGCCGAGGCAACCGACCTGGGCTATCGCGTGATCGGGGAATACCGAGAGCCCGACGCACCGGAGTATTACGTGGAAGCTGATATGATTCTGGAGCACATCATCATCCAACGCTGTACGATCACGACATTGGCCCGATACTGCCGCCAAAGTTCTTTTTGAGCCCGAAAGCCTGCCGTGGAATCCTGCGCCGAGCCGAGAAGCGGGGGCGCGTATTGCCGCCAGCCTTACGCGAGGCGCTGAGTCGAGTGGCAAGGGAGGATACGCAGGGAGAAGACGGGAAGACGATGTGAATATCGCATTGTGTAACGGAAAGAAAGGTAAGCGATACGACGGAGAATCCGAAACGCTGGTCGCGAGGCCGTTGAAAGCTGGCGGCAACGACAGGCAGGATGAAAGCCACGAAACCTACATCGTTGATCGCTCAAGAGCGGCTCCAATCGCCTATCAGTGCCACGGTTCACCGTTCGTGTTTCAGTCGCGTGTCGCCGACAACGGGCGAGGAGAACCAAGTGAGGTGGCGTATGCCTTAACCGACCACGGCAGCGGTGGACAGACAGATAGAAGACCGCAATGCGTTGATGGCGCGATGCGAGTCCGCCGTCTTACTCCCAAGGAGTGCGAGCGTCTCCAGGGCTTTCCCGATGACTGGACTTGCTACGGTGCGGACGGCAAGGAAATCAGCGACTCCGCACGATACCGGATGATCGGTAATGCGGTTTGTGTTCCAGTCGCCCAATGGATCGGGGAGCGAATCTTAGAAGCCGAGAGCACATAGTCTGATCGAGACTGAGCTGGGAAAACCATTTTCACTAGGAGTAGAAACGATGATCTTGAAATGTGAGTGTGTCAACACGACGGCCGATTCGCTGTGGGGAATCGGCGTTCGCCCTCATTCGGCACTAGTCAAGTTTGCCGACCGTCCTACGCCCAGGAAAGGCGTGAAGCCGGAGCACGAAGAATATTGCTGCGACTTCTGCTCGTATGTGCGAACCAAAGCCAAGGGGTTGGTAACGGGAGCTAAGTGATGAAACGGCTGGACAAACGAGGCTGCGACATCACAGACCTAACCGGCCTGTACGATGAGGACGACACGATCATCGACCCAGGCTGCTACGTGTGCCTGTCCGTCCAGCCGGTCGCGGAATGGGAACCGGAGGACGACCCATGGGCCGACCACTACGACCAGATGATGAAGCAACTTCGGGAGGCGCTCGATGAATGACTGAGATGGGAGAGACCATGAGCGATGAACTGTGTCCGCTCTGCGGCTCGAAACCGTGGACCGATCCCGTGGACCCGTCCAGCGTGTCGCCCGAGCACCAGGTGTGTGCCGAGTGCGGGCTTCCGAGAAAACTATGGGAGCGGCTGAAGGCCGAGCTGGATGAGTCCACGGCGTTACAACCATGCGGACATAGTTCGCGGTGGATGGCTTACAGGAATCCCGTGGATGTCACGAGCACACAATTCTGCCTATTCTGTGAGCTGGCCGACGCCCGCAAAGCCGCCCTGTCGCTGTACACGTCGCTCCTGGCTGGATTCAGCCGCGAGCAGATCATCCGGTCGGCGTTGGGAAAGTGGCCGTGGTTGGGACCGGCAGAACCGTTTAGTTGCGAAGCTGAGTCCTGCATAAACGATGAGGTGAAGAAAGGGAGATGAAAGATGGAATTTTGGACAGTGATACACTCCGATACGGGCAAGCCTGTTCTGCCGTACGATTCCAATCCAGAATCGGACGACGGGGGGATGCTAGTCTATCTCAGCAGGATCGCCGCAGAAGCGTCAGCCAGGCACCAGTCGGAAACCTACGATCTGACGTGTGAGGCCAAACGGCTGATGGATCTGTACCCGCTTGGATTTGAGCGGAACTGAGTCATCCACGTCCGAAGCAGTGAAAACAGAACACAGGAGCGAGTGACTATGCTCGATAGAAAGTCGAAAGACCTTGCCGAAGCGATGGCTACCGCGATGGGTTTTGTGTTCGATCAATCGTATGTCCTGGTCAGCGATCAGTGGTGGCTGTTCACGCGAGGAGAACCGATGCGGGTGCTGACGGACGATGAAGTTGCGTGGCACGTCGCCAGAAATCACGCGCCGTTTGTGGAAGGTGGCATCACGCCAGAACACGCTGACTGGTGGAAAGAGCCAGCAGAGGACATGCGGAACTGAGGGCCATTATGGGAATGTTTGATGAAGTTACTTGTCTATTTCCCGTGAAAGCGGACATTTCGTCCGATTGGCTTTTTCAGTCAAAGGACACTCCCGCTCAAGAACTGGATTTGTACGAGATTCGAGAAGACGGAACCCTGTGGCACGAAGCATACACGGTTCGGTTTGAGGAGAATACGTCGGCGTTTTTCGGATTCTATCTGCACCGTGAGAACAAGCGGTGGGAGCCGGTAGAGTATGAGGGCGAATTGCACATTTATCACAGCGTTGGGGAACAGTGCTATGATCTACGGTTTTGGTTCAAAGCCGGAAAGGTCTGCGACGTAATTGAGGAAGTTTTTGAACGCTGAGTCTTACGAGAACCAAGGGCCGGAATATAGGAGCGAGTTACAGTGGACGAACACATGGGAGCGTTTGAGAGAGACACGCTGCACAGAATTCTGGCCGTGGCTGCGAGGTATTGGGTGATCGAGCATCACCAGCGAGCCAAGCAACTACCAAAACGGGTCACTTTCTTTGCCTACGCTGAAGGACCGGCCGGGATGGATTGGGGCAATTCTCCTGGCCCAGATGATGCCGAACTGAGACCGATGAGAGGCAAGCGTGTGCGGATCACGCTCGAAATCGAGGATGGTTGACTACTGAGTCTACGGGGAACCATGCTGGGGAGGAGTAACGATGCGAAAATTGACAATGCGAATCCCGACGAATGACGAAGTGGAAGCTGCCGCATGTCCAGACGGCGAAGTCTGCTTGACTGTCCGCTATCGGGACATCGGCAATTGCTGTTTTGCCGTGCTCTCCAGGAGCCGTGTGGAGCGTCTCCGCGACTGGCTGACGGCATGGCTGGACGAGAACCCACAGGAGTAGTTATCCGATGAAATGCCCCGTATGTAATGTGCCATGGCAGGATCATCCAGGCCCTACAGCCATGTGCGCGAAGATTCGGAAACTCGAAGTGGAGATGAGCAATGCCAGGGCAGAGGTGGCACATCTCCAGGCTGACAAGGCTGAAATACTGGCAGAGCAGCCGACTCTCGCGGATGTGCTGCGGAAGCTGGAAGAGATTGAACGGCGGCTGGAGAATCCATAACTGACACCGCAGGTCGGCGGCGGGGTTGCCATGGCAGCCGTCCCCATCCGCCGTCCGGCCTGCCTGAGCTGAGAGGTGAAACAAAATGAAACTGATTGACACCAACGCTGTGATCGACGTGCCACCAGAAGTACGGTTATGTCCATACTGCGGGGAAAAACTCTATGTGCAGTTTTCGTGCTGGTCTCAATGCGAGGACGGAACATGGGCGGCGGATGGCGTGGACCTCGAATGCACGACCGAGCCCGAACTGGATGAGTTCAGCGAAGACGATACTGCCGCGTGGGACAACTGGTTTGCTACTCATAGTGAAATGCCCTACATGTACTGGCTCCCGGCGACGGTCGCCGTGGAAAAGTGGGTCAATGAGCATTATCGGTTTGCCTTGATGGAGAAATTATGATGAAGATCGAGCGGATATTTGTTTGGCTGGTGGGAGTTGCTACAGGGTGGTTTCTGCGGGCTTTGCTCTTGGGATGAAGCAAAACTTGGAGGGGGTGACTGCGAAATGAATCTCAAACACGAAAGCCCTGGACCCGGTGAACGCCAACGCACCGCGTCGGTTACCAGTAGCCGGGCCGGGGCTCTTGAACAGTCTGAGAGTTCGCGAGGAAACAAATGAGTGACATTGATGTGATTACGACGCTGCACGGAGAGAATGCGAGACTTCGCGACCTGCTGGCTCGCTGGGTGTCCGATGCGGATAGCGGAGTGCTCGACGGCGTGGACCTCGACTTGATGGTCGAGAGCGAAGAGGCTTTGGAGCTACCGAAATGATCTTGGCCATCCTTCTCGTGTGGTTATTGCTCCTGCTGTGGCCCGACGACACGGCAGAGAGCGACTGGCACGGCAGCAACCGTTTCGAGGCCCGATGGGTACGTTTAGCGATAGCCCGGCCCGTCGGGGGCCATGTCGTATTGAGAAGAAGTGAGAATTTGAACGCATCGATAGTTGAACTGAGCCCTGGTACGTGGCAGGCAGCAGATCGGAAATGCCCCGCAAGGGACGTGGTTACCAGTAGCCGGGCCGGGGCATGTTGATGAGGCGAGGAAAACGGAGCCCGGCGCGGAACCAACCACGGTTGGCTGTTCCCACAACACCCGCGCCGGGCTCACTATTGACGCACGCCCGCCATCTGGGTAGAATTCATCGCGGGAACAGGCCATGCCGTGGGGTAACGGTGTGGCCGCGTCTATTTGGCCACACACAACCTCGTGGAGGTAAGAGTGGCCACTCTACTCACACATGCGGACCAGATCCGCGCTCAGTTTACCTTGGCCTTCGCTGACAAGCGAATTTCATTCGCCGAGGTGCTCCAACTCGTCGGGGTAATCGTCGGCGCTGCCGCCTGCACCCTCGACAAATTGCAGGATAAGAGCCAGTTTGTGGCTCTCGTCACGGAGGCCGAGGAACTCTACGGCGCCCTCCTCGACCCGGCCGTGATCGACATCCCGAAAGTACCCGAATGGGCCGAATCGTGGGTGGTCGACATCGGCAAACAGGCTATCCGGCCGATGTTGGAGAAGCTGGCGGAAGCCCTGGACGGCGTCCAATGACCAGCCTCACACCGATGCAATGGGGCGGCGCTGCCCTCCTGATTGTCGGCATCCTCTGGTGGCTCGGTCCAACAGCAATTGTCAAAATCCGCTCCTGGTGGCCTGTCACGTCGACGGAAGACATCGACCCGACTGAGGGCATCGTCGAGCGGATGGCTCGCCTGTCGCGTGTCCAGAGCGATTTGGAGGCACGCGGGCACAACGACGAGTCTGAGACGGCCGGGACGTGGTACGCTATGCTCCGCGATCCTGTGGAGGACAAGCCATGAAGGCCATGCCTCCAATCCTGATGGTGATCGGCGGGATTTTGCTGCTGTTCGCTCCGTCGATCTCGAGCTCGCCGGATGTCGTCCCGGCCGAGACGCCGCCGGCGGCACTTGTCGCCATTGTCCAACCGATCACGGCCGCGACGTTCACCGCCGACGATTCCACCGCGATCGCTGAATTCTGCCGGGTGTTCGCGGACGTAATCAAAAAGGATTCCACGGCGAAGCTCATCCCCGACACCGCCGACCTCCGGGCTCGGCTGGCCGAAGCATCGAAGCTGATGTTCCAACAGACCGGAATCGACCAGAGGCATCCAAGTGTGCCAGGTCAGATCAATTCCATGCTCGCCCAGTGGCTGAAAGTCGCAGACACGGACGGGACTGTCAAAGTCGTGTCGCTCGATGAAGAGAATCGCCGGGTTCTGGCGATTCAGGCGTTCGAGGCAATCGCCTGGGCAGCGGAGAACTGACGATGCCAGATCTGACGCCGCTACAGCATTTCGAACACATCCGGGAAACGTGGTTGAAGTTCCTCACGTCGACCAGGCTGTATCTTCGCAATCTCGACGGCGACACCTCCAGGGCAATCGGACGAATCGTTTACGACCTTGTCGAATCGAAGGAAGCTGATTGGACGAGTGTCGGGGCCGCACGATTCCTCAAAAACGATACGTTTCTGTGGCACGAGTTAGCCGACAGCCGGAAGAAATAGGGCCATGAGCGAGATTCTCACCGGATGGATCGAAAATCGTCGGGCCGTCGAGGCGTGGCTGAACGACCCCGACAACAAGCACCCGGTGTTCGGGCTGGTCGCCGAGCCTCTGTTCGCGGAGCCCAAGACGGGCACCGTGATTCTGCTGGATTACGTGCTCAATGTTGACCCGACATGGCATCGCATCAGGCAGGGCATCGGAGACTGTGTGTCGCACGGCTACGAGTTGTCGGTGACGATCCTCATGGCCATGCAGACCGCGCTGCAGCGCCGCCGGTGGCACGGCCAGGCGGCTACCGAGCCGATCTATGGAGGCGCCCGAGTCGAGTCGCGAGGCGTCAAGTCCGGTGGCTGGTCCGACGGTGCCAACGGGTCATACGCCGCGAAGTGGCTGAAGCAATGGGGAGTGCTCTGTCGGCAGGACTACAGCGGTCAGACCGGCAACGCCGAGCACAACCTGCTCGTCTACGACGCGAAGAAAGCGAAGGCGTGGGGCAACTACGGATGCGGTGGACGCGACGACAAGGACACGCTTGACGGCCTCGCTCGCCAGCATCCCGTCAAGACGACCTCGCTCGTGACGACGTTCGAGGAGGCGGACATCGCGATCCGTAACGGCTACCCCGTGCCGGTCTGCTCGTCCGTTGGGTTCGTGGCGAAACAGAACAATAAGGGCCAGTACCTCCGAGACACAGAGGGGTTTATCAGGCCTCGCGGATCGTGGGGGCATTGTATGTGCTTCTGCGGATCGCGCGACGGCAAGCGACCCGGTCTCCTCTGTGCCAACTCCTGGGGTGCCAAAAATGCAGGACCGCGATTTCCTGAGACGATGCCCGACGCGATCTCTGATTGCACGTTCTGGGTCGATGCCGACGTGTGCAACGGGATGCTGGGCCGCTGGAAAGATTCGTTTGCTCTCTCGCAATTCGACGGGTTCAAGGTGCAGAGCCTACCCGATCTAGGATTCTCGTTCTGAAAGGTGAAAACATGAAGCGTTACCTGTCTGTATTCGCAGTCCTCGTTCTCCTCATCGGTTGCACAACCAACACCGCCGACGCCTGCCGTCTACGTGCCCGGATCCGAGCGTGGATCGCCACTCGGCACATCGAGCGAGTTGCTGTTCCGGATAACCCCGTCCCATCACCCATCGACACCGGAGCCGCAACATCATGTCCGCTCCCAATGCCCGCCATTTCGCCCACGCAAGTTTCGACGCCGTCGATAACTGCACCTCCACTTCCGTTTCCTATCGCCTCTGTCCCAAAGCAAAACGCGATCGCATCACCCGCATCGTCCTGTCCGAATGGGAAATGCTCTGTCCCAGCCTCACGGAGCTACCAGCCGATTTTTCGGCGGGGGCTTTTCGGTCGACGTTGACGGCCAACGTCAAGGCCAGGATGCGTGAGGAGAAGTGGGGATTCATCTGGTGGCTGCCG
>Ga0116153_10002302_pt1 | contig 15301 bp, 17 predicted proteins | sample AD_UKC028_MetaG_FD_89896 | JGI IMG/M metagenome (GOLD analysis project Ga0116153, IMG submission 89896) | Active sludge microbial communities of municipal wastewater-treating anaerobic digesters from USA - AD_UKC028_MetaG | ecosystem: Engineered > Bioreactor > Anaerobic > Digestate | place: USA...
ATTCGTGCACGTATAATTGACTGGCGTGCTAATCAAATATTGAACGTATTGCTGTTTGGTTATCATGTCGAGATTATACCAAAACAATCAACAACCTGGAACTCCAAGCGAAAGTCCTGACCCCATTGCGATCAATAAAGCATTTAACCGACATTCCGCACCCATACACGTAATCGATTGATTTTTATTCATTAAATTTTTTACACCTAATTCTGGCATAAAACTTAATAATGAAATATCAAAGCCTTAATCAAGGGGTACGGAATGTCGGATTTAATGTTGCTTTGAAGCCCTGAAATATCAGGACGGTTTGGACTCGATGGAATGCGAATGGGTATCCATCAATCAATCATTCCATAGGTTATGGGATTCTCTTTTTACAGCAAGCCGCCGAGCGGCCTGCTCTTGACGCGCCTCATCACCTGCGCCATAGTCTACTCTGATGAAAGAGGTTCCCCAGCACCTTGCCAAAAAACCGGGGACAGCCGGTCCCGTCTGTCTAAACGCCGGACAGCGGTGCTCCCGCACCGCTTCAACAACCTTGGGAACAGAGAGTCCCGTCTGTCTAAATGCTGGACACGGTCCGTTGGGCGCTGACCTTAAAAAGCCCCAAGGGAATCGCGAAGCTCCGCGATTTTCATTTCTTCAATCAGGGACGATGTAACCGGGATCGCGTGTGGTCGCCCGGTAAAATCCACCGCACGGGCCGCTGACGCGCACTGAGAGCCCCAAAGAGTATTCGCTCTTTTGCAGTGTGACGGGGATCGGTCATCACCACGGCATCGGCCTCCGCCGATCCCGTTTTACCCCACCGGGGACGCATCCGTTCCCCGTCGGGGGCGTGGTGTGTCTCCTTTTTTATTGGAGAAACACCATGCAGCAAAACGTCCTGTTCCTGTTCGGCGTCATCCTGGGATGCGCCGCTCGTCATCCCGCGCAGGCCCTCCAGGCCGGATGCGCGTTTCTTTGGGGTGTTTGGACCGCCTTGCGGGCCGCTTTGTGGGCCGCATGGGGGGTCGTCGATGGTGCGGCGACCCGCAACCTCGCCCTCCTGCTCGGTTTCGGTATGCTGACCGAGGTGGCGGTCGGTGGCGGCGCCTCGCTGGTGGTCGTCCTGTTCCTGGCCGCCAAGCTCCCTGGGTCGAGGAACACTCAGACGCTCCGGCGCGAACGGTTCGGCGAGCGTCAATTCCGCTACTCCGGTCGTTCCATCATCACCTGATCGAGGGCTGGATCGCGGCCTTTCCGTTCCGCGCACATCGCCTGCATCGCCGGATGCGGGACGTGCGCGGCAGCGGCTCGGGCCTGTTCCAGGGTCTTGAGTGGCCTGAATGCGGAAATCCTCAGCCGGGTTTCCCGCTCTTCACCCATCACCTGCAAGCCCAGCCGGTTGCGGGCTTTGACCCGCGCGAACAGACGCCGGTATTCGGCATCGTCGTTGCGTGCAATGGCCACCCACCGGTTGCGCTCCAGCGAGCGCGGAACCTGGCTGGCGATGGCGAGCCGTTAGTCGGTGAAGCCCGCCGCAGAGAGATTCAGTGCCGTTCCGAGTTCATCCCGCGTCGTGATGGCGTCGATGGAGAGACCGAAACGGGTGAATCGCTGGCGGTAGGTTCGTAAATCTTCCTCGGTCCCCGTCAGCCGACCGTTCTCGTCGATCGGATAGAGCGGTTCAGGCTCGTCCTGGTCGAGGATCGAAGTGTGGTGACCGTCTTTCATGCGGGTGCGCTCCTGTTGGAGTCCGCATCGCATGAGAGGGTGGTCCGCAACCCCACCGGGGGACACCCCCCCCTCGGTTGGGGCGTGGTGTGTCTCCTTTTTTTATGGGAGAAACCCATGAACATGAAGAAGCTCTCACCGTCTTTTCAGGCGGTGATGGACATCGCGCGTCACGCCGGCGCGGGAATGACCGTCACCCGCTCGGTCACGATTCCCGATACCGGTACGACCGGCAGTTGCCAGGTGTGGGAGTTCACCCCCACCCTGCCCCCGTTGGACCGGTCACCGGTCGTGGTGGCCGTCTTCCTCCAAGATCGGAACATCCGTTCCTGGCAGGCCGTCAGCCTGCCTTACCCACAGGCCATCGACCATTACCAAGCCATGGGTCCACGGGCCGACGCGCCACCGGCGGCGCCGCCCGTCCCGTCACCGAGGGTGATCGCCTGGCCGCCCCCACCCTGCGGCGTGCGCGTTACGCTGCCCGCCCTCGCGGGCGGAACAGTGTTCACGTGGGGCCAACCGCCGCAGAGGAGCGCGCCGTAATGCGCCTCTCACCGACCACGGTCCTGAAGTATGAAACCTGCCCGCAGCAGTATTACCTGGAAACCGTGCTGGGGGTTCGGCCCGCCCACAAGGCCGCCAATCTGGTGTTCGGCGGCGTGGTGCATGACGTGATCGAGACGTGGTTGCGGGGCGCGGGGCAAGGTCAACCCCCCGACCCCCTCCAGCTGTTCGAGCAGGGCTGGCAGGCGGCGCAGGCGGCGGGGGGCATCGACTACGCCGCCACGCAGTCGCCGGAATCCCTGACGGAGACCGGCCAGGCGTTGGTGAGGCAATTTGTCGCCGCTTGGCCGAGCTTCGACCGGCTGCCCGCGCTGGATGGGCAAGGCGAGCCCGTGCTGGAGCGCAGGCTGGAAATCCCGCTGGCGCCCGGCCTGGTCTATGTCGGCAAGCCCGACCTGGTGGCCTTTGGTCCTGAGGGGTCGCTGGAGTGTCTGGATTTCAAGACACCCAGTACCCTGACCGACCCGGACTGGTTGGTCGTCGCGGATCAACTCACCGGTTACCAGCTCCTCCTGGACGCCCACGCCGACCGGCTGGGCCTGCCCCCGGTTGAGCGATTGGGTCTCCTGGAGTTGGTCAAGCGGAAGGTGACGCCGAAGGGCAAAGGCCCCGAGGTGTGTCCCCCGGTCACGGTGGCGCGCCGCCCCCCCACCGACCTGGACGCCTACCTCCAGAAAGTGTGCTGGGTTGCGGAAGACATCGACCGGGGCCGCTTTCCGAAGCGCGGACTGATGGCCCACAACTCCCCCTGTGGATTGTGCGGGGTGAAAGGGCTGTGCCAGCGCGGCGACCCCGAGGGGCTCATTGTGCCCGACGCAGAGCTGGCGGCGCGGGCCGCCTGAAGCATCGTTCGATTCCTGCCGGGCGCCGCCGAGGGCGATCTGCGGCGGTTCGCGCCGCCTGGATCTGAAGCCAAGAACCCTCACCGGGGACGCATCCGTTCCCCGTCGGGGGCGTGGTGGGTCTCCTTATTTTTTGGTTTTTGGAGAACCCACCATGAAGAAAATTAAGCAGTACCTCGCGACCTGCTCGGATGAGGAACTCCGCGTGTGGGTCGAGCGTTGTGAGTGGCTGAGTGATGCCGACGACGATGAAGTTCGCGGGATGGCTCGCAAAGCGCTGGGCGTGGCTCGTGACGAACGGTGCGCTCGCGAGTTCCTGCGGGCGCTACACGGTAATACCCAGCAGGTCGAGTCACTTTTGCTCGGCCGCTTGGAGCCGTTGCCGCCGCGCCGACCGCGGCCGCAGCGGCTGGCCCGTGATGCCGTCGGTGATGAAGTGGAGGTCGTTGATGCCGGCGACGGTCGCCTCATCCTCCCGTTGGGCGGGCGACAACCGTCGGTACTCCCAGCCGGTGACATCGCCAATCGCCTGTTCGACCTCGTCGAGCGTTCGCACGCGCCGGAGATCCACGCCGGCGCGGGCGAATCGCCCGCTGAGGGCATCACGGCCCTTTCGGGTGAACCGGACCTGCCGGGATTGAGAGTCCATCACCCGATAACCGTCGAGGTCGAGCCGCGTTTCTGTGGCCGGCGCTGACGGCGTCAATCCGTTCGTGCTCATGCCGCCTCCTGTCGTCCGATAGTCAGCAGCATAGCACGGGTTTTCGATCAGCAACCCCGCCGGGGCGTTCCCTGTCCGGCCGGGCGAGGGTGCGTCCCGCAGGGGTGGGAGGTGTCCATGATATCCCTGCAAATGGGCTTGTTTGAGTCCGCCGCCGCGCCGGCCAGGACCGCCCGCCCGCTGCGGCCCGTCCCGTTGCCGAGGGACGACAAGGCCCAATACGAGGGCTTGCAAGAGGATCTCGACCACTTGGTCGAGCGTTGGGAAGACCTGCATGTGGGGGTCCTCCAACGCCATTTGCGCCTGTTAGCCAGCCCGCACACCGAAGATCGGGAGCGGGCCGACATTCTGGCCTGGCTGGAGGCGCCGCTGGTGCGTGATCGCCCGGCGGCGTTCAGCGCCCAGGCCTGCCTGGCGATTTATGACCCGCGCATCGATCCCGCGGAGTTTCAGCGGCGGGTGCGGCGGTTGAATCAACCCATCGCCGTCCGCGCGCGCGCGGCGTAACCGTCCATTAACCCCTGGGGGGCGTTCCGCGCGTGCGTCCCCGTCAGGGCGTCGTGCGGCGGCGCGCCTCCTTGATTCAGAAGGAGCAGCGTGATGACGCATCCCGTCCACATTGAAATACGAGTGAACTCGATCTTTGGCATCTCGGCGTCCGATTCGGTGCGGGTGCCGGGTTTTAATGTTCCTGGCCCGCTGACGCCGCCGCCCAACCCGGATTACCGGTTCCGGCCGGCGCTGTTGTCCGATCTGTTGTGCTGGCACAAGGGCCTCGCCCAGGGCCAGCACCACGATGGGCTGTGGCTGACCGGGCCGATGGGGTCCGGCAAATCCAGCCTGGTGGTGGAAATCGCCGCCCGGCTAAACCTGAACCTGGTCCAGGTCAACGCCCAGCGCCGATTGCAAATCGCCGATCTGGTCGGTCATCTGACCGCCGTCGGCGGCGACGTCCTATTTCAGGACGGTCCGTTGACCACCGCGTTGCGGCGCGGCTGGTGGCTGCTGCTCAACGAGGTGGACTTGATGGAGCCGGGCGAGTTGGCCGGCCTCAACACCCTGCTGGACGGGGGACCGTTGGTCATCCCGGAAAACAGCGGCGAGGTCGTGCCGCCGGCGCCGGGCTTCGGCCTGGTCTGCACCGCCAACACCGTGGGGTTGGGCGACCGCGCCGGGTTGTACGTCGGCGCTCAGCGGATGAACGCCGCCCTGCTCGACCGATTTTGGGTGGTCGAGGTCGGCTATCCGACGCCCGAGGAGGAGACCGATCTCCTCGTCCGGGCCGTCCCGGGTCTGCCCGCCGAGATCATCGGCAAGATGATCGAGGTGGCCCAGGAGGTGCGCCGGCTGTTTGTCGGCGAAGCGGGCGAGGGGCAGGCATCGGTGGAGATGACCTTCTCCACCCGCACGCTGATCCGCTGGGCCTACCTGGTCTTGCAGTTCCGAGGGGCGCCGCAACCGCTCCAGCACGCCCTGAAGCGGGCGTTGACCCACCGGGCCGAGCCGGAAACCGCCGCCGCGATCCACGGGATCGTGCAGCGGGTCTGCGGGGAGGTGGTCGATGCCCGTTAAAGTCCATCTGTACCGCTACCGCAACCCGGATGGCACGGCGAAAGACTGGGCGACGCCGGTCGCGGGGTCGCCGCTGGGCCTGACGGTCTACTACGGTCGCACCGGTTCCGCGCTCCGTCAGGCGCAGACACCGGTTGGCCAGTGCCCGCACGGCAATCCGGTGCGGGAGGGGGAACGCCGCATCCGGGAAAAGCTCGCCAAGGGCTACCAAAGCCTCGGCCAGTTTTGGCTGGCCGACAACCGGCGGGATCTCACACCGGTGGCGGGGGTTCCGGCGCTCGCCGGACCGGCCTCCACTCGGGCCGGGGCGGACGCTGCCGAGTCGGCACCGTGTCTGTACTGGCGCTGGCGGGCGGGGTCGGAGGGTTCGGTGTCCTTGGACGCCGCGTGTGCCGAGGTCCTGACGCGACTGGCGGCGGTCGGCTGGCCGGCCTCGGCGCCCTGGTCCATCGACCCCGGCGGCGCACTTCGGGCGAATGGCGTCGTACCCCTGACGGACGGCCAGCAGCCGCTGGTCGCCTTCTGGCTGCTCCTGGCCCAGCGCCTGCCGGGTCTGACATTGGTCGGTGACCACCAGCAGACCGTCACCCGGTGGCCCGCCGCGTTGCCGGTGGACGCTGCCATTCTGGAGACCCTGGGATTGCAGCCGAAAACCCTCGACCAGCTCCTCGCCGCCACCGGCGGCGAGGACTGGTTCTTTGGCTAGGGGGTTTTCACGTCCGGGGCGGATGCCGACGAGTCCGCCCCGCGGGGGAGACCGGTCGGCGTTCGCTCCGGAGTTCTCTCTTTGAACGAGGAGATGCCAATGCAACACCAAAACCCGCCAGCGGCGATGCAAATCTTGAAGGTGGTGACCGACCGGTTGGTGTTCGTGAGCCTGGATATCACCGGTTGGTCGGGGAAAAAAACCCTGACGCCCGAAGACCTCGGGCTGGATCGGAAACAACTGCCCCCGGAGACCCTGGTGTCGTTGGGGGAGAAGCAGTTGATCGACCCGGAAGCGCTGCGGGCGTTCACCTCGATCCGCAGCGCCGCCCGGCGGTCCTGCTTGGAAGTGGGTGTGCGGTTCTTGGGGGGGTACGCGATCCCTGCGGCGAAAGCCCAAGCGTTGCTAGACCGGCTCGACGCGCTGGGCCAGCGCTACGGTGAGGCCCGCACGGCCTTTCTGGCCCATTACGACGACCGGCTCGCGGCCTGGGCGGAACAACAGCCCCCGGAGTGGCAAAAGCTGATCCGGGATGCGCGGGTACCGACGGAATACGTCGGCGGCCGGTTGAGTTTTGCCGTCCAGGCGGTGCGCTTCGGCGCGCCGGACCCGGCGATGGTCACGCACAGTGGCTTGAACCGCGCCTTAGCGGGATTGGGCGACCGGGTGTTCCACGAGGTCGCCCAACTGGCCCGTGAAGCCTTGGAGCAGTCGTTTCAGGGCAAGACCGAAGTGACCCGGCGGGCCTTGAGTCCGTTGCAGTCCATTCGCGACAAGCTGGACGGGCTGTCCTTCGTGGACAGTCGCTTCCGGACGGTCGTGGAGGAAATCAACCGGTTGCTGGCGGGCTGCCCCGCCCGGCGACCGATCGTGGGATACAGCCTGAGCGCCCTGCGCCAGTTCCTGTGTCTGGCGGCGCAGCCGGACGGGCTGCGGACGTTTGCGGAACAGACGCCGCCCGACGCCGGCGCGTTCTGGATCGGATCGAGCACCGGCGATCTGCTGGCGCTCGCTGCGCCCGCCGTCTTGGTCGATGAGGCCGGGGCGGACGACGCGCCGTTGACGTGCGTTCCCGACCTCGCCGGAATCGCGGCGGACGAGGATCCCGAACCGGCCACCGCTACTGAGGACGGCGACTGGTTCTTTTAATCGCTGGCCTTTTCCCTCGGGGACGCACGCCTCCCCGAGGGGGGACGGGTGGGTCCCCGTTTTTCCTTTTTTTCAAGGAGACGCACCATGAAAAAATCTCCCCTGCTGGGGGCGCTGCCGATTATCGCCCAAGCGCTGGGCCGCCAACTGGGCGTGAACGTGGTGATCGGCGGCGCGGGCGCCGGCACCGATGGGCGCACGATCTATCTGCCGGCTTTGCCGGCGGAGGGCGAGGCGCAGGCGATTCTGGCCCACGGCTTCATCGATCACGAGGCCGCGCATCTGCGCTATACGGACTTTACCGTCCAAAAACCGGACGGACTGGCCGGCGCCCTGACCAATCTACTGGAAGACATCCGCATCGAGCAGGCGCTCGGCGCGGAGTACCCCGGCAGCCGTCGCAACCTGGCGGCGCTGGTGGCGTATCTGGAAACGCACGATCCGCTCCAGCCGGCGGCGGCAGAGACGATCGGCGCGCGGGTGTTGATCGCGCTGTACGGTCTGCTGCGAGCGCGGGTGCTGGGACAAGACGCCCTGGCCCCGGCGGCCGATGCGCGGGAGGCGCAAATCGAGGCCCAACTGCCCGAAGGGGTGGTGGTGAAACTGCTGGCGTTGGCGTTCGAGGTGCGTCAGGCGCGATCGACCGCCGACGTCAAGGCGCTGGCCCTGCGGATTGTGGCGATGCTGGACGCCGAAGCCCGGACACCCGAGTCGCCGCCTTCCGGCGATGAGGCGGGGTCGTCGAGTCACCACGGCCCGTTGTCTTCCGGCGCTTCGACGGCGACCGGCCACGGCCCGTCATCGTCCGGGGATTCCGGGGATTCCGGCGCGGCGCCCAGCGACCGGGTGGGATCGGATCCGCACGACCTGTCCTCATCGGGCGATGCGACCGATCCCGGCCAGGACTCGTCCTCATCGGGCGATGCGACCGATCCCGGCCAGGACTCGTCCTCATCCGGCGCTTCGACGGCGACCGGCCACGGCCCGTCATCGTCCGGGGATTCCGGGGATTCCGGCGCAGTGCTTGGCGCCGGGGCGGGGTCGGGCGGTGCCGCGGTCTCCGCGGCCGTCCGCCGTCAGGTCCTGGCGACCTTACTGGCGTCTGACGACGAAACGGAGGTGATTGATCTGGGCACCCGGGCCGGGGAGCGGCTGGGCGAACTGGCCGCCGCCAGCGGTGCGCTCAGGGTGACGCTGGCGGAAGACGACGATCCGCCGCGCAACCTCGATCCGGCGGCGGCCGTCGCCCAGGCGTGCGCCGCCACCGCTCAGTTGCGGCGGCGGTTGGGCGCTCTGGTGCAAGCCTGCCGAGACGAAGAGGTTTGGCGGGCGCGCCGAGGTCACCGGCTGAACACGGCCGGCCTCTACCGGCTGAGTACCGGCGATGCGGCGCTGTTTCGCCGGTGCTGTCAGCGGGTGGCGCCTGCCACGGCGGTGGGATTGCTGCTCGATCGCAGCGGGTCGATGCACCCTCAAATCCAACTGGCCGGGCAGGCGGTTTTGGCCACCGCGCTGGCGCTGGAGGAGATCGACGGCGTGAGCTGTTGGGCGGCGGCGTTTCCAGGCCGGCACCCCCATCAAATCGTCCCCCTGAAGGGCTTTGCGGAGCGGACGCGCCGGGTGGCCGGGCGGTTTGGCTTGGCGGCCGGCGGCGGTACGCCCCTGGCCAACGCGCTCTGGCGGGCCGGTTTCGAGCTGATCCGGCGTCCGGAACCCCGGCGGTTGCTGATCGTGGCGACCGACGGTCAGCCCCATGACGAGGAGGCGGTGTCTGACATCCTCGCGCGCTGCCGCGCCAGCGGCATCGAGGTGATCGGCCTGGGCATCGGCCAGTCGCTGACAGCGGTTCGTGCGGTGTTTGGTGACCGGGACGCGACGGCTATTGAGGTCATCACCGCGTTGGCCCCGGCCCTGTTCGCGCTGCTGGAGCGGCGCTTGGCGCCGGCGGGGTGAGGAACCGCCCCCGACGCCTATTTTGCAGATCACTCACCCGTCCGGGGTGGCCGTGGCGCACCCTTGGACGGGGTCGCGGGCGGCCGCTCTGGATCTTCAATCCTCTGGAGAAAACTGATGAGCAAAGTCATTGAGTTCTACACCCAGGACGGCGATCTGGTGACCTACCGGCCGTTGTCGGCGCGGCTGCCCGAATTTCTGCGCGAGTACGGACCGGCGCAGGGTTTCTCGGTGGAGACCGAGATCATGGATGCGATCAGCCTGAAACCGGGACTGCTCCGCCTGTACGAAATCGTTTTGCAGGCCGGGCGCAAACCCGAGGAGGCGGGACTCCCCGCGCTGGCGCTGGCCGGTCAGACCCAGGTCTGCCGCGCCACCCTGCGCGATGGGAACGGCCGGGTGTGGGCGACGGCGACGGCCGCCAAGCTGATCCAAGTCTACAAGGACCTGGAAGTGTTGGAGACCGCCGCTCGCCAGCGGTTGCTGGCGGCGCTGGGCTTCGGCGGCGAGGGACTGGACGCCGATGAAAACCTCGATCAGCGCGACCAAGGGCTGACCCCCGCCCCGCAGGCTCTTGGGGGTGAACCGACCCCGGTCCCGGCGGAGTCCACGGCGGCGCGTATCACACCGTCCGGCATGCCGCCTGCGGCGCGAGAAACGCCGATCCCGCCCCCGCCCGTGGCGGCGGTGGACACCGACGCCACACTGGTGGCGTTGCGGCGCCAGCTCGGGCATCAGGCCACGATCCGGGGCATCGAGCCGCCGATCGTCGCCACTCGGGAAGAAGCCCGTGCCGCGCTCAAGCAGTTGATGCAGGGCGCGACGGCTCATTAACGCCTCCCGCCGGGGACGCGCGCCGTTTTCTCCGAAAGGGGAGCGACGGGCCTCCCCATTGGGGGCGGATTCAGGGCGCTCGGCCCAAAACACCCGGACCGTCCGGGGCCGAGACCGGGGGACTCGGGGCGTTCCCTCCACTTTTTCGAGATTGAACCGCCAACGTTCCGACCGCGCGGGCGGTTCGATTCGCGCCGCCGAACCGGCGGCCCTTTTCCATCGCCCACCCCCGCACAAGGCTCCTTTCCGCATGACCGCCTCTTCGCTGTTTCGTCGCCTCCCGGCCCTGATGCTGGCCGCGCTGCTGCTGATCGCCGCACCGGCGTCGACCGAATCCTTCGTCGATCCGGGAAAAAAATACACCACCCCGGAAATGATTGTGGACACCCTCAAGGGTTTGCGCCAGTGTCTGAAATACTGCCTGCTGGGCATCGAGATTCGCGTTCGCTACACCGGCTTCACGGCGGAAGTGTATTTCGTGCCACGGGTCGAGCACCACCTGGTCGCGCTCCATGCCATGACCTCCGACCGCTTTCCCAAAGAAGCGTATATCGAATGGGCCGCCCTGGTGGGCGCGCTCCAAAAGCAGTTACTGGACCGGATGGCGCAAGTCGTTCCCCCGGTTCTGGGCCTCTCGCCCATCGTGGAGAGCAACGGCGGCCCGACGCGCTATAGCCACTACGGCCACCACCAGAGCACCAATTTCAAGGAAGCCGAATTCATGGGCCATCCGGTCGCCCTTCTCCCAGCCCTGGTGGATAAAAACGGAGACATGACCGCAGATACCTATACCCAAGGGGGGACCGGCGGGAGTGGACCCGGGGGTGGCGGGAGCGGGATCGATGGAGTCGGTTTCAGCCTCGCCTGGGGATCCTGGGCGCAGAATTGCTTCCAGGATCCCAACGCCTGCGCTCAGGCTCCGGCCTTTCCGGGCGCTCAGGTGGCCTCAGCGTTCGACCTGGGCGAGGCCCTCCACACGATCATCGCCGCCGTGCAGGCCAGCGGCGTGGATTTCAAATTCATCGCCAACACCTTGTACGAGATCGCGAACGCCATTGCTGACCATGCCGGCCTGGGTGGCGGTGTCAAGATGGATCGGCTGCTGTGCCCGAACGACGTCGACTCTTTCTTTCCTTATTACTTGTCCGGGGTGGATGCCCTGTTCTGGCGTTCCGGCTGGCCGATCACCGATGCCGCCCACACCACCACGCTATTCAATCCGTTCTCCGGGGACCGGGTGGGACGCGCCGGCGAAACCTGGGGCCACGTCTATCCGCGTCACGGCTTTCTCAACAACGACCATCCGGGGCGGGTCGCGCCAGTGATCGCCTATCGCGGCGCGCAGTTGCTGGCCGATCCCAGCGTCAAGCTGCGCCCGAAGCGAACCACGGCTTACGCTCACGGCGACTGGCAGAATCTCTCGCCTGTGCCAACTACCTACTGTGCGGCCAATATCGCCGATCTACCCACGCCCATTGACCCGGAAGGCGGCTATGCGCACAACATCTGGCCGATCTTCCAATGCCCGCTGAGCGAGATCGGGGTCTTGATCGCCTTCATCCCGTATCGGTATTGTTTTTATTGAGTGGATAGGACTCGCCGCTGGCCATCCGTTGCACCGTCAGCTTCAGCGCCGCCAGTACCCCTTGATCGGACAGCCAGGGCGCGGCTTTGCGGAGTTGGCGCAAGCCCAGCGCCGCCAGATAATAGCTGTCGGAGGGACCCACCGGGAGGGCGCGCACCGTCTGGTTTTTCTGAAACACCCGGACGAACAAGTGCGGACCCTGGTGCGCAATCTCCAGCCCCTTGTCGTGGTTCGGGCCGTGGTTCTTGCACTCGCAACGGGGCAGCAAGCCCAGCACGGTGGCGACCACTCGCGGCAGCTCGTCGGCGGTCAGTTGGATGGCGATTTTCTGTTTCCAGTCAAACGTATTGGGCGCGGTGGCGAGCGCCGCATCCAGGCGCAGCGTCGGCTCATTTTGGCGGGTGTCGTCAGTTTCGACGCACAGCGCCGCCTTGCCGCCATAGATGCGGCACTGCACCCAGCCTTCGGACACCCGCCGCGAGGCGGACGCCACTGGTTCCGGTGCGTCAGCGGCAAACGCCGGTCGGGCCGTTGCGGGGCTGGATGCCGCCGGGGCCGTCGATGCCGGTCGGGCCGTTGCGGGGCTGGAGGAGACCGTCGATGCCGGTCGAGCTGTTGCAGGGCTGGATGCCGCCGGGGCTGTCGATGCCGGTCGAGTTGTTGCAGGGCTGGAGGAGACCGTCGATGCCGGTCGAGTTGTTGCAGGGTGGGATGCCGCCGTTGTAGGGGTCGATGCTGGCCGGCTGGACGCCATCGCCGGTTCCGGCCGGGTTCCCAGGGCGGGCGATGCGGGCCGCACGGAGGCGCTCGGTGCGGAGACGGCGTTCCGCAGGTGTTTGCTCAAAAAAATTTGTGCGCCGGGTCGGCCACGCTCGGCTTGGCCGAGCGCGTGTTCGATGCGCGTCAGGCTCACGGGCAGCGTATCGAGGCAGGCTTCCGTCAGCAGGGGCAAGCCGAAAACCGCCAGGCGGGCGTTCAACGGGTTCAGGTTCAGGTCGGTCATCACCGGCGAGTCCTCTTTTGGGGGGGCTGAATTCAGCATCGCACGGGCGGGCGTTCCGGCAAGCCCGGCAGGGTTGACGGTGGCTTCACCCGCTCTTACCACGCTACAGAACCCTCGTGGTCGCGAATCAAATGATCCGTCGCGGCAGTGGCCGTCAGTGCGCGACTCAAGTCGCAACGCACGAACGGGATGTCGTCATCGAAGCGGTGGTGATCCGGCCCACTCGGTGGCGGGGAGGAGGGTTGCGCCGGTGCGGCGGTGGGGGATAGGGCCGCCGGCGGCGCATACCCTTCGTCTGAAGGGTCGAACGGCGCACGGCCGCCCGAACGGTCGCTCTTGCTGCCCAGCATCTTCATTTCATTCACCACGATGTCGGTCGCGTAGCGATCCTGGCCCGTCGTCTGGTCCTGCCATTGGCGATATTGCAGGCGGCCCTCGACAAAGATCGACGAACCTTTGCGCAGATATTGCCCGGCGATCTCCGCCAGGGGACTGTAGAACGTCAGGTGATGCCATTCGGTGCGCTCCTGCTTTTCGCCGGTGTTCCGATCTTTCCAACGGTCGCTGGTGGCGATAGTGACATGGGCGACCGCTTTACCGTTGGGCAGATAACGCACTTCCGGGTCCTTGCCTAAGTGACCGATCAGAATGACTTTATTGACGCTGGCCATGTTAAAAATCCTCGCGCTGTTGAGAAAGGAAGGGGTTTGGGGCGTTAAAGAGTTCGGCTTGCGGCGGAACCCTTCCAAGCGCCTTTTCAATGGCGGCCTGATGTCGGCCATAGTGTCTGCCCAGCCGTTTCGGCAATCCCGCATACATCCCATCGTTCATGTCGTAGGTCGGCCATTCGCGACCCGGACGCCACCGCAACTCACCGCATCGCCGCCACCCATACCGGGTGCATCGGCTGCCGTGAACGGCCTGTTGGTAAACCTGCAACACCCACTCATGGGAGCCAATCACCGCGATGGGCGTGGTGTAATAAACGGTATCGCTGGACCCGTGCATAGCGTCTCTCCTGAATGGGGTGAGTCCGCGCCGGGCCAGTTCCCGGCCCACGGTGGAGGACGAAGGTGGAAGCGGGCCTTTGGCCCACCGGTGGGCGCGGAGCAAGGCGTACCGTCGGGGAAGCTGTGGTAAAGCCGTCATTGTTTTTCTCCGGTTGCGATCTTCCACTCCATTAGAACGCCGGTTTGATTCGGGGCAAGCGCACGGTAACGAAGCGTCCCGGCGCGGGGTCGATCATCGGACCGGCTGTGGAGGCGGCTGGAGGCGGTCACAGCGAGGGGTCTTACGGGTGGGGATGTTGCGCAACGGCGGGCTGCGAGCGGCGAGAACCGCCGGCCCAGCGTTCAGCCGTGACGCTGGCGAAACGGGCGGTGCTTTACCCAGCGGATCACCGCGACACGGAGACCCGCCGGTCGCTCCGTACTCAATCTGGCGTATGGGCTTGCCACCCAAAGCTGGCCCACACCTGGGGGTCGGCGCGCAGCGGACGGACGCTGAGCGTGGCCAGATGGATCACCGCCCCGTGGAGGTCCAGGCGTCCCTGCCGGAACAGCATCCACAGCAGATTTTGGGCGACATCGGCGACGATTCGATGGATGGGAAGCCACTGGCGCGCGAGTGATTCTGCCGCCGAGCAGGACGGGGCGCGCTGGGCCTGGTCGTCGAGGTCCGCCCGTTCAGGATAAAGCTGGAATACGTTGGGAATCCAGGTGGCGCTCCGAGCCGTCCGCCAGTCGCCGAGGATGATTTGCGCCTCGTGAACCGAGTTGCCCGTATCCAGCCAGAGGATCGGCGGGTCGTGGTCAAGGGAAGACCGGTAGGCCCGTCGCCCGATCTCGGCCCGCGTCCGCGCCCGATCCACCGCGGTCACGATCAAATCGTACCGGGCCAGTTCCTCGCGCCGAGGCTGAAACGCCCGTGGCTTCGCCCGCCAGTCCAGGCCCATGGCCAGGTGGGCGCGCTGCACCAGGGTCACGGCTTTGTTCTGACCGACATCGGCGGGCCAGAACGCCTGCCGTCCCACGTTCACGGTTGTCACCCGGTCGGGATCGTAAACGGTCAGATGCAGCCCGCCCGGATGGTCGAGCGCCCGCAGGGAATGATCGAGGGCCATCAGCGCGCCGAACAGGTGCGATCCCGTGCCGCCCGCGCCGATCAACAGCACCCGCACCGGACGCTCCAGCCAGGATTCAGGAAGCCACAGATCAGGCATGGGCCACTCCTTAATAGAGATAGAAAGAAGTGTCTCATGCCGGTCGGATCGGGCCAGCCCAGTCGGGTGGCAGTCCCTAGCCCGGTCTCCTTCCCGCACGATCCGCAAAGTCCGTAGCGGGCGCGGTCATGAACAATCAACGGTCTTCAAGGTTGACCTTGATCAAGTCGGCCAGAGGGGTGGCGTCTCCGCCATGGAAGGATTCGATGGAGGCTTGCATCAGTTCGTGGGGGTTGATGGCGCGCCAGTCGATGGTGTGACCGTTGGCCCAAGCCAAATCAGGACTTTCGCTCAGGCCGGTTGGTAGGTGGGAATACGCGGGTTTCGTAGCTCGTTACGCAAATAATCACTCCATAAATCGTGCTTGATTTGATAGAGCGTTTTACCCAGTTTTTTAGCAATCACTTTGCGTGAAAACCAAGCGTGATAGCA
>Ga0116153_10002318_pt1 | contig 15238 bp, 8 predicted proteins | sample AD_UKC028_MetaG_FD_89896 | JGI IMG/M metagenome (GOLD analysis project Ga0116153, IMG submission 89896) | Active sludge microbial communities of municipal wastewater-treating anaerobic digesters from USA - AD_UKC028_MetaG | ecosystem: Engineered > Bioreactor > Anaerobic > Digestate | place: USA...
ATCATTATAAAAGATAACTTATATTTGAAAACCAATGGTCTGAAAGAGGGTAGTAGTTTAAAGCGACAATGCTGTTCAATCATCTCTCTTTGATACCTGGAAAGGTAATGAAGGGGCAACATTTGAGGATGGCTGGAAAAATAAACTCATTTGGGGTGATAATAAGTTCGTTATGAGTAGCCTACTGGAAAAGTTTGCTGGAAAAATCGACCTTATCTATATCGATCCGCCATTTGCAACAGGTGCAGACTTCACTGTTGATATTGAAATTGGGGACAAGGGGAAAGAAGTTCATAAAGAACATTCTATCATAGAGGAAAAAGCTTACCGAGATACTTGGGGACAAGGCACAGATTCGTTTTTATCAATGATTTATGAACGACTTTCACTAATGAAAGAGTTACTCTCAGATAAGGGTGCAATTTTTGTTCACTGTGATTGGCATGTTAATGCACAAATTAGACTAATTCTAGATGAAATCTTTGGAAGTTCAAATTTTCAAAATGAAATATTATGGTACTACTATAATAAACTACACGGGGCTAGGAAAATGGTATTTCCCAGAGCTACTGATACCATTTTCTATTACTTGAAAAATCGTGAAACTGGATTCAATTTTCAGCATATCTCTGAAGAACGCGACAATCCTGTAAAAAAATTGAAATATAGCTTTATAAAAGGAAAGATTGTAAATGACAAAGATGAATCTGGAAAAGCAATTACATATATAAGTACAGAACGCCAAATTGATAATGTATGGCGTATTAGGTGTCTACAACCTGCAAATAAAAGAGAGTGGCTCGATTTCCCTACTCAGAAACCAGAAAATTTAATTCAAAGGATTTTGGAATCAACTACAAATGAAGGTGACCTAGTAGCTGATTTTTTTTGTGGGTCAGGGACAACCCTTACTGCTGCAGAGAAACTAAATCGCAGATGGATAGGTGTTGATCTAGGTCGTTTTGCAATTCACACAACAAGAAAGAGACTGCTCAATATTAATACTACTGCTGAACTTTTAGATGAATCTATATTGTATTCTAAGAATGCAAAACCATTTGAGATACTGAATCTTGGTAAATATGAACGTCAATTCTGGCAGGTTAAAGCTTTTAACCGCAAAGATGAGAAACAAGCTCTTTATGAATACTTAGCATTCATTCTAAAATTATATGGTGCTGAACCTATTGCTGGTTCTCAATATATACATGGGAAAAAGGGAAGCGATTTGGTTTATATTGGTTCTGTTGACAGCCCAGTGACTGTCCAGGAGGTACAAGATGCCTTAAGTGACACGAAAAGTATGGGTATGAAAGAGTTGCATGTTCTTGGCTGGGAATGGGAAATGGGATTAAATGATGCAATACAGGAAGTTGCCAAGCAGATGGGCATCCGTTTGAAACTTCGGATTATTCCTATGGATGTTTTAAATGAGCAAGCCATCAACAAGAAGGATATAAAATTCTTTGAACTTGCATATTTTAAAGCCGATCTTAAAGTCTCAAATAGAAATTTAAGTGTTGAATTAAATGACTTTGTAATCCCTCACACTGATTTGATTCCTGAAGAAGTACAAAAAAGTATAACTAAGTGGAGCGACTGGATTGATTATTGGGCTATTGATTTTGATTTTCAAAATGATACATTCAATAATACATGGACTTCATATCGTACTAAGCAAAACCGCAAGCTTGTTCTTAATTCAGAAAAGAAATATGACAAACCGGGCAAATACAAGGTATACGTAAAGATCATAGACATCTTCGGAATTGATACATCTCAGGTTTTTGATATCACTGTAAAATAATTTGCCATGGTAAAAACTTGGGTACAATACGACAAAGAGCTTCCATACATTGAGGATCGTCAGCCATGGGAAAAACCTGATAATTTCCTCAGAAGAAAGGGGCCAAAAGATTTTGAAGTCGTTGAAGGTCGCCGCCAGAGCAAAATGCTCCTGGTAAACAAATTGAGAAAAGCAGTAGATTTGTGGCGTAACGAAGGCTATCCGGGGGCCACAGATACAAGCAAACATCTGCTAACTTTCTGGTTTGATCAATCACATCCGCCCGTATTTGGGATTGAACCATTTCATTTTTACTTCTGCCAGCAAGAGGCTATTGAAACTATTATTTATCTTTTTGAAGTAAAACAATATGATGATTTGGCACCATTGATTGAGGAGTTTCAGGATATCTACCCCGGTAATTTATTTGAAAGCAAAGCCGAAATATCACTTGATATGGATAATAAACGCCGTATTAAGCGATATTTCCCTGAACTTGAACAAGTCGGTGAACAAGACCTGCCTGAGGAGAATCTTTTAAGGTACGCTGTTAAACTGGCTACCGGAGCAGGTAAAACGTTTGTAATGGGCTTCGTCGTCGTCTGGAGCTATTTTAACAGACTAAGGGAGAAGAACAACAGGTACTCTGATAATTTTCTTGTAATTGCCCCTAATAGAATTGTATATGAGCGGTTAGCAAAAGATCTTGCAAATTCGGAATTGTTCTACAATCTACCTTATATACCTGAAGCCTGGTTGCCCACATTTAAATTGAATGTAAAGCTCAGGGGTGATGAGTCTCCCCTATCAGTTGGTGGAAACCTGATACTGAATAACATCCATCAATTATATGAAAGCCGTACCAAAGAGTGGAAACCTGAAAACATAATCTCAGCCATCCTTGGGCCGAAAATGAAAGATCCTTCCAAGCCACCTCAAACTTTACTGGAAAGGGTAAAAGAACTTGATAACCTGCTTGTTCTGAATGATGAAGCTCATCATGTCCATGATGATGAACTTAAATGGAATGAAAGTCTATTATCGATTCATAATACTTTACCCAAAGGACTTATGATGTGGCTCGATTTTTCGGCAACTCCTAAAACACCTGAAGGAACATATTTTCCGTGGATTATTTGTGATTATCCTTTGTCGCAGGCCGTTGAAGACAGGATAGTAAAGTCTCCCATCATTGTGCATAAAGTTAATAAGTCTGATCCTGAATCAGTCAAGAAAGAAAATGTTGTTTTAAAATACGGAGAATGGATAAATGCTGCATTGGTGAGATGGAAAGAACATTATGACACATACAAAAAAGTTGGCAAGAAGCCTATTCTTTTTATAATGGCTGAAAAGAATGATTATGCCGATGAAATAGGGAAGGCAATACTAAAAATATCGAAGACCAGTAAAACATTAAAACTAGGCATCAAGGATGATGAAGTTATGGTCATACATACAGATCGGAATGGTGATACCAAGGATAAAGATCTGGATGAAAAAAGAGATGATGTAAGAAGAGTAGATGAGAAAGGGAACCATATTAAAGTAATTGTCAGCGTTTTGATGCTTCGTGAAGGCTGGGATGTACAGAACGTTTCCATCGTACTCGGATTAAGGGCTTACGATTCACCAATATTACCTGAACAGACAATTGGTCGTGGATTAAGGCTAATGCGTGATGTTAGTCCTGACAGAACTCAATCGCTTGAAGTTATTGGCAATAACAAATTTGAGGAAATAGTACGTGAACTTGAGAAAGAAGGAGTTGGTATTAATACTACTAATACTCCTCCTCCTTTGCCAGTCACTATCGCTCCTGAAAAAGGAAGGATAGAGTATGATATTAAAATCCCTGCAACAAGCTTTTCTTATACAAGATTCTACGAAAAAATCTCAAAGCTCGATCCTCTTAAATTTCCAAGTCTTTTTGATTCATCAAAATTATCTGAAGATCAAAAAACCTTGTTAAAAATGGAATTATTCCAACTTGGCTATGAAGTTCATCAGGTTCAGATTGAAACTGATCTTGTTGAGTTTAGCCAGGAATTAATTTCAGCAATGGTCAAAGAGATTATGCACAAGGCCAGGCTTACTGATTGCTTTGCCATTCTTTATCCTATTGTTGAGGAATATATAAGGAAGAAGTGTTTCAGTATAGAAATAAAAGACCTGGAGAGTATTGAATTAAGAAAACAACTCAGACGCATCGAGATCCATGAGGCAATAACTGAATTACTTGCAAAAGAAATAGGTAAAGAAACTGCAGATAAGAAACCTATAAAACTTGAAGGTAGGCATATTAAGCTTTCTGACACTCCAAGATTTATATGGAGAAGGAAGCATAAAAAAATGAAAAAGACTGTTTTCAATTTTGTGGCAGGCTATAATAATTTTGAGATTGAATTCGCTGAATTTCTTGACAAAGCTGATGATATACAGTCATTTGCCGCATTGGAAGGTTCTCTGTTTAGGATCGACTACCTGACCTCAAGAGGTGCCATCAGATATTATTTTCCGGATTTTGTAGCCGTTCAGACAGAAGGAAAGAATAAAATTTATTGGATTTTAGAAACAAAAGGAAGGGAATATCCAGAGCTTGAAAATAAGAACAATGCAATAAAAAGATGGTGTGAATCTGTGGCTTCACAAACAAAGCAGGATTGGAGATACCTAATAATTAAGCAGGCAAAATTTGAATTATTTAAACGATCAAAAAAGACATCATTAGTAGCCTTGATCAATCATTGCACTGAAGAATCTCAAATTATTATTTAATTTTAATAATCATCGGGTTATTCCTTTTTAGCTAAACGAAACTCTGGTTAACAACATATTTATTATGGCAACCGATATTACTATTCATGGATTATTTCCAGCAATCACTGACTCTAGAATATCAAAGCCAATTGCTGACCTTTTCAATACAACTTTTATTGGCATTGACTTTGGAACATCAACAACTGTAGTTTCGATTGCCGTTATTGACAAGCAGACCAAAGATATTCATACTGAGGCAATCTGGCTGAATCAGAAATTATATGACGGGGCTATAATGTCTTCTGAGAAGATCCCCACTGTTATAGCCTGGTTTAATAATCAATTGTTAATTGGCAAAGGTGCTGCTGACTTGAAATATCAATTGAAAAAAGGCATAAATGTCTGGTATTCGTTTAAAATGGAGCTTGGTGAAGATCTTGGTTCAAAATACTTTAGCAGTGAACTCGGCAGAGATAGTGAAACTCCCATATTAAATCCGAAAGATGCAGCTAAAGTGTTTTTCAAGTATTTGAAAGCTCAGGTTGACAGATATGTTAGGACTAAAAATCTTCCGACTAATTTGCAATTTGCAGTAAGTGTCCCTGCATCATTTGAAGCTAATCAAAGGAAAGACCTTGTTTATGCACTTGAACAAAATGGTATTGCAATCAATAAGCAAGCCCTTATCGATGAGCCAAATGCAGCTTTCTTAAGTTATGTTCAGGTATCAACATATGATAAGGACCCAATCAAAATCCCGGAAGGTGATAATCCAAAGATTTTAGTCTTTGATTTTGGAGCCGGAACCTGCGATGTCTCTATACTTGAACTTGGAAAAGACTTAAAGGGTATATACTCAAAGAATCTTTCAATATCGAAATTTGAAAAGCTTGGGGGTGACGATATTGATCAATGCATTGCACAGGAAATTCTTTTTCCTAAACTTCTTGAATCTTCAGGAATTTCTGTAAACGATTTCAGAACTCCTGAGAAAAAAAGAATTATTTCTCAGCTAATGAAGCCTGCAGAACAATTAAAGATTATGATTTGTGAGACAATTTCCCTACAAATGACAAAGAAGGTTTTACCTGAAAAAGCTAAAAGTGAAGATGCTGTATCAGTGGGTTATACAATAGAAATTGACTCCAGGAAAGGACTTCTTAAACTAAAGGAGCCAGCACTCTCCTTTAAACAATTTCATAATGTAATGAATACCTTTACAAGCCCTTCAGTAATCTATCCGGCAAAAATATCAAGAGGTAAAAGTGAGTTTATCAGCATTTTTAATCCGATTAATTCTTCTTTGAAAAAAGCAAATCTAATTAAGGATGATATAGATTATGTGCTTTTAATTGGAGGCAGTTCAAAAAATCCATATGTCCAGGTTGCATTAAAAGAATATTTTAAAGAATCTGAACTTCTTATTCCAAGGGATTTGCAAACCCATGTATCTGCAGGTGCAGCTATACACTCGCTTGTCTATAATGGATTTAACAAGAATATAATCCAACCCATTACAGGTGAGCCTATTATTGTCATTACGAAGGATGAAACTCCTAAAGTTGTACTCAAAGCAGGTACACATATTCCTTGCGATTTAATAGTTGTTGATGATCTTGTAACTCATCAGGAAGGTCAGGAAGCAGTTGAACTGCCAGTATGTCTGGGTAATGTAAGTAAATTACTATATAATATTAAAATTGTAAGCTCAAGCAAAACAGGATTTAAGAAGAATACACCTGTTAAACTTGAAATGGAAATTAACTCTGACAAGCTTCTGCTTGCAAGAGCATCTGCAATAGGACAAACTGTTATGGTAGAGCCTATCCACCCTTTTGCTAATCGGGAATTGACCGCTGAAGAGCGAATTGTATTAAAAGCTGAACGCCAGGCAAACATAGAAGCGGAACAAAACGGAGGTAAGCCTACCAAGGAAGGTTTAGAGGCCCTCTATAATGCCTATCATAAAGTGGGGAATGACTTAAGAGCAGCTGAAACGCTTGAGTTAATGAACGAACTTTATCCAAATACTTCTAATTACAATAAGATTGGCCTTATGTACTCAAATGCCGGTCACGATGATAAAGCCTTAGAATTTTATGAATTAGCTTATACTCATAATAAAAATTCATCGACTGCATTTAATTATGCGCATTCAATTAAATCAAAGGATAGGTCCAAGTATAAAGAAATACTTAAAGAAGCATTAGAGTTAGAGCCTGACCAACCGCATAGTTTGTACGAATTAGGGAAGATTTTAAATCAAGAAGGTAAGCCAGAAGGAAAAGAAATGATAGAAAAAGCATTTGAAATATGGAAGAATAAGTTTGAAAGAAATAATCTTCATGAATATGAATATGGTTGGTTATCATCCGCAGCTGAAGAATTGGGGATGAGAGATTTTTCCAAACAAGTTCATGACTCTAAACCAAAGAAATCAAGTCAGAAATTATTCAATTATGATAATTTAACTATCACTCAAAAAGAGGAAGGCCTTATTAAGAAAAATTAAAACACACTATTATGCCTTGGATGATTAGAGAAGATCAGCTTGATCCTGACCAAAGGGAATTTATTAATTCGGAGACTAAAAAGACCGGAAATATTTGGGTACAGGGTTTTGCTGGTAGCGGAAAATCTGTCCTTTTGATTCATTCTCTGAAGGAGACCCTCAAAAAAGAACCCAATGCTTCAGTTGCAATCGTGGTTTATACTCAATCATTAATTGAAATGTTTAAAACGGGTTTAAAGGAGCTCAATATTAAATCTACAGTTCCTGTAATGACTTATTATGATTTTGTTGATAAGACATCTCAAAAATATGATTATGTTTTTTGTGACGAGGTACAAGACCTGCCAGCGAAAGCACTTTATGCTTTGAAAACTAAAGCAAGGAAAGTAATAGTTGCCGGTGATTCTCACCAGTCAATATATGATACTGATCCAAAATGGTTTGAGAATGTAATTGATCCTGATCAGGTCGGTGAAATCATCAATGCAAGACCTTTCGTCTTAAATATTATACATCGTTTAACTAGAAGTATTATTTCTGCAGTGCAGAAACTATTTCCCTCAATGAATATCTGGGGCGCAAAAAGAGATCTGACAAAACAGGATGTCAATATCCGTTTGTGTGAAGCTTCTAATGAAAACGAAGAAGTCAAATATATCTATCAGGAAGCAATGAAAGCTACAGCAATAGGAGATACTTGTGCCATTCTGCTTCCAACTCATAAAACAATTTTAAAATTTGTATCTATTTTACTCACATTGAATAATAAGCCAGACTGGAAATTTAAACCAGTCAGATGGGATGAAGACAAACCAAGAGAAAAGCAAAGGCCTGATTATGACAGTCTTAACAATTATTTTAGAAGCAATAGCTTAAAGATTCAATATGTTGGAAATAATCATGGCTCATTTTCAGGGGCTGAAAGCAATAAAGATGTTATAATAATGACATACCATAGCTCAAAAGGAATTGACTTTGATAATGTGTTTATGCCATTTCTCAATAACAGTCTATATATCAGTCCAAGGAAAGAAAAAACGCTTTTTATGGTTGCCCTAACCAGAAGTCGTAAGAATTTATATTTAACTTATTTTGGCTACACACATGATCTGGTGGATGAATTCAAAAGTGAATGCACTGAGATTCAGATATCTGAAATTATCGACCAAAGAAGTAGTAGCAAACGCAATACTAATTTTGATTTTTAATTAGCGAATATGGTTAACTTTTTAGCACCCATATTAAGGTTACAGTTCAACCTTTTTTACAGGTACGGATATACTTATATTCCCATCTCTCAAACCATAAAATTTGATGGTACTATTACGGATGATCAAAAAGCGAAAATAGTTGAAGTATTTAAGATAGTTTCTCCCTTTGAGTATGATGACGAATATTTTATCATTCACTTTGAAAAGGATGATGATAACAACCAATCTAATCTACATATTGAAATCCAAGATTTAATCTCAGTTTTCCCCCTTTCAAAACAGGCAAAAATCTCCATTGAATCAAAAATTGACTCGCGAATTAAATTGGAAGATCCAATTTTTGAGACCCATTTACCTGAAATTGAAAATAATATTCTATCATATGAAATAAACAGAGCCATTGACTCCCTTTGGTATCTGTTCAAAATAAAGGATGAAAAGGACGATCTCATAAAAGCAATAGGAATAGAAAACATTATAAAAGGCCTCGAGTACAGAAAAAATGGAATTAAAGCTTTTAAAATTATCGATGGTAACTTTTGGAGTATATTATTAGCATACGACCGCTATGATTACTTTCCAAATACTCCTATAGGTTATTTCTACGATGCCGGTCAGGTATTTGGATTTAGTAAGAACGCACCAACATTCGAAGGAAGTAAACTCCATGCCTTTCTACAAAAGACCTATTCCGAAAAGTCGGATATAAAGACTTCATCATTTATTGATTTACTTGAATCTGAACAATCAGTTGAAGAATACATTTCTCAATCAAAATCTGATAAGTTGAGACTATATGTTGTTGCACCACTTTTCTTAATGTTGAAAGAGGAGTTAAGGAAAATTGATGATTTCAAGAAGATTGATATAGAAAAGTACATTGAAAACTTACATAAATACGGAATTGATGCTAATGCTGCCCTAATTCTCTTGGGAGCATTTTTCGGATATAAGAAATTTTATGACCTTTATTATGAGCAACTTGGCCTTAGAATTTTTAATAGACCTGTTAAACAATCTTTATCAACATTCAAAGAAGATACGGTTAAAATCAAGATTGAGGAAAAAGAACTACCTATTGAAGTTCCGAAAAAGATTGGAAAAGAAATACAATTACCTATTAATCATGAGCCATTAGACACTACTAAAGAAGTAATACCTGTTGTTGTTACCGATGATGATGAAGAATCTAAAAAGATGAAATTAAATGCATATCAAAAAATTATTTTTGATGAGATTAAAGAAAAAACTGAATGCAAATTATCGGACCTATCAAAACTTATAGCCTCAAAAATAAAAGGTAAAAAGTTTAATAATGAAAATATTAGGAAAATAATTTCTGAAATGCCTGGATCAGTTATCGAAATATTTAGGGATAAAAATAGTGAAAAGGCCAGAATAAGAATAGACAAGACTTAATGTTGAAAAATTTTAAACGGATAAAATTTAAAACTTATTTATACCTAAGAATAAGAGTATTATGGCTTCTTTGGTATCCAAAGTATTATAGGAAGCTAAATAAAATTAATAAAGGATTAACATATTGCACTAAAAGCATCCCATCCTTTAAAGAAAGATATCCTTTTTTAAATAAGAATATATTTAAGTCGCATTGCCAGTATTGGATCCATTGGATTACAAAAATGGATCCAAGAGAAAGACTGTATTTTAAAGACTCAAATCCATATCTTTTAATAAGTGAGGATGGATTATTATATTTTGACTTAAAGAAAAAGGAACTGCCATTATACGATTATACCTACTATTGGCCGGATTCTCAGTGGATTTCAATAGAAATATTTCATTCATTTGATGATTTTATGCACTATGTAAACGTAAAAGATGATGATTCAGTAAGATTAGTAGAGATTGTGAATAAAATTTCTCGTCGAGAGACTATGAGAAGAACCAAAGAAAGAATGAGAAAAAACAACACTGAAAACATTATCATAGAAGAGGGTGGTGGATTTAAAATCTCCAAAGAATTTCTGGAAAAAAACAAAATAGACCATAAAGCGGATTGAGATAATTGACGACTTTATCCGTCCCTTCGCTGTAAACCACATTTGCTACCCGCTGCAGGCCATTACACAATCCAAAGGTAGCAAAAGAGGTTTACAGCCCGTCCCTGCCACTCGGCGAGACAGGCGGCTAAAGTAGAAACCTCTATTATAACATGACAACTCCAAAATTTGCCCTGCAGCTAACTCACTGGCAAATGTAATAAGCTATAAAGCTCCTGAATACATATATAATCAACAACTTAGCTTATTACACTTGCCAGCCCAGGTTTCGACACATAGTTTTCAGATTTTTATAAAAATATTTATGGATAAACAGCAGATAAAAACAAAGATATGTTCCCCGTAAAGATAGATTCTACTAGCATGACAAATCAGTGCTATCTACCGGGACTTAAAAAAAAGGTTTACCTTGACAACTCCTGCAACCCAGACAGTTTAAAAATAGTCGAGTAGGTAAGGGGGAGTTACACCCCCAAACCTCTCACAGAACCGTACGTGAACCTCTCGATTCATACGGCTCCTCATGAACAAAGACACTACGGAAGAAAACCATGCTCCCAATGCACAAAGAGACTGGGAAAGGCCTTAGACACATTCACCAGCCAGTTATAAGCATAGGACCTTGGCCGCTTCCAAAACCTACGATACCGATTACGAACCCAATGAGCAAGACGGAAGTTAAGACAGCGGAACAAATTCCTCATTTCGGTTTTCCTGAACTTACCAAAGTAATTAATCCAGCCTCTGGTTTGTGCTTTCAGGAAATCGGCAATTTTATCTATCGTAAGATGAGTCCAGCGGTGAATTTTGAGTTTAAAGAAAACCTCATTAATCCGCTTCTGACTTTTCTTACTGATACCTGGGGAGAAGCCAATGCAGAGTATCCCACGAGCTTTGACAATCCGGGGCTTAAATGTGTACCCCAGAAAATCAAAAGATTTGTTAACCAACTTCATTGGTACTTGCCGCTTCTGATTGTTGTAACAGTATACTATTTTAGTCTTAGTTGGATGGAGGCTGAGTTTGCATTCCTCCAGCCTTTTTCCAACTGCATTTAATATCCTGTTGGCTTCCTTGAACCGGTTACAGTGAATGATGATATCATCTGCATACCTCTCAAAAACATTGTCGGGAAAATGCTTTCCCATCCACAAGTCAAAAGCAAAATGAAGAAAAATGTTCGCCAGCAATGGACTGATAACACCTCCTTGCGGAGTTCCTCTCCCATTGCTCTCTTTAAGCGTCCCATCCAATAGAATAACCGGAGCTTTCAGCCAGCGTTCAACATACATGAGTATACATTTCTCACTTGTAAATCGTTTTACCGCCAGCATCATCAGATCATGGTCAATGTTGTCAAAGAAGCCTTTGATGTCCAAGTCTATTACCCAACTATACCGTAGGCAATTGATTCTACATCGCTCGATTGCATCGTGTGCGCTTAAATTCGGTCTGTAACCAAATGAATTTGCACTAAAATGCTTATCTACAAGTTTCTCCAACTTTTGTTTAATGACCATCTGTGCAACCCGGTCAGTTACTGTCGGGATACCCAAGACCCTTTTTGTTCCATCACCTTTAGGGATCTCAGCTTGTCTGACAGCAGGGGGGTAATAGCTTCCGCTTGCAAGCCTGTTCCATACCGGGTAAAGGTATTTCCTCGGATTGCCTGCCACAGCATCAATGGTAACACCATCAACGCCTGGACTTTTACCACCAGCCTTCACACGTTTGAAAGCTTCCCAGACTTCAGACCTCTCGATCGGTTGCGTCTTCTGTTCCTCTTTAAAGATCATCCTCAATTTTCATTAAGTTGTAATACAAAAAGAAACCATTCATGTGAAGCCCTTCGCTCCTTCCCCGTTTCCGAGGATATCAGCACTACTACGACTTCATCCGCCCCTGATAAGGAACATCGGTATTTCAGGCTTACCCATTCGGGTTCTCACCCTTTTTCCTTTGCATTTCCTTACAGGTTCCTCTGTTCCTTAAGTACGCCCAGATAATGTTCATGCCACCTTTATGCCGGATATCATGCAAGCACTAATTCAGGTTCACGCCTTGCACCTCGCTCTCTCGCAGTCGGCTCCCGCTCAATTTCGATACCGTAACAGTTATTTACGACACTTCAACGATGGTTCATTTTCATTCATCTCCACTATCCATACCATAATCAGACTGCACCCGGACTATTCCCCGAATTGCCTGATCTTTAACCCTGTCCGTTCAATACCAACGCCTTGAAAGCGCAGCACCGCAGGGCGGTTTGACAAATATGCCTGTAACATCTTTGCCAGTAGACCAACTCATCATGACAAAATTTGCTTCATCTTCCTGTGAGACCTCCGATTTTGACCCTAACAGCGGGATTCGGCTCGTATCAGGACTCAGCAACATGTCAAGATGTCTACCATCATACTTAAAGTTTTGCTACTCATTCAAAGAACTTAAACTCTCTGTACCCTTGAGTAACCCAGAGCACACGCCCAGCAGCTAACACGGACGGTATAATTCATAAGCTCGTCACGGTTTTTGCTTTTGCCCCTGCACCCAAGACAGATTTGCAATAACTTATACCGCGACCGCGCCAGTGCCCTCCACAAAATTCTGTGTACCTTGACTCATTACCTGCTCTCGATCAACATTGTACCGCGACACTCGTATAGACCACGAAGTTTGTACCTGGACGGCAAAAACCGCGCCGTACTCTCCTCGCACCGTGACAGCTTACCGGCTAAAGTACCAGGATCCTGCCCGGATGCTTCGTCGAGTAACGCTTACGAAATTATACCGCCGGGCCGTTAGGCAAAATACAGGCCATATCAACTTAATCTACAATACAATATGAAAATTCTACTTTCAGGACCAGGAACAGGCAAGACAACTAAGGTTAAAACGATAATCAAAAAAGATTACCCAGAGGCATTAGTACAAGTAATTTCATTTACGAATGCTACAATCAATGATCTTACTGAAAGTTTCAAAACATTCGATAATGTAAAGTGCTCAACCTTACATAGTTTTGCATTAAAAATAAATCACCTACCAGAATTACACATTCTCAATGATCTAGAGACTAAGCTATTAAACAATCTAGAACAAAAAATAGGAATTCCATTTTTAACAATCTGCGATTTACTAAAATGCATCACTTTTGATAGAATGATTGAGAGTTGTTTATCATTCTTAAAAAGGAACCCAAAATATGCAGAGGATGTCATCGGAGATCTTGATTTATTAATAGTTGACGAATTCCAGGACTTTAATCCAATAGAACAGCAACTTATTTTTGAGATTTCGAAATATAGCAAGGAGACATTCATTTTAGGGGATGATGACCAATCAATATATAGTTTTAAAGATGCTGATCCTGATGGGATAATATCACTTTATAAATCCACTGAAATTGAAAAAATAAAACATGAAAATCTTTGTTATAGATGTCCTGACTCAATAGTCAGTTTCTGTTCTCGAATGATCCGAAAAAACACACACAGGATCGACAAACCTTGGATTCCAACAAATAAAAGTGGAGCATTAAATATACAACAAACCACAACCCTACATGAAGCTGATTTAAAAGTCCTTGATTTAATTAGAAGGATAAAGGGAGAGAATAAAGATGCAAGTATCTTAATTCTGAGTCCAGTAGAATTTGCAATAAAGAATTTGAGAGTAATGCTCTATCATAATGACATTGAGTACTTTGACTTTTGGAATAAAGACCTAAGGGAAGAAATTCAAATAAAAATTTGGTGGCTGAAGGCGATTTTTACAGATCGCAAAGTCCTCAATCTTCTATTTCTTGCTGGTTACAATAAACTGTTCTCGAACCAAAGATTTCAGAAGATGATTATTGATCATCTCAGAAAAGATATTTCAAACAAACAAGTATTATTGGATATTCTAAAGTTTAGCCCACTTTCAGACTATTCAATAAATTTCAGTGAAAATATCGATCTTGATTCATTCTTTGATAACAACCCAGAATTCGAAGACTTAAGACCTTATATAAATCCAGATAACATAGAAAACTCGATTGAAAACTTAACTCAAATTTTTAATCCCAAAGCAGAGTTTAAAAAAGGAAATATCAACCTTATGTCAATTCATAAGTCAAAAGGATTAGAATCTGAATACGTAATAATTTTGGGATTGGTGGATGGAATACTTCCAAATAAAAAACGCGGTCTTGATACTATTGAGGCCCAAAGGAGATTACTTTTCGTAGGGATGACTAGGGCCCTTCAAGAATTAAATATCATTTCTAGTTTGGAATGGGACGCATCTGATATACATAAAGTTGATGACTCTCAATTCAAATTTGCATACTGGAGAAGAAAAACTGCTAAAACGCCAAAGAGTGTTGGTAAAATATCCTCCTTTATTGAAGAAAATGATTAAAACGAGACAACAAAAAAAATAAGGTACTTTGCCTAACACGGACAATATGGGTAAGTTGTTTGTCACAATTTTTGCTGATACTGAACACATTACAAATTATCTATGGCTCTTGCACCCGGACGCGCGCCATTGCTCCCAACTTTAATTCAGGTAAACCGTGACAGATTCTGGCTTCGAATCAACATTGTGCCGCGACACTGCGCCAGTGGTTGTTAACAAAATAACAGTACCGTGACATGTTTTCAGCACTCAACCAGCATTGTACCGCGATCGCGCCAGAACCCATTAAAAATTGTACCATGATGGCAAAAATTGCGCCATACCCTCCTTGCACCGGGACAGTTATATGGCTCGCCTATCGGCGAGTACCAGGACAGTTGCCGGATGCTGCGTCGGGTAACACAACCTCCCCATATTGCCGGGCCGTTGTACGTAACGCGAGAAAACGCGTAAACCTGCTAAAACACTGACTAACAACTATCAAGGAGATGAAATTAAGTCGCTCAGGTTCACTGGATAACCGGCTTGCCCCGTCGCACGC
>Ga0116153_10002328_pt1 | contig 15178 bp, 10 predicted proteins | sample AD_UKC028_MetaG_FD_89896 | JGI IMG/M metagenome (GOLD analysis project Ga0116153, IMG submission 89896) | Active sludge microbial communities of municipal wastewater-treating anaerobic digesters from USA - AD_UKC028_MetaG | ecosystem: Engineered > Bioreactor > Anaerobic > Digestate | place: USA...
CGGCTGAGAGGAAACAGCCGGGTCCCGCTTCCGCCGGCAAGGATCAGGGTATGGATGATGCATCCTCCTCCATGATAGAGGAGAATATGGCATCTCCCCCCTTATATCGGTTGTTTCACCAGCGGGTTTCAGGAGAACAAACCAGGGAGCATCGCTCCTTTCAGCCCTGCCACTCCACTCATGGGAAACCAGCAGACGGGTCGGCACGAACCAGGGCTTTTGCGGTTACGGTAAACCTTCTGATATCGCCCGTCATCGCAAGGATCTTCAGAAGATCCGCAGGGGTGATCTGACCGTATTCATGGGCAAGCCGGTTCCGATACGAGACAAGGACCGACATCGCATCGAAGAGATCTTTCTCGATGATCGTTCCCCGGTAGAGCATCGCGAAGATCTCACGATAGGTGGAAGGCATCCCAAGATCCCGAGCTGCGACGATCTCATCGGCCAAGTCAATCGTCGCATCAAGGAGGGAGAAGAGGACCATGGAGAGGGCATAATAGTTCCTCCTGTCTTCCAGATCCTCCTCCGTGCTTATGGCGAGGAGGTGAAGATCCTCCAGGTAGCGGTCGATATCGAGGAGGACCCGTGCGATACGTTCTCTGTCGTACCTCATGGTTCACCCCAGGGCTTTCCTGATATGCCGTTCGATCAGTGGCCTGACATTCAGGTAGGATCGGAGCGCAGCGACCCTGGTACGGTGGAGGAAGAGGTCTTGTGCCCCAAAGAGAAGGATTCCATCCCGGAATACCCTGTACTGCACCCCGGGAGGGAGTTCGTCATACAGGGAGATGTGGATGGTTCGTGATGAATATGACTTCAGGAGATCCCTTGTGCCCTGGGGGAGTGCTCTCTCGGTGATGATACAGAGATCAAGGTCTGACCTGGGGCCAGCAGTTCCCAGCGCCTGGGATCCAAAGAGTATCACCGCACGTACTCCCTCTTTGGGGATATCCCGGACCAGGTGGTCAATCCCGGGGATCGGCAGGGTCCCCGCCTCCACGCTCCGCATAAACGCTGTATATGTCCGTTTTCGGATAATAATCATATGTCAAAAAGGAGGGGCCCCCTGCTTCCTTTTCCGGGTGATCAACCAGGAGTATCGTTGATGATGATCTCGAAGATCAGGGCAGAACATCAGGTAATACAGGGTATGGCCGGAGAAGAGAAGGAGGAACTGCCTGGGAAATGTCCCGGCTGATAGGAAACAGCCATGGGCCGCATCCGCCGGCAAGGATCGGGGTATGGATGATGCATCCTCCTCCATGATGGTGGAACGTATGGCCTCTCCCCCCCCTTATATCGGTTGTTTCACCAGCGGCAGGAAGATACCTGCTGAGAACTCCATAACGGGCAGGAGAAAAAACGGGAACTCTTTTCAATTGGCCCGTATAAAAAAGATCGGCACTATTTACCGGTAGACTGCTCTCCTGTGACCAATCTGTAAAATAAGAACAGAATCAGGGTATCGTGCATAACCCCCCGATACTCACCAATCGATAGCGGAACATTCCTTTGTACTCCCCAGAGAGAGGCTCCCCCCAACCAGGATCCGAACCGATAGAGGCACTTTGAAATCTCGGTGGAGGAGGGGGATCAAGGGGGGTCCGATCACGAAGGACCGATGATGGATATTCAAGAGGAGATGCCAAGACGCTTCCTCATTTCATCGGCTGAAATGATCAGATCATCGTTGCCCCTGAGTCGCTCCAGAGCGATCAGGGAATCCGCGTATTCCTGGAGGTAGAGCTCGGCTGCCTTCCTGATAATATAACTCTTATTCCGGTCAACCTCTTGTGCATGCTGTTCCAGCGCCGCAGCCAGATCATCCGGGATACGGATCGTGATGACTCGTGTCATCTGTTGTGAGATCTTCATTGCTGCATTTTAAATAGTACATCCCCTCCCTGCACGACAGCCAAGGACTGAACGTACCCTCCATGCTCCTGACCGTTCTCCTGACCCCTCATTCGAAGATTGAGAGAAGATATCTCCTCATCATGGCATCCGGCACTCCGGAACCAGCCAGATCGGTACTCGTGCGATCAGATGAAGAGAAGATTGCCGATAATGAGCACGAGCATCATCACGCCCATCCCGACTGCTGCGGTCGAACAGAGGATATTGCCGCCATGCCAGGGATCATCCTCCCGCTCCCTCCGGTTGAACCAGACCGTTGCCGCGATGATCCCGGCGATCACGAGGATCTTTGTCACTCCCACCACGGCAATAAAGGCCAGGGGATACGCCATGAACCGGGCGAAGAGGGCGTTTGCCTCCGAAAAGCCGGGGAGGAAGAGGACCCCGTACGACGAGATGGCAAAGTCTGCCGCCATCAGGATGATGAATGCCGCAAGCATGATCCTCTGGTGGCGGGTGAGCAGCATACAGTATCATCGTACCCCTCATTTAATGGGCTTCTGATTGAGGCAAACTGCGACGGGGGAATGGTACCTGACTTTGCGGGAATTCGCCCTTGGGGGCATACTCGCAGGTAGGGGAGAGACCTCATAAAAGATATCCGGTTCATCACGCTCACCAGGGTGCAAAGCGTCCCTTTTTCCCGGGGATCCTTCCACAATCCATATGAATCCAGACCCCCGATCCCTACCCATGGTCTCCATCGCAGCGATCAGGGAGGCGGCCGCGCTCCTCTCCGGAAGGATCATCCGGACCCCGCTCGTCTACTCCCCGACCTTCTCGGAGATGACCGGCGCCGGGGTATATCTCAAGCTCGAGGCGATGCAGAAGGCCGGCTCCTTCAAGGTCAGAGGGGCGACCACCCGGATCCTCTCGCAGAGGGAGGCGATCGGGCCGGCAGGCGTCATTGCAGCCTCGGCAGGCAACCATGCCCAGGGGGTTGCGATGGCCGCCGGGATCGCCGGAGTCCCCGCCACCATCGTCATGCCCGAATGGGTCTCCCCCGGCAAGCAGGAGGCGGCCGCCGGGTACGGGGCTCGTATCATCCTCCACGGGAGGACCCTCCAGGAGAGCATCGAACATGCGATCTCCCGTGCCGAATCGGAGCAGATGACCTTCATCCATCCCTATGATGACGAAGCCGTGATCGCCGGGCAGGGGACGATCGGCCTCGAGATCAGTGAAGATCTTCCCGGGATCACGACCGTGATCGTCCCGGTCGGGGGCGGAGGGCTCATCGCCGGGATAGCCGTGGCGGTCAAAGCCCTCGCTCCTGATGCCCGGGTGATCGGGGTGCAGGCTGCCGCCTGCCCCTCGGCACGCTCTGCTATCACCCGCGGAGCGCCGGTCACCATTGATTCCGAGCCGACCATCGCCGATGGGATCCGGGTCACCGGGATCGGGGACCTGGCATACCCCCTCCTCCGGGACCTCGTGGAGGGGGTGGTGGAGGTGGACGAGGAGGAGATCGTCCATGCGATGTACACCCTCCTCGAACGGAAGAAGGTCCTTGCCGAGGGTGCCGGGGCAGCCCCCCTCGCCGCCCTCCTCTCCGGCAGGGTGCAGGTCAAGCCGGGAGAGCAGGTGGCGGTCGTGGTCAGCGGGGGGAACGTGGATCCCGTCCTCTTCGAGCGGGTCCTCCGGAAAGGGCTCTTTGAAGCCGGGCGGCTGCTCGAGTGCATCCTGGAGCTCGAAGAGGGGCCGCGATCCCTCCCGGCACTCCTCACCCTGATCGCCGGGGAAGGGGGGACGATCAGCCGTGTTGAGCAGGAGCGGGGCTCCCCCGATCTTCCCCTGCACCTCATCCGCGTGAACCTCGGGATAGAGACCCGGGGACCCGCACACCAGCAGCAGATCCTGGAACGGCTGCGCTCTGCCGGGTACCGGGTTGCTGCCCCGGTTCGGTCAGCGGGCAGGAGATCCGGCAACGCCGGCCATGGAGGCTGACAACACTTCTGTACGAAGAGCAATACCGGGAATCATGGTCTCGTTTGACACTCGCCATGCTGCAATGGTCTCCTTCATCCCATCAGGGAATGGAAAGTGGGCAGTATCGTTTCAGGAAGAGGGGTATCCGTTTCCGAGAACTCCCTCCTCCCTCTTTCCTGAGCATCAGAGCTCCTTCATTGATGGTACCACACCATACCCGACAGCCCGGGCCCTGATCCGGTGTTCTTCCTTCCCGACTGCCGGTGCTCTCCCGTTAGGGTCTGGATCAGAAGGTGTCGTGGATCAGGAGATACGGAAAAAATGTTCGTCCCCTTCATCCCATCATGGCTCTGACCTCATCCATCCGGGATGTGGCAGTATCGAGCCGTTCTTGGGCGATGTAGAGATCGATATATTGGTCTATCATGGATTTTTCATCGATATCCCTCAACTGGGTGGCGGCGCTTCGGAGCTCCTTCAACCCTTCCAGATAGGTCTCTTTCCCAGGGGAATACGCGTCAGATACACGGATTCGAGAGACCGCGGACTGGTAGGTGTCGATAGTTGCTATCATTGCTATTGCTTCGTCCGCCAATCCCGGAAAATCCTCTGCCTCCGCCAGCCGGGAGATATTCGTCACGTGGGGGAGGAGTGCGGCCTCGGACTGGTTCCAGGCATCACGGAACTGCTGATCAGGGTCACCCGACGAGGAGCACCCGCAGGAGAGGACGAACAGCCCGACAAAGCAAACCACGACGAGGAGTGGTACCTTTCCCTTCATGACTGAGGCATGGTTCGCGGATATGATATACTTTTTTTTGGGAGCTCCGCACAGTCCCTCATTAGCGCTCCGTTCCTTTCTCTCATCTCCCCTCTCACCAGTTCTTCAAAAAGGAACCGTGTGCCGATGCCCCACCCTTCGGGGACTTCATCGCTCGAACGACCAGAGAAGGGAAGATCAGCAGTCAATCCACCGTCGAAAAAAACAACATGATTCCTTCGAGGGCCACCAGCATAAAAGATGAAAATGCCGGTGGCATTTTCATATAAACAATCAACCCTGTTCCCTCACCCCGAAGCACTGATCGAGAACATTCCATTGCTCGTATCGGTGCAGGCGGCAAAGCTGGTGCTGGTCACCCGGATCTGGTAATCGTCACCAAGGGGAGTATACAAGGGGAACGTCAGGTTGAACGATCCCGCACCTGCAGACCCGATCGAATAGCTGGAAGCGATCGTTGCCAGTACTGTTCCCGACCGGAGTGCCTCGATCTTCACCGCAGGCCCGGGATTCCCGGTGTAGTACCACGTGAGAGTATGGCTGGAACCCGGGGTCCAGTTCTCACCGCCGTTCGGGGAGGTCACCTGTATTGCCGGGAGGATCGTGAAAGGACCATCACTGGTATCTGTATACGCGGGATTGCTGGTGCTCGTGACGCGGATCGAATAATCACTCGCCACAGGAGTGAAGTAAGGGAACGTGAACGGGTGTGACCCATTCCCCCCGATCCCTATCGGGACACTGGAGGCGAGCGTTGCAAGGGGAGTCGTCCCTTTGAGGATCTCGATCTTCACGTTCGAACCGGGACTGCCGGTATATCGCCACGTGAGGTTCCGGAGGGACCCCTGGGTCCAGTTCTCGCCGCCGTTCGGAGAGGTCACGGTGATCGAGGAACTGCTGTCAACCCCGATCGTGAAAGGATCGCTCGTATCGGTACAGGCAGGATTGCTGCTGCTGGTGACCTTGATCGTGTAATCAGATCCGAGCGGCGTGATGGCAGGGATCAGCACGCTGTAATTCCCAAACCCTCCTGCTCCGACAGGAATACCCGGGAGGGTCTTCAGGACAACGCCCCCTTTCATGACAGCGATATCCACCTTCGAACCCGGGGCTCCCTGGTAGGTCCAGTTCATGGGGAGGGAAGATCCCAGGAAGAAGGTCTCTCCTCCATCCGGTACCATTACATGGATCACCGGCCCGGATATCGCAAAGGGCCCATCACTGATATCTGTATACGCGGGATTGCTGGTGCTCGTGACGCGAATCTTGTAATCATTCGCCGGGAGGGTTCCGGGAGGGATCGTCACGCTGTAGGAACCGGATCCTACTGCGCCGATCGGGATGCCAGGAAGCACTTTCACAACGGATCCCCCCTTGAGCACCGCGATATCCACCGTGGATCCGAGGTTGCCGGTATAGCTCCAGTTCATGGGGAGCGTGGAGCCCTGATAAAAGGTCTCCCCCCCATTTGGCACCTTCACCGTGATCGATTCTCCAGAGGACCATGCGGGTGCTCCCTCCCGTGCATCAGTAGTGGTGAGGCGGACCGGATTGGTCCCATCGGCATTCATCGTGTAGATCTCATCATTGCCATCCCGGTCAGAGACAAAAACGATCGTTGAGCCGTCCGGGGACCATGATGGCTGTTTATCATACACCCCCCATACACTCACATTGAGTGGTATCACGTTAGTCCCATCGGCGTTCATCAGGTAGATTCCTGATCCACCACTCCAATAACGGTAAAAAACGATCGTTAGGCCGTCCGGGGACCATTTTCCTCCCATACCACCACTGGTGGTGAGGCGGGTCTGGTTGGTCCCATCGGCATTCATCGTGTAGATCTCATACGTGCCAGCCACAGCCCTGTCAGAAGTAAACACTATCTTCGAACCATCTGGTGACCATGATGGCTGGGAATCATAGCATGAATTACTGGTAATGCGGGTCTGGCTGGTCCCATCTGCATTCATCGTATAGATTTCATATTTTTCATCCCGGTCAGAAGTAAACGCTATCTTCAAACCATCTGGTGACCATGAGGGAAATAAATCATCTGCGGTGTTGTTGGTGAGGCGGACCGGTTCGGTCCCCTCAGCCATCACATAAATCTCCCTCTGACTATCGCCCTCCAGACCGGTCATCCAGTCACTCATATAAGCAATTCTTGATCCGTCCGGGGACCACGCAGGGTAATAATCATATTCCGTATTGGTAGTAAGGCGAACCAGATTAGTTCCATCCGGGCTCATCGTGTAGATCTCCCATGTGCTGCCATCCCTTTCAGAGCAGAAGGCGATCGTTCCCTCATTCAATGCCGCAACCGGCACAACCATTACGATCAGGCAGCCGATCATGCCAATCAACAGAATCCGTGTCATGTGTTTCATTCAAATCAACCCCTCTTTTCCACCGTTGGTGGATCTCTTCAACTCGTCAATAATAGTCCTACCTTATCGATTCAGAGAATAAATGTTTGGAATACCGGCACGCCCGGATTTTCAGGCGCCGTTGAAGCATGCAGGAGCAGGCATCCGGGTATCTTCACCGGCGCAATGAAAGGATCTGCTCTGGAACGAGAGGATGCAAACAACGCATCCCGGAAGATCGGTAAAAATCGACCCGGAAGCACTGTTCACAGAAGGGAGACCTGTTTTTAAAAAATGTGCAGTATACTCGCTCTGCGGTTACCATTCGAACCTGGTTCCGTACCCGTAGACGGTGAAAGAACGGGCTGCCGAATCTCCGTTATCGAGAACCAGGACAATATTCAATCCACGGTCGAACTTATAGTAACCCCCTAAATCGATGATAGCAAGCTGACAAAAACCGCTGTTTCCGATATCCACATCCTTTTCGAGGACAAAACCGCATCCATTGTACAGGCGGATTTTATCAATTTTGGGCCATCCGGAGTGCATGCCATCGGATGCATACTGGACGGCGATGTATCGGATCATTGGCTGTATTCCGCCCGTCTTGGTATAATAGCTCTCAAGGGGACAGCATATCCAGGCTTGTGATCCTGCCTTCAGTGAGATAGGGTGCCCGTAATACGCATATCGATCACTCTCCACATCGGAATCAGGTAACTGGGTCACTGAACTCGTTCCATGGGCGAAGATGGTGTCATAGTTGGTATACGCACTCCCGTCCAGGACCGGGCTCTGGGTATCCACCCCGCACGGTCCCGGCATGACTCCTGCATCAACCGTATCGACGGGTTGTGCAGCCGGTACAGGCCTTTTGGTATCAGGTCCCGCGGAGAAGGGATCCCCCCCGGTATCCACATCGACGGACTTTTGTTCCGACATCGCAGGCATCGCAAGAAGCAGGACCACGAATAGTCCGGCCACCACCACCATCGTTCGTTTCATCATCATCACCATGTTCGGTTACAGATACAAATCCACAGACTACCGTGGAATCAATGAAACAGTCGTACCTCTCCCTTCCTGATCCTATGACCCACCACGTATACGGAGTCAGGCTCCTTGCAGGAAGCCTCCTCTCCATCTCTTGTATCCACTATCCTCCTTCACTGAAGAGGATATAAAATCCTGTCATGGGGGGAGGGGCGGGGGGTGATATCGCCCTCGCCCTTAAAAAAGGGTGATCAGCCCTGCCATACCTCCGTTAAGGGTATATCGAGAAGCCATCGCACATCTCGTGGGACAAATTTTGCCTGGAATTTAAAAAAACTCCACTCGAGGCTTCATGCCGTGTGGGCAGCACCTCTTGAGAGCAGGAACCGCGACCAGGCAGTACCAGTCCGGGAAAGATGCGGGGTTTGGTGTCCCCCTTCGAGGTCACCACTCAAACCGGGCACCATACCCCGTGATAAAGAAACCCTCGGTTGAAGGTGCGACGTTTCTGACCGATACGGCGATATTCATTCCCCGGTTGAAGGCATACCAGCCCCCCAGGTCCAGGATCTGGACCGAACAGCTCCCATCGTTGGAGAACGCGGTGGTGAGGGTCTTGACTGGTGAGCACCCGTTGAACACTTCCACCTTGTATACTTCCGGGGAGAAGGAGGCGCCCAGCCCCGATGCATACTGCACCGCGATGTATCTCGCCATCGGCTGCACTCCCCCGGTCTTCTTTTCATAGCTGGGCAGCGGGCAATAGATGACGGCGTCGGGATACAGGGACGAATTCTTCCCTACGAGGATCAGGTCAAGACCCTCCCCGTACAGGTCGATCGTGTCGATATCGGGATCGGGCGTGTCCGGCACTGCATTCATTCCGTGGACGAAAATGGTATCATACTCCCTGAAAGACACGGCACCCGGGAGAATGGGACTTTGGGTGTCGGGACTGCAGGACCCTCCCCTGCCCACGGGCGCCGCCCCGGTGCCGGTCGTTCGGTCCGGCGACATTGAAGTCGTCGCACTCCCCTCCTGCGTGAATCGTGCTTCACCGCTAGCGGCTGATCGGTCCTCTGCCATCCCCGGCACCACCAGCAGCACTATGATGAGTACCACGGCTGCCAATCCCCTGATGCATCTTCTCTTTTTCATCGCTTCCCCTCCAGGATTCACGGTGATTCAATGGGACGACCAGGCAATATTTTTTTGGATCCTCCGGGTTATCCGCACCACCCACCCGGGTTTATCATCTGAACCCCGAATCCCCGAGGGGGAGAGGGCTATCGTACGCGACCCGGTTCTGGAGGCAGGGAGGGGCAAGGGTATCACCCAGAATGGGCTGGTCCCCTCAAAACAGTGCCCTCTGATTGAGAGAAAAGGAGGGGGCCGGTCTCCCCTATCCTCATGCCGGCCCGGGGATGACGGTGCACGTCCCGTTCACGCAGCCGCAGTGCCCGGCACCACAGTCGAGAGGGCCGCTGCATTCGAGCGTACAGGCAATCCCGGTGCAGTCGGGCTGGAAGAGGGCATTGATGCACCCCGTGGCATGGCAGCACTGTGCCGCCACACACTGCCAGTCGGAAGTACAGGCCGTCTGAGCCGGAATGCCGACGATGAATGCCGAGTCGCTGGTATCCGTGCAGGTGGGATAGCTGGTGCTGGCGACCCGGATCCGGTACTCACCCCCCAGGGGGGTCGCAGCCGGGACCGTCAGGGGATAGGACCCATTTCCACCGGACCCGATGGGGATTCCCGACGCCTGTGCAATGACTGAAGTCTCCCGGAGCGCCTCGATCGTGACCGTTGTTCCCGGGGTGCCGGTGTAGGTCCACCGGATGGTCTGGAAGGATCCCGGTGGCCAGATCTCACCCCCGTCAGGCTCGGTGACCGTGAGAGCGGAGCGGACCGTGAAGGGTGCATCGCTGGTATCGCTGCAACCGGGATACCCCGTGCTGGTGACCCGGAGGTAGTACTCATCCCCGGCAGGGATGCGGTACGGAAGCGTTCCCTCAAAGGATCCCGACCCGCCAGGTCCGACAGGGATCCCCCCAACCGATTCCAGAACGGTGCTGCCCCTCATCAGGTCAATCCTGACCGTGGGTCCCGGGGTCCCGGTATAGTTCCAGGTGATGGGAAGGACCTCCCCCATGACATAGTCCCCGCCATCGTTGGGCGTCACCAGGGTGATCGTGGGCGGGACGATGGCAAACGATCCATTGCTCCGGTCAGAATATGCGGGGTTGCTGATGCTCGTAATCCTGATAGAATAATCGCTCCCGGCTGGCAGGGATGCGGGGATCGTCACCGTATGCGACCCGGATCCTCCCGCCCCAAGGGGAATCTCCTGAAGGACGGCAATGACCGTTTGCCCCCGGTATGCCTCGATCTTCACCATTGACCCGGGGATGCCGGTGTATCTCCACCGCAGGGGGAGGAGAGAGCCAGGGTAATAGGTTTCACCGCCGTTCGGTTCCTCAACGGTGATAGTGGTGCTGAAAGGTCCGATCGTGACGGGGGCAGAATCGGTGGACACCGCACCGAAGCTGTCCCTGACCCTGAACCATATCGTACCGAAGAAATCATCCAGCCAGGTATGAGCGATCACTCCCGCTGGTGCTGCTGTCTCGAACACTCCGTCATCATCGAGGTCCCAGGCCCTGGCAACGATGCAGTCACCAGCGGTATCCGATCCCGACCCGGTGAGATTGACCGGAACATCCGCGTACCCGTAATACGGACCACCTGCCTCTGCCATGGGATCCGCATTATCCGCAGGTCCGGAGAGGGCAGTGATGACGATGACATTGAACCCGAAATCATTGGGCGGTTCCGCATAGGCGATCCGGAAGTAGCCTCGCTCGCCGGATCTCCCATAGGGATCCTCTCCCCAGCCCGTGCCCCAGCTGTTCTTGCAGATCCAGGCCTGGTCCGCATCGTCCCAGCCGATAACCGTGACGAAATGGCCCCCGACAGGGTATGACGCCGGGGTATGCTGGTAGACTCCTCCCGCGTAATAATACATGAAATCATCGTAGACCATCATGTACACCGGCACGGGTCCGTACTGCATGATGGCAGTCTTCAGCTGGTCGCTCGTAAGGGAGTTGGAGTATCCCGGTTCCAGGGAGAGGAAGAGATACTCCGGCACCTTCGTGAGACTTGCCTGGTTCCAGCAGGGGCACCGGGCCGAGTCACATGCGGGATGGCCGGATTCCGTTCCCGCCACGTAGGGAAAACATGCCTCGTAGGGGGTCCCGGTCGATTGCAGGAAATTGAACGTACTTACCAGGTCCCACGGCGTGCAGGTCCCATGCCCGAAGCACTTGATCTGCTGCTCGGAGAGATCGACCGGGTAGGTCGCATCCCCTTTCACGATCTTCACTTTTGATTCAAGCGCTGCAGCGGAGGCAAACGCCCAGCAGTCCCCGCATCCCTGGTCCTTGACAGCCGTCACATAGTTCCCGGGATTCGCTCTCCAGTCAAAGGAAGAGGGGAGCACCCCCCCCGATACCACAGGGACGGTTGCCTCCGCGGATTCCCCGGGGCTGATCTTCGTTCCCGGATCGATCCTGGTGCCGCCCGTCTTCGTGAGGGTTTCTCCGTCGGTCAGGTTGGAGAGCGCGGTCTCTTTCGCAGTCCAGTGGAGCCCCTGCTTCCTGATCTGGTCCTTCACCTCGTCCAGGCTCTTCTTCTCATGCGGAACGCTCCCGGAATCTTCACCGCTCTCCGCGGAAACCCACGGGACCAGTGCCACACACAGGAAGAGTGTGGAGATCAGCACGAGTGCCAAGACCCGATACTTTGTCTTCATTCGTTTTCCCTCGCCCATTATTTCCTGGTATATTGAAAGCCCGCATGACCGGAATGCCGGAGCCGGGAGATGCGATCAGGCTTGTCCCGACGCATCGATCATATCAGAGCAGAGGATATGCCTGTACTCTGTGGAGATGCGTGTACTCTGTGATCAGCTCATCGTTTATATGTTTGAGGGAGCGGGTACCCAAACGAGAATTTTTTTTGGTGCAGCTATCCTGCCTGCTGAACTACCTCCCCGCCGTTGGGGATTCCCGAATTGAATGGTGGCTCCTTTCTACTGTATTTCCTCTCTCGAGAGGTCAATACAATTCATCTCCCTTGCGGGAGGTCATCGTAAGAGCAAAATCCCAACGGGAAAAAAGGTTCACAGAACAAGGCATCCCTGTATTGAGATCTTCTCCTCAACGGCACCTTCCCTTATCAAGGGATCGGGGCAGGCAATGATCACCCGCTGCGAGGTAAGGCGTTCTGCGAAGGATACTCCGACAATACATCGAGGGGGTCTTGCACCACCTCTCACCTGTGAAAAACAGAAGGGAGGATAAAATACCCGGCCTATACCACTCCTTTCACATAATTGCCGTCGCGGAGGACGAGATCGGCACCAAACATCGTGCAGAATACTTCGACAGTATCCAATACCTCCAGGCCGGGATCGATCTCATACTCCTGCTGGTACTCAGGCGGGAGACCTGATGCATACCGGATGGTAACCTGGTCTCCCGGATGGAGGATCCCTCCCTCATCATCGAGGATATTCGTGATGTTCACGAGGAAGTATCCCCCGCCCGAAAGCGATTGGTACGCAACGAGGATTCCCTGGAAGGTGGCTGCCATCGCACCGATCGAGAACCCGGCATCGCTGGTATCGCGGCAGGCTGGATAGCTGGTGCTGGTCACCCGGATCGTGTAATCGGGTCCCACCGGCGTTGTATTGGGAATTGTCACCTGCAGCGATCCGGATCCAGCCGGGCCGATGGGTATGCCGGTGAGCGTCTTCAGGAGGGCAGCACCCTTGAACACCTCGATCATCACCGTGTCGCCGGGGTCCCCGGTAGAGGTCCAGTTCATGGAGAGGAGGGAGCCAAGAGCGTAGTTCTCACCGCCGTTTGGAGACACCACCCTGATGGCAGGCAGGATCCTGAACATCGCATCGCTCGTATCGGTATACCCCGGGTTGCTCGTGCTGGTCACCCGGAACTGGTAATCGGATCCCACGGGAGTATTGTAGGGGAAGGTCAGGTTGTAGGAGCCTGAACCCCCGGATCCGATCGGATACCCGGAGGTAACCGTTGCCAGCACTGATCCCGATCGGAGTGCCTCGATCCTCACCATCGATCCCGGGTTTCCGGTGTAGTTCCAGTGCAGGGTCTGCAGAGAACCCTGGGTCCAGTTCTCACCGCCGTTCGGAGACACTACCGTGATGGAGGAACTGCTGTCAGGGACGATGGTGAAATCAGCATTGCTCGTATCGGTAAAGGTTGGGTTGCTGGTGCTGGTGACCCGGATCTGGTAGTCGGAACCAAGCGGCGTATAGGAGGGGAATGTCAGGCTATAGGAGCCTGATCCCCCTGATCCGATCGGGTGACCTGACGCGATGGTCGCGAGTGCTGATCCCGATCGGAGCGCCTCGATCTTCACCAGCGACCCGGGCGTGCCGGCATAGTTCCACGTGAGAAGATGGGTAGAACCCTGCTCCCAGGTCTCACCACCATTGGGTGACACCACGGTGATGGATGAGGCACTGATCCCAAAGGGACCATCACTCGTATCGGTAATCGATGGATTGCTGGTACTGGTAACCCGGATCCGGTAATTGGTGTCCAGCGGAGTGGAGGAGGGAATCGTGACACTGAATGAGCCGGATCCGGTCGAACCGATGGGAATGCCGGTGAGCGTCTTCAGGATTGCTGTCCCCCGCACTACCTCAATATTCACCGTGGTTCCCGGGTTTCCTGCATACGTCCAATGCATGGGGAGAGGAGATCCGGTAAAGAACGTCTCTCCACCATTGGGGGATCCGACCGTGATCGATGGTCCGGACATGATAGTGAAACCCCCGGGGTAGATGGTATCCCCAAACCCATCCGGATTCTCAACCAGGACCGTCCAGGTACCCAGGACGGCGTCTGCCGGTATGGACAGGCTGCAGGAAAGAAGGGTGGAGCTGGAGGTGAGGGTGGTAGCATTGATTACCATCAGGCCCATTTCATCCCATTGCTCAAGTCTCAGGGTTGGAGGGCCCCAGAAGTTGGAACCTGCCACCTGCACCGTTATGGTGGAGCCCCTGACACCGGTGTTCGGGGTGATGCCTGTGACGTCCGGGACGGGATAGGCGAGCACGAATCCTGACAGGGAACTCACGTGACCGGTCACCATGTTGTTCACCGTATCGACATTGGTCGTCACGTCCACCCAGGTCCCGCTCACGTTGTGGAGGAGACATACCTTGTCCTCATATCCTCCTGAAAGGTGATCCGGATTGTAGGGCATCCTCACCTCAACGGGGCCGATATAGGCCGCGGTGGTCAGAATGTCGATACAATTCCCGACGGTGAAAAAATTATCGAAATACACAGGACCCATCACCGTCCTGATGGTGTTCCCTGCCGAAGTAACAGAGGGAAAAGTGACGGAACCATCAGTTCCCAGCTTCACGGTGACGTCACTGCCCACCCGGGTGTTGGTCGGAGTCAGCCGGAGGACGGTGCCTTTAGCCCCGCATGCCCAGGCGTGCGTGGCATCCACCTGATCAATACTTCTCAAGTTCTCTTTGGTCCCTGAGTACATCGTGGTCCAGGTAGTCCCACCATCGGTTGTTTTGATGATGGTCCCCAGTGCCCCGGCGGCCATGGCGGTCTGGGAATCGAGCGCGGTCACATCCTCCAGGCTTCCGCTCCCTGCCGGAGCGGTGGAACTCACCCAGGTTGTACCGCCATCCGTGGTCCTGTATATCTTGTTGCCGCCGACTGCCCAGGCCGTCATGCTGTCTACCGCACAGCAGCCCTTCAGGACGGGGGGATACGGGGAGGGCGTCTGGTCCTCCCAGGCAGTCCCATTCTCGTGCCAGATCCAGCCATGGTATCCCCCTTCACCGACCGCCCATACCGCCCCGGGACCGGCATATGAAATGTCATGGATCGGCCCGGCATTCGCGACCTTATGGATCCAGTGTGAAGCATTGCCTCCTCCCGTGAAGGTCTCATAGACCCATCCACCTCCACCACCGGCAAAATACCCGCCGATCCATCCGTGGGTGTCATTCGTGGCCTCAAGGGCATACTGGTAGGAGATGGCACCAGCATACGCCCAATCTCCACCGCCATCCGATGTGATTGCTATCCCGACCGCCGGGCTATGA
>Ga0116153_10002331_pt1 | contig 15160 bp, 15 predicted proteins | sample AD_UKC028_MetaG_FD_89896 | JGI IMG/M metagenome (GOLD analysis project Ga0116153, IMG submission 89896) | Active sludge microbial communities of municipal wastewater-treating anaerobic digesters from USA - AD_UKC028_MetaG | ecosystem: Engineered > Bioreactor > Anaerobic > Digestate | place: USA...
AATGCACAGATGGATATGCAAGACACAACATAGAAGTTGTCAACGATTCCCGTAACGTGACCGTTGAGTTTTGCAACTTATATAACTCACCTACACAGGGGTTTTATTATCGAGTCTCACCAAGTTGGGAGGGTAATGTCGCTAATCCTCCAAGTGGTGGGATATTCCGGTACAACATAGTGCATAATTGCGGTGAAGGGATAACTACCAATAACCAGCGTGGACTGTCTGGAATGACGCTTGATGTTTACGGGAATATTTTCTACAACAATAAATCATGGAATATCACTATTGGTGATGGACAGAGTGATTCATACCCATCTGGGGTGTTCAAGTTTTATAATAATACATTTTTAAACACAACAGCATCCCTTGCATATGGGGATATTTCCATAGCACAATATAATATGATAGGTACTGTACCTACCGTGTATTTTGTCAATAACATAGTATCAGTCGGAAACAGCACACCTATCTATGACCGTCGAGGAGCAATAGCAACACGGACAAATAATCTGCTGTATCGGTCATCAGGGACGACATTGGCATATGTATCTGGTACATCCTATACCTCTGCCAATATTGCGACATGGGTAGGTAATAGTTCTACGAAGACTACCGACCCTGCCTTCACCGGAGGCACTCCCCCGACTTACTTCACAGGAACCTACGGCTCAAACATGGTTCCCAATACAACATATTTTGCGTTAGGTTCGGCAAGTCCTGCCGTTAATGCCGGAACAACCCTTGGCAGCCCATACAATGGCTTTATCAATGGGGCGGGATTGGCAACGCCTATTACCAGACCGCAGGGCGCATCCTCCGACATTGGTGCGTATGAATATGTCGAATCAGGCAGCGTTATTACTCCACCCGCGGTTACCCCCCCAGCGGTTACTCCACCCGGGGCGCCTAAAAATCTTCGAGTGATTGAATAATAAAAAATGATCAAGTAAAAACATCATTCATAGAGCTGCAAAAGTTGAGGAGGGGTAAGTCCCCTCCTTTTTTTGTTGGTTAAAATCACCATAATTATTAATTTTTTCAGCGATTAATTTTATTGTTTCTACGGCCATAAAAATTATTTGTTATTGAATTTACAAACAAATTTATTACTTATCTCATGATAGCAACGCGTGTATTCCATTTGGCATATCCGTTGCAATTTAAGGAGGAGGGAAAAAGCAAATAAAGAAATTCTTGTTTGGGTTGAATCACAACTACTGCGAAGTAACATTCTTCAACCTAATGCATCTTTCAAATTTTCTTAAAGATTTACAATTATTTCTTTATTTGTTATACATTGCAGCAAATTATTTGAACCATAGAAAAATACAGATTTCATCTGTGCTTACCCTCGGCTCACCAGGTAACTGTGTAACCGACGGGGCGGAGCTGTATCAACTACAGTGTTCCACTCGCTACCTTATGACAACTGAGCATTAACTTGAAAATGGCACTTCTACACAAAAAGCAATCCTGGAGTTAAACATGAAAATATTTATCACCGGCGGAGCCGGGTACATTGGCAGCCACATCGTAAAGGCCCTGGGCGAGGCGGGCCACGAGCTGCTCATCTACGACAACCTGTCCACCGGCCATGAATGGGCCGTCCTCTATGGCCGACTTGTCAAAGGCGAACTGGCCGACACGATCCACCTGAACAATGTCCTGTCCACCTTTAAGCCCGATGCTGTTATGCACTTTGCCGCCTCCATCCAGGTGGAGGAGTCCGTTCGGGAGCCCCTAAAATACTACCGCAACAATGTCATCAACACGATCAATCTGTTGGAGGCCATGGTGAAGCAGGGTATTAGAAACTTCATTTACTCCTCTACCGCCGCCGTCTATGGTATCCCGGAGAAGATACCCGTGGACGAGACGGCACCCCTCAATCCCATCAATCCCTACGGGGCCTCCAAGGTTATGGTGGAGACAATTCTTCAGGACATATCCAGTGCCCATGACTTCCGTTACATCGCCCTGCGCTATTTCAATGTTGCCGGGGCGGACCCGGAGGGACGCATCGGCCAGGCCTACAAGGAATCCACCCACCTCATCACCCGGGCTCTGAAAACAGCCAAGGGAGAATTCCCTAAACTGCTTATCTACGGCACCGATTATCCCACACCCGACGGCACCTGCATCCGCGACTACATTCACGTGAACGATCTCGCGGACGCCCACGTGCGGGCGTTGGAGCACCTGATGGCCGGTAATGGATCCGATGTTATGAACTGCGGCTACGGCCACGGCTTCTCGGTGAAGGAGGTTGTCGAAACCGCCAGGAAAGTCACCGGTATCAATTTCTCAACGGAGGAGACGAACCGCCGGGCTGGTGATCCGCCGGCACTGACCGCCGACAGTACCCGCCTCAGAAACAAGACAGGCTGGACAACGCGGCACGATGACCTGGCGTACATTATCCGGACCGCCTGGTCCTGGGAAAAAAAATGAAACTCGCATCATTCATTCTTCTTGGTGCAGCTTTTCTCGCGATGATTTTTTATGCTCCGAAATATCTCTCCTATGCCGACAAGCCAATCAAGTCCGATATTATCATCCTCATTGTCGGCCCTGATTTAAGAGCACGGAAAAATGAGGCCTTCAAACTCATCGAACAAGGCTATGCAAAAAATCTTCTCATCACAGGCCATGGCAACATAAGCAATATACCGACAAATCCACGTATGAATGTACCTGCGGAATTACCCGTCTATGAGTCGATTCAGTCAGCCACTAACGATACTTCGCATTACCCTTGGTATTTCGAGCACACCCATAAAGAAATGCTCGAAGCCAAAAAAGCAATAGACAAGAAAGGATTCCGTTCGGTAATCTTTGTCAGTTCTCCTTTCCACATGCGGCGAATCAAGATCATTGCTGATCATGTTTTTGACAGCAGATCCCTGCAAATGAAATTTGTACCATCAAGATATGAGTCTGGCGCTGATCCGGTCTGGTTTTTAAGCAGGAATAGCCTGAAGATGGTTGCTCTGGAATGCGTTAAGGTTGTCTGGTTCGTGACGTATAGACATTTTGTATCTCAAAGCAGACTCGAACAGGGGGACTCAATATCTATCGCAACCTTGCGCCCTCACAGCCAACAGCAGCCGCCTGCGTGCCCTTACCGGCTGGGTTCCCCGGCACGATGACCTGGAGTTCATCATCCGGGCAGCCTGGAACTGGGAACGAAAAATTCAATCAGCATAAAATAACAGCTGACAAAGAATAATGAAGTCATAAAAAATCAAGGAATGGATAACCAATGAAGACAGCATTGATCACAGGCATTACCGGCCAGGACGGGTCCTACCTGGCGGAACTCCTCCTGGAAAAGGGCTATGCCGTTCACGGTTTGATTAGACGGGCAAGCACCTTCAACACCGACCGGATCGACCACCTCTACAAGGACTTCCACGACCCGGAGGCCCGGATGTATCTCCATTACGGGGATCTGTCCGTCTCGGGACAGATCACAGACCTCCTCCATGACATTCAACCTGATGAGATCTACCACCTGGGCGCCCAGAGCCACGTCCGGGTGAGCTTCGACATCCCCGAGTACACAGGAGACATTACAGGATTAGGAACCCTCCGGCTTCTGGAAGCCATCCGCAAGACCGACATTCAGACAAAATTCTACCAGGCCTCCTCCAGCGAGATGTTCGGAGCAGCCCCGCCCCCGCAGAACGAAAAAACACCCTTCCAGCCCCAGAGCCCCTATGCGGCGGCTAAAGTATATGCCTATTACATCGTCAAGAATTACCGGGAAGCTTATCAGATCTTTGCCTGCAACGGAATCCTCTTCAACCATGAGTCCCCGAGAAGAGGCGAAACCTTCGTCACCCGGAAGATCACCCGGGCGGCAACCAGAATAAAGCTGGGAATGCAGAAGAAACTGTACCTCGGGAACATGGAGGCGAAACGGGACTGGGGATATGCGGGAGACTACGTGGAAGCCATGTGGCTGATGCTCCAGCAGGAGAAACCGGACGACTACGCCATTGCCACGGGCGAGACCCACTCGGTACGGGAGTTCGTGGAAAAAGTCTTTGCCCAGCTGGATATGGATTACCACGATTACGTCGAGATCGATCCCAAGTACTTCCGCCCCACGGAAGTGGACGTGCTCCTAGGAGATTCCTCAAAGGCGCAGAAGACCTTAAACTGGCAGCCGAAGGTCACCTTCGAGAAACTCGTGGAAATGATGATCGCCACGGATATGGAAATGGCCAACAAGGAGAAGACCCTGCTGGATGCGGGCTACTCCACAGGCAACAACCAGAGAATGAGGTAACAGAAAAGACAGAAAAGACAAAAACCTATGAAAGACAAACGCATTACCCTCACCGGCGGAAAAGGCTTCCTGGGGAAACATCTCATGAAAGCTCTCCAGGATAAGGGATATAACAATATATCGATCGCCGATCTGCCGGAATACAACCTGATCAACATCGACGATGTAAAGAAGCTCTATGAAGAGACAAAACCGGATATCGTCATCCATCTGGCAGCCAAGGTGGGCGGCATCGGCTTCAACCAGGCAAATCCAGGCGCTCTGTTCTATGAAAACATTCTGATGGGGGTTCAGTTGATCCATGAGGGTTATCTCCATCACATTGATAAATTTGTCGCCCTGGGAACGATCTGCGCCTACCCGAAGTTTACCCCTGTCCCTTTTAAAGAAGACGACCTGTGGAACGGTTATCCCGAAGAGACGAATGCCCCCTATGGCCTGGCCAAGAAGATGATGCTGGTCCAGTCTCAGGCCTACCGGCAGCAGTACAACTTCAATTCCATCTTCCTACTCCCAGTGAATCTCTACGGCCCCGGTGACAACTTTGATCCAAACTCCTCCCATGTCATCCCGGCCCTCATCAAGAAATGCGTTGATGCCAAAAAGAAAAAAGATAAAGAAATCATCGTTTGGGGAACAGGAAAAGCAACGCGGGAGTTTTTCTATGTTGAAGATGCGGCAGAAGCAATCGTCGCAGCTACAGAGAACTACAACAAAAGTGAACCCGTGAACATCGGTGCCGGTTTTGAAATCTCCATCCGGGACCTGACCAACATGATTGTGGAGTTGACCGGATTTCAAGGAAAGATTACCTGGGATGCCACCAAGCCGGACGGTCAGCCCAGACGGATGCTGGACACCACCAGGGCCAGGCATGAATTTGGCTTCCAGGCGAAGACGGGCTTTCGTGAAGGATTGCAGAAAACGATTGCCTGGTATGAGGAAAACAGTATCTGATGATTTTCAGAGATTGACACGGCAATGATAACAGATTTCATGGTTGGTCCATTCATACTCATGTATCATTCCATTACCGACAATTCGGATGACCCTTACTCCGTTTCTGTCGATGCTTTCCGGGAGCAGCTATCCTGGCTCTCTGAAAACAGGTTTGACGTTGTTCCTCTATCATTCTTGCTTCAATCGATGCAGAAGCACAACTACAGGATCTTGAGAAAAAAAGTCGTGATAACGTTTGATGACGGCTATCAAGACTTTATAACCAATGCGCTGCCGGTACTACTTGATCACGAAGTTCCCGCCATTGTTTTTCTTGTTACGGATATGCTCGGGGGAAGAGCATCGTGGAGCGAGGCTGGAACGAATGTGCGGCTCATGTCCGAGGATGAGGTCCGCTACATTAAAACAAAAGGCATTAGTCTTGGCAGTCACACGGCCACGCACGAAAACCTGACACTCTTGGGCCATGAGGACCTGCAGCGACAGCTCAAGGATTCTCATGATAGCCTTACTGGTCTGGGTGAATCATTCTGCGCTTTTTCCTACCCATGGGGCCAATGGTCGAGTCCGATTGCGGACGCCGTGAAGGCCACCGGCTATGAATGTGCTCTAGCCGTTGGCGAGCAGACACGCTTGACAGCCGAAAATCGATATTGTCTCCCTCGAATAACAATGACGCGCAAGATGGCACTGAACCGCTTCCAAACACTTTTGACGCGAAGCTGCGTAGAGATGGAACTACGCAGGGGGTACCAGAAGCTCAGAATGGGTTCAGGAAATCTTAGACTTCCAACGGGATAAATATGGAACGCAAGGATCTGAAAGATTATCTTCAAGCTGACTTGTACAGATATGGCGGGTTAAAGGCAACCTGCTATTTTCTTCAAGCCCTTTTCCCACCCCAACCGGCGTTCAGATACACCTACCTTTTACGACATGCTTCAGTATTTCCGAAAAATTCAATCAGAGGTCTCATTTATCGAGCGCTGCTAATCCACTACAGTTATAAATATGGATTTCAGATACTACCCAATACTAAGATAGGGAAAGGGCTTTATATCGGTCACCGGGGTCCTGTTGTTATAAATGGTTTGGTGGAAATAGGGGATAATTGTACTGTCGCTCATATAGTGAACATTGGCCAAACCAATCGAGGCCAAAAAGCAGGTTGCCCGAAGATCGGTAACAAGGTTTTTATCGGCGCCGGCGCTGTCTTAGTCGGGAAGATTGTCATCGGCAACAATGTTCTTATCGCGCCGAATGCGTACATAAATTTTGATGTACCCGATAACTCAATCGTTACCGGGAACCCTGCGATTATCAAACAGCAAGCTAACGCAACGAAAGGCTACGTAAATTTTGCTTTCCCCGCAAGCAAAGAGACATGAAAGTGGAAGAGTGTGGACATGCATGAGAGTGGCGCAGAGATAAAGATCACTTTCGGGATGATCGTTCTCAATGGCGAACCATTTATCAAGTACAACTTGCGGGCACTTTACCCGTTTGCGCACCAGATCATCGTAGTGGAAGGTGCCAATATTCATTCTACGCATTGTGCAACGGCAGACGGACATTCGATAGACTGCACGATGAAGGACTTGAAAGCGTTCAAGGAGTACGAGGATCCGGAGAATAAGGTTGTCATCGTAACCGCCGAGGATGAAGGGCACCCGAATGGCTTTTGGCCCGGAGAGAAAGACGAGCAGAGCCAGGCTTACAGCAGACGCGCAACTGGAAACTGGTTATGGCAGATAGATGTTGACGAGTTTTACATGGAAGCGGACGTGCGGAGCATCATTAAGATGCTCGAGGAGGACCCCACCATTTCCACCGTCTCATTTCTAGAGCTACCTTTTTGGGGTTCGTTTGATTATAGATGCGACGGAATACTTCTTAGAATTGTTTACAGCGAAGTCCACCGATTATTTAAGTGGGAACCCGGCTATAAATATGTAACTCATCGACCGCCAAGTGTCGTCAACGACACGGGTGTCGATTTGCGCCGGATTAATTGGGTGCGGGCGGGCGATTTAAAAAAGCGGGGAATCTATATGTACCACTATTATAAGATATTCCCCGGTCAAGTCAGCTCTAAAATGATCTATTACGCAAATCGGGTTGAGGCATATAAAGAAGCGAAAATACCCATTATCAAGGGCAAAGAATATTTCGACAGGCAATTTCTTAAATTAACAAACCCATTCCGCATACACATGTACAATAAATGGCCTAGTTGGTTGGAAAAATTTGACGGAAACCATCCTGTTCAAATACAAGCATTAAGAAATGACATGGCGATGGGTATAATAAATGTTTCAACAAGGAATATGGAAGATGCTGATGTTCTGGTAAAGTCAATTCGTTACCGAATAGGTATTCTGTTTTGGAAGATATGGGGAAACTATGTATCCCAGATAAATAGGCTTCTGCGCGATTTCCTGCGACGGCGCATCGGGTTGTCAGAATTCTATAAGACACTTTTCCATATTTTGATAGGAAAGAAAAGACTATTTTAAGCTTCATTACTTTAGCAATGACTGGAAAACGATGTGTAGTATCATGATGATCAGTCATAAAGATTGTCACACAGGTGCGCTTAATACGGATCCTAATGCGCTGGGGAAATCGATAAGGGAGTCTGGTTGGGTGTCACTGTCACCGTGCTCAAAGGCGTCACCATCGGTGAAAACACCGTTGTCGCAGCGGGAAGCCTGGTAACTTGTTCTTTGCCCGCCAATGTTGTGGCTGGCGGCATACCCCCGAAGGTCCTCAAAGAAATTGATGTGCATCAACCGGGAACTCAGCAATGACTACAAAGATCAATCTTGTCTTCATGGGAGGATTTACTTATCCCCACGGCATGGCAGGAACAAAGCGTATCCAGAATGCCATCAACGCGCTGAAAGAATACCCTGATATAGCGATCCGAATCATCCTGCAGCGCCAATCGTCCGAGGACAACACTCTCTCCGGAGTGCATGACGGCACACCCTATGAGACAGTCATGGGAGACCTCTTTCGGACTAGGATGTTTTTGGCACTGCCAATACTTTATTACAAAACATGCACTGCATTGAAAAGGATTTTCCGACCTGATCATAAGAACGTGATCTATTTTTATGGCCCTTTGTTTTTTGACAGCATAGTGCCTCTGAGTTATGCGCGGAGACTCGGGTACAAGATCGTTTTTGATGTCATTGAAGACTTCGGACTGGCAAGGGATGTTTCCCACTCTGCCTACCATTACTTGAGGAGCAACCTCGCGAACCGGATTTCGTCCCGCATCAAAGATCTATCCGCAGGGATCATCGTCATCAGCTCATACCTGGAAGATCAATGCAGGAAGATTTCTCATGGCAAGGTGCCTCTTCACTACATGCCTATTTCTGTTGACATGGATTGTTTCCCTGAGAAACCAAACAGGATGAAATCAACTGTATCGCTTTTCTATGCCGGCAGCTTCGGCAAAAAAGATGGAGTTCCCATACTACTCGATGCATTCGATAGTTTGGCAGGGAGATATGCGAATGTTCGACTGGTCCTTACCGGTCGGGGTGATAAAGAGGCAATGAAAGAATTTTTTACCCGCAGGGAGTTATCTCCAAGCAAGAATCGAATAGAATATAGAGGTTACTTAGAGGAGAACGCCTATTATTCCTTATTGAATGATATCGATATACCTTGCATGTCCCGGGTGGACCTCGCTTTTGCCCACGCGGGCTTTCCGTTCAAACTGGGCGAGTTTCTTGCAGCCGGCAAGCCTGTCATTGCTTCCCGGGTTTCCGATGTCGATAAGTTCCTTATACACGGAGTCAATGTGCTGCTTGTAAAGGCTGGTTCCAGCACAGAAATATGTGAGGCAGCAGAGTTTCTAATTAATAATCCGGAATCTGCAGCGGCCATAGGCATGCGAGGACGTGAAGTAGCCAAATCTTTTTTTGACTACAGACAGCAGGGAAAGGCGTTGCTCAGCTTCCTTGAGAGTGTATGAACGAATAGATGAAATATAGGCAGTCATTATTATTTGTGGAATTTTTGGCTGTAAAGGTAAAATAGAGCAAGAGCTTGGGCTGAAGTGTCTCAGGACGTTAGCTCATCGCGGACCGGACGGCGAAGGAGTCTACCAGAGCGACGGGATTTTTCTCGGCCATCGACGGTTGGCGATATTGGATCTCTCGGAACGAGGGAAACAGCCGATGTCGTATGCGGAGGGACGATATTGGATTAACTTCAACGGGGGAATCTACAATAAAATCTCTACACAACGTCTGTAGAAGATTTGGAATAAAAAGGTACAAAAATAATTATTTATTAAAATATGCAATGAAAACTAATCAGAAGTGCAAAGGTTTCACGGTTCTTTCAGGCACACTATTGAAGGGCGGCCAGTCAGTAAAGTGGCTGCTCTATACCAGAAAGGAAGCGATATGAAATGGCGAAGTTTCAGCGGTTCGATGCTAACAGCAGAATGGCGTTATATCCAGTCCATGCATGAAACAAGTGACCTCCGGAATCCTGACTCGCTGGTTCGAAATTTCCTGCCGATACTGCGACGATGGCGCTACGCATTGCTTAGTCAAAATAAGCTAAGTAACTTACGGTCTCTACCTTTTTACTACTACCTTGTTGCGCGAACTAAGTACTACGATAGGGTATTCCTCGATGCGATTTCAGATCATGTGCAGTTCATCATAAATGTTGGATGCGGGTTTGACACGCGGTCGTATCGTTTCGAGCATGTGTTAAAACAGAACGGCGTCAAGGTGTTGGAGTGTGACCAGCCGGAAGCTATTTCTGACAAGCAGCAAATGACCAAGCGACTGGGGACATTCGATCATGTCGATTATGTATCTATAGATCTGAATGACAATACATGGCCTGACTTCGAGTGTTGGTTAGCCAAGAATAATAAGACGAAAGCACTGGTGTTGATGGAAGGGGTCAGTCCCTATGTAAACGTCGAGACTTTTCGTCATTTTTTGGGCTTCCTCGCAAGGGAACTCCCGGTAGGAAGCCGCGTTGCCTATGATTTTAAACTTGTCGGAGTTAAAGATGATTTTGGGCTTGTGGGTCGAACTCAAAGGCCATTCCGGCTGACATCGATAAAAGAAGAGGTTATTAGCTACCATAGAGAGCTCGGATATCGGCTCGACCATATCGAGCGGAGTTCTGAACTTTCGATGCGTCTACTAACTGGTCTAGGAAAGTCTGGTGCGCCTTTATTCACGGAAGATGCTTTCGTCCAACTCGTGGTGGCACATTGAGGCCGCGATGGTTGATATCGGTATTGAAACTACCGTGAAAGGTGTGCCTACCATTCAGGCTTGAATAGATATGATATTTTTACATGGTTTTGTGATCTTGATGAAGCGAGGGCTGCAGTAATACTAATCTGTTAGGCTCACATTAAAGAATGGAAAAAACATGCCTGCCTTGTCCTGGAACTTAGTTTTTGACGGGATACAATTCGGCAATCTTCCCCCAAAAGGCTTATTTCTGCTCGAACAGTTCGTTCGCAATGCGGGCAAGAAAATTTTGGGCTATAAAAAAATTAAGAGTACCGATGATTATCATCCAAAGTGGAGCACACTCGATTATTTTACAAAGATATTATATATTTCCTTTCATCAAACAACCCTGCCGACATTGTTAAGAAACAATGATCGGTACAGTATGATAAACGGCGTTGAGATCAGGATGCCGTTCATGGACCACCGGCTGGTGACGTATGCATTTTCATTGCCGTGGATGGCAAAAATTAGGAATGGTTACACCAAAGCGATTATTCGAGACGCCTTGTCCGGGATTATGCCAGTAGAAGTAGCGTACCGTAAAACGAAAGTTGGGTTCAATTCCCCGATGGTCGACTGGTTCAAAGCGCCGATGAAAACTTTTTTTCTTGAAACCGTCGAATCACAAGAATTTAAAAATAATCCGATTGTCGATCCTGTTACCACTAAAGAAAAAATTATGAAAACGATCAATGATCCCAATACCAGGTTTATCGATGCGGTAGAGGCTTGGAAGATGATCTCTCCGTTTTTTTGGTTCAAGGGTTTCTTACATAAGGCACGCAATTAAACATTAGCAATGAGACACCTGGAGACATTTCGATTCTTAAAAAGACAATCAACAATGCACGTGCAAGGATATTCAAGAGCCGCCAGACAATCCGGTCCGTTACAGCCCTTTTCAGCAGCAATATTATAACAGCAGTGCTCACCGCCATCGGCGGCTTGTTGGTTGCCCGTTTCCTCGGGCCTGAGGAGACCGGATCATTCCGTGCCTTTACAATCCCTTTAACGTATCTAATATTCCTGCATCTTGGAACTTGGGACGGACTCTGGCGCCAGATTCCTTATTACATCGGCAAAGAAATGCCGGAACGGGTTGAAGCACTCGCCTCCTCAGCCGGGGCCTTCAATCTTTTTGTGTCGGTCGGTGTCTCTTTTGGATTTATTTGCTGTGCGGTATACAGTTTAGTCCACTATGATTTCTATGGTGTTTTTGGCTGGCTCTCTCAAGCCTTTTTTTGCTGGGGGGTTTTTTATGGCGGCTATCTTACCTCAACCTATCGTACCTTGAATCATTTTGTGACCCTGGCAAGAATTCAGGTGGTCCAGGCAGTACTGACCTTTGGCATGGTCTTCATCTTGCCTTTCCTTAAATTCTATGGCCTCTGTGCGCGTGCAGCTTTCCCATCGTTCCTGGCAGTCTGGTTTTACCACCGACACCGGCCGCTTAAAGTAAGCTATCGCTTCAATGCCAAGGCCCTAAGGGAGCTTATAAAAATAGGTCTCCCATTTAGCTTTTGGGGGAACCTTGAAACATCCATCTGGATCGCAACCGAGAGCGCCCTGGTGCTTTCCCTGAGCGGCGTATCTGCTCTGGGGCTCTTCTCGGTCGCAGCCGTTATTCGGGGTGCGGCAAACGCTCTGCCTATGTCGACATTGCAGGTTCTTATGCCACGTGTTGTCACAAATCTTGCGCGCGATGGAAGTGTGCGCAACGCCAACGAACGGGTCATTTGGCTGACTGCAGGTCTTATGGGATTCATGATTCTGCTCGTGGTTACAGGTTCATGGTTATTGGATTTATTCGTTCCATATTTCATCCCGAAATATATTGCCGGTATCCCGGTAATGAAGGTCTGTCTCTGGTTCTCAGTTGTCCAGGCGGCATTCCTGCCGATGAATACCCTTTTTGCCACAGGCAGGTCGTGGCTCTATGGCCGCAGCGTGATTGCGGGATTAGTTATTTTCCCCTTGGCGACCTATTTATTATATCCAGTGATTGGCGGACTTCTTGCTGTTGCAGTAGGGTCACTACTGGGACGCGCTGCCAGAACCTTAGCCGCCTATGTGGATTTGATTGTTTTGACGAGGCGTGAGACATGATATCTCACAAGCGTAATACTTCATCGCCTACTCCTGTTATGGATTTCCCGGAGGTTCAGGGAAGGACATCTGTCATTGCTTTTTTTCTGGGGATGGCAATCATTGCTGCATGCATCCTCCTGGGAAAGTCCTACGCGTTCTTTATTTCTTTTCTGGCCTTTTCGGTTATTATGACTCTGATATGGAGAAATGCCCCCCGTCCCTGGATTTTTCTGGTCTCGATTTCGGCGGCGATTCCAATAGCTGTATCCAGATATCAGATCGCCTGCAATCTCATATTTGCGCTCTGGTTTGCAGTCTTTCACATACGGTATTTGTTGAAGCTTCCTAAATGGCTTTATCTGCCGACCGCTTTAGCCGTGCTTGGAATGTTCCTCAGCTCGATCAACTGGATGTCCGGCGATGTCATACGTAGTTTCATGCGGCAAATAACATTTGCGTATAATTTCTTTCTGGCGCCGTTCCTGTTCCTGCCTATAGTTTATCTTAGAATGAGGGAGAGTCGAGATCATGCAGCGAACCTCCAAGGCCTGTTGTTTTGCTTGATTGTTCCATCGACATTGATCCTGATTTCCGCAAAATTGTTCGGAACTGTGGCCAATGAATGGGAAGCCTCTTTGCACGTTGGAAGCCTTCCTGAAGGTTTTCTCAATTACCAACTTGGCAAGGTGGTTGTAATCTTCCTCAGAACAGAGGTCGGGTTTATCCTGGCAGCCCTGATCTGCGCTTCAACTGCAGTAGCAGTCTCACAGGTCAAGGGCCTGTATAGGTTAATCGCAGGTGCGTGTTTGGCTTCGAACGTGTTTCTTCTTTTTGCCACCGGCAGTTTTGGAAGCATTTTTGCGTGCCTTTGCGGCTTGGCAGCCATATTCTTCATACAATTTCGTAAAGTCAAGGTAACTCAAGTGATAGTATCAGTGTCCGTTATTTTTTGCATGCTGCTGTTGATATACGGCCTTTCTCCACCGAGTATGAAGGAGTACTTGGCGAAACGGTATGAGCATCGCGTTGTGAATAAAGATACGGACAGGTTCACACTGTGGATGCGTGCCGTGGAACATCTCCTTGAACATCCCGAGGGGGTTGGCTTGACATTTTCTGTTGGCGATAAGGTAAAATCTTTTATTCATAACGATTACCTGACCTACGCTGTAAGTTATGGTTTGATTGGTGGATTGGGTTATGCAGCCCTCGTTTTGGGACTGCTGGTTTCCTTCTTTCGAACGAGAAAGAGGGCACCCAATGACCCCTCTGCGCTGGCCATATACCTTGCCGGTCTCGGTGTTATTGTGGCAATTGCGATAAACTCCATGACCGATCATATGAATGCAAACAGATGGTATTTTAACGTCATATGGTCTTTGATCTGGTACAGTTACTTTTGCAGCCACGCCGTGGAAACGGGGACCGTCCCGCAGAAGATAAAACGTAAAAATGGCATTTCGAGAATAACGGCATATCAGGGATAATCGCTGAAGGCTATAATGACATGGTTGTTGCTATTATTCCTTGCTCCTTAAAACAATATTGTGTATTTGTCTGTGGTTAATAAATAATATGTTTATAACTCGGGTGAGAATATGAAAATCTGTAATCAATGCATACTGCCGGAAACCTTTCCAGGTATAAAATTTGATGACCGGGGAATCTGCAATCACTGCAGGCGGGCTGATTCATCTTCAACAGATACGGCTGAACAAAAGGCTGGATATCGTGATAATTTGGATAAGCTTATAGAAGGCGTGAAGGGAACTGCTCCGTCCTATGACGTCATTATGGCCTTCAGCGGAGGAAAGGATTCCAGCTATACGCTTAAGCTCTTAAGAGAGCGTTATGATCTGAAGATCCTGACCCTCACATTTGACAATCATTTTGTCTCACCTGTCGCATGGCAGAATATCCGAACCCTTACCGATAGATTAAAAGCAGATCATATAACGTTCAAGTTGCCATGGCCATCTGCAAAGGCAATTTTCTGCAAGGCTGCCCGGGAAGATATCTTCCCTGTGCCGGCGCTGCTTCGCGCCAGTTCTATTTGTACTGCCTGCATCGGCATGGTAAAGAGTCTTGTGCTTAAAACAGCTCTTGAGATGTCCATCCCGCTGGTTGCATTCGGGTGGTCTCCGGGTCAGGCGCCTATACAGTCTGCTATCATGAAGACCAATCGGTCTCTGACTGCCCAGAACCAGGCATCCCTTAAAAAGGCTTTTGCATCTGATGCTATCGCGGGAATAAATCAGTATTTTATCCCTGAGAATTATTACGAAATATACAAAGACCGTTTTCCCCATAACATCCATCCCCTTGCGTTCTTTGATTATGATGAAGGAGAGGTGATAAGGCAGATAAAAGCCCTCGGGTGGAAAGAGCCTAAAGATACCGATACCAACTCTTCAAACTGTCTTCTAAACGCATTTGCCAATCAGTGTCATATCAAAAAACATGGCTTTCACCCCTATGTGTTGGAGATAGCAAACATGGTGCGACAACGTGTGATGGGAAG
>Ga0116153_10002335_pt1 | contig 15141 bp, 28 predicted proteins | sample AD_UKC028_MetaG_FD_89896 | JGI IMG/M metagenome (GOLD analysis project Ga0116153, IMG submission 89896) | Active sludge microbial communities of municipal wastewater-treating anaerobic digesters from USA - AD_UKC028_MetaG | ecosystem: Engineered > Bioreactor > Anaerobic > Digestate | place: USA...
CCGCGCCGATGGTGTTGCCGCCGAAGCCCGCGCCGATGGTGTTGCCGCCGAAGTCCGCGCCGATGGTGTTGCCGCCGAAGCCCGCGCCGATGGTGTTGTTGGTGAAGCCCGCGCCGATGGTGTTGCCGCCGAAGTACGCGCCGATGGTGTTGACTCTGAAGCCCGCCTCTATAGAATCCTGATAAGTCGAGTCGCCATCCCAGAACACGCTGAGCGGCAGCAACGTGATACCTGTGTTTGCCGACGCTGCCACCTGCTCGATATGCACCGCAATCGGCTGCCCGGTGGCAAAGAGCGTAAAATCGTCATAGGTCGCAGCCGATGTCACGCCCTGCCAGCTCGCGGGCGAAGCGTTCCAGTAGGTGTAGGTGCCCAGGTCGAGCATGATGATCCAGTAGCCGTCGTCGCTACCCACCGGTTCCTGCCCTATGTTATCCACCAGCGCCTTGTAGACAAAGTCACCGCCATTGTTGTGGAAGACGATGTCGCCTGCGCTGTAGTTGGTGCCCACGGCCCAGGCGTCGGCATTCGTCTGCCAGCGCCGCGTCATGCAGTGCCGCCAGTCGCCGGGCGCATAGTTGTCATACTGCGTGTCGCGCCGGTAGGTGATGACGCCCTTGAAGTTCGGGATGATCGTTGGCCCACCCTGGTCGGCAAACGAGTAGTCGCCCAACCAGTTCGCCGGATTCCAGTCGTACCAGATCACGTCCTGCGGGTAGAGCTCGCTCCAGACCTGCCTGCTAATCTCGTCGGCAGCAACCGCCAGCACAATTAGCGGCTCGGTCGGGCCGGTGATGATGCCATCGCCTACGAGATACTGCGTATCGTCGCCGTCCACGATGTAGTGCGTGGTGGCATAGTCGGTGATGCGGTAGAAGCGCCCTGGCGTCAGCTCGCTGCCGCTGATCTTGGAGACCAGCTGCACGTAGAGAATGTCCTCAGGCGGGCAGTCACAGATGGCGGATAGCGTCTGGTTGGTCAGCGCAAAAGGCATGATGCCCTCCTAGCCTAGAGTAATCTCGATCTGTAGTGTGCCGGGCGTGCCCACCACGCCGGACTCGCGCGCCCGAATGCGGATGCGCTCCACGCGCTCGGCCAGGTCAATCGGCCCGTAGTGAAACGCCTCCGCACCGCCCGCTGCGGTCGCCTCGTAGGTGATGTACTCGCGCTGGATCAGCGACTGGTTGTCCTGCCCACCTACAAGGAGCGCCGTGCCATACAAGCTCATGGTCAGCCATTCCTGGCCGCCAGCAGGCACTAGTGCCGCAATGCTGTACGGGCTGTACTGCACCTGAAAGTCGAAGGCGCCACCCGCAGCACCGCGTGTGTAAGTCAGGTGCAGGTTCGCATTGCGCGCCTGGGCGCAGACCAGTTCTAGCGGCGCAGCATCCCACGCGCCCGCGCCTGGCAGCGCAGCGGAGACGCGGGCGATCTGTTGATCCAGTACGCCGATATAGGGCCCAGACCTATCCCAGTTGGTCATTGATCCTCCATAACGCACAAAACGAGGCGCGAGGGCGGGGCATTACCCGCGCATCTCGCGCCTTATTGGCACTGCTATCTAGTTACCTGTGACCATCATAGCACCGTTATAATGCGGTGTCAAGTATTTCCGCTACTCCGTCCCCTCCTCATATAGCTCGACTCCCTGCCCCGCCAACCAGCTTTCCGCCCCGCTATGCCAGCGCTGCACCGTCGGCTCGCACCAGCCTACCAGCAACCCATCGCGCACGGCCAGCCGCAGCGTCACGACCGCCATGCCCGTCTGGTTGTCACGGGCGCTGGCCTGGAGCGTGGCGACCAAGGCTATCCAGGCGTCGCGATCTGGCAGCACGGGCCTAGGCGTCATGCGCCCTCTCCCTTTTGACCCAAACAGGCATATGTCTCTAGTATTTTTTCTGTCAGTGTCTTTGGCGGCCCCATGTTCTCTATGACAGTCGCGATGCGTTCTAGCGCCTCGGCCATACGCACTATCTCAGCATATGGCGCGAATACAAGTTGCTGATTGCAGGCACGAAGCGGATGTACCCCGTTATACTTCGCACTCTCTGAATCCATCATGCGCCCTCCTGATCCCTGAGTAACGTCTGAACCTGCACCGCCAACGTCTCTAGTTGCTCGCGTGAGAATTGCACTTCTAGCTGCGCCGTGGCGCGCTTAGCGTCGCTTTCGCCCTCAGCGTGTGCGATCAACAGGCGGTATGGGTGGCTCTGTTTCTCCAAGTCGGCAATGGCCCAATGGAACCCATCGCCCGCGCCGATGCGCCAGCACTGGTACTGATAGTGGACTGCCATGCTCTCTCCCCTCTCGCCTAGCCGTATTGCGCCCCGATCCACTGGTCAACCTCGGACTCTGGAACCTCTTTCGTCTCCAGACGGCAACGGCAATTGCCATCACAAATTGAATCTGTGCCAGGCACGGGCATGTCCGCTTCAGGCTGCCAGCCCTGTCCCGCCAAGTCTACGCAGTCTTGGCAGTTCTTGGCTGCTGCGTCCAAATGCCGCCTAGCGATTCGCACCATGCCCTGCTTTGGTGGTGGTTGATGCGCCCGTTCGATCTCTAGTCCCATTGCGCGCTCAGTCCCCATCATCATGTGCGCCCGCGAGACCGCCTGCGCTGGCGAGAGATTGCCTGCCGCCGCGTCCTGCGCTTGGCGCACAAGAGCCGGATAGATGTCGTGTTGGAGCATAGCTCCCACGCGACCTCTGTCTGCTGGCGTGAGCCTGTCCCACCCACCTGCTGCCAACGCCGCCTCTTGTAGCCCTTGGCGCTTGAGTAGCAGGTGCTCCAAAGAAATATAGGCGTTCCCGCTAAGCTGCCCATTTGCCAGCGCCTCGGCATGGCGCAGAATGGTGGTCTCGCGTTGCGCGATGCTGTCCGAGAGTTTGTCTAGGATAGTGGAGCGCGCTACCAGACGGCCATTCGGCCCACGAAAGGCGTGCATGGAGGGCACATAGCTGTAGCCGCGTAGCCAGGTAGATTTGCCGCGCGCCGTGGGCCGATTGCGAATGCTCACGGGCTGGGCTCCTCTGCCACTGCGTCTAGGATGAACTGCCAGCGCCCCGCGTTATCGCGGCGATTGTACCAGTCAGCTCTGGCGTCCATAATGTCTGCGTCTGTGATGACCGCCGCCGCGTCCATCTGGGCAGGCGTGGGCAGCCAGGTATCTAGGTTGGCATCCTCTGGCGCGTTATCCAGTATCCACTTGACGCTCATGCTGGCGTCGTTGATCGGCACGCCCGCCGCGACCAGTTGGCGCAGCGTGCGGCGCGTCCAGGCGGTGCGGTCAAAGGGCTCAGTCACTATTCTTCCTTCGCTATGGGTTTCAGTAATGCAAGACGGGCATATTTTTCTTCAGTAGTATGACCATCCCAATGATTCGCCAGCATAGGCAAATGGGAAAACCACGGCAGCTCTCGTTCATGAATATGCCATGTTGCTTGTCCAGTTGGCAGATGAACACAAACTATATACCGCCATTCTAACTCCCACGATACATCAGTTTCAGGATGCATACATAAATGGGATGGGAATATCTTAGACAGTGCTGCCACTAACATATCCCGCTCTTGATACACAGAATCCTGTTCTTCAATCACCAGTTTCCTCCTCTAGAATGCGCCGAATTGCGGCCTCCACAATAGCGCGCTGTGCCGCCTCGCTCATTTCCGCCGTTTGCTCAGGCTGCTCCTCCGGATTCAACGTCTGGTCGGCGTCCACTGCACCGCCCGCCGCTGGCGTGGTCTCTGCGCCTTGCCCCTCTTCGCCCGGCCCGCCTGCGCTTGTCTCCGGGAACATGACGCCATAAATTTCGTCCGGGTCTTGGATGCCCAACTCCGGCAGGCCCAACGCGATCTTGGCGACCTCCTGCTGTCTGAGGATGCCCGCCTGCGCCAGCGTGCCTAGCGCCGCAATGAGTTCGGGGAACTCCGCGCTCGATAGCGCCGTGGGCATGTTGACCTCGATGGTCATTTCCTCGATGGGTTTGCCGTAGCGCGCTCGCTGGTCGGCGGGGTAGGTTTGCGCCGCCTTGAGCACAATGCGCGCCCACTCTCTGATGGTGTCCTCCCACATGGCCTGATAACGCTCCCACTGGCGCATCACGGGCAGCAGCAGCTCGCGGGCGGTCGCGCGGTTCTGCATCATGTCGGGTCGCCCCAACCAGTGCGGCGGAATGCCCGCCGCCAGGCCCGCATAGGAGAGCACCGTCATGCCATCAATCTCCGCATCGCCCGCGCCCGTGCCCAGTGGCATGCGCTGGCGCTTGACCGCCGCGTTGTGGGCAAAGATCGAGCCCACGGGCGCTGCCGGATTCGTCTCCGATTCACCACCGATGGCGTAGGCGCTCTGCAACACGGACTGGATGTTTTTGACATCCCTGCTCCCACCGGTAGTCTCTAAGTCCTCCCAGAAGGTGGCTACCGAGCGCGCCAGCGTCAGGCGCCAGGACATGAAATCCTGGTAGCGCCGTGCCCACCAGACGCCCTTGGCGAATGGCGGCCAGCCCCGGCGGTTCAGCCCGGTGTACCAGACCTGTTGCATCACCACATCGGTGCCCGCCTTTTCGCGGGCTGCCCACGTTCCCGCGTCAAGGTGCTGGTCGCGTATGGCGCGCTCCAAGTCGCGCTGGTCTGCTGCCCAGTCCCGATAGGTGCGAGTGATCGGCGTGCCGTCAGAGTTCGTGGACTGGCGAATGTAGCCCAGCACGCCCGCGTCGTCGCCCTCGGGCCGCACCACGCTCGTGATCTGGTCGGTGCTCACCGTGCGGATGGTGCTCTTGCCCGTCACCTTCGAGATGAAGAACACGGGAAACAACTCGCCATCCACCAGCAGCGTGGCGGACAGCAGCGGCAGGCGCGCCGCCGAGAGAATGCAGGTATTTTCGTCTGCCTGCCAGAAGGCATTGAAATCCTCCTGCGCCTTTTCGTCATCAATGAGGATGGTTGGCTTGCCCGAAAAGGCAAAGTCCCCCCACATAGCCACTTCGCGCTCTACCAGCGTGATATAGTTGTAGCCCATGCGCGATAGCTCGACTGCCTGCCTGCGCTCTGCCTCGCCGATGCTGGTCGCCGTGCCAAAACTGCCAATGCTCTCCCAGCCGCTGAGTTGCGTAAGCCACTGCTGCGCCTCTGGGCTCAACTCGCCTAGCTGTTCGGTGTAGTCTGGACGCCCAAAGTAGTAGGGCATCCGCTCCCAGGCGACATCGAAGGCCGCAGCCTTATTCGTCAACTCGCGCACGCGCTCCTGAAGGCCCGCCAACTCAGCATCGTACTCAGGCGCGATAGCACGCGCCACACGCTCACGGAGACTGGTCATGCCTGTTCCTATTCTCTCTCCCTGCCACCACTCACCACCTGCCTACCTGCACCGGATCGTACACCAAGCGTCCGCGCTGCCCATTGTCTCTCGCCCACTGCTCGTACAGCGCAGGCCCCACCAGCGCCATGACCACCGCATCCCCCGCATCCGTGCTGCGCCCCAGCCGTTTGCGTATGGCGTCCTTGCTCTCCGCCCGGTGCTGCCCGCGCGAGTTCAGCCCCCCATCGCCCACCGACACCAGGTCGGCAGTCAGGTCATCATCGGGTGGCAGCGCCACGCGCACGCCCGACTGCGGGTCAAGCAGCTCCCTCAGCCCATGCCACCCCGCGCTACGCCAGCAATCGAACCCGCCGATACCCGCCGCGTCGGTAAGGCCCGTGGCCGCGCTCGCCACGAACGCCAGACACGGTATCCCCTCCTCGCGCAGCCGGTGCACCACGCCCGCGCCGATGCCGATGCTGTCGCCTAGTAGGTAAAGCGGGCGGTGCTGCTCGTACAGCCCCTTCAGCACGCCCGCGAGGTGCATGGTCGCCTGTGACGGGTCGGGCGCTTGCGGTATTTTGACCACCTGCTCGACCAGGAACCGATCGCGCACGATGGCGATGGTGCTCGCGTCGCCCGAAGCCAGCCCGCCGCCCACGTCGAAGGCGATGGAGGTTACGGGCAGCGGTCGCCCTGCGCCACGCGTCCAGCCCTCGGCCTCATACCCTTCCCATCGCTGCTGGGCAGCTTCGATCCAGCTTAATGGAATGAGCCCCCCGCTTGTCTGCGAGGCAAAGTCGCCCAGCACCTGCTGCTGGTAGAATGGATCAGATGCATCGAAGGTGTCCGCCATATCCGTAGCCCAGGTGGGCGAAACACGCCCCGCAGCGATGGCCTCCTCTAGCGTAACGTGCCGCGTCCACCAGTCGGCCCAGCCGCGTTTCTTGCTAAAGATGTCATGAAACCGCCCCACCGGATCGCCTGGCGTAGACTGCGCCAGCCATAGATACTTGCCGCTGGTCAGCATACCTCGTGCGCTGTCCCATATCCCCGGCGGTATGATGCGCGCCTCGTCGAAGAGCAGCAATAGCTCGGCACTGTGCCCGCCCTCGGTGGTTGCGCCGATGCGCGAGGCAAATGCCTCAGCGCGCCCATGCTTCAGCTTGATCGCCAAGTCCTGCAATTCGTCGCCGTCCCGATATGGCCCCTCTGGTCGCCCGATGATGTCCCATCGCAAGGCATAGGCCCACTTGTGTATCTCTGGCGCAAGATAGAGCTTGATCTGCCGCCAAATGGAGGCGGTCATCAGCACCTTCCAGTCCAGCCCTATCGCCTCACGCGTCTGGGCGAACCAGTGGACTAGGCCCGCTTTGAGTGCCGTCTTGCCCAGACCGCGTGTGCCGCGCACCGCCGCCTTGCGATGCTCCCATAGCGCCGTGGCCGTCTCTAGTTGATAAGGCGCCCAGGTCTCGCCCTCTGGCAGGATGATACAGTCTCGCAGGAACGCCGCTGGTTCTGAGTAGTAGCGTTCGCCAAAGAGCTTATACTTCAGGTTCGCCTGATAGACGCTTTTGGCGCGCGGCGGCAAGTTCCGCCAGGTCGCGCTCGATGGCGTCATCGAGTTCACGGACATTGACGTCTACCTCGTGCCGCTCCGGTGCGTACAGTCCCAGCAGCTTAGCGTCCTCTTTGTCCACTTCCAGCACCAGGCGATGATCGCCCGCGATGTAGCCTTTCTCCCGCAAGTCATCATGCCGCGCTAGAATCTCATCGGCCATACGTTTGCGCTTGCGCTCTGCCACCGCCTGAATGCGACTGCGCGCCGCCCGCAGGTAGCGGTAGGCTTGGCGCGGGTCAATCTTCCAGGTTGCTGACACATTCTGACAGATTTTCGTGCTGGCCCACCCTCGGTAGATAAGGCCCAGCACGGTATTGATGCGCTCCTCATATTGTAGCTTGTCGGCCTTCTCCCCGCGTGTCATGGGACACCGTCCACAGCAAGTTGAGCCATATCTATCAACTTTGTGACACCTTTACAAACTAGCCACTTGGCCAGTGACAGCATATTACATATGTGATACACTAGTGTTAGAACGACGGCACGCACACGGGCACACACACAGAGGAGGCTACGATGGCTACACAGAGACAACCCCGGCGCCCGAAATATCCGATGACCGAGAAACAGATGGCGTACATCCGCAAACTGGCCGCTGAGCGCGGGCTGCGCTGGGCCAAACCCTACAATCCCGAGACGACGGCCAGCTACTGGGCGAGCACGATGATTAATGAACTCCAGTATCGGTTCTCGCTGAAAATGGGGCTGTTTCGACGCGATTACATCGACACGGGCATCTTCGAGATCGTTGACCAAACTCTGGCCGAGAAATTCTAGGAGGACACGATGGGCGACAACAGACAGAAACGCGACGGGTTCGGAATCGGTGAGGCAGGCCAGACCCCTGCCTCGACACCACAGGATGAGGCCGAGGCGGAACGTTTGCAGCCAACCCCGCGCGCGACCGTGCGCTGCCCGCGCTGCAAACAGTGGGTGCCTCGCTCGTGGATGGTCAGCGGTGTCTGTGCGGATTGCTACGAGCGGATGGACGACGATAACTGAATCGTTAGGAGGGTCATCATGGCTACAGACGTTCGCATCGAGTACAACCTGCCCGACCTGATTCCCACGAACGAGCCGGAGATTAAGGCTCTGTACGATGTTGAGGAATCGGCGCGCAACTACGAGGAGCTGGTCACGAACATCGCGCGCGAGATGTTTGGCCCGGACACGGAGATCGAGATCGGCTGCCACCGCAACCTGACGGGCTACTGCCGCAGCCCCCAGGTGGACGGCGTTACGGACAGCCGCGAGGCTGGCGACCTGGCGGCGTCCATCAGCGACTGGGCCAGCAACGGCGATTGGCTGGTGCTGGCCAAACGCGACCACATGCTCACGGCGCGCGTCACCGTTGCCGAGCACGACCTGTTGGCCAGTCGCGCCAAACAGGCCGGGCAATCGCTCAGCGACTATGTGCGGTCGAAGATCGGGCTGTACTAGCACGTCGCTTCCAGTTTGCGCGCATACACACGCGCGATCTCTCGCATCTGCGCTGGCGGGCTCTGATAGCAGACCCGCCAGTTCGCGTTATCCGCATCCCACCAGCCCCGCCGCAGCTCGTCCTCAGTAGCCGCCATGCTATCGCACGCGCGCTCTAGGCGCCCAGGGTAGCGGCATGGCGCCACAATCTGGACACGGCGCGTACCACCTGGGCCATGGAAGAACCAGCGCCTGAACTCGTCGAACGGCTCCCAGTAGTCGTCGCGCAACGGGAACATGCACAGCGGCGCGGCTGGCTGCGGGATGAACGCATGAAAGTTCATCATCACCGCGCCTTTGGGCAGGTTGTGGAGCTCCGCTACCAAATGGCGCAGCCCCTCATAGTCCTGGGCCTGCTCGCAGGGTAGCCCCACTACGAAGAACCAGCGCACGCCGATGCCCGCCGCCGCTAGGTCATAGGTAACGCGCAGCAAATCCTCGTCAGGCACGGGTTTGCCCAATGCCACGCGCAACCGCTCCAAAACACCCTCCACGCCAATGCGCACGCCTTTAACCTGGGCGCGCGTTAGCGGCATGAGGCGTTGCAGGTTGCGGAGCCGCACGCTCAGGAACTCCTGCTGGCCCGCCAGTATGCCGCGCCCCTCGGCGCCGTCATTTGTCACGACCACGACTTTGCGCCCGTCCGCCAACAGCCGCCGTATCTGGCGCTGTAGCCGCTCCGGGTCTGGGTTGGTGCGGTAGGATGACTCCCATCCCGTTTCGCAGAATAGGCATTTGTAACGGCACCCGCGCGCCCCAAACACACGCACAAACCCATCCGTGTTCATGATCGGTGGCGCATCCCACGGGAAAACATCGTTAGGCACGACGCGCCGCGTCTCGCCTGGCACCCAGGATTCCGGGCGCTGCATGGCAGTCGCAATGCCTTCCGATAACAGCGTCCGCACAAACTCCGCGCCCTCGCCCACACAGGCGACGGTTGCTAGGCCATCGAACACGGCGGGCGCATAGCAGGCCCCGCCACCCAACACGACGGCAGCGCGTTTGTTGGCGCGCCGTAGCGCGCTCCGCAAATGCGGCACGCCCTGCTGGCTCGATACGGTGCAGAGCAGCACGTCGGCCACATCTTGTGCAGCGATAGTTGCCCTCGCTCGTTCTAGCTCCCAGCGTAACCACGAGCCTGCCATGCCAACGTGCTTGGTATGGCTGTAGTTCGTGTCAACTATCGCATATGACGGCATCCACACCCGCCTTCAGAATCATCGTGACGCTCTCGCTCACCGGCGTGCCATCGGCCTCATACTGGCGCTCGGCATAGGACACAACGGAATCAACCACATCCTCTGGCACTACCGCCTCAATAGATCCTATCGTCACGCGCTGGCGGCCTGAGTCTTTGACCATATCCCATGTGGTCGAGACGCCCTGCCCATCACGGTCTGTGCTGGTATAATCCAGATACATCCCCGCCCTCTCCGCCGTCTGCGCCACCAACTGCTGAATCGCCGCGCTCTCCGTCTCCACCTGCCTCAGCACGGCGTCCAGCGCCGCCTTGTCTGCCAGCGCCATTTGGCCTATCGGGTCGAAGGTCGCCAGCGCGTAGGCCTCCTCCTCCTCGCTGATATCCACCTGGACGAACGGCACCTCGGCATTGCCGTTCTGCAGCGCCTCCCAGACGCGCTCATGCCCGTCCACCAGATAGCCGGTGCGCACGTTCTCAACCACGACGCCGATCCAGCCTAGCTCCGTCAGCGCCGCGCGCATGGCGTCGCGCTGCTCCTGCGGATGGCGCCGCCAGTTGTCCGGGTGCGCCTGGAACTGGTCGGCAGGCTTGGTGCCGTAGCCGATGATCCTGTTCTTGAACGTGCCTGAGCCCTCTCCCTTTGCGTCTGCCATGCTATCCCCTGCGAGTGATAATCGCCGCGCTGGGGGCGGTGCGTCGCGCCAGAGGCGCGACCGCGCGTGGTACAGCGCGGACGTATTGATCTATCTATTTATTGATCTAGATTGTGTCACTCTGTGCTACAGCCCCTGTAGCTTTGTGCGTCACCCCTGTAACTCTGTGCTACAGGGTCAGCGCGCCATGAGCTTGTGGTCGTCCCACGTCACTATCGCATAAGTATTCGGGCCACCAATGCGCTCTGGCCCGCGATCTTCCAGGTAGCCCTTGGCGCATAACTTCTTGATCTGCCGGTTCACTGTAGCGCGGCTTAGCCCCAACTCGCTCGCAATTGTTGACTGACTAGCATAACAGGTACACGTCTCCATGTCGCAATAACCTGCTATCCGCGCAAACACGTTTGCAGCTATCAGTCCAACCTCTGCCACCAGGCGCTTGGGAATCCGCAGATAACCCAAGTCCCACGGGTCACGCAATCCAAGACCGTCCATGCCGTACCCCTCCTGATTAGGGGAGCGGCGGGCGAGAGTGAATCAGGCACTCTCGCCCTTCACGGGTTGATCAGCCCGTTACCGCTCTAGCCGCTATTCACTTTTCGCATAGGCCCTCCCCCGCATTCCGTCTCGTGCCTCCTCAGACAACAAAAAAAGCGGGGCGCACCCCACCGCTCTCCCTCGGTGAGATACGCCCCGCCCGAACCTGTCCCGCTGTTATGTCCATACGCCCATTATAGCACGCGGACAGCGACTTCGCAACCCTTGACCGTCTCCCTACTCATGAGGATTCTTCCACATCGCCAGGCTGAAGAGCTTCTACCGCAAGACCGAACTCCCAGCGCTCCTCTAGCCATAACCACTCAAATACTTGGCGAGGCAACTCTTTTGCCGCCCGCGCCACCGCCCGCAGCCGCTCGATGCGCTGCTCCAGGTATTCGGTGTGCGCTTGGCAGGCGCGCAAGTCCGCCTCTAGTTGCATGATGCGGACGCCCAGCTCTAGCCCCTCAGCAGTCAGTCGCCTCTCGCTCATGCCAGCACCCTCGCGCCCAGCGTCTCGCCTTTGCCCACCCGCACCACAGGATGCTCGCCTACATACCAGTCCGGGCACCGCCGCTCCGCCCGCGCCGCGTCACGCGCCATCAGCGCGAACCGCGCCACCGCCCAGGCGCGCCAGGCGGCGACCATCTCCGGCGTCTCGCGCTCCTGGCAGGCCCACGGCCCACGGCGCGAACACTCCGCCGCGCACCACATGCTGCCCTCCAGGATGTCGCGCTGTCCCTCGCACTGCGCCACCTCGCGGCACACCCGGCACACGCCCCACGAGTAAGGCCGCACCGCGCCCGTGCGCGGCGTCAGCGTCGGCTCGCAGGCATTCGGGTCATAGCGAAAGCTCACCAGCGAGTCGGTCATGGCTCCTCCATCACCAACAGGGCGGGGTTCAGCGTCGCGCCGCTTTCGTTTGCCTGTTCGCCTTCATGGTCGATCTGTGTTTCCAAGTTGTGCCAGCGCCGCAGTTCCTCGCCATGCGCCCAGGCGTGCGCCAGTATGGACACCGCCGCACCATACATAAAACCGGAAATGCGCTCATGGTCAGCATCATGCGACGCCTGTTTGGCGACATCCGCCAGTGACTGCCCTTCTGCCATGCGCTGCTCCATGAGATGCGCCCAGCGCGCCGCATACACCACCGCTGCACCGCCATAGCCATCGCGGTTGTTGGCGATGCACTTGTGCCACCCGGCTTTGTCTATGACCTCGAATCGTGACATGGGCAGGAATGACCGTACCCAGCCCTTGGCATCCCGTATCGGCCAACGTACCTTCCACAGCAATCTTCTAATGCTCTGCATGCATGCCTTCTTTATTTCTGTCATGGCGCGGCCTCCTCTGGCAGGTCGGGCAGCGGCGCCCAGTGCGTCACAGTCTGTGTGACGTATTGCTCGCCTTCATGCTCTACCTCACCTCCGCTGGGCCATTCCCAAGCATGACCTCCCACAACCCACCAATCACAGGCGGTAACAAAGCGCACGGCGTCTACCTTCCCTTGCCATTTCACCACTACCAGATATCTGCCCTCGGTAGATGGTTGCCGTTCCGCCGTTGGCACCCAGTTGGCTTTCATCGCCCATCCCCCTCCTGGCACAAGCGCCAGCATTCGAGGGCACTGACGCGCTGCTCTAGCATGGCGTCCTCTGCAACGCATGAGCTGCGCCCCATCAGCGCATTGCGTAGCCGCTCTGCCTCCGCGCCGCGTAGGATGAACGTCTGCCCCGCCCACACCTCGCACTGCCACTCCCCGTCTGGCGCTTGCACGAACTGAATGCGCGTGGCCTTGCTCAGGTCAAGCCAGGTCTCGCCGCCCTCGCGCCAGGCATCCTCCGTACGCCACCAGTTGCCCGTGATGTAGCCCGCCTCGCGTTCCATCATGCCTCCTCTGTTTCATTGCCTAGTACGCCATAGTGCGCGCTCGTGGCCGCGCTCGTCTGAGTGATAATGCTGTATAGGCCTTCCGCCTCGTCGGTGAACAGCGCACCGCACTGTGAGCACATCCAGAACGCCCATAGCCCCGCCGCGTGCTGGCAGCGATGCGCTCTATCGCCCTCTAACTGGTAATCTATCCCCTTTTCGCTCATCTCGTGCCTCCCTTACTTTGTCATCATCATTGCGGCGATGGCTACTGCCAGGATCACCAGCAGCCAGCCTATCCCCGTCTGCGCCACCACGTACATCACATAGCCGATCAGCACGAACCCCAGGAACCCCAGCCCCGCCTTGTGCTGCGTGCCTCTCCACATCAGGACGCCCGCTTTCGCCAGGAGCGCGGCCCGTGGCGACGCTTGACCACTGGCACATACGGCGGGCGCGCCTTGAAGTAGATCGCCCTCAACTGCTCGGCCAGCGCCAACATCCTGCGCCGCATCTTGCGGTTGAAACGCAGCATACTCAGTTCGCGTAGGGTCTCCATGATAGGCCGCAGGTAGTCAGCAATCCTAGCTGCGTCAACTAGCATAGCTACGCGCAGATGGTCGTCCAGATTCTCCAGATACGCGCACAGCCTGGCTAACTCCGCGTTCTGTTCGGTCATCTCATGCCTCCTTTTTTCTCCACATCGCCCTACTCCAGCACGCAGCGCCAGCGTGCGCCGCAGGCCAGGCACTCGGCGCGCCCGTCTGCATCCACGCTTAACCAATCCACCCGCGTCTCGCCGCAGTTCGGGCAGGCGTCCTCTGGCTCCACGTCGTCTATGCCGCTAGACTCAAAGTCCAGCAGGCCCTCGTCATCCTCATCCTCGTCATAGTCCTCAGCGAACGGCACATAGTCGTCCGAATCAAATCCGCGCTCCAGATCCTCAGTGCTCATGGCGTGCCTCCTAGTGCTTGCTCGATACACTGTACCGCCTCACCGCTCTCTACCATCTCGCTCGTGAAACGCAGCACCCGCCAGCCTGCCAGCGTCGCCGCATTGTACTTGGCGCCAGATTGTATTTTTGACTATATCATATTATACTTTCACCTATAGATTGCGCGTTAGGAGGTCAGAATGGAAAGTAAAACTTGCCCTAGATGCGGACGGTCCTTGCCATTGAGTGAATTCCATAAGGATCGTTCTCGCCCTGACGGACTCTATTCTTACTGTAAACAATGTAACTATCAAAGCTCCCGCACCTACATAGCCAAGAAACCAGATTACTATGCTGCATACCAGGCTCAATATCGCGCGAATCACCTTTCAGAGCTGCGCGCTTACAATCGCCGACGGACTAAGGAGCGTTATCAAAATAATAAAGCACTTTGGCGACAATACGTTCTAGAATATCGGGCGCGTAAACGAGGGAATAAAGCACCTTCTCTGTCCGAAATACAAATGCGGATTGCATATTGCCATAATGAATGTGTGTATTGCGGAGGACACTACGAGCACCTTGACCATATTATTCCCCTCAGCAGAGGCGGCGTAGACTCGCTGCAAAATCTTGCCCCCTCCTGTGCTCGCTGCAACCTGTCCAAGGCTGCGTCTGACTGGCAGTCGTGGTATCTCAAACAGCCGTATTATGATCCCGCTAGAATGCAGTTTATTGCCTCCCTGCTAGAAACCTCTCTATAGTCGCGACAGCAGTACCGTCTTCTACCATCGCGCTAGTAAAACGCAAGACGCTCCATCCTAAAAGAACCGCGGCATTATATTTCTCTGCGTCCTCGGCAAAGCCTTCGCCGCGCGTGTGCCGCCCGCCCGCCCAGGTGCCGCCCTCCACCTCAACCGCTAGCCGCTGCTCTCTCCAAGCGAAGTCAAAGCGCCATTTGCGCGTTGGATGAAAGCGCACCTCGCGCTCAGGCGCTGGCAGGCGCGCAACGAGAATGTGCCAAGCGAGCGTTTCTTCGATGTCGCTCATTCGCCCTCCTTGCGTGTTAGGAACTCTAGCGCATCGCCCGCCTTGCGCCAGCGCGGGTTGTGGTGCTCAGGCCAGGTGCATATCCAGCCGTACTCACCACCCCACACGTGCCACGTCTGCCTCGCGCACTTGACGCAATAGTGCCAGTGCCGCGCCGCCATCTCCGTCTCTAGGTCCTCTGCCACCTTGCGCTCCTTGCGCGCCGCGCGCCGAAAGATGTGCCGCGTCATATCACCCTCCCCAATCGAGTAACAGGTGTAGCCCGTCCTGCGCTATCCACCCCGGCAGGCACCAGATCGCCGCCCACCAGTCCAGCCTGAGCGTGCGCCCCGCTATCCAGTAGGCGCCTAGCACCAGCGCCAGCAGGTATGCCGCCCGCCCCGCCGTGCCGATCAGCAGCCCATGCGACCAGACGCTGCGGTGCGGAATCATGATGGCATAAGGCGACCAAGCGATGCGCCACAGCCACCCGACCACCGGCACCCGCGCCAGCCGC
>Ga0116153_10002338_pt1 | contig 15131 bp, 10 predicted proteins | sample AD_UKC028_MetaG_FD_89896 | JGI IMG/M metagenome (GOLD analysis project Ga0116153, IMG submission 89896) | Active sludge microbial communities of municipal wastewater-treating anaerobic digesters from USA - AD_UKC028_MetaG | ecosystem: Engineered > Bioreactor > Anaerobic > Digestate | place: USA...
ATACCCAGACTCCCCCGGCGTAGTACACGATCCGTTCCGCGGGTGTGGATCGCTTGGAACCGGAATCCGCGCGTTCCAGGAGCTTCCAGGTCCTGCCTCCCAGAAGGCGGGAACGCATCAAGGACGCCAGACATCCTACGCCGCACATGTCCGGCGTCTCGCTTCTATATTCCTCGTACAGGGCTTCGTAGTCCCCGGAGGCGAGATACGAAAGAACCCTCTCGAAGCGCCGGGAGGCTTCCTCCGCGGAGGAGTGCCCGGCGAAGTTCGTAGATACCACGAAGAGAACCGATTCCCGGGAATCCGAGAAAACCAGGCTCAGGGCCTTGGCCAGGGATTCGACCGCGGAGGGCGAGGGCTTTCCCAGCAAGACGGGAACCACGGACGCCTTCGGGAAGAGGACCTGCAGGAAGGGCAGCTGGACCTCGATCCCGTGTTCCTCGAAATGGGGGATGTCGTTCTGTCGGAAGAGGGTGCCGCAGGACTCCAGCTCCTCAACGTAGGCCCGGTCGACCATCACGTCCCCCAGGGGGGTCTGGAAGACCTCGGCCTCGGGGAGCCAGACCGCGGATTCCTCCGCCCGGTGGTAGGGTGCCAGAAGCACGACCGCGGAGGGGACCCGGCGGGACGCCGCGGCCCAGGCCGCGGCCGCGACGGCTCCGGCGTATTCGAACGCCGCGTGGGGGGATAGGATCGCAGCGGCATCGCCCCGACCCGCGGCGGCCTTCCCGAGTTCGCCTTCCACGGCGGCCCGGAGGGCGTCCGGATCCTCGGGGTAGAAGATGCCGGAGACCACGGCTTCCCGAAGCTTGGCCGATCCGCTATTCTCGATCATGAGAATAAGTATATGGCCGGAATTCCCGAGCGCAAGTTCGGATCGGCATTAAGAGGGTGCCATGCAGGTTCTTCTTGTGGACGACGAGCCGAATCTTCTCCGATCCCTGGAAGGGTTCCTGAAGACCGAGGGAATCGGGTGCCACACGGCGCCGGAGGGACGGGCGGCTCAGACCATTCTCCAGGAAAGGACCGTCGACGCGGTGGTCCTGGATCTCAGGATGCCCGGCATGGACGGGATGACCCTGCTCCGCTGGATCAAGGAATCCGGTCCCGACGTCCCCGTCATCATGGCCTCCGCCCACGGGGACGTGGGGGACGCCGTGCAGGCCATGAAGCTGGGAGCCTACGACTACCTGGTCAAGCCCTTCGATCCGGACGAGCTCGTTCTGCGTCTCCGGAAGGCCGTGCGAGAGCGTGCCCTGTCGAACGGCGCCGAGGCGGAGCGTCGGTCCACGGAGGAGCGGGTGGAACTCGTCGGTACCAGCCCCCCGATCCTGGAAGCCGTTCGATTGATCGAGAAAGCCGCCGTGACCCAGGCTACCATCCTCCTGACCGGGGAGAGCGGGACGGGCAAGGAGGTGGCGGCCCGCCTGGCCCATCAGGCTTCCCGGAGGTCCGGCCCCTTCATCGCCGTGAACCTGGGGGCAATACCGGACACCCTTCTGGAAAGCGAACTCTTCGGACACGAAAAAGGAGCCTTCACGGGGGCGGACTCCCGGAAGCAGGGGCTCTTCGAGCTCGCCCAGGGGGGGACGTTGTTCCTGGACGAGATCGGGGAGCTCCCCCTGCAGCTCCAGGTCAAGCTCCTGCGGGCCTTGCAGGAGCGGAAGATCCAGCGCCTCGGGGGCGTACAGGGGATCCCCGTGGACGCCAGGATCGTGGCGGCCACGAACCGCGACCTGGAAGCCATGGTCCGGGAGGGACGGTTCCGGGAGGACCTGTACTACAGGATCAACGTCATCCGGATCGTCCTGCCCCCCCTCCGCGCCCGAACCGGGGACGTCGCCCTGCTGGCGGACTACTTTATCCGCAAGCTCTCCGGAGCCATGGGCCGTCGGGTGGACGGCCTGGCCCCGGAGGCGCGGGCCCTTCTGGAGGGCTACAGATTTCCCGGCAACGTGCGGGAACTGCAGAACGCGGTGGAACGGGCCCTGATCCTCTCGGACAAGACGGTCCTGGAGGCGGGTGACTTCCAGTTTTTCGCCCCCTCGGCGCCGGGCAAGGACGCGGAGGACCTTCGGGATCCCGGGGCGGGAACCCTCGCGGAGCTGGAGCGCAGGGCCATCCTGGCCGCCCTGGACCGGAACTCCGGGCGCAGGGAGCAGACGGCCCGGGAGCTGGGGATCACCCGCAGGACCCTGCTCACGAAGTTGAAGGAGTACGGAGTCTCGCCGTAGCTAGAATCCTTCCTGAGCAGTCCGGGCGATGATCTCCTCCTGGTGGTTGCGGTCCAGGTCCACGAAGTAATCCGAATATCCCGCCACCCGCACCAGGAGACCCCGGTGGGCCTCGGGGCGCTTCTGCGCGTCCCGTAGGGTGGCCTCGTCCACGACGTTGAACTGGACGTGATGACCCCCCATCCGGAAGTATCCCCGGACCAGGGAGGCCAGCTTGTCGATTCCCTCTTCCCCCGCCAGGGTGGCGGGAAGGAAGCGCTGGTTGAGCAGGGTTCCTCCCGTACGGGCCTGGTCGAGCTTTCCCAGGCTCTTCATGACCGCGGTGGGGCCGAAGCGGTCCGATCCGTGGGCCGGACTGGTGCCGTCGGACTCCGGTGCCCTCGCCGGCCTTCCGTCCGGAGTGGCGCCGGTCTTGAGGCCGAAGTAGATATGGCAGGTCGTGGAGAGCATGTCCACGTAATACCTTCCGCCCCGCCAGGATTTCCGGCCCTCGATCGTCTCGATGAGGGTGTCCAGGACCCGGACGGCCAGGGCGTCCGCGCGGTCGTCGTCGTTGCCGAACAGGGGGGTCTTGTTGCGGATCAGCAGCCGCAGGGCCTCGTGCCCCTTCCAGTCGTCCCGGAGTGCCGCGAGGAGCTCCGGGAACCCGAGGCTCCGGCCCTCGAAGACGTGGGTCCGGATGGCGGAGAGGCTGTCCGTGACGGTGCCCAGGCCCACGCACTGGATGTAATCGGTGTTGTACCGGGCACCCCCGCAGTAGTAGTCCTTCCCTGTCTGGATGCAGTCGTCGATATATACGGACAGGAAGGGGGCCGGGACGTTCTGTCCGTACATCCGGTCCAGGTCCTCGCTCACCTTGACCTTCCAGTCCACCACGTATTCGAGCTGGGCGCGGAAGGCGGTATAGAGGTCCTCGAAATTCCGGAAGGACTCCGGCCTGCCCGTCGAGGGGCCTATCTTCCTGCCCGTGACGGGATCCGTGCCGTCGTTCAAGGCCAATTCCAGGATCTTCGGCACGTTCAGATAGCCGTGGAGAACGTAGGCCTCCTTCCCGAAGCAGCCCGTCTCGACACAGCCGCTGGTCCCGCCCTCCCGGGCGTCCGTCAGGCGTTTGCCCATGGCGGCCTGGGCCAGGACGACCTCGTCGGCGTTGAACAGGGACGGATACCCCGATCCGTTGCGGATCACCCGGCAGGCCTCCTTGAGCACCCGGTCCGGAGTCCGGGCCGACACCTGCACGTTCGCCTGGGGCTGGAGCAGCCGGAGTTCGTCCAGGACCTCCAGGAGTATCAGGCTTACTTCCGAGGAGCCGTCCCGGCCGTCCGGAGTGAGCCCGGCCAGGTTGATATTCGTGAAGTCGTTGTACGTTCCGCTCTCCGCGGCGGTGACTCCCACCTTCGGGGGCGCGGGGGTGTTGTTCACCTTGATCCAGAAACAGGACACCAGCTCCTTGGCGGATTCCCGGGTGAGCCGCCCCTCCGCCAGATCCTTCTCGTAGAACGGGGCCAGGTGCTGGTCCAGGTGGCCCGGGCTCATGGCGTCCCAGCCGTTGAGCTCCGTGATGGTGCCGAGGTGCACGAACCAGTAGGCCTGGAGGGCTTCCCGGAAGGTCCGGGGGGGCAGGGCGGGTACCCGGCGGCAGGTTTCGGCCACTGCCAGGAGATCCGCACGGCGGGAGGGATCCCGTTCGGATTCGGCCAGTTCCTCCGCCTTCTCGGCATGGCGTTCCGCGAACCGGATCGCGCCTTCGCAGACGATCGCCATGGCCGTGAGTTCCTCGGCTTTCGGACCGCTTTCCGGATCGGAGGGATCCAGGGCCGTCTTACGGGCCAGGATCCTCTCCCGGAATTCGGCCAGACCCGTCCGGTAGAGCTTGCCGTCCAGGGCCGTGTGGCCCGCGGCCCGCTGTTCCATGAACTCCGTGAAGAGCCCGGCTTCGTACAGGGCCTTCCATTCGGAGGGGATATCCGCGAAAGCCCGGTCCCGGATGGACCGGCCCCGCCAATAGGGGATGATCTCGGTCCGATAGGTCTCGATCACGGAATCGTCCACGTCGTAGGAAGTCATGGGCCGGGTCCTCAGGACCTGCAGGTCCTCCACGGAATGACAGGTCAGTTCAGGGTAGGTCGGGCAGGCCTTGGGTCGGGGCCCACGCTCCCCCACGATGAGCTCCCGGGGATCCAGGTAGACGGTCTTCCTCTCGCAGAGTCCCTTGAAAGCCAATGCCCGAAGTACGGGTACGCTGACCTTCCCTTCGTTGTTCCGGTAGACGTCCGTCAGTATACGGGCACGCTCCGCGGAGACGGAGGGGCGTGCGGTAAAGCTTTCCTCGCGCAGTTCCCGAATGCGTTCGCTCATGTCATCCTCCAATGCGGGCGCAAAGGCCCCGGTCGCGGAATAGTTCGACGGCCCCCTGGGGGCTCGTGCCCCCGGGGGAGGCGGTAAAGGGATAGTCCAGGTTGCGGAGGGCGTACTTGCGGCGGGCGGAGTCGTGGTAGGGGAGGATCTGGATCGAGGAACCGGAGCTCCCTTCGCGGCCGAATCCGATGGAGGCGAGATACTCCGCCGTGGCTTCCAGGTTATCGTTCCCGTCGTTCACTCCCGGGATGAGCGGAATCCGGACCCAGATCCTCGCTCCACCCTCGACCAGGGACCGCAGGTTCTCCAGGATCCTGTCGTTCGGCACCCCGGTCCATCGCTCATGTTCCCGGCTGTCCAGGTGCTTGAGATCGTACAGAAAGAGGTCCGCCATGGCCGCAGCGCTCTCCAGGATACCGGACGGGGCGTACCCGCTGGTATCCACGGCGGTTCGGATACCTGCGGACTTCAACGCGGCCAGGCACTCCAGCAGGAATCCCGGCTGGGCGAGGGGTTCTCCCCCGGTGAAGGTGACGCCGCCTCCCGATTCATCGTAGAAGGTCTCGTCCTGCCGGGCCCTAAGGAGGACCTCGTCCACGGAGAGGGGGAAACCTACGATCTGCCGGGCTTCCGCGGGGCAGGCTTCCGCGCAGAGTCCGCAGGCGACGCAGGCCGAGGGATCCGCCCCGCGGGGGCAGACCGTCCGGCAGGCACCGCAGGCGGAGGTTCCCAGGCATCGGTCCGGGCGGAAGATCAATTCGGACTTCCCTGCTAGGCCCTCGGGGTTATGGCACCAGGGACAGGCCAGCGGGCAGCCTTTCAGGAAAAAGGCCGTGCGTATCCCGGGGCCGTCGTGGATGGAATACTTTCGGACGTCGAAGAGCAGTCCCGTCATGGGGTTTCCGTGTCCGGCCGCATAGCGTCCGGACGTATAACGTCCTTGAAGTAGTAGGCACGGACATAATGCTCCTGGAGGGCATAGGACCAATGGGTGTTCCTAAGATACGCGGCGGCTCCCGAGTAATCCCCGGACCGGAACAGCCGGATGATCTCGTCGTGCTCCCGGACCGAGGCGATCTCCCATTCCCGGAGATAACTCTTCTGCCGGGGAAAGTCGTACAGCCGTTCCTTCAACGTATGGATGGTGGTTTTCAATTCCTTGTTGGCGGAAAGGGAGATGAAGGCATCGTGAAAGGACAGGTTCCGGGAGTAGTACTCGTTAAAGTCGTCCTTCGACAGGGCGTCCTTCATCTCCCGATTGAGCCGCTCCATGGTCGCCCAGGTCTGATCTCCCGCGGATTCCCGGGATTCCTCCGCCGCGGCGCTCTCCAGGGCCCCGACGATCTGATAGATGTCGCGGATGGCCGTGGGATCCAGGGCGTTCACGATCACGCCGCGCCGGGAGTGGATGGTGACGAAACCTTCCGCTTCCAGTCGGAGGAGGGCATCCCGGAGGGGAGTACGGGAGAGTCCGAGATCGGCTTCCAGGGCGGAGAGGTTCAGGTAGCTTCCCGGGGAGAGCCTGCCTTCGGCCAGGGACTTCTTAAGGTAATCGTACACCCTCTCCCGAAGCAGGAGCTCTGCGGGGGTGCTCTGGATCCCGGAAAAAGCCATATATGATACTTACTTGATATATCAGATGTGTCAAGGGCCTTTTCCTATTTTGGATATACCGGCGGATACTTCGGCTTCTTCCAGAGGCCTTGCAACCGAGGGAAATCCGGCCGACTCTATCTCCGTATGCGTACCTTCGTATTCTTCCTCTACTTCTGGCTCACCGTCGCGTGCTCGTCCCCGATCGCCCTGATCCTGTGGGTCCTGGACTCCGCGGGGCTCCACGCTGTTCGTCCGCTTACCGGAGTCCTCGTACGGCTCTGGGCCCGCAGCCTCATAGCCCTGCTGGGAGTCCGCGTCCGCACCGAGGGGCTGGAACGGATCCCGAAGGGGGAACCCGTCTGTTTCGTGTCGAATCACCAGGGGAACTTCGATATCGCCGTGATCCTGGCCTGCCTGCCCGGCTGCGTCGGGTTCATCACGAAGAGCCAGGCCCTGTGGTTCCCGTTCCTGAACCTATGGATCCTCGCCCTCGGAGGGGTCTTCCTGGACCGTGACAGGATCTCCAAGGCCCGCCAGGCTCTGGACAAGGGAGTCGGTCGGCTCAGGTCCGGGGCCTCGATGGTGGTGTTCCCGGAAGGCACCCGCAGCCGCGGTCCGGACATGGGAGAGTTCCACGGAGGCAGTTTCAAGCTGGCCACCCGGTCCGGCGCCTCCATCGTCCCGATCTCGATCCAGGGCACCTACCATATTTGGGAGGAGAAGGGGAGCATCGTCCCGGCCTCGGTGACCCTCAAGGCGGGGGAACCTGTCCCGACCCGCGGACTGGATCCGGAGGGCAGGAAGGCCCTGCCGGCACTGGTCCGGGACCGTATCGCGAGAGCCCAGGATTCTACGGAACGGGCAGGATGAGGAGGGGGGTGTCCAAAAAGCTCGGTTTGCTTTTTGGACACCCGGCCGTCATTTCTTGAACAGACCGGTTATGAATCCCAGCAGGCCCTTCTTGCGGCCCTGCCCGGCGTCCGCGGATGCCGGGGACGCCGCGGCCTTACCGGAAGGTATCCCCCGCGGACGTTCGGCCGGAACCGGGCGCTGATCCCGGGGCTTCTGATCGGGCCTGTGATCCCTGCGGCCGCCGGACGGGGCTGTCGGAGGGGACCCCGCCGCCGCGGCGGGGCGGCGATTCCTGTGCCGCCGGGAGCCGCCGTCGTCCTTCTTGGGTTCGGCCCCCTCGGACCGAGCCTCCGGTCCGCCGTACTTCTGCTTATATAGTCGCATGCGCTCTTCCAGGGGAAGGTTGTACAGTTCCGAGTCGGCGGCCGCCGGTCTCCGAGCCGGGGCACGAGATTCCGAGGCCGGGGTTTCGACGGCTTTCGCGGGTGCGGCGGGCCGTGGTCGGGGGGAGGGCCTGTCATGGCCCTGTCGGGGCCCGGGCCTTCCGTCCCTGCGGGATTCCCTGCGGCCGTCTCCCCGTCGGGAGTCCCGATCGCCCCTGCGTCCGCCGACGTCCCGGCCGCGGTCCCGTCCGTGCCCGAAATGCATGCCCGAGCTCCGGTCGTCCGCCAGGAGGGAATCGTCGAAGGGGGCGACGGGGATCCTCATATGGATGAACTCCTCGATCGCCGGGAGGCTGTACACGAATTTCTCGCAGGCCAGGGTGACGGCCTTGCCCGACTTGCCCGCCCGGGCGGTACGGCCGATCCGGTGGACATAGGACTCCGTGTCCAGGGGCACGTCGTAGTTGACCACCATGTCCAGGGCGTCGATGTCCAGCCCCCGGGCGGCGACGTCCGTGGCGACAAGGATCTTCAGGGTACCGGCCTTGAGCTGGCGGATGATCTCGAGACGCCGTACCTGGGGAAGGTCGCCCATGATGAAATCGCAGGTGATTCCGTTGATGTTCAACCTCCGGGCCACCTCCTCGACCATGTACTTCTGGTTGCAGAAGATGATGGCGCTTTGGGGGTTTTCCCGCCGAAGGATGCCCAGCAGGAGCCGGAACTTGTCGCTGGCGGCCACATGGTGGACTTCCTGGGTGACCAGATCCACCGTGACGTTCTCGGGCTCGATCACGATCTCCTTGGGTTCCCGCATATAGTCCCAGGCAAGGTGCCGGACGCGTTCCCCGAGGGTGGCGGAAAACAGGTAGGTCTGCCGTTTGTCCGGCGGGGGGAGGTATCGCAGCAACCGCTTGAGGTCGTCGATGAACCCCATGTCGAACATGCGGTCCGCCTCGTCGATGACCAGGAACCCCACGTCCTTGAGGAGCATCTTGCCCTGCTGGATCAGGTCGATGATCCGGCCCGGGGTCCCGATGATCATCTGGACGTTGGCCTTGAGCATGTCTACCTGGGGGCCGTATCCGACACCCCCGAAGAAGGCTCCGGAGCTTACGGGGAGATACTTGCCGAGTTTCCTCGTCTCCTCCAGGATCTGGACCGCCAGCTCCCGAGTGGGAGCCAGGATCAGCACCTTCCGGTCCCGCATCGCGGGGTCGGTCATGATGCGCTGGAAAATGGAGACGAGGAAGGCGGCGGTCTTGCCGGTGCCCGTCTGGGACTGGGCGTAGATGTCTTCCCCGGCGAAGGCGTGGGGGAAGACCTGGGCTTGTACGGGCATGCAGGAGACGTATCCCGCCTCCTCGACGCCCTTTCTGAGATCCGGATGCAGGTCCAATTCCGTGAAATTCATCGTGTGTCCATTCTTGTGGAAAGAGTCTTTCTCAAAGAATACAGGAAACTTCCCTCTTTGTTAAGGGATGCTTCCGTATAGCATCGTTTTCTGTCGTCAGGGAGCCGCAGGTGGAAGACCAAGATTCCGGTTTCGAAGCCGGCGCATGGGGTATACTCCCCTGCAGAATGCGGGTCGGCCTCGGGGCCGGCGGTGCGAAAAGGCGGAGCGCGTGCAACCTCGTACCATCCCCAGGAGAATCCTCAACGGGCCCGCGATCGTCGCCCTCTGCCTCGTCCTCCCGGCGGGCGCCTGCTCGGTCCGGGTCTTCGTGGACGCGCCCCAAGCCGTTTCTGAGGAAGCGGAAGCCCTGCGAGCCGGATTGGGATCGCCGCTTTCCCGGGGCACTCCTTCTGTCCGGCCTGTAGGGGACCGGCATCGGGCGGATATCGTCCTGCACCTGGAGTATTCCTGGTCCGGAGAGGGATCCCCGGGATCCCCGGAGTCTTTTCCGATCGTATGGCGTCGTCCCTATGCCCCCGCCGTCCGGATCGGAGGGCCGGGATCTTCGTCGGCAGAGCTGCTTCGGGACCTGGGCCGGGCCGTATCCTTCGAGGATTTCCGCTCCGGTGCGATGGAAATCCGCCCCCTGGAATCCATCCGGCCTCCCTGGGTCGCCCTTCCGGTCGACGGGAGGACCGCCGACCAACCCGGGTATCCCCTGTTCCGGGAGGCGAGGGTCCGGGTGGAACCCGTCGGTCGCCGGGGCCGGAGGCACGAGGACTCGGTGCGTGCGGCCCTGGTGAATCTCGTCGCAAACGGGACGATTCCCTCAGATCATACACCGGAGATACTCTGGATAGCGGCGGCGGGGGACCTGATGACCGGCCGGGGGATCGACCATCGGCTCCTGGAGAGGGGAGCCGATGCCGTATTCGACGTCCAGATCCTCCGGGTCCTGCGGGATTCGGACCTCGCGACGGCCAACCTGGAGGGGACCTTGACCTCCGGGGGAGTGCGCGCCGAAAAGCGGTTCACCTTCCGGTCCCCGCCCGCCGTGGCGGAAGTCCTGGCGGACGCTGGCCTGGATATCCTGCTCCTGGCGAACAACCACAGCCTTGATCGGGGGCCGGAGGGTCTATCGGACACCCGGGCCGCCTTGGAGGAAGCGGGCCTGGCCGGCCTCGGCGCGGGAGCCGATATCGAGGAGGCTGCCCGGCCGTACCGGGAGCTCAGGAAGGGACAAGCCCTCGCCGTGTACGGAGCGGCTTCCTTTCCGAGGGAACGGAGCGGCTGGGACGGAGCTGCCGCCGCGGCCGGTCCCGGCCGGGCCGGGATCCTCTGGCTGGACGCGGAAGGGTTTAACCGCATCCGCACGGCCTTCCGGGAAGACACCCTGGACCTCGTGCTTATTCACGGCGGGGAGGAATGGTCCCGGACACCGTCCCGGGAGTTCCGCCGCACCGTGACGGACCTCGTCCGGGCCGGGGCGGACGTGGTCTTGGGATCCCACCCCCACGTGGTCCAGGGGATGGACTGGATCGACGGGCGTCCGGTCTTCTGGTCCCTGGGGAATTTCGTCTTTCCGGGGATGGACGGCACCCCCGGAGGGGAGGAAGGACTCCTGGTCCGGGCGGGATTCCTGGAGGGCCGTATGCTCTACGTACAGACCCTGCCACTAACCCTGTCCGTGGAAGGTGTCCGCGCCGCACGGCGATAGTCCCCGGTCCCGAAAGTCCAAGACAGAAGGTTGACCGCGGCCAGGGAGGCATACACTCTGACCCAGCGAAGTTGCAGATGGCCGCGAATCCACGGATTTTCGGGCTTTTGTGAAACCGTTTATAGAAATGCTCGAAGCATTTCTATAAACGGCTAGATTTCCGCGATCACGTGACCGTGGTAGTACTCGTCCCGGAGGGCGCGGATCTTGGGGTCCGCGAGGTAGTCGTCGAAGGGCATGGCCCGGTCGATGACTCCTCCTGGGCAGATCTCCACGATCCGGCTGGCTATGGAGTTAACGAACTCGTGGTCGTGGCTGGTGAACAGGAGAACCCCCGGGAATTCGATCAATCCGTTGTTCAGGGCCGTGATGGCCTCGAGATCCAGGTGGTTGGTCGGCTCGTCCAGGATCAGGCAGTTGGCTTCCGAGAGCATGAGACGGGAAAGCATGCAGCGGACCTTCTCCCCTCCGGACAGGACCCGCACGGGCTTGAGGGCCTCGTCCCCGGAAAAGAGCATCCGACCCAGGAAGGAGCGGATGTAGGTCTCGTCCTCGCTTTCCGTGTACTGCCTGAGCCAGTCCACGATGGACAGGTCGGACTGGAAGAGGGGGGCGTTGTCCTTGGGGAAATAGGAGACCGAAAGGGTCTGCCCCCAAGAGAAAGAGCCCTCGAAAGCCGCATCCTCGCCCGCCAGGATCCCGAACAGGGCCGTCTTGGCCAGGTGTTCCCGGCCCACGAAGGCGATCTTGTCCGTGCGCTGGACCTCCAGGGAGAAAGCGGAAAGGATCCTCTGTCCCTCCTGGGTCTTCGAGATACCCTGGATGGACAGGACGTTGTTGCCCGGTTCCCGGGCGGGCTTGAACCCGACGTAGGGAAAGCGCCGGCTCGAGGGCTGGAGGTCCTCGACGTCCAGCTTGTCCAGGATCTTCTTCCGGGACGTGGCCTGGCGGCTCTTGGAGGCGTTGGACGCGAAGCGCTGGATGAACTCCTTGAGGTCCTTGATCTTCTCTTCCCTGCGCCGCTTGTCGTCCTTCATCTGTTGGGTCAGGATCCGGCTCATACGGTACCAGAAATCGTAGTTGCCCGGGTACATCCGGATGGCGCCGAAATCGATGTCGCAGGTGTGGGTGCAGACCGCGTTCAGGAAGTGACGGTCGTGGGACACGACGATGACGATGTTGGGGAACTCGATCAGGAACTCCTCCAGCCAGGAGATGGAGTCCAGGTCCAGGCCGTTCGTGGGCTCGTCCAGGAGGAGGATGTCCGGATTCCCGAAGAGGGCCTGGGCCAGGAGGACCCGGACCTTCCGGCCCTCGTCGATCTCCCGCATGAGCCTGCCGTGCTCCGATTCCGCCATTCCCAGTCCCGACAGCAGGATGGCCGCCTGGGCCTCGGCCTCCCAACCGCCGAGCTCCGCGAACTCGGTCTCCAACTCGCCGGCCCGCAATCCGTCGGCCTCCGAGAAGTCGGGCTTGGCGTAGAGGTCCTCGCGTTCCTTCCGTATCCTGTGGAGCTTGGGATACCCCATGATCACCACCTCCAGGATCGGCAGATCCTCGTATTGGTAATGCTCCTGCCGGAGCACCGCCATCCGGGCCTTGGAGGGGTAGGATATCTGACCGGAATCGGCTTCCAGTTCCCGGGACAGCAGCTTCAGGAAGGTGGACTTCCCGGCCCCATTGGCCCCGATGATGCCGTAGCAATTTCCGGGGGTGAATTTCAGGTTCACGTCCTTGAAGAGGACGCGGTCGCCGAAGGAGAGCTTCAGATCGCTGACGGTAACCACGGAATATCCTTTTGCGCGCGTTCGTGCGCGGGTGGAATTCGAATGTCCTGTGTTGTTTGATAATCCCGGAAAAATTGGAAAATTGCAAGCCGGGCCGTTACACTTCTGCTCATGCCGAACCGGAATCCATCGAAAAAGACCCGCGCCCTGGAGGATTTGTTCCTGGCGGTGCTCGAGAAGAGGGCCGACAAGGCCGCCGTGGAGGCCGCCAAGCCCTTTTCCGACGAGGCCCTTCCGGAGGACATCGCCCGGCTGGTCGACTCCGCCATTTCCCGGGGGGTCGGCTTCGATGTCCTCAAGCCCGGTGTGTCCAAGCTCCTGAACCTGCTGTACGATCCGCTCCGGAACCACCGGTACCCCGGCGGGGAGGTCTTCCTGGATTCCCTCATGCAGGAGAACCGGGGAGCCGTCGAGCTTCTGGCGGAGGCCCGATCCGCCGTGGCGGCCATGAACGCCTCCGGCGGTTCCCATCCCGAGGGGCTCGCCCGGATCCGATCCTTCGCGGAACGTCTCGGGGCCCTGGAGATCCACTACCTCAAGAAGGAGAACATCCTGTTCCCGGCCTTCGAGGCCCGGTATCCGGAGTACCGCTGCGTCCAGTTGATGTGGTCCATCCACGACGATGTCCGGAGGTCCCTGCGCCGTTTGCGGGAGCTCTGCGAGGAGGCCGACTCCCTGCTGTCCGAGATCAACGGGGAGATAGGACGGCTCTATTTCAACATCCACGCGGTCATCTTCCGGGAGGAGTGCATCGTGTTTCCGCTTCTTGCGGAGCTGTTCGACCGGGTGTCCCTGGACGCGATGTTCGAGGAATCCCGGTCCTTCGGATTCTGCTTCCTGGGGGAGGACTCCGTCCGGGACCTGGTCTCACGCTCCCGGCCGAAATCCGGATTCCCTGAGGAGCCGCCCTCCGACGCCTGTCCGGAAGGGACCGGATCCCCGCAGGCCGGGGGACCGGAGCTTCAAACGGATACGGGCGTCCTTTCCTTTGAAGTCATGGAATCCCTCTTCAGGGCACTGCCCGTGGACATGACCTTCGTGAACGCGGCGGGAAAGGTGACCTGGTTTTCCAACAGTCCCCACCGGATATTTCCCAGGAGCCCCTCGATCATCGGCCGGGACGTCCGGAACTGCCATCCCCGGGAAAGCGTCGACCGTGTCGTCGCCATCCTGGAGGATTTCCGATCGGGTCGGAGGGAACGGGAGGCGTTCTGGATCCGGCACCGGGGACGGTTCATCCATATCGAGTACTTCGCCCTGCGCGATCCGGAGGGACGGTTCCTGGGGACCCTGGAAGTCAGCCAGGACCTGACGGAAAAACGGGAACTCGAGGGGGAGAAGAGGCTATAAGCGGAGGCCGAGGGCCGAACGGATCCGGTCCTTGGGATCCCCGCCGGACTTCGACAGGTCCGCGACCTCCCGGATGAACCGCGCCAGATCCCCGCCGGATCGTTGCTCCAGGTATTCCGCGTACAGCTCCGGCTCCCCCTCGTACAGTCGGTAAAGATCCAGGTATGCGTTGTTGATCCTGTCCATGGCGAAGGTCCTGTACGCCTCCTGCCGGAACCGAAGGAGGGCGGATTCCCGGAACTCCGCGGCCCGGGCTTCGAGGATCCCGGACTTGGCGGCCAACTTTTCCTCCCGGCTTCGGTCGGACGAGTAGACGGCCTCCAGGAGCTCCGCGGTACCCCGGAGAAAATCCGCGAAGGCCTCCGCGTCCGCACGGGCGTCGTCCAGGGCCGAGAGCTCCGGACTCTGCGCTCCGTACATCCGGGAGATGTACAGCCGGGCTCCCCGGCGTCCGACGAAGGTCGCGAACTCCTCGTTGAACTGCTCCGCCCGCTTCACGAAGACCGTGGCGTGGGCGAGCTCGTGGATGATCAACTCCGCCAGCTCGCCGTCGTCGTACCGGGAGAAATTGGAAAACAGGGGATCCGCGAACCAGCCCAGGGTGCTGAAGGCGTCCACGGGCCGGATCAGTGTATCCAGGCCTTTCGCCTTCAGCCGCTCGGCCTCGCGTTCCGCCTCCCCGGGCTCGAAGAACCCCTTGTAGGGGAGGGCGCCCACCACGGGGTAGGTCCAGAGGTGGCGCGCGAAGGACACGGAATCGCAGGCGGATACTACGGTGGCCAGACGGTCGGAATCCAGGCGGACCAGGGATCGGTAGTTCCGGGTGCCCCGCAGGCCCAGTTCCGAGATCGCGAAGGTGCGGATCCTCTCCGCCCTCCGCACGAGGTCCTTGAGTTCCTCCGGGGCTTCCGGATCGGAAAGCACCTTCTCCAGGCCGACCGCCCGGGCGCGGAGGGAAAGGTACCTGAACCCCTGATTCGTCACGTAGCAGGAGCCCAGGGTGAGAGCTCCCAGGGCGGCCGCGATCCAGCGCAGGATCAGAGGTACGGGGCCCTCGTTCCTGCGGCTAGGGCGGTCGTGTTCCGTCATCAGAAGTCTCCTCTCACGCCGCGGCGGCGAGCCACGCGGTGCCCAGGACGGCGGTGATGACCGTGATGGGCAGTCCCGCCCGGAGATAGGCGCCGAAGGAGAGCTCGATGCCCCTTCGTTTGGCCCCCTCCGCCACGATCAGGTTGGCCACGGAGCCCAGGAGGGTCAGGTTGCCCGCGAAGGTGCTGGACAGGGCCAGAAGGAGCCAAGCGTTTTCCGGATCCGGAAAGGAAGGGATCATGGGCCGCAGGAGCATCACCGCGGGGACGTTGGAGACCAGGTTTGAGAGGGCCAGGGAGGCCCCGGAGAAGGCCCAGGGGGAGCGGGACGCCGCGGGAAGGGCGGCGGAAACGGCGGCCCGGAATAAGG
>Ga0116153_10002339_pt1 | contig 15129 bp, 8 predicted proteins | sample AD_UKC028_MetaG_FD_89896 | JGI IMG/M metagenome (GOLD analysis project Ga0116153, IMG submission 89896) | Active sludge microbial communities of municipal wastewater-treating anaerobic digesters from USA - AD_UKC028_MetaG | ecosystem: Engineered > Bioreactor > Anaerobic > Digestate | place: USA...
ATAGCGGACTTTTTACTGGCAGGACATCAGTTCTTGATTGGCCGAGCGAAACTTGTGAACTTTCGAAATCAGAGGGCGCTCGAATCCAAGGCTTACAGGCCATTGGACGCCGTGGCTTTATTGTTGCTGGTTCGCGTCGAATAACCTCGACGATCTATGCAGGTGAGCATTATGGGAAGGTGCTCGCTTCATTGATCCCAAAGAACCCTCAACACATGCTGCCGCTCTGGGCATGCCTTTCTTCTGATTCGTTCGAAAAAGAAGTCAGAAAGCTCGATAACAAAATCCTGGTTACTCCAGGTGTCTTCGCAAAGGTTCCCTTCGACCTCGCCCACTGGCAAAAGGTCGCCGCCGAACGCTACCCCAACGGCCTGCCCAAACCCTATTCCGAGGACCCGACACAGTGGATTTTCCACGGCCACCCGAAACCGGCCACCGATCCGCTGCAAGTCGCTGTCGCCCGTCTGCTCGGCTACCGCTGGCCGGCGGAATCGGATGCGGAGATGGAACTCTCCGACGAGGCGCGAGCCTGGATCGGCCGCTGCCAAGACCTCGACGGCCTGATCGACGACGACGGCATCGTCTGCCTGCCTGCGGTGCGCGGCGAACAGTCGGCGGAAACGCGCCTGCGTGCGCTGCTCGCCAAAGCCTTCGGCAGCGACTGGTCGGCGGCACGCGAAAGTCAGTTGCTGCGCGACGCCGGTTGCGACGGCGTGCCGCTGGCGCAATGGCTGCGCGACAAGTTCTTCGAGCAGCACGTCACCCGTTTCCAGAAGCGCCCCTTCATCTGGCACGTCTGGGACGGCCACAAGGAAGGCTTCTCGGCGCTGGTGAACTACCACCTGCTGACACGCGAGAAACTCAACACCCTTATCAACCTCTACCTGGGCGACTGGATGACCCAGCAGAAACGTGCCATCGACGCCGGTAATCCAGACGCGACGCTCAAACTCGCCAAGGCCGAGGCGCTGAAGGCGCAACTCGAAGCCATCCTGGAAGGCGAGCCGCCCTACGACATCTTCGTGCGCTGGAAGCCACTGCACCAGCAGCCGCTCGGCTGGGACCCGGACATCAACGACGGCGTGCGCATGAACATCCGCCCCTTCGTCGAGGCCGAGGTATTGCGAATTCCGGCCAGGAAAATCGGCATCAAATGGGAGGTCGACCGCGGTAAGGACGTCGCCTCCGCCCCCTGGTTCAAGCTCGGCCCGATCTACGGCGAACCCGAAGGCACCCGCATCAACAACCACCACACGACGCTGGCCGAGAAACGGGCTGCGCGGGAGAAGATCAAGTGAGCACTTTTTGCGCGGTCGATGATGCCGCCCTGATTAAAATGATTCAGGGCGCCAGGAAGCGAATTGTTTTCATCGCCCCTGGGGTTCATGAGCCAGTAGCGAAGGCACTTGGAGAACGCTTTCGTGAAATCGATGGATTGGACGTGACCGTTGTTCTCGACCCGGATGAAGATGTGTGTCGGATCGGTTATGGCGATGCCAAAGGGCTTGAGCTGGTCAATGGAGACGCCAAGAAAAACGGGTTTTGGCTTCGATCACAACCTGGCCTTCGCGTTGGCGTTCTGCTGGCCGACGACAAAACCCTGGTCTGGTCGCCGACGCCGCGCTCGGTGGAAGCTCCGCCGAGTTCTGCGCCTACTTTGCAAAATAGCTTATTCGATGAGGTTGCTCCTGCCGCCCCCAATGGTTTGCTCCTTGGGGCAGACCCGGCGCAACAACTGGCACAGGCGGTGGCTGCGGAAGGATGTAATGCCGACCCACGGCTCGCCGAGATTGGTAAGGCGGCGATTACACCGGAGAAAGTAAAAAGCACGCTCGACGAACTGAAGAAGAACCCACCTATCGATGTTGATCTGGCCCGTGTCACGCGTGTTTTTAGTACCAAACTGCAGTTCGTCGAGTTCGAGGTGAAGGGCGCCAAGATTTCAGCAACGCAGCTGACGGTTCCCAGCAGCCTGCTCAACGCCGATGCCAAAGGCGAATTGCAAGACTTGATCCAATCGAGATTGCGTGCGTTTGCCGACTTGAAGAACGAGGAAATTAGCGTTCCCGCTTACCTCAACGGCGAACCGGTCATGGGCAAGGACAGTAAGCCGATCATGGAGAAGGTCAGCGAAGCTTCTCTGCAACGCCTGCGCAACGATATCGAGAAACGCTATTTGCATGACATTACCGGATTCGGCCGGCTGATCGCAAAAGATGAAAAAGGCGATTTTGAAGCCAGGCTAGAAGCGTATAAGGCGCAGCTGCTTGCGCACTCTGACGGCTTGCGCAAACTGATTGACCAGCAAGCCACCGAGATTATCGATGAAGCAGTCGATCTGATCATGGAGCGATCCAAGCGTTCTGGTATCGCCAAGCCGCCCGATCCGATGGCGTTAAGCAAGGCGTTACACGAGGGATTGAAGCGGGCCAAGGAGGAAGAGCCGAAGATTCGGCTTGTTTTCAAAGATGTGACCTACGAACAGACGCATAGTCGTGAATTTCGTCAGCGCGTTGAAAAGGCGCTGCCGCCGTCGAAGCGAAAGCAATTGGGTAACTGGTCGGAGCATTTCGAAGCAGCAAGGGAAGTTGTCCAGCAATCTGAGAAGGTCGGTACCTAGTGAAATTTGATCCAGCGCGCGCCCTTCAGCTTCTTCGCATCGGTAGTGGACAGCTGACGGCTAGCTTTCGGGATGGTCAGGAGGAGGCAATTCGCCATGTGGTGGAGGGGCTTGGCCGGCTGCTCGTGGTGCAAAAGACTGGCTGGGGTAAGAGCTTCGTTTATTTCATTGCTACGCGGATGCTGCGCGAACAAGGGCATGGCCCGGCGCTGCTGGTCTCGCCGCTGCTGGCGCTGATGCGCAACCAGATCGCCGCCGCCGAGCGGATGGGTTTGCGTGCGGCAACGATCAACTCGGACAACCAGGACGACTGGGGCGACATCGAGGCGGCTATCGAGCGGGATGCGGTGGATATCCTGTTGATCTCGCCGGAAAGGCTAGCGAACGAGCGCTTCCAGGAAGAGGTGCTGGCAACGGTGGCGAGCCGCATTTCTCTGCTGGTGATAGACGAAGCGCACTGCATCTCCGACTGGGGGCATGATTTCCGCCCGCACTATCGCCTGCTCGAACGCGTGGTCCGCAACCTGCCGCGCAATCTTCGCTTGTTGGCGACGACGGCCACTGCCAACGACCGGGTCATGGACGACCTGAAGAACGTCCTCGGTCCCAACCTGGCGGTTTCACGCGGCGACCTGAACCGCGCTTCCCTCGCTCTGCAGACGATTCGCCTGCCCAGCCAGGCTGAACGGCTGGCCTGGCTGGCTGAGCAGCTCCAGGCCTTGCCTGGCCACGGCATCATCTACACGCTGACCGTGCGCGATGCGGCGACGGTGCGCGACTGGCTGAAGTCCAAGGGGATCAACGTCGAGGCCTACACCGGCGAATCGGGCAATCAGCGTGTTGCGCTGGAACAGGCGCTTTTGAACAATGAAGTCAAAGCCCTGGTCGCCACGACGGCCCTGGGCATGGGCTTCGACAAGCCGGACCTCGCCTTCGTTATCCACTACCAGACGCCCGGTTCGGTCGTCGCCTATTACCAGCAGGTCGGCCGCGCCGGGCGCGCACTCAATGCCGCCTACGGCGTATTGCTCAGCGGCGAGGAAGAGACGGACATTACTGGTTACTTCATCGAAAGCGCCTTTCCCACCGAAAGCGAAGTCGGCGCCGTCATCGAAGCGCTCGAGGCGGCCCAGGATGGACTTTCCGTACCGCAACTGCTTGCCCGCCTGAACATCAGCAAAGGGCGAATCGAGAAAACCATCGCATTGCTCTCGCTGGAATCGCCGGCACCCATCGCCAAACTTGGCACCAAGTGGCAACTGACGATCGCGCAATTGAATCCCGGCTTTTGGGAGCGGGCGCAACGCCTTACCGCCCTGCGACGAGCCGAGCAGGCGCAGATGCAGGACTACGTCAGCTTGCCCGACGGCCACATGGTTTTCCTGATTCGTGCGCTTGATGGCGACCCTAACGGCATAGCGGGGCCGGCGTTGCCGCCCCTGCCGACAGCGCCTGATGAGTCTCTGGTGCGCGAGGCAGTTGCCTTTCTGCGGCGCACCAGCCTGCCGATCGAGCCGCGCAAGATTTGGCCGTCGGGCGGCATGCCGCGGTATCGCGTCAGCGGGCAGATTCCTGAGACCCTGCGGGCGCAGCCTGGCAAGGCACTGTGCATGTGGGGCGATGCCGGCTGGGGCGGGTTGGTCCGGCGGGGCAAGTATCATGATCACCATTTCTCGGATCAACTGGTCGATGCCTGCGTCAAACTGATCCAGGAATGGAACCCGCCTCCCTTTCCGGCCTGGGTGACGGCGGTTCCGTCGTTGCGCCACCCGACACTGGTGCCGGATTTTGCTGCCCGGCTCGCCAGCGCCCTGGGGCTACCGTTCATAATGGCCCTTGTTAAAACAGACCATCGCCCCGAACAGAAATCCATGGAGAACAGCATTCAGCAGGCACGAAACGTCGACGGTTCGCTCGCTATCGGCGCCAGTGCAATTCCTTCCGGTCCGGTACTTCTGGTCGACGACATGGTGGATTCACGCTGGACCCTGACGGTAGCGGCCTGGCTGCTGCGTAAGCAGGGTGCCGACGCCGTCTGGCCCCTGGTGCTGGGACAAACAGGACACACCGCATGAGCGCCGCACTATCCGCAAATACCCAAGCAATTTTGCTGTTGACCGCACCGCTGATCTCGGGACGCAGCGATGTCTCGCCCGATCTGCTGACACCCGGCGAGTACAAGCGCTTCGCCCGCCATCTCCATCAGTTGGGGCGCGAACCAGCGGACCTTCTCTCTGTGACTGCGGACGATATCGTGCGCGAAAGCTCGACTGTGATTGAGTCCGCCCGGATCGAGCGGCTGCTGGGCCGCGGGTTCGCCTTGAGCCAGGCAATTGAGCGCTGGCAGAGCCGGGCGATCTGGGTGGTGAGCCGTGCTGATTCTGACTACCCGCAGCGTCTGCGGGAGCGGCTCAAGGACGATCGCCCGGCGATCATCTACGGCTGCGGCGAACGGTCGATTCTCGATAGCGGCGGCCTCGCTGTCGTTGGTTCGCGCGCGGTCGACGAGGCGCTGGTCGAATACACAGAAGCGGTTGGACTCTTGGCGGCAAGAGCCCGCAGAACGCTGGTTTCGGGCGGTGCGCGGGGCATCGACCAGGCGGCGATGCGCGGCGCGCTCGCAGCCGGCGGCCAGGTCACGGGCGTCCTGGCTGACAGTCTCGAGAAGACTGCCATGAATCGCGAGCATCGGGCGATGCTGATGGATGGGCAACTGGTGCTGATCTCGCCCTACGACCCCGGCGCCGGCTTCAATGTGGGTAACGCAATGCAGCGGAACAAGCTGATCTACGCTTTCGCCGACGCTGCCCTGGTGGTCAACGCCGATTTTGAAAAGGGGGGAACATGGGCCGGTGCTGTCGAGCAACTCAACAAGTTCAAGTTCGTCCCGGTGTTTGTTCGATCGACAGGAAGCGCGAGCAAGGGTCTCGATGCCCTGGCGCACAAGGGTGCGCTGCTCTGGCCGAATCCGGAAAACCGAGACGATTTCGAGGAAGTCTTTAATGGCGCGCACGACGAACTGCGGGCTGCGGCGCTCCAGGAGCCGTTGTTTGCTCAAGAACCTCAAGCTGTGCAGCACCTTCCGACCAGCGATGTAGGGATTGAAGTTGCGCCAGAACTGCCAAGCCCATCCAGGATAGTAGGTGCCGCCAAGGCACCGGCTGATGAGATTGCAGAACCAGCCGAAAAACTGGCGGGTCAGCCAGTAGGCCCTGCTTCTTCAACCTCGGCGCCCCAGCTTGAGCTTGCACCGAACGATACGACGCCCACGCCAGCAGAAACACTTTTCGCAGCGGTTCGCGTTTGCCTGCCGCGCATCCTGACGATTCCGAAAAAAGAGGCTGAGATCGCAAGCGAGCTACAGGTAACAACCACGCAAGCACGAGATTGGCTGCAACGATTGGTTGAGGAAGGCACTGTTGAAAAGGGGCCGAAGAAATCTTTCTACCGGTTGCCAGGCGGCCTGTTATAGCAGCCGCAAATGGACAATCACGCAAACATGAAAGCATCTGGATCATGAAATCCGCCGCACAAACCGTCGCCGCCAAGCTCGCCAACTGCGTGCGCGAGCAGGCAAGGCGCTACAACCCAGGCCTGGAAGCCAGGCCGATCGTTATTCTCTGGACCGATGAGAAGCGCGAATGGGAAGCTGTGCTGCCACTGCTCAAGCAAGCATTGCCGGAGCTGCATTCGCTCGGTGCCTATGCGCCGGATGATCGCAGCGGGCCTGGTATCTGGCTGCGCATGGTGGCGGATCGCCAGGCCGGCCAGATGAAGGAAGGCGAGACACCGATCCTCTACCTGCCTGGCGTCGGCAACGGCCAATTGCGTACCGACCTGCGCGGCCTGAAGAGCGACCCGCATCTCGCCCCACTGGCCGAATTACAGTATCGCGGCAGCTTCTGGCGCCAGGAGAACGGCAAGGACTGGACCCTGCGCGCCTTCCTTGAAAGCAAGCGCAACGGCCTCGGACTTAAGGTCACCGGCAACCAGGAGACTGCGCAAGCCTTGAAGGCGGCCATCAGCAAGTTGCTGACCCAGAATACCCAAGCGTTGGAATCTCAATTGGTCGATGAGCGCTATCTCAATGACCTGATCAACCCCGCGCCCGACGAAACCGTGCTGCGCTGGCTGACATCGCCAGATGCGATCCGCGCAGAAAAAGGCGATACTTGGGAAAGCTTTGTAACGACGACGCGAACCCGCTTCGGCGTGGATCTGAGCCGCGGACCACTCGAGGTTGCGCAGCGGATCCTCGCCAGCGGGATTGGCGATTCAGCCTATCCACTGTGGGAAAAGTATGTCGCCCATTGGCAAAGCTATCCCGACGCTTACGAACTGTTCCGTGGCATCACGCCGCCGACTATGTTCGAAGGCCCAGAGAGGTATCCGCGGGAAAATGACGCCGACGAAAAGCGGCTGGCGGACGAACTTCTCAATACAGCTACGCTCGACCCGGTCTCTGCCGCCAATGCCGTGTTGGCGCTCGAGGGCAAGCACGCTGCCCGGCGCGAGATGCTCTGGGCAAAACAAGGTCATTCGCCGCTGGCCGATGCCCTGCTCCACTTGGCCGCCATTTCCCAGGCTTTCCTGCAACCAATCGCGGGCGGCAATGTTTCTCAGGCTGCACAGCACTATGCGGACAGCGGCTGGCGCGTCGATGCCGCAGCGCGCGCGGCGATGGCCATTGCCCAGCAAGCCGAGCTTGAGCAACCAATTTACGCGGTGCTAGGAGCCCTCTACCGGCGCTGGCTGGAGAAGCAGGCCGAGAGCTTCCAATCCTTGGTCAAGCGCGACGGTTATCCGCAATGGAGTCTTCCGGAGGTTGCCGATGGTACGGTGGTGGTCTTCGTCGATGGCTTGCGCCTTGACCTGGCCCGCGAACTTGAAACGAAGCTGGGGGCCGACGGCAATCTCGATCTCGCGCTCGAATCCGGCTTCACCAGCATTCCCTCAGTGACCAGCAGCGGCAAGGTCTGGGTTTCGCCTGCCTGCGGACTTGCCCAGCGGGGCAGCGGCAGTAATTTCGAGCCTGTGCTGCCCAAAGGCGCCTACACGGCAGAGAAGCTCCGCAAGGCAATGGAGAGCGAAGTCTACGCGCTGGTCGACACCGAAAATCCGACCCTTGCCTACGGAAAGGGGTGGGCCGAGTTCCCCGGCGATATCGACAACGACGGGCACAACAAGGGACTAAAGCTGGCGCGTGTGGTAGCCGGTCATCTCGGCGACCTTTCTCGGGCCATTCACCGCCTGCTGAACGCTGGCTGGAAGGAGGTTTGGGTTGTAACCGACCACGGCTGGCTTCTCCTGCCCGGCTGCCTGCCCAAAGCGGAACTGCCGGCCAGGCTGACCGAAACACGATGGGGTCGCTGCGCGATTCTTAGGGAAGCGGCTGCCGGCCATGAGGGCCTAGTGCTGCCCTGGAGTTTCGATTCATCGATACGCGTCGCGCTCGCGCCGGGCATCTCGGCATACACCAACGGCCGAGAATACGACCATGGCGGTTTGAGCCCACAGGAATCCGTGGTGCCTTTCCTGCGCGTCAAAAAGAGCGGGCCGGTTGCTAGTCAGCCTAGGCTGGTGTCGGTGACCTGGAACACCCCCAAGACCATTTGCCGAGTCACAGCGACCAATGCCGATGGCCTGAGCGTTTCCATCGAACGACTGGGCAATGCGGTCGGCGAACCTGGGACGATCGATAGCGAAGGCAAGGGCCGCGTGGTTTTCGAGGAAGTGGATGATTTGATCGACGAGCAGGTTTCGCTGGTGCTACGTCGCGATGGCCAGAAGGTGGCCGAAGAACACTTGAGTTTTGGAGAGGCTTGGCATGGAGCTTGATGCACTTGATCGTAAGGCAGCGGATGCCTTCGACGGCTATATCGTCCGCAAGGACTTGGTGCGGCAGTTCTCGCGCCAGTTCCCCGTGCCGACCTACGTGGTCGAGTTCATGCTCGGCCGCTACTGCGCGACGACCGACGAAGCCGAAATTCAGGAAGGACTGGGCATAGTGCAACGCCAGCTTTCCGAACGGACAGTGCGCGCGGGCAACGAAAACCTGATCCAGTCGATCGCTCGTGAAAAAGGACAGGCACGCATCATCGATATCATCTCGGCGCGACTGGATGCCAAGACGGACTCCTACGTCGCCGAACTGCCGTCACTGAAACTGCGCGACGTGCGCATTTCGGCCGAACTGGTGACCGAGCACCAGCGCATGCTGACTGGCGGTTTCTACGCCGAGGTTACGCTTGGCTACGACCCGACCATCGCTCAGGAGAAAAACGGCCGGCCTTTTGGCATCGATGGACTGCGGGCCATCCAGTTATCGCAGCGCGACGTACTGGAGAAAATGGCGCAGGCGCGCGCCAAGCTCTCGACCGTTGAGTGGAAGGATTTCTTGTTGCGCTCCATCGGCCTGGAACCGGCGCAACTGAGCGAGCGCAACAAGGATGCCATCCTGCTGCGCATGGTGCCTTTCGTGGAGCGCAACTACAACCTGGTCGAAATCGGGCCGCGCGGCACCGGCAAGTCGCATCTATTCCAGCAGGTCTCGCCCTACGCGCATCTGGTTTCCGGCGGCAAAGCAACGGTCGCGCGCATGTTCGTCAACAACGCCAACGGGCAGCGTGGCCTGGTCTGCCAATACGACGTGGTGTGTTTCGATGAAGTTTCCGGCATCTCCTTCGATCAGAAAGATGGCGTGAACATCATGAAGGGCTACATGGAGTCCGGCGAGTTCTCACGTGGCAAAGAAAGCATCCGTGCCGACGGCTCCATCGTGATGGTCGGCAATTTCGATGTCGATGTCGAGCACCAGCAGCGCATCGGCCACCTGTTCCAGCCGCTGCCGCCTGAGATGCGCGACGACACGGCATTCATGGATCGCATCCACTGCTACCTGCCGGGCTGGGACGTGCCCAAGTTGAAGCCGGAGATTTTTACCGATCACTTCGGCCTGGTCAGTGATTTTCTCTCGGAATGTTTCACGCAACTGCGCAACCAAAGCCGCTTGGCAGTCCTGCAAAACCGGGTGTTCTTTGGCGGCGCGCTATCGGGCCGCGACATCAACGGCGTCAACAAGACCATCAGTGGCCTGCTGAAACTGATCCATCCTGGCCAGGATGCTGAGGTCAGTGACGAAGATCTTGAATGGGCCGTGCGCCTGGCGCTCGAAGTCCGGCGTCGCGTCAAGGAACAGCAGAAACGCATCGGTGCGGCGGAATTCCGCAATACCCATTTCAGCTACACACTAGGCTCGGAAGGTGTCGAGAAATTCGTCTCGACGCCAGAACTGCAAAGCCAGGGCGGCATCGGCGACGAGCCATTGGAGGCAGGGCAGATTTGGACGCTTTCCCCAGGCGGTCAAGACGAGCACCCCGGCCTCTTCCGCCTCGAAGTCACCGAAGGGCCCGGCGGCGGCGTTCGCGTTCTTAACAAGCCGGTGCCACAGGCGTTCCAGGAATCAATCCGTTGTGCCGAGCAGAATCTCTATGCGCGGGCGATGCACCTGGTCGGCGATCGCGATCCACGCGCTCACGAGTTCTCCGTACAACTGCGCGGCTTCGATGCGGCGAAGAGCGGTGCAAAAACCGGGGTTGCTTCGCTGATCGCGCTTTGTGGTGCCCTACTCCGTAAGTCCGTACGCGGGGGCTTAATCGTCGTCGGAGAGGTTACCCTGGGCGGAACCATCGAACCGATCCACAACGCGGTCAGTCTTGCGGAAATTGCTATTGAAAAAGGTGCGAAGTCTTTGCTTTTGCCAGTCTCCTGCCGACGTCAGCTGTTTGACCTGTCGGATGACATGGCCACGCGGCTGGATGTCGAGTTCTATCAGGACGCCAAGGACGCTCTATTGAAGGCATTAGTGGACTGACGACTCATCCCGCAGATGCCAGATAACCAAGACCAACAAGGACAGATATGCTTCTGTGACGAGAAATCTGGGGCATCCACTTTTTACTTCCACTAGTTTCTGCGGGAATTACCGTTCGAACCAAATAGCATTCTTGATGACAAGGATGCGGTGATGTTTGCCTCCTGCCTGAGATCACCGGCGATTTTTGCCCCGAGGTTTCTCAACTCCTCAAGTGAGGCTCCAAGAGAACCAATCCTGTCCGTCTGTAGCTGAAGACGAATTGCCGTTCCATCCATTCTGCAATCCAATCGCTCCTCACCGGCTTCGCTGATCCGCACTCCTCCATTCCCACTGATCGCGACAAATGAGCCCCCACGACGACATAGCTGACTGGTCATGAACAAGCCATAACCGGAATTCGCCCAGGGATCCTTGCGTTGCTTCGGCCCTCCTCGGAAAGCGACCCCCGAGATTCCGGGCAGGAGCGCAAAATCAATCGCGTCGTGATCGGATTGAACGGTCAGGTGTGGATTGCGCCGAAGGCTCTGACCAATGCCGATACCTTCGTCCAATATGCAAAGCTCAACCGCACACTTCTCGGGCCAATATTGGGCCGTATACCAGATCGTGTCAGCACCGCTGTGTTCGAGTACGTTGCGAAAGATCTCGCGCAGCGAATAACTGAGCGTTTCTTGAAGTGGTCCGAAATCCTGCCGGGTAAGCAACGTAGCCAAACCGATTGCTCGGCGCTCTATCGTTTCGCGCTCGTCCTCATGATTGTTGATCGCCTCGCGTCTCAGTTCCTCGACTGCAAGAGGCGTAATGGGAACGTACTGGGTATTCCCCGCTGCTTCGCCCGGTTCCTTGCCAAAGTCCAAACCAAACGCTTTGAAGAACCCCATGTGGGCAGGATAGTGATGCTGTTTGTATCCGTCGGCAACAAATCGGATCATGGAATTGCAGCGTCGAAACTGGCGAAGAACGGTCGCGAAGAAAAGCATCCCGAACGGCTCGACAAACTTGATTTCCGAAAAATCGAGCCGATAGCGCTCCATGGCAGGCAGAGCCCTAAGCGCTGCTGCTGCACTGAGCGCACCGTCAAGGTCGAGGCGCTTCGGCAAAGTTAAAGTGGCGTCGGCTGGCGAACTCATGAAGACCCTCAGAACTCACCTTCCTGAGGAATGGCATCGAGCACTTCGCCCGTTTCATAGTCGTAATAGACTATCTCGCTCACTCCACCGAGCGGCTCGATTGCCTTCACGGCAACGATCACCGAGGTTGCGCCATGCCGCCAGTTCTCCTGTTCCGCTTTCCGTTTCTGACTGATATGTTTGCCGCGATATGCCAGCTCGCCGAATTGCGGGCTGAAGAAGACTCCGTCAACCCAAAATTCTTCGTTGTCTTTCTTGGTATCCACGCCATAAGACCCAACCTTTATGACCACGCCGTACTTGCTGTCAACCGTTATCGCAGCGCTGGCCTCCATTCGCTTCGGCTCGTTCTCGGCATCCTTGGCAAGATCACGCAGAGCGCTCACCGATTCGGAATTGAGCGCAAATTGTTCCGACGTCTCAGAAATGTCAACAGCCATTCGGAACACCTTGCGAAGAGTCTCTGCGTCAACTAGCCGACTTGTCAGGCGAAGGCTTCCGTAAGTCTGGTCATAGACACAAGCAAATCTCCGCCCCTCCTCAATTCCGTCGCGGCTTGACCGATGCTTGTCGGCGCCAGCGTTGATGTCCTGCGGTTCAAACGGAACCGTCATCAGGAAAGCCTCGTAGATAACGCGAGAGATAGCATCGGGCTTGACTTGGGGCTTGGACAGCGATGGATGATCGAACAAAACACCCGACGTAAAAACGTATCTCGCAAATTTTGGCGCATCAAAGTAAAAGCCCAGATCCGCACGAAGTGGGTAGTCAACGTCAATCTCGTTAGCACCGCGCCGCTCCTTAAATCCGATGACTGCTTCGCCAATCTGCATGCCACATTCGATCACGCGAAGCCTACCGAACTGCAAGTCCTGATAGACGTTGTCTGAGGTAAGGTTCGGCAGGATCAACGTCGGCAGCATCTTGGGCGACGTAAAGTAGCGTTTGTCTGCTCTGACATCGATCGTTCGCTGCTGCTTGCGTATTCTGACAACGCGATACGCCCGCGTCTGGTAGTAATAGACTGCGCCAGGGTAAGCCTCTCGCATCACTTGACCAAAAGAAAGCGAGCCAAGGCTCATAACGTTCGGCCCCTGACGAAACTCGACCTTGTACTGCATGTCCAAGTCGCGCAAGGGGTAGGTGTGGTATGGATCATCGCCGGCCTGAGATTTCATTGTTTGAAACTCAGTCGTGAGTTCGCCCAGTCTTTCAGCTCTACACAGCTTGTCAAAATCCGCAGGAACGTCTGCTGGCGAACCGAAGGGATCCGCCTGTAGGCGCGCAATATCACATACGATCTCATCCTCGCCTCCGTGTCGAGCAAGGCACATCGCGTGGATGTACTGGATTCGTGGATTGTGTAGATAAAGCGCGCTTTGGACGAGTGGCAGCGTTTGGATTCGCTCGGGCTTCTTGAACACCGCTTCGGACATCACTGAACCGTTGTTGATCACCACAATGATCCCGCTCTCTCGCCGACCAACACGCCCTATGCGCTGCAAGTAGCTTGTCGCCGAGCGTGGAATACCCTGGATGATTCCCAAGGTCAGAAACGGTAGATCGATGCCCATCTCAAGAGCACTGGTACTGACGACACCTCGCAGCTTGCCAGAAGCAAGTCGCGACTGAATCTGATGCCGATCCTCCGTTTCATATCCTGAGCGATAGGGATAGATCTGCAGATCCTTGAGTCTAGAGAAATCCAGCTTCTCTACATCATCACTATCATCTTCATCCTGCAGCAACTTCCGATCCAGGATCGTTGCAAGATATTCCGTCTGCTTACGACTATCGACAAACGTTATCGACTGTCGCTCAGTTTTTGCAGCCACAAAGTGTATAAGCTCAGAAACAACCGAGAGAAGATCTCCCGTCTTTGGCGGCTCGACGAACATCGTATGCAGCTCGCACTGCGGCGAGGCATCGCGATCCAGCCCGATCACCTCAAAGTCTTCACCGATCAATGATTTCAGGTGCGACTTTGCGTCACTCATCGTTGCCGACGAGGCAATAAAGCGGGTTTGCCCGCCAAGCTTTCTTACAGCGTGAAGAATTCGCCTAAATAGAAATGCAGAATTGCTGCCGAATACACCCGAGTAGGTGTGAGCCTCATCAAGAACCAGCAGCGCAAGGTTCCGCAATAGATCCTGAACAGGCGGCTTGCCAATATTGAAGAACAGCCACGCGTGAATGATGTCGGGCGTCAAAACCAAGACTCGACACTCCTTCGTCAACTTCAGACGATCGTTAACCGGGATATCGCCATCAATGCGACCAACCTTTGCATCGACTCCAGCTTCACGAAGAGCTAGCTTCCATCGGCTTTCCTGTTCGCTTGCCAGTGCCTTAAGTGGGTAAATCGCAACAATCCGCGCATTGGGATTTCTGCTCAACGTTTCGATCGCACAAGTATTGAAGATCAACGTCTTGCCAGAGGCGGTTGGCGTGGTAACAGCAAGATTTACACCTTTCAAGAAACAAGCGATGGACTCATGTTGATGTCGATAGACTTGAAAATTGTGCTTTTCCAGAGACTTTTTCGACGCTACGCCAAGCCCAAGATCTTCAATCGAAGCCGAGATTGCCTCTCTCGCCGGACGTGTCTCTTCCCATCGAATTTGCCAACCTTGATCGATGAAATGTTTCGTCAATATTTTTATGTCATTTTTGTTATTCATAGATTTTCACCTTTGCCCCCCAGCGCTCCCAAACACTCAGCAGACGGTTGAAATGATAGTTTTCGAACTCTACCGGATAAACGTTTCTAGTATATCTATGTCATCATAGTCAAGCACGGGCTCGCCGGATGAGCTCAAGACAAATGATCTGAGACCCGGAGATTTCTCATGAGCGGCATGGAACGCATCTACCAGATTGACCAGATTCTCAGTGCTCGCAAGTTCGTCACCCGCAAGGAGCTTCAGGAACGTCTGGGTGTCTCCTGGGCAACGCTCAAGCGCGACCTGGCCTACATGCGGGATCGCCTGAATGCACCGATCACTTTTGACCGTGACCTCGGGGGCTATCGCTTTGAGAAAACCGGCCAGCGAATCGGACCGCAATACGAGCTACCCGGTCTGTGGTTCTCCGCCGAGGAAATCCATGCGTTGCTAACCATGCAGCACCTTCTCTCGAACCTCGACACCGGTGGCCTGCTCGGACCGCAGATCCAGCCCCTGCTTTCCCGGCTGACCGGCCTGCTTGGTACAGCCGACAACCCGGCAGAGGAAGTCCAGCGCCGCATCCGAATCCAGACGGTGGGGGCACGCGAATTCCATCTGGATCATTTTCAGGCGGTCGGTTCTGCGCTATTGCGGCGCAAGCGTCTCGTAATCCGCTACCACGCGCGTGGTACCGACGAGGTAACCGAGCGCGAGGTTTCGCCCCAGCGCCTCAACCACTATCGGGACAACTGGTACCTGGATGCCTGGTGCCACCTGCGCGACGGCCTTCGCGCCTTCTCGCTCGACGCCATCGAACATGCCGAAATTCTCGACAAG
>Ga0116153_10002343_pt1 | contig 15098 bp, 17 predicted proteins | sample AD_UKC028_MetaG_FD_89896 | JGI IMG/M metagenome (GOLD analysis project Ga0116153, IMG submission 89896) | Active sludge microbial communities of municipal wastewater-treating anaerobic digesters from USA - AD_UKC028_MetaG | ecosystem: Engineered > Bioreactor > Anaerobic > Digestate | place: USA...
CGCGAGTACCACAGCCTTAGCTCAACAGCCAACCTCAACATCGGCGCCACCGGATGTTTTGGTATCGGAATGCCTGGTGGTTTTGAAGTCGGAATGGGTGGCGGTTTTTATCGGAATACGCAGATAAGAACCAACGTGCATCCGCGTTCAGAATTGTATCTGGATGAGCAGTATTATTATTCGCTCAGATTCAGGTTCGGCTTTAACAAGCACGAGATGCCAAGCAGCCAATATCAGACAAAAATGATGGAGTGGCCAACTAAGTACTTCTATTTGTCCATTGATGATGTTGTTGCTAATCTTGAGCCAATTAAGTGAATGCTAACTACGCCATCAATGCGGACTGCCATATACTTCGGGTCCTTTTGTCGCGAGTCTCAGCATTGAATGACTGCACTGGGGCTTTCACCTGGCCTTGACTTGAAAAGCCTGACAGTCGGATATTGTTAAATAAGCTGAATTCGCGTTTGTGGAGGTAGGTTGGGTTGAATGATAATGAAACCTAGCTAGAAGCCATTAAAGATGGGTATCGCTCCGCTCCACCCAGTCTACGGGCCTATATTTCATTGATATTGAAAAATTTGTGAGTCATTTTTAAATGAATTGTTGGGCTTCTTGTCTTGGCAACTGTACCGACATCAGTAGCGGAGAGCATTATGTTTCCGCCGGAATTTTTCGCGATAATACCAAAGCTGTTTTGGTTAGTGGTCTCAAATGGATGAATACAGAATCTCAGGCTATTGGACTACCACGTGCAGTTGCTAAGATACTTTGTTCAGAACATAACAATTCTTTGAGTGAATTCGATAATGAGGCATGCAAGTTATCTGAATTCTTAAGACAAATTAAAACAAATCCATTAAAAAAATATTCAATAGAAATAAATGGTAAATATATTGAAAAATGGGCTATAAAAACATTTTATAATCTTGGTGTTCTAGGCGTTTTTAACGAAACCATCTTGCCGCAGGATAATTTAGTTAGATATATTTATTGCGACTCTGAGATTGATAGGGGCGCTGGCTTATATTTTGTTAGAAGTCGCATTTTTAATAAAGATAACGGTGATTATGTTTATTGGCATGCTATTAAAAATAAGTCTGGAAAAGGAGACGTAATTGGGATGCAATTTTATATTAGTGGATTATGTTTTATCATAAACTTAAATCCTGTTCATTATGATGATATAAAATTAGAAAGCTATTTTTGTGATAACAATGAAATTTATTATAGGCCAGAGTTTATTATATTTGATAATGAAAACAACTCTAATGTCAACAAAATTACTTTTAAGTGGTGATCCATGAATGCTATTTTACTATTTTCACTTCTCATTTTTACTGGTTTAGTGCATGCTGAAGATACTATTGCTCAGCAGGGATACTCTTTACTCTCTCAAGGACGTTATGCTGATGCAGGATCGGTTTGCCAAAAGCCAGCTGAACATGGAAATTTAACTTGTCAAACTATATTAGGGGTTTTATATGATTTCGGGCAAGGATGGCCACAAGATTACAATAAAGCCGCTTATTGGTATACAAAGGCCGCAATGCAAGGTAATCCAACGGCTCAGGGTAATTTAGGCTATTTATATCATCAAGGAACTGGTGTGGCAAAAGACGATAATCAGGCCGTTTACTGGTATATAAAATCTGCTGAGCAAGGATATGTTGACGCGCAAGTTAATCTAGGTTTTATGTACAAAAATGGACTAGGCACCAGTCAAGATTATAAGAAAGCCATTTATTGGTTTAAACAAGCTGCCGATAAAGAAAATGTAATAGCGCAAAGCAATTTAGATATTATGTATGATAATGGTCAAGGTACTCAGAAAGAGGAATGGGGAACTATGGAAGATGTTCTTAGAGATTCTTCTGAAAATATTAATAAAACTTTACCAATGAAGTTAAACAGAAACATGACTATACTTGGAACAACACCAGGCCCTGGAGCGCTTTTTACTTATATTTACAGGTTGTCTAAAGATGTATTACAAGGGGCTTCAAAAAGCAGTTACTTGGCATCTAATAAGCCTTATTTAATAAAGTCATTCTGCACCGACCCTGATACAATGATTTTTTTTCAATATGGAATAACAGTTAGATTATCGTTTTCAATAGAAACAGGAGAATTTATTGGAAATATCAATATAACACCAAAAGACTGTGGATTTAATAAATAAAATATTACATAATTTTATATATAAAACGTTAATATCAGTATAGTGCAGAATAATATATTTTATCAATTAAAACATTTTATTAAAAATAATAAATAATTAATGATTTTTACTTTTTACCCAAAAGATTTCTTGTATTTTCGTCTAATTCATTCAAGCTATACTCGCCCCAATCTAACCCAGCGTTAATCATAATTCTTTTTTCACTGTTAGATATATTGAGACCTTCAAATATAGATTTCTTTATGGATTCGTAATCAACATCCAATGGTTTAGAAAGTGGTTCTTGCTTGTTTTTATAAAAACCATTTTCCCATCTTTCGGCGGCTTTAATCAAAGCGCCTTCAGTATTAAATAAATTATCATTCATATGTTTTATCCAAAATTCATTGACAAGGAAATCGGGGTCAGGTCTTTCAATCAAGCATGTATGGCTAATTTGAAAGGCGGTTACTCATTCAATTGCTGTCTCTCGTAATCATAGACAGCAGTCCGGTTTTGGCCGACTGCCGGAGACCACCAAAGGCTGCTTCGTAGAAGCGAAATCCGAAAAACGATGTTTGGGCATGCGACCGCTTTGGAGAAAGTCGTATGACCGGTTTGGGTCGCCAGGTGACCGTCTTCTCTGCGAATTCATCGCCGCAAAGTAGTCAATGAACTTCTGATTCCTGTAGCTAAGTAAATTTTAGCGGCTAAAATCAGATTTTTAACCCTTTCTTTAATGACATGGAATCGGCATTGGAAGTTAATGCTGCCCCTTGCTCGTTATAGTCAATTGAAATAATTTTTCCAACTTCTGGCGTTTTTTTTCCAAAATCACTTGTTTTATGAGTGATGATTGTTTTCCCAACTTGTTGATAGACTAAATCTGTATCGGAGTGAATAATATAGCCCGTATAATTTTTAGATTTGTCGGCAATCTGCGCCGAATAAAGGTTGTAAACACCCGGTTTAACTCCGTTTGCTTTTTCTACTTTCTGTGTGACCCATTCTCCGGCCGAGTCTGTTTGAATTAGTCGGCTTCCATTCATGACCAACATTCGTTCTTTCATTCAAGAATTCTCCTATACTAGATATTGATATGTTTGTTCTGTATGGGCTTACAATAGGGAACCACATTTTTGTAGGCCATTCGATTAAATTGAACTAACCTTCAATAAGTTCTAGTAACGTTACTTCTGATAGTTGAGATTCAAAAATGTGACCGTCATCTTCATATTTCAGCCAGGCATAACCTGATGTTGAAGGTCGATGGTCTAATAGAATGCGAGCGGCTCTATCATCGTGTTTAACGATCACGATGGTTTTTTTAAGTTTGTCAGTAGTAGGACTGATTTTTTTATCGTTAGAGCTTGATGTATTGACTTGCGGTTTGTTTTCGTCTGTATCCGCATTGGTTATGTCTATCCCTTCTTGGTCAATTATGGTGTCCTTATTGCCTGATTGATCATCAATTGGTGTAGTTGATTCGCTGGCTTCAACTGTGTGATTGATGGCGTCGTCATTGATTTTTTCTTGTTCTTTTTTATCCTTCAAATATTCTTGAAATAGCTTTAATTGTCCTCTGGTGTATTCTTGTCCGGGTGTGTCTAACCAAGCAATTACTTCATTTTTATTAGTTTTATAAAGTTTGGTTAGTTCGTAAATGATGTTTACATCGGTTACTTTTCCGGATTTGTATGCCAAATCTAAGTGTTCTGGTAACTCTAACAATGTAGTATGCAATGTGACCCAAGCAGGACTTTTACCTGTTAAGGCCGCTATTGTTTTTTTTGGGATTCCTTCATCTAATGCAATTGCAATGGTTTTTGCAATTTCGTCTGGCGTATTGCCTTCCTTTTGCAGATTTACAATAAGCTGTTCGATCTTAACTCTGGCGGCCGTTTTTTGACCTTCGTCTTCGATGATAGCAGCGATTTTTTCGGCTTCATTTTGCTTTGATGCTCGAAAGCGGCGTGCGCCATCTTTGATCATGAAACGCCCGTCAATTTCTGGGTGTTTTCTAATTGTGATTGGTTGTAGTAGGCCTGTGTTGAGTATTGACTCTGCAAGCTCGGCAATACTTTGTTTAGAGAAACCTGGGTTTTTTTCAGTACGTGGCTGTGTCGGATCTTCGTCAATTAGATCGATGTCTATTTCGACATAACCAGTGATGTCTTTAGGTCTTTCATTGAGAAGGTCGGCCAAATCGCCAATTTCGTGTAAAGCTAGGCTGCTTCCAAGTGTATTTAGTCCAGTTGACATTATCCGATCTCCATTTGATTAATTACATGGGCCGCTAATGCCCGTATTTCTTTTGTGGCTACACGTGCGGTTGTTTTTTTGATTTTCCATACAGGCACACGTGATGCCAATGCATCTGCAATGCTGCTTCGTAAGCCAATCACAATGCCAGGTGGCACCATTAATGTTGGGTAGGCGTTAGTCAGTTCTTCAAGATGCCGCGCATGGCGTGGATTTCGTTTGTCGACTTTACTGGGGACCATGCCAAGGAATTTTAGGTTTTTATTCGCATTTCGGATGTTTGCAATGGTAGTCACCATTTTTTTGATGCCTAGGATACTGTAAGCTTCTAATTCGATTGGTGATAATACATAGTCTGATACGAATAATGCTGCTCCCATTGTGATGCCAAGTGATGGAGCTGTATCAATCAAACAAACGTCAAATCCGGTTGAAGATAATTCTTGTATGGCCAACTTAAAATTTTTGCCAGCGTCGCCTAATGTCATTTTTTCCATATTCGCGAGAGCCGGGTCTGATTCGATAAGAGCCATTCCTGAGGTAGGAAATAGGGAATGATCAATCTTTTCACCCATTAAAAGAGAACTGGCGTTGATGCCACATTTATATGAGTTTAATGTGTACGATGCGTTGGCTTGTGTATCGAGATCAATAACAACAACACGCAAACCTCGTTCGGCAAAATCAAACGCTAAATGGACTAATGTGGCCGTTTTACCGACTCCGCCCTTTTGGTTTGCTGTTACTAGTGTTTTCATAGCATTCTCCCTTCGATTGAGCCGCAAATTGTTTGGCCCATTCCCGTACGATGAATGCTTGATGTTTTGGAAGTACGGCGGATACAAATTCGCCGTTTTGTTTGATTATATTGTATGAAGATACGACTTTTTTCACGGTCTGCGAGACAGCACCCCTTGTGAGTTTCATCGCTCTGCAGACGGATGATTGGGTTTGACCATCCACTAAAACCATTTTGGCTATTGTGATTGATCGGTTTTCTAGGTTGAGCCCGTCGATAGCTTCCTCGAATTCTTGAAGAGTCAACTTCATAAAAGTCACCCATAATTGCTCCTGTTTCGCGCCTGTTTAGAGAAGGAAACGGTGACAGCCGTTCGTTATATAAAACAGTTTAGCTAAACATTTGGTTTGGGTCAATGTTGCCTATTTTAACGGCTAAAATTTTTCCGACATTTGTTGTTTGATGCGATAAACAATATCAAAGCGACGTATAAGCTAAAGTGTAGTGTGAATGTCCATCCTGCATGGATGTTGGTGTTATCCCAGTAATATATGGCTCTCACCAGTTGAAAAAAACAATCGAGAGCTAGAACAAAATTGATTGGAGTCCATAGTATCGAGAGAATAAGTCGTAGAGCTGTGACGGTTCTATTTGTAATGCGAGTTGCTATGGTTAGAGCGCTTGGTGAAGATGTTAAGGCATTGATATTTTCTTTACTTGTTTGTTGCCTATGGTTCTTTACGGTCTTCAAATCAATAATGTTATTCATTTCTTGACCTTCTGTTGTAGTTGTTAAGAAAATATCAATTCAGGTTCGCGCCTGGGCTGTGTGTGTGACAGCACCATAGTCGGTTGCCTCAGCTTCTGCTGAGGCAACCATTCAAAGATCAGGCAGATAAGACTAAAAGTCTCATTTACAAGTGACTACATCGTATAAGAAAGTCCATCTTTTTATTTAAAAATATGGTTATAAAAACGGTTAGTCGTTTGTTTTTACAAGATAAAATTCATTAATATCAATTGCTTGAAAAAAGTTGCCCTAGGTCATCCGTCAAGATTTTATAGGTCATATATCAAGCTTTTATAGGTCATACGTCAAAGAAAGGTAGTGTTAATAACTGGTTTTTCAGTAAAAACCTAGGTCATCCGTCAAGAATCATAGGTCATACGACATGGTTTAGTGGTTTGAATGGGTTCTTTTGTGGATAACTTTGATCGATGATGTACATTGGCTCGGATAACTCCTGAAATTTAGCTCAAATTCTTGTCGTTTGACCTATGTTTGTAAGAATTGCCCTAGGTCAAACGACAAAGGTCATAGGTCATACGACACAAATAGCTTTATTCCTTGTCGTATGACCTAGGTTCGCTTGGAAAATAACTTCAGAAATAATTCTATTGAAGGCGTTTAATCTTTTCCTTTGTCGTTTGACCTATGCTTGTCAAAGCAACTCTAGGTCATACGACATAGATTGTTCAAATTCTTGTTGTTTCGACTATGATAGTTTGAAAATAACGGGTAGGATAATTCGCTTTGGGTTGCTTTGTTACTTATCTTGTCGTTTGACCTATGATCTTAGTTGTAAATGCTGTTCCGCTTGTCGTATGACCTATGGTTTATCGCTGAGTACAAATCATATCTTTTTTATCCACCATAGCGAGTGTAGCTCTTCCAGATTTTTCGACTTCAAGACATGCTCGCCTTGCTGTTTGCCGAAAGCTAAAGGTGTTTGTATCTTCTGAACCACACATTTGTTTGAATCTTTCAAGGGCAAGGGGGTAAGGGTATTTGTGACTGTCGATGTAATCTACTAATCGCCGTGCAACTGGAGATAGTTGTCTATATGTTTCCCAGTCATGGCTTGTAAAGGTTCCTCCTGCAAAAAGAACCATAAGTGATGGGGCAATCCATACTCGATACCGAGTAGGTTTTCCTTTGTCATCATTAACGGATGTGTAGTTGTGAATAAGAGAAATTGATCCGCTGTTGCCATACGCCTTTGAATTTAGAGCTAATACTTCATTTGCTTTTAATCGTGAAATACATTCACGCACTCGGTCATAGTTTCTCCCGCTTCTTGACCAGCCAACATCTTTGACTACATCCTTTACTTCGAATTCAAAAGGTTCTCCAAGAGGAACCGATCGACCATAATTTAAAATTTGGAGCCAAACAAGTTCGTCATCTTCCGCTCTTAGCTCGATGCCTGTGTAAAGTATGGTGACGTGCTCGTTGTAGTGAAACAACTTCTCTCGAACAAGAGTTTTTCTTGGTTCTCGTTTATTTCTCACGGTAAACAGAGAGCTACGAGCATAATCATTAGGGATATGCCTAAGATCATCCCGCTCTGCTATTACGTCAAATAAGTCGAGTTGATGTGACTTTTTGGGGTCTATACCTTTATTGCTTAAATATGCATTTCTATGTAGGCGCTCAAGACGTCCTTCACCGTCGTCAGTTACCAAGTTTTTAGTTAACTCTTTGCTGCTCCTCATTGATTCACTCCAACAAAGAAAATGAGATTGGCTACAAAATTTATTGTAGTATTATTTTGATTTGTATCAAAGCAAAAGTTTAGCTAAACAACAGCTCGTTGCAAATTTTAGCCGCTAAAATGGATCATTGTGCATACGCAACTATATCATCAAATTTTTTTTACTAATGTCTTACGTTTACTTGATGAAAAAGGGTGGACTAAGGAACAATTAGCCGATATATCTGGCGTATCTATATCATTCATATCAAATTTAACTAATGGGAAAGCTAATCCATCATTAAGAATAATGGAACAATTGGCCGCCGCCCTTGACACTCCATTACCAGCGTTGTTGGAGACGACAGATCTCACTGAGGAAGTATTGGATCAGTTGACCGATGGAAAATGGACTGGTAGAGAATGGTGCGGGCTACCTTCCGGGTTTGAGAGGGTTTCTGTTGTTCTTACTTCTCATCATGCCTATATTGCCAGACAGTGGGCAACTATAGATAGACAACTTTTAGCGGAAAAGAGAACAACTAAGAAGTGATGGCATTTTTCTATTTACTGCAGGTAAAGAAACAATTGCCATCGCGTGCATTTGAAAAGCGCGAAGGGATCAAGTCCCCATTGTGATAATGAAGAAATAATTAAACTTGTTGTTTCATTATATTGTTTATTGTAGAATCAAGTTCGACGTTAATTTTTCATGGACTTGATTATGCCTAATCATAAAAACGATGAGCCGGCACAGGATTCCGTTAAGGAACGCGCAAAAATAAAACTCAGCCGCGACCTAGGTCCGCTGATCATAGATGCTTTACATGACCCCAAAACGGTCGAGATCATGCTCAACGCTGATGGCGTCTTATGGCAAGAGCGCCTTGGTGAAAAAATGAGCCAGATTGGAACGCTGCCAGCATCTCAAGCCGAAGCGATAATCAAGACAATCGCGGGGTACCATGGTAAGGAAGTTACGAGAAGCCAACCAATTCTTGAAGGCGAATTACCGATTGATGGTTCACGATTCGCCGGCCAATTACCACCTATTGTTTCTGCTCCCACCTTTGCTATTCGCAAAAAAGCTATAGCGATTTACACATTAGCCGAGTATGTGAAGTCGGGGATCATGACCGAGTCACAATATAGCGTAATCACATCGGCTATTCATTCTCACAAAAATATCTTAGTCATCGGCGGCACAGGGTCGGGGAAGACCACTTTGGTAAATGCCGTTATCAATGAAATGGTCATACACGACCAATCCGCACGTATTTTCATTATCGAGGACACTGGAGAAATTCAGTGTGCTGCAACCAATTGCGTCCAGTACCACACAACAATAGACATCAGCATGACGGCTTTGCTCAAAACAACGTTACGAATGAGGCCAGACCGTATTTTAGTCGGGGAAGTCAGAGGACCTGAAGCACTGGACTTATTGATGTGTTGGAACACAGGTCATCCTGGCGGCGCTGCAACATTACATGCGAATAACGCTAGGGCAGGACTAGACAGATTAGAAATGCTTATCAGCATGCATAAAGATTCACCAAACCCAATTCAACCGCTGATAGGCGAGGCGGTGGATGTCGTTGTTCATATCGCCAGAGCCCAAAACGGTAGACGTGTTGAATCAATTATTGAGGTTAACGGTTACAAGGATGGGCAATACCTTATCAATAAAATAGCTTAGGAGCGTTATTAATGAAAAACATCACAATCAAGAAGGGCTGGGTAGCCATGTTCATTGCAGTGACGGTAATTATGATCTTGCCTGAACACGCTCTAGCGGCTGGCCAACAGGGAGGCTTGCCGTATGAAAGCTGGCTTCGAAATTTGCAAAACTCAGTCACAGGTCCTGTGGCGTTTGGTCTTTCAATTATCGGAATTGTTATCGCCGGTGGTGTTTTGATCTTCGGTGGCGATCTGAATGGCTTTTTCAGAACGCTGATATTTATAGTGCTGGTGATGGCTCTGCTAGTGGGAGCTAACAACATTATGGCCAACTTCTTCGGTGCCGGTGCACAAATTGCCTTTAATGTGTCGCCAATACTAACCGGCACAGGAATTGTGTAAATGGCACTGCGCACGATTCCGATCAGACGAGCCGGTAATCGTCCAAATCTGTTCATGGGAGGGGATCGTGAACTTGTCTTATTCACGGGGTTACTGGCGTTTGCACTGATATTTAGCGCTCAGGAATTAAGGGCAACAATATTCGGAATTGTCTTGTGGACAGTGGCATTGGCGGTATTTAGGCGCATGGCAAAATCGGACCCCTTAATACGCTTTGTCTATCTAAGAAGTCGCATCTACAGGAGATATTACCCGGCCCGTAGCACACCGTTTCGTATTAACACGACAAGTCAAGGGAACCAGTACAAATGATCACATATTTGTTATATGCAATTGCCGGCTTCGGGATAATCATGCTCGGCATTCTTATCAATGTAATCTATGTAGCCGATAAAAATAGGGCGCTGAGTAAGCATCGATCAAAAGACGCCAGTGTTGCCGATTTAATCAATTATGCCGCGGTTATAGATGACGGCGTCATAGTAGGCAAGAATGGCGCGCTGATGGCTGCGTGGCTGTATCAAGGCGACGATAATGCGAGTAGCACGGATCAGCAAAAGGAGGCTACGTCGTTATTCATTAATCAAGCATTGTCGAGATTAGGCAACGGCTGGATGATTCATGTCGATGCAATACGAAAACCGGCGCCGTCGTATTCACAGTCAGGGTTGTCTATGTTCAAGGACGATATAACGGCGGCAATAGATGAAGAACGGCGCCAGTTATTCGAGTCACTGGGAACGATGTACGAAGGATACTTCGTAGTAACCATAACGTACTTCCCACCATTGCTAGCCGAACGTAAATTCGTTGAATTAATGTTCGACGATGAATCCAATCCGTTAGACAAAAAATCAAAAACAAAGCAGCTCGTAGAACAATTCAAAACGGAATGCGACAACATCGAAGGACGGTTATCGACTTCAATTAAAATGACACGACTGAAAGGACGCAAGATTACAAATGAAGACACTTCAACGGTAACGCATGACGACTTTTTGAGCTGGTTGCAATTTTGTATCACGGGAATAGCGCAACCGATTCAACTGCCAACTAATCCGATGTATTTGGATTGTTATCTCGGAGGGCAAGAATTTTACAGCGGAACCATATCAAAGATCGGTCGGCAATTCATACAGGTGGTTGCAATTGAAGGTTTCCCGCTTGAGTCAACACCCGGTATGTTGGCGTCATTAGCAGAGCTTCCCAGCACCTACCGTTGGTCTAGCCGCTTCATATTCCTTGATCCTCACGAAGCCATTGCCCGTTACGAGACATACCGCAAGAAGTGGAGGCAAAAAATTCGGGGAATATTCGATCAAATTTTTAATACAAACACTGGCCCAATTGATGAGGATGCGGTCAATATGGTGGCCGATGCCCAATCTGCAATAGCGGAAATCAATAGTGGACTCGTTGCGCAAGGATATTACACCAGTGTCGTGGTTTTAATGGACGAAAATAGAAAACGATTGGAATCATCCGCACGCATGGTTGAGAAAGCGATAAATGCATTAGGCTTTGTTGCCCGTGTCGAGACAATCAACACGACAGACGCCTATTTGGGTAGTTTGCCCGGACACGGCGTCGAAAATGTTCGTCGACCGTTGATGACAACCATGAACTTAGCCGATCTCCTGCCGACGAGCACGATATGGACCGGAGAAAACTATGCGCCGTGCCCGTTTTATCCGTCGAATGCACCGGCAATGATGCATTGCGTCACGCATGGTTCGACGCCGTTCAGACTTAACCTGCATCAGGGCGATATAGGGCATACATTCATGTTCGGCCCGACTGGTGCGGGAAAATCAACTCATCTGGCTCTTATCGCGGCGCAATTACGACGCTATGAAGGCATGTCGATATTTGCCTTCGATAAAGGTATGTCGATGTTTCCGCTTACGGCTGCAATCAACGCCAAGACCAAGGGGCAATCTGGGCTTCATTTCAGCGTGGCCGCTGATGATGAACAATTAGCATTTTGTCCATTGCAGTTTTTGGAGACAAAGAGTGATCGCGCATGGGCGATGGAATGGATAGACACAATTTTGGCGTTGAACGGCTTAGAAACAACGCCAGGACAACGGAACGAGATTGGGTTGGCCATCATGACTATGCATTCCAGTGGTGGCCAGACTTTGTCGGATTTTACGCTTACGATTCAGGATGAGTCGATTCGAGAGGCTCTAAGACCCTATACGGTAGACGGGGCAATGGGGCATCTATTAGATGCGCAAGTAGACGGACTATCGCTTTCTGATTTCACGGTATTCGAGATCGAGGAACTGATGAACTTGGGTGATAAGTATGCCTTACCGGTTCTACTGTATTTGTTTAGGCGGATTGAGCGCGCATTAACTGGCCAACCGGCTGCAATCATTTTGGATGAAGCGTGGATCATGCTGGGTCATCCAGTATTTCGCGAAAAAATCCGTGAATGGTTAAAGGTGCTTCGTAAAGCGAATTGCCTCGTATTGATGGCAACTCAAAGTCTGAGTGACGCTGCAAATTCAGGCATCCTTGATGTGATCGTCGAATCGACCGCAACCAAAATCTTTTTGCCAAACGTTTACGCTAGAGACGAGGACACGGCTGCACTGTATCGCCGGATGGGGTTGAACACGCGACAAATAGAGATATTGGCGACTGCAATACCGAAACGCCAGTATTACTACATGTCAGCGTCAGGCCGACGGCTCTACGAATTAGCCTTAGGCCCATTAACTCTTGCGTTTGTTGGAGCCTCTGACAAAGAGTCAATAGCAGCAATAAAGAACCTGCGCGGCAAGCATGGTATTCAATGGCCTGACGAATGGCTAAGGCTGAAAGGGCTAACTATAGAGTCGTATATGGAGAATGCATATGTTTAATTTTAAGAGAGCATCTAGCGGCGATCAACGGCAATCGAACACGAAGTTGGTTGGAGGTAGGCGAGTAGGCGAAAGCACTAATCCTTATCTTTCTGCTCGCCGGACATGGAACGATCACATGCAAGGCATGGCCGCATCCCGCCAAATGTGGCAAATCATGGGGATTTTGTCGCTGCTAGTCGCATTAGGCGGCATTGGCGGAATGATTCATATAGGCAGTCAATCAAAATTCATTCCGTATGTAATCGAAGTGGATAAGTTAGGGCAACAACTGGCGATTACGCGCGCAGATAGGGCGGCCAATGTCGATTCTCGCGTAATCAGAGCGACCGTTGCTGAATTCATTGCCGATTCCAGAACCGTTACTCCCGATACGGCATTACAACGTAAAGCCGTATTCGATGCATATGCGCTTCTGAATCAAAACGACCCTGCTACTCCAAAAATGAACGAATGGCTAAATGGTAGCGAAGATGCCAGCCCGTTCAAGCGCGCTGAAACCGAAATGGTCAGTGTGGAGGTTGGGGCGGTGTTGCCACAAACTCCGGAAACATGGCAGGTAGATTGGGTAGAAACAACCCGAGATCGTCACGGAGTAATGCAAGGAACGCCCGTAAATATGAGGGCGGTCGTTACCGTCTATGTCGTTCCTCCATCGCCAAACACCACAGAAGAGCAAATGCATAAAAACCCATTGGGTATCTATGTGCGTGACTTTTCATGGTCAAGATTAACCCAATAAGCAAATATGAGGGACACATGATGAAAACCAAGATATTTCCTTTAGTTGTGTTCGTGTTGATCAGTAGCGTGGCGAACGCTAACGATCTTGCAGATAAATATTTTGCAGGGAGCAATAATCCGAAATTGACCTCGCAGGAAAAAAAGGCGCTTGCGGTTGCAGAAAAATGGAAGGCCGAGACCGGCACAGGAGTGCCGCCATCAACTGGCGTTAACGGTACGATTAATTTCGTCTATGGCGCTCAACAACCGAGCATTGTCTGTGCAGTATTGCAGGTATGCGATGTCGCTTTACAGGCCGGCGAACAAGTTAATTCGATTGACCTTGGCGACACAGCGCGTTGGACGATCAACCCAGCTATAGAGGGCAGCGGACCAAGCGAAATTCAACACATAATTATTAAACCGCTTGATGTAGGTATTGAGACATCTTTAATCGTAACGACCAATAGGAGAACGTATCACTTTCAATTGCGTTCACATAGAAAACGCTATATGCCGAAAATCGCGTTTACCTACCCAGAAGAGGCGCTGGCAAAGTGGGAGCGCATAAAACGTAGAGAAACGGAAGAACGCCAAGAGAAGATCATACCGGAAACCGGCGAATATTTAGGGGATCTGAGCTTCGATTATCACATTGAAAGTGATGGTGTCTCCTGGACCCCTGTTCGCGTATATCACGACGCTCAAAAAACCGTTATCCAAATGCCTAAGGAGATGGCGCAAACAGAATCACCTACGCTATTAGTTGTTCGTAAAGATGGTGGTATTTTCTCTGACGATGAAACCGTAATGGTGAATTATCGAGTGCAGGGTGATCGTTATATTGTTGATACGATCTTTGACAAAGCCATATTGATAGCCGGTGTTGGATCGAATCAGGATGTGGTAACCATCACAAGAGGTAACGACTGATGAGAACGTGCATCTTAGCCGCTTTAATAGCAAGTCATCTTGGTGGCTGCGCATTGCAACCAAAGTATGGCAATTTCGTCGCTAACCAACACGAAATAACGACAGTTCTTATTGACGACACAATTCGACAGTTAGAGTCGTTGTATCCTCCAGCAAACACTAAATTTAGCCTAGGCCAGCGGATAGCAAAAAAAGATATGTTTGGCACCGGATTAGTGGAAGCGCTCCGCAGAGAAGGTTATGCAGTTCAGGAGTATCAAGATCAACAACAAATACCGGATGGTACGGCTTTAAATTACGTTATCGATAATCCAGTCAAAGGGGATCAAGGGCTATACAGAATAAAACTGTTAGCTGGGAATGATCTGTTGAGCCGTGCGTATATTGACGATGGTAAGGGGATTCTGGCTCCAGCAGGGGCATGGGCAAGGATGGAGGGTTATCAATGAACAACAGTCTTGAAATGGATGAAATGATGGACCCGAATGAATCGCCAAATGATGTTTCTGGCGTTCGGAGAGTTAATAATCTGCCAATTTTCATCATCGGAGGGGCGGTGCTGGCATTTCTGGTAATCATGATGATGGTTGCCGCCGACCGCGCAAACCAACAGCAAGCGAAGGAAGAAGAACAGTCGGTAATGGGCGATAGCAGCATGCTTGCATCAAAGATAGCAGGTAGTCAAACAGGGCTTGTACCTGCACGAGAGCCGACGCCACCACCGATTGTTCCGGAAATGCAGAATCAACCGCAAATAACCATCGCACAAGCACCGGACTTGAACGCACCACCGATGCCGCCTGTTAATCAACCACAAACACCAGCAGATGAAGAAGCGGAACGGATACGGC
>Ga0116153_10002365_pt1 | contig 15024 bp, 11 predicted proteins | sample AD_UKC028_MetaG_FD_89896 | JGI IMG/M metagenome (GOLD analysis project Ga0116153, IMG submission 89896) | Active sludge microbial communities of municipal wastewater-treating anaerobic digesters from USA - AD_UKC028_MetaG | ecosystem: Engineered > Bioreactor > Anaerobic > Digestate | place: USA...
ATTGATAAAGAAGACGCCTATAAACATTCCAAGTGGCTGGAATTCATGTATCGGCGGCTGGAATTGGCGAAGGAGTTATTAGCCGAGGATGGAGTGATTTTTGTTTCGATTGATGATAATGAGGTAAGCCATCTTGGAATGTTGATGGAACAAATATTTGGACAATCAAATAAGGTGGGTACTCTGATTTGGAAACGTCGTGCGTCTCCGGATAGTCGAAATCTGAATGGTGTGTCTTCTGATCATGAATATGTGTTCTGCTATGGAATATCCTCAAGATTCAGGTTTAAAGGGCAGACGAAGGACCTCACAAAATATCAAAACCCTGATAATGATCCACGCGGGTCATGGATGAGTGATAACTTAACTGGCCTTGCTGGGCCTCTTGAACGGCCAAACCTTCACTACGACTTGGTTGATCCAAGGTCCGGTAAAAAATATCCACCTCACCCAACCAGAGGCTGGATTTATAGTAAAGAAAAGCTAGATATTCTAATTAAAGAAAATAGAATTATATGGCCAAAAAAACTAAATGGTCGCCCGCGTCTAAAACGCTTTATCTCAGATATGAAAAGCGAAACGACAGGATATTCAACATTACTGACTGCTCCTGCAAATATTGATGGAACTAAAGAATTAAATGAAATCCTTGGAGAAAAATTTTTTTCTTTTCCTAAGCCATCTGGGTTTATCCACGAGCTAATAAAACAATGTATAGATGAAAATTCTATTGTCTTGGACTTCTTCGCCGGTTCCGGCACCACTGCCCATGCCGTTCTGAATCTGAATCGAGAAGACGGCGGCAATCGGCGTTTCATTCTGGTCTCGAATACCGAAGCAACCGCCGACGCACCCGATAAAAACCTGTGCCGCGATGTATGCGCCGAGCGGGTGCGGCGGGTAATTACCGGCTACCGCAACAGAAAAGGCGAATGGGTGGCCGGTTTGGGTGGCGATCTCTTGGCAACGCAAGGGGCCGGTTTCGCCTATCTCCGCGCCCGCCGCATTCCCGCCGAATGGGTTTTGAGCGAAATCGAACACGAACAAATCTGGACGGCGCTGCAGCTGATCCACACCGAAACGCTGACGCCGTTTGATGCGGCGACGCTGGTTCAGCAAGCTGAAACCGAAAACGGCGTCATGCTCTACATCCCCAAGGTTTCCGAAGCCGTCATCGAAATCCTGGAACAGGCCATTCAGGATGCTGGAACCGCCGTAATTTATTCCTGGCAACCAGGCTGGTTGAATCAGCACATCGAAGACGAGCGGGCCAGCTTTCAAGCGATTCCCCAATTTCTGGTCAATCGTTTTGGTCTGGGAGCACGGACATGAGCGCTCCAACCCCAAAACGCTATCAACGCGAAGCCGTCAACAAGGCGCTGGAAATTTTCCGCTATGCCGAAAGCCAAATGCAGGCGGCATCGGATGAAGACAGCCGCCGCGCCGCCAGCGCCTTCAACGGCTGCGTGCTGCTGGAAGCGCCCACCGGAGCCGGCAAAACCCTGATGGCGGGTTTGATCGCCGAAGCGTTCGCCAATCTCGATCATCCCCACAACGCCAAAATCGTCTGGTTCTGGTTCACGCCCTTCGCCAATCTGGTCGAACAGGCCAAGGGCGCGTTAAAGCGGGATTTCCCCGGCTTGCGGGTGCGCGATTTGGCGAGCGAGCGCGTGGCTTATTCCGCCCAAAGCGGCGATGTGTTCGTGACGACGTGGGCTTCGGTCGCAGCTCGCAACGCCGAAACGCGCAAGTTGCGCACCAGCGGCGATTTATCGCTGGCGCTGGATGATTTCATCCCCGGCTTGCGGCAGGCGGATTTCCGCATCGGCGTCGTGGTGGATGAAGCTCATCACGGTTTTACCAGCGCCACCGAAGCGATGCGGTTCTATCGGGACATCATGCGCCCCGATTTCACCCTGCTCATTACCGCCACGCCGGATGATGCCGATGTGGAAAAATTCAGAAAAGCGGCGGGCATTGGTGAATTACACCGACATCGGGTTTCGCGCAAGGATGCCGTGGACGCTGGCCTGATTAAGGGCGGTGTGCAGTGCATCGCCTATCTGGCTCCTAATAACCAGGAAACCCTGGGCGACATTCCCGCAACCGCATTGGCGGAAGGCTGGCAAACCCACAACGCGATTAAAAAGCAACTGGCAGAAATTGGCATCAACCTCACGCCCCTGATGCTGGTACAGGTCGGCAACAAAGGCAACGCCGGCGCATCCGCCATTCAGGAAGCCAAAACCCGTCTGCTGGAATTGGGCGTGTCGGAAGACGTGATCGCCTGGCATACCGCCGACGAACCCAACGATGATTTGCTGGCGGTGGCGCTGGACGAAAGCAAGGAAGTCTTGCTGTTCAAAATGGCTGTGGCGCTGGGATTCGACGCGCCGCGCGCCTTTACCGTGGTTTCCATGCGCGGGGCCAAAGATACCGATTTTGGCGTGCAAGTGGTTGGACGCATTTTGCGCGTGCATCGCCGCTTGCAATCCAAAGCTATTGATCAATCCCTGCCCCCGTTATTGCGTTGTGGCTATGTCTTTCTGGCCGAGGCGGAAAGCCAGAGCGGCTTGATCGGCGCAGGCGAGAAAATCAACGCCATTCAAACCGAACTTTCCGGGATTAGTCCTTATACCATGCAGGTGCGCATCGCCGGAGAAACCCAGGTTCAGGTGATCAAAAACGGGCAAACCACCTTATTGCCACAGCCTTATACGCCGCCTGTCTGGAAGCCGGCGACCGATAACGAATCCGAACCCACAGCAGCGCATATTCATGATCCATGGAATTCCGGGGCCATACAAACCTTGCCCGGCTTTCATTTGCCCTTGCCGAGTGAACTTCGCGGATCAAAACAAAGTGCGCCTTCTCAACCTGTAACGGCTTTACCCGGTAATGGACTTCACCCACTGCGCGCGGGAGTTCCGACCCGGTTTCAAACCGAACGCTTGCCGCTATCCACCGATGAACTGCTCAAAGGAATCGGAGCGCATCTCAAGCTGAATGCAGAGGTGTTGAACGCGGGTTTGCGCAAAAGCGTCAAAATCACCCGCAAGAAAATTACCGATATTTTCAGCCACCATGAAGAAGTGGTCGACACGGTGCAAGCGAAATTATCCCGTGCACAACTGGCGCGGCGAGCGCAGCGCGTTTTATACGATGCGCAGTATTACAGCCCGCGCGACCTGGAGGAAATGTTGCTGTCGCGGTTGCGGCTGGAATACAACGACCATCAGGGTATCGGACTGTCCGATGAAGAATTACGGGATGCCCTGAATCTGATTTTGGTGAATTATCCCAAATTAGTGCGCGATGCAGCCCGAACCAGTGCGGCGCTCAACAAGGAAATAGTAGAAACTGCGCCCTTGCCTGATCATCTGGAAATAGCCGCAGGCGCCCCGCACTCTCGCCTGAATGTCTATGGCGTCATACTGCCAGACCTGAACGAACACGAACGGAAGTTCGCTGAAATGCTCGACGCCGACACCAAGGGAACGGTGTTGTGGTGGCATCGCAACGAGCCGCGCAAGCCGTGGTCCATCGGTATCGTATTGCCCGATGGGGACCGCTATTTCCCTGATTTTGCCGTCGGCGTGAAAGACCGGATGCGTGGCGGCGGCGTGCTGCTGCTGGAAACCAAGGGCGGGCATCTGCTTAACAGCGATGAAACTGTGGAGAAAGTCGTCGCCGTGCACAAAACCTATGGCCCGCCGGTGATGCTCAAACGGCGTGATGATGGGAGCCTTTGGATCGTGCGCTACATCGCCAGCAGGAATCGCGTTGAGGAAGATCAAGCCTTTCGCGTGGAGAATATGGCGCAGTATTGAGTTAAGTTTGATTGCAAAGCGAGATTAAGTCATGCAAGCTATTCGCCAGATTTATGATAATGCGCCTGACATTATCCCTGTTCCTGAAGCGTTCCGTCATCGCCGACTCGAAGTGCTGCTTATTGTGGAAGAAGAAACTGTATCGCCGCCCAGTTTGAAATCTCTTTTGGCCGATATGCCTGATGTTGGAGACGATAGTGATTTTTCCCGCCCGCGTGATTTCGGAAGGCAGGATATGACATGGGATTCCTGATCGACACAAATATTTTGGCTGAACTACGTAAACGCGAACGCGGCAATCCCGGTGTCCTTAATTGGTATAGTGGGATCGAAGAGTCCGAAATTTATATTTCTGTAATTGTTTTGGGTGAGATTCGCCGAGGAGTAGAGTTGCTGCGCCGTCGGGACCAAGTGGCAGCGGAAAGCCTGGAGGCCTGGCTGAACTGTCTCCGAGTTTCGCTAGGTGATCGGTTGTTGTCAGTCACAGAGGCGATAACCGACTGTTGGGGTAGGCTCGGTATTCCAGACCCTATTCCGGTTGCCGATGGTTTACTCGCTGCCACTGCATTGGTCCATGACCTTACTTTGGTTACCCGCGATACCCGTGATGTAGAACGCTCTGGGGCGCGTTTGCTCAATCCGTTCTCTTGAATTTGCCACGGACGGAAACTCCGTATGCCCTTACTCAGCATTGACCACCTCTCCATCGCCTTCGGCGCCGAAAAGCTGCTGGACGACGCCAGCTTCCAACTCGATGCCGGCGAGCGGGTTTGCCTGATCGGCCGCAACGGCGCGGGCAAAACGACGCTGCTGCGTCTGCTGGCCGGTGAAATTCAGCCCGACAGCGGCGACATCTGGCGGCAGCCCGGCTTGCGCGTCGCCACCCTGGCGCAGGAATTGCCCGCCGACACCACGGCTACCGTATTCGAGATTGTCGCCGGTGGATTGGAAGGGCTGGGCAATCTGCTGGCCGACTACCACGACGCCGCGCTGCGCCTGACTCACGACCACACCCCGGAATCGATGCGGCGCATGGATCAGTTGCAGCACGAGCTGGAAGCACATGACGGCTGGCGCTGGCAGCCGCGGGTTGAAACCGTCATCAGCCGCCTGCAATTGCCGGCGGATACGCCGCTGGCGGAACTGTCGGGGGGCTGGCGGCGGCGGGTATTGCTGGGCCGGGCGCTGGTGCGTGATCCCGACGTGTTGTTGCTGGACGAACCGACCAATCACCTCGATCTGGAAACCATCCAGTGGCTGGAAGACGAGCTGCTGGAATTTCGCGGCGGGCTGTTATTCGTCACCCACGACCGCGCCCTGCTGCAACGGCTGGCGACCCGCCTGCTGGAACTGGATCGCGGCGCGCTGACCTCGTGGCCAGGCGATTACGCCAATTTCCTGGAAAAGAAGGCGGCGCTGCTGGAAGTCGAGGCCCGCCACAACGCCAAATTCGACAAAAAACTGGCGCAGGAAGAAACCTGGATTCGGCAGGGCATTAAAGCCCGCCGCACCCGCAACGAGGGCCGGGTGTTGGCGTTACTGGCGCTGCGCGAGGAGCGTTGTCAGCGCCGCGAGCAACTTGGCAAGGCCAGTTTCACGCTGGAACAGGCGGAGCTGTCCGGCAAACTGGTGATCGAAGCAAAGAACGTCCATTACGCCTGGCAGGGCGAACCACTGATCCGTGATTTCTCCACGCGAATCATGCGCGGCGACCGCATCGGCCTGATCGGTCCGAACGGTTCCGGCAAAACGACTTTGCTGAATCTGCTGTTGGGCCGCCTGTCGCCGGACGTCGGTCAGGTCCGGCACGGGACCAAGCTGGAAATCGCCTATTTCGATCAACTGCGCGAGCCATTGGACCCGGAGCAAACCGTGCTGGACAGCGTCGCGGGCGGGCGGGAAACCCTCGAAATCAACGGTCAGCGCCGCCACGTCATTGGTTATCTGGGCGATTTTTTATTCACCGCTCAGCGGGCGCGTTCCCCGGTCAAATCGCTGTCCGGCGGCGAGCGCAACCGGCTGTTGCTGGCGCGGCTGTTCACCAAACCCGCCAACCTGCTGGTTATGGACGAGCCGACCAATGATCTCGATCTGGAAACGCTGGAATTGCTGGAAGAATTGCTGCTGGACTACACCGGCACCCTGCTGCTGGTCAGCCACGACCGGGCGTTCCTGGACAACGTAGTAACCAGTTGCGTAGTGTTCGAGGGCGACGGACGCATCCGCGAATACGTCGGTGGTTACAATGACTGGCTGCGCCAGCGGCCCGCACCGGAACTGGTCGCGGTCACCAAGCCGAGACCGGAACCCAAACCGGTCATTCGCCCGCCGAAATCGGCCACGTCCGGCAAGCTGGGCTACAACGAGCGACGGGAACTGGAGCGGTTGCCCGCCCGCATCGAGGAGTTGGAGCAACGGCAACGGGACTTGCACGCCCTGACCGCTGACCCCGCGTTCTACAAGCAGGAACCGGTAACGATCACCCGGCGCATGGAAGAACTGCGCGCGTTGGAGGCGGAATTGGAAGCAGCCTACGGGCGCTGGGAGGAGTTGGAAACGCGGGAGGGCGGCGCTGGGTGAAGCCCGCTACGCCCCATAGTCCCGATAAAAAACCAGGGTGGCGATTACTTACCGTCCACTGCGTTCGGATCAATTGCACATTCCTCCCCCTCGCGGGGGATGGAATTTTCGCACAATGGCCAGAGAAGGATTCGGAGTTCTACCAGGGTGATTATCGCTCGATCACTTCAGCTCGCTGAACGACCCAAACCCCGTTCTGACTATTGAACTCAACTTTTCCAACAATCCCTTCAACTGGATATTCAAACTCCACCACCACTTTGCCATTTTCGAGGCTGATTTTGTTTAAATCCAGGTATGCTTCATCGCCTTCACGGATTTCTTCCCGCTTCATATAAGCGACTGGAACGCCAAATTTAAATAGCGCCAGCTTTTCAGGGAAAGACTCCTGTTTTAAAATCCTCAATGGCGATCTATCTGGTAGTTCTGCATGATAATACGGTTGCAGATCTGGAATATCGATTACCAATCGAACGATTTGATTAAAATCTTCAGCGTTCAAAGTTGTCATCTGCATGTTCTCCGCCAGTGATTGAGGTTGGAAACCCATGTTTCCGATCAGAAAGGAAAAAACCGCTATGTGCAACCCAGTCGGCGTTTTCACTGATTGGCTTCCTTAAATGCGGTCACCAGTATCTATTGATATCTTTACCATAGGCTTCCTTCTCGAAATTTTTTCCTTCCTCGCCGGCCTGATCCACTCCATCCTTCCAGTCTCCCCAATGTACTGTTTCATGCAGTATAGTGGATTCAACCAGCAGATGCATTTCCGGCTTTCCCGAGTCAGTTTTCTCGAACCGCTCGCAGATTTCTGCGGCCAGGTAGATATGATTTGGCTCAGTGCTACCTCTGAATTCACCATTGGCCCCCGGCATCACCGCTGAGTGTAAAATAGGCAATGGGCCTGATCCTACGGCACATCTGGCATCGCTTTCACTCAGTTCACTATACTTGAGAAAAGCAGCCCATACCTTATTCTTGTTTTTCACTTTCGGCAAATTATCCTCAACCCATTTACTGAGCTTTGGGTATTTACTTCTGAATGCGTATGCAATTTTCATCAGTTCCTCCAATCCAGGGCTTGGGGTTCGGCAAGTGATATCTCACAGTTCGCAAATTCTACATCAGCAAACAGCACGCCAAATTCTTATTGTCTTGATAGTAAGGCATTTTTATAGAGGATTTTTTTCCTGCCGGGCCATCGTGGACTGGCTGGCCTGGTTCAATCTGAACCGGACACACGATTTGGCTTTTGGTGAGGAGTTCAGCAACTCACTGTTTCACAAGGCGCCCTCCCCCCTTGTGGGTGAGAGCTGGAAGAGAGGCGTGAACGGTTAAGAAGCTGTCTAAAAACTAACGTGTTGATTGTAGGAGCGGCCTTGGCCGCGATTGCTGGCCCTCATATCGCGGCCAAGGCCGCTCCTACACATAACCAATTGATTTAATAATATTAAGTTTTTTGACAGCCTCTAAGGAGAAGCTGGAAGCGCGCGCGTGCAGGGTGAAGAATCCCGTCTCTCCCCTCCCCTCCCTTCACCGCTGCTGCAAATTTTGCAGCAGTTGTTCCTCACCCTGACGCAACTTGCCGGAGCGAATAAGGGACAATGAACCCTCATCCTCTTTGAGTTCCTTGGCAGGCACATCGGATGGCGGACGGGCGCCGTAATGAATCCTGCCTTCGGCATCAGTCCAGGTGTAGATGCGCTCAGTCGGTTGTACGGCAACCGGCTTGGCGTTGAGTTCTACCGGTTCAACCGCCTGGCCTTCGGGCGGGCGATTGCCATAATGAACGCGGCCGGCCGAATCTTTCCAGGTATAGACCTCGCCCTCGGCGGCCATCACGATCCCGCCAGACAACCCCACCAGCATTCCGGCCCAAACCAGCCATCGCCAGCTAACCAGCAGGCAATCATGCCACCGTTCAGATGAGCGCTTCGGGCCATTCATTGCTGGAGCTATCGCTGACAGGAACGATCAGTACAGGTCGCTGGGACAATAACGTGACACGGCGGGTGGTAGAACCCAGAAGATCGCGCAGGCCAGAGCCACCGGTGTGGGTGCCCATGACAATCAGATCGGCCTCGCAACGGTCGGCCTCTTGCAAGATGACTTCGTGAGGAACGCCGCTGATGACGCGAATTTCCGAGATGATCTCAGTCTGCTCGAGCGTGGCGCCGAGTTCCGCCGTGCAGAACGCTTCCAGTCGCTTGTGGAATTTGTCCAGGATGCCACGGGTCGCTTCGTGATGGAGCTCCTGAGCTTTTTCCGGCGACAGATACGATTCCATCAGAAATCGAACCGAATTGTTCAGCGGCTCCACCACGTGCAGCAGCACAATCCGGGCGCTGTGTTGCCGGGCCAGACCCAGCGCGAAACGGAATACTGGCAACGTATGGCCGCCTAAAGCTGTGGTGTACAAAATAGTTTTAATCTGGGGAAGCATAGCGTGCGCTCTACATTCAGGGGATGGATAAACCGCGAACTACACTGCCGCGTGCATCCCTGTCAACGGCCAGCGCCTGACGAAATTATAGTTTAACCTCCATGCAGTATTGGAATGGATAGCCGTCCGATTTGTTCAACTCTGCCCCGACCTTCGAGGAATTTTCGCCATGCCTGACTCCCTCCACCTCCAACGCCTGTCGGGCGCCGCGATCAACGCCTGGTTGCCGGAATTGGCGCGGTTGCGCATCCAGGTGTTCCGCGAGTTTCCCTATCTATATGACGGCAGCGCGGCCTACGAGGAAAACTATCTCAGGACCTACGTGGATGCGCCGGACAGCGTCATGGTGCTGGTTCAGGATGGCGAACAGGTAATAGGCGCGTCGAGCGGTTTGCCGCTGGCCGCCGAGACGCCGAACGTGATCGAACCGTTTCTGACGCACGGCTACGACCCGCAGCGGATTTTCTATTACGGCGAGTCGGTCCTGTTGCCAGAGTATCGAGGGCGGGGATTGGGAAAACGCTTCTTCGCGGAACGGGAAGCGCACGTCCACGGACTGGGGCGTTTCGAGATCGCCTGTTTCTGTGCGGTGCAGCGGTCTGCCGACCATCCGCGCCGACCCGCCAGCTACGCGCCGCTGGACACACTGTGGAACCAGCAGGGATTCGTGAAGCATCCGGAACTGCACACGACATTCTCCTGGCGGGATTTGGACGAGAGTCAGGAGTCGCCGAAACCGATGGTGTTCTGGCTCAAGACGCTGGTTTGAACAGCCTCGCGCCCCTTCACCCCTCTCTCACCAGCGGGAGAGAGGGATTTTTATAACAATAGGGCTTCTCAGATTTCCGTCACCGACGGCAGCCCGGACAGCGCCATCGCCAGTTCGGCCTCGTCGTACTGCTGGTCAGTCAGCTTGCCGGCGAAATAATCCATGTAGGCCGGCATGTCGAAATGACCATGACCGCACATATTGAACAGGATCGCCTGGCTCACCCCTTCTTCCTTGCAACGCAACGCCTCGTCAATGGCGCCCTTGATCGCATGGTTGGCTTCCGGAGCCGGCAGGATGCCCTCGGTGCGGGCAAACAGCACGCCAGCATCGAAGCAGGCAATTTGCGGATAGGCGCGGGCCTCGATCAGGTCCAGTTGCTTGACGTGGCTGACCAGCGGCGCCATGCCGTGATAGCGCAGGCCGCCGGCATGGAAACCGGGCGGAGTGAACGTCGAACCCAGGGTATACATCTTGACCAGCGGCGTCAGATGCGCAGTATCGCCGAAGTCGTAGGCGTAGGGACCACGAGTCAGGGTGGGACAGGCCGCCGGCTCCACCGCGACGATCCGAACCGACTGGCCGCCACGCAGTTGCGCCCCAAGGAAGGGGAAGGCGATGCCGGCGAAATTGGAGCCGCCACCGGTGCAACCCACCACCACGTCGGGATAATCGTCAGCCATTTCCAACTGGAGCATCGCTTCCTGGCCGACCACGGTCTGATGCAGCAGGACGTGGCTCAGCACCGAGCCGAGCGAGTATTTGGTATCGTCGCGCTGAGCGGCGATTTCCACCGCCTCGGAAATGGCGATGCCGAGGCTGCCCGGATGATCCGGCCGCTGCGCCAGGATCGCCCGACCGGAGACGGTTTCCTCGGACGGCGAGGCCACACAGCGCGCGCCCCAGGATTCCATCAGCGCCCGGCGGTAGGGCTTCTGGTGGTAGGAAACCCGCACCATGAACACCTGCACATCGAGGCCGAACAGCGCACCGGCGAAGGCCAGTGAGGAACCCCATTGGCCAGCGCCGGTTTCGGTGGAGAGACGCTTGACCCCGGCTTCCTTGTTGTAGAATGCCTGGGCGACGGCAGTATTAGGCTTGTGGCTGCCTGCCGGGCTGATGGACTCGTTCTTGTAGTAGATCCGCGCCGGCGTGCCGAGGGCCTGTTCCAGCCGGCGGGCGCGGTATAGCGGACTGGGCCGCCATTGCCGATAAATCTCGCGCACCGGTTCGGGAATTTCGATCTCTCGTTCGGTAGATACTTCCTGCTGGATCAGCGCCATCGGGAACAAGGGCGCCAGATCATCCGGGCCAATCGGTTGCTGGGTGCCGGGATGCAGCACCGGCGGCGGTGGCTTGGGCAGGTCGGCCACCAGATTGTACCAGTATTTAGGCATCCGGCTCTCATCGAGCAGGTATTTGACGGTTTCGCTCATTTCTCTTTGTCCAAAAAGCAAAAGCCCGCCCTGAAATCGGCGGGCCGGGTTAGTACAGCGCGGCGATCAAGCGCCGCTGATTCTAACCGAGTTTGCCGCCATAATCGCGGGTTACCGTGACCGACCCGCGAGTGTAGCCTTGGTCAAGAACCCTGAACTTTCACGCGCCTGCATCCATCGGCGTCCGGGTTCAAATCTACCCTGAGCGTTCGCCCATGGATAGCCATACTGATTTACGTGCGGCCAGAGATGATAATGAGTATGAAAAATACGCACCCCTCTGGAGCGTATAGACCTCTGCAGCGGTGAGCGGTCTCGCTACGGGCGGATGGATAACTATCATTAAGCAACATTTACTGCATTAAATTTGACTGGCGACGGATGCCTGGAATTTAGGGCGCCGATGAAGCTTCGAGTGGGGGCAGTCATGTACAAGTGGTTATTTTGGTTACCGATTCTTCTGAGCAGCCTGGTCCAGGCCGCTGCTCCACCGGCTGAGTCGAATGTCAAAAAATGGCAGGACGAAACCGGCAAGTGGCATTATGGCGACGCCCGACCGGTTGCGCCGAACGCCGCTACGAACAGTGCCGCTGAGGCTTACCAACGCGGCGACTACGCCAAGGCGTTCCAGGAGTATATGGAATGGGCCAAACAGGGCGATCCTCGTGCTCAGACCCAGATCGGCCACATGTACCTGCGCGGCCAGGGAACAGGACAAAACCAGCGCAGCGCCATCGAGTGGTTTCGCAAGGCGGCCATTCAAGGCAATACCGATGCGCAGCTCCAGCTTGGCATCCTGTACGCTGTTGACCCCAGCGCCGCACCGAACGCGAAGGAAGCGCTGTTGTGGCTGCGCAAGGCGGCGGAATCGGGCCATGCTGAAGCGACTTACATCCTGGCCGGCAAATACGCTTCGGGCCAGGGCGTAAAGCAGGATGACGTCGAAGCGGCTAACCAGTACCGACGGGCGGCGGAAAAGGGCCATCCTGCCGCTCAGTTCGAGCTGGGGAATTTCTACGCCAGCGGGCGCGGAGTTTCGCGCAATGACAAGGAAGCGGTGCAATGGTATCAACGGGCTGCGGAACGGGGCCATGCCGGCGCCCAATTCAGTCTCGGCGCCATGGTGGCCGCTGGCCGTGGGGTGACCGTCAATGATCGGGATACGGTCACCTGGTATCGCAAAGCCGCCGAGCAGGGCCACGCCGAGGCTCAATACAATCTGGCGGTGCGACTGCTCAGCGGGAAGGGCGTATCCGCCAGCGCCGAAGAAGCAGCGCGCTGGCTGCGCAAGGCCGCCGAGCAGGGCCTGGCGCTGGCGCAACTGAATCTGGGCCGGCTGTACGCCGAGGGACAGGGCCTCGCCCGCGATGACGCAGAAGCAGTGAAGTGGTATCGCCGGGCTGCCGACCAGGATCAGCCCCTGGCGCAGTACTACCTGGGGCGGATGCTGGCGGATGGGCGCGGCGTGGCGCGCAATGATATGGAAGCCCTGCAATGGTTCCGCCGTGCGGCTGAGCAGAACTTGCCCGTGGCGCAACTGGATCTGGCCACCAGTTATCTGAATGGCTATGGGGTGATGCTGGACGAAGCCAGAGGGATGCAATTATTAGGGCTGGCGGCGGCGGGCGGTCAGCCCGAGGCGCAGTTTTTGCTGGCGGAACGTTCTTTTACTGGCCGTGGCGCACCGCGCAACGACCAGGTCGGCATGGATTGGCTGCGCAAGGCGGCGGAACAGGGTCACGTCGAAGCGTGCTACCGGCTGGCCGAGCGGTACGCCAGCGGCGAGGGGGTGGCGCGCGACGACGGCCTGGCGGCGGAGTGGTATCGCAAGGCGGCGGAACAAAGCCATACCGCCAGTCAGTTCCGCCTGGCGGTGTTCTACATCGAAGGCATCGGTGTAACTCAGGATGATCGGCAGGCGCTGCAATGGTTCCGCGAAGCGGCCCAACGGGGCGATGCCGTGGCGCAGTTCAATCTTGGGGTGTTGTACGCCTCGGGCCGGGGCGCACCGCGCGATGAGGCGCAGGCTGCAGCGTGGTACCGCAAGGCGGCTGATCAAAAGTTGCCGCTGGCCCAGTTGAATCTGGGGCTGATGTATGCGGATGGGCAGGGCGGATTGCCGCGCGATCCGGCGCAAGCCGTCGCCTGGTATCGCAAGGCGGCCGATCAGAAGCTGCCGCTGGCCCAGTTGATGCTGGCGCTCAGCTACGCGACCGGGCACGGCGTAACTCGCGATGACCTGCAGGCGCTTCAGTGGTTCCAGCAAGCCGCCGACAACGATTTGACGCTGGCCCAATATGGCTTGGGTATGCTGCACGGCACAGGGCGGGGGGTGGTGCCGGATTTAATCCAGGCGCATCAGTGGCTAAGCCTGGCGGTGGCCGGTGGTTACCTGGGCGCAACCCAGCCCTTGGACGCCATCGCCAGCCAGATGAGCGAGGCCGATCTGGCGCGCGCCCGCCAACTGGCCCGCGAGTGGCAAGCAGCGAGCGGCTCCCGACTCTCCAAGCCTAATTAGCGGATGACCGGATGGCTCCGAAAAATTCGCGCAATCTACGTCATCGGCGGTTATCCGTGATTCAGACTGAGAAGCGGCCTAAAAACTAACGTGTTGATTGTGGGAGCGGCCTTGGTCGCGATATGAGGGCCAGCAATCGCGGCCAAGGCCGCTCCAACACATAACCAATTGATTTAATAATATTAATTTTTTTGGCAACTTCTGAGGATGGGGCATTAACTACCAGCTTCGGCTTCTCGACCTTTGGACATAGGCATCACAGAAAAACTTACACAAGGAAAGATTGTGAAAGAAAGAAGGGAAGCAGTATAAAGATTCTGTAAATGAGCAAGGCTTCGGCCGTCAAAGCCAACCAGCCAAAGGTCTAAAAATGGGCGACAGGCGAGGTTATACCGGCGAGTTACCACCGGTGCGGTTCAATATGGCGCGGTACTGTCTGAACACCGCGGTGCAAGCTACCCCGGACAAAGTAGCGCTGATCGTGGTATCCGACGCCCACGCGCCAGCCGAATCAGCGGAACGCTGGACGTATGCGCAACTGGATGACGCCGTGCGGCGGGTGGCAGCAGGGCTGCGCGGTCTGGGGCTGGAACCAGGGGCGCGGCTGATGATCCGCATGGGCAACACCAGCGATTACGCCCTACTGTTCTTTGGCGCCATCGCCGCTGGCTGCGTACCGCTGCCATCCTCGGCGCAACTGACCGAGGAAGAAGCCGATTTTCTGCTGGCCGATTCCGGCGCTCAAGTGCTCGCTATGTCCGAGGAGCTGGCGATTGTGCCGCCGCCCGGCGTGCGAACGCTCGGCCCTGCTGATCTCGCAGCCCTGCGGACCCAGTACCAACCACTGGACTATGCTGATACCACCGCCGACGATCCAGCCTTTCTCATTTACACCTCCGGCACCACCGGCCAGCCCAAGGGCGTGCTGCACGCCCAGCGTTCGGCTTGGGGGCGGCGACCGATGTACCAAGGCTGGTATGGCATTCAACCGGACGACGTGATCCTGCACGCCGGGGCGTTCAACTGGACCTATACCCTGGGCGTGGGTCTGACCGATCCCTGGGCCAACGGCGCGACGGCGGTGCTCTACAACGGTCCCCGTGATGTCACGATCTGGCCACTGCTGATGGAAAAGTTCCGGGCGACCCTGTTTGCGGCGGTGCCTGGGCTGTACCGGCAGATCCTGAAATACAACGACCTGCGCGCATTCGATCTGTCCAGCCTGCGCCATGGCCTGACCGCCGGCGAAGCGCTCAATACCGCGCTGCTGGAACAATGGCGGACAACCACAGGTAAGGAACTGTATGAGGCGCTGGGGATGAGCGAATGCTCGACCTACGTTTCTTCGTCGCCGAGCGTGCCGGTCAGGCCGGGCAGTCCCGGCAAGCCGCAGCAAGGCCGCTGCGTAGCGGCGCTGCCGGTCGAGGGCGGCGAGGAGCCGCTGCCGC
>Ga0116153_10002366_pt1 | contig 15023 bp, 15 predicted proteins | sample AD_UKC028_MetaG_FD_89896 | JGI IMG/M metagenome (GOLD analysis project Ga0116153, IMG submission 89896) | Active sludge microbial communities of municipal wastewater-treating anaerobic digesters from USA - AD_UKC028_MetaG | ecosystem: Engineered > Bioreactor > Anaerobic > Digestate | place: USA...
ATTCTGGAGACAGGAATCCTTTTAAAATTAAGATTTTCCTTGGACCAATATATCAATTTGCGTCCGATTAGATTATATAATCCGGCATTTTGCCCGCTGAAAGATAAAAAGGCAGAGGATGTGGATTTTGTGGTAGTACGCGAAAACTCCGAAGGCCTATATAAAGGAATGGGCGAGTTTCAAAAGAAAGGCACCAAGGATGAAGTCGCGATTCAGATTTCCTATAATACCAGAAAAGGTGTGGAGCGCTGTATCCGCTATGCCTTTGATTTCTGCCGCAAGCGCAATCGCAAAAAGAAATTAACTCTTTGTGGCAAGACCAATGTTCTTACCTTTGCCTGGGATTTGTGGCAGCGCACCTTTAATGAAGTCGCCAAAGAATATCCGGATATAACTACTGACTATGCCCACGTAGATGCCACAACCATGTGGTTTGTGAAGAATCCGGAATGGTTTGATGTGATTGTCACTGATAATATGTTCGGAGATATTATTACTGATTTGGGCGCTATGGTACAGGGCGGAATGGGAATCGCAGCCGGCGGGAATATCAATCCGCAAGGCGTTTCCATGTTTGAGCCGATCGGCGGAAGCGCGCCGAAATATACCGGTAAGAATGTAATTAATCCACTGGCGGCAATCTGCGCGGTTTCAATGCTTTTGAATGAAATCGGCGAAGAAAAAGCCGGCAAGATGGTGGAAGATGCAGTTATCAAAATCGTGCAGACAAAAATGAAATCTCTGGCAGCTGGGAAGATGGGTTATTCCACAACTGAGGTAGGGGATTTAGTTGTTAAGAATTTATAATTTTTTTAACGCAGATATTCGCAGATTGCACGCAGATGGTCGCAGATTCAGAATATCTGCGAGAATCCGCGTTTGATTTGCGTAAATCTGCGTTAAGAAAAAATAAAACGGAGTTAACATGAAGAAATACAATGTTGCAGTAGTAGGTGTGGGCGTAGTGGGAATCGAGATGCTGCGCAGTTTAAGGCAGCGTAAGTTCCCTGTGGCGGATTTAAGCGTATTTGCGCGCTCGGCAAGGGATATCGAAGTCGATGGCGAGAAAATTTCTGTCAAAGCAACTTCTCCCGAAAGCTTTGAAGGTATAGATATCGCGCTTTTTGCCGGAACTGAAGGCGAAAAGGGCGCAGCAGTAACTTATGGCCCTGAAGCTGTAAAAAGAGGCGCGGTTGTCATCGATAACGGCGCGGATTTCCGCATGGATCCCAAGGTTCCTTTGGTCATACCTGAGGTGAATCCTGGCGATATCAAGAATAATAAGGGAATAATCGCTAATCCGAATTGCTCTACCATTCAGATGGTGGTGACGATTTATCCGATTTATAAGAAAGTTGGGATAAAGCGTATAATCGTTACTACTTTGCAGGCTTCATCCGGCGCGGGAAAAAGCGCGGTTGAGCAGTTAAAAGAGGAAAATAAGAAAATCAACCTCGGAGATTACCAGAATATCCATGTGCATGTGGAAGGCAAGGCCATGCCACAGCAATTGGCCTACAATGTATTTCCTCATATCGGCGGTTTTGCCGACTGTGAATATACCAGCGAGGAATGGAAGCTGGTTAAGGAAACCCATAAGATTATGCACGATGATAAAATCAAGATTTCGGCAACCACTGTTCGGGTTCCGGTGAGGACTGGACATTCTGAGTCGATTTATATTGAAACTACTAAGCCGATTACTCCTGAGGTTGCGCGAGATATTTTGTCCAAGTCCGAAGGAGTTGTCGTGATAGACGATCCCAAAAATAGCCTTTATCCTATGCCTAAGGATGCCGAGGGCAAGGATGAAGTTTTTGTGGGTCGAATCCGCAAGGATCCTTTCGTGAAAAACGGCCTGTGGCTGTGGTGCGTCGCGGATAACCTGCGTAAAGGCGCGGCAACCAACGCTGTCCAGATCGCCGAGCATTTAATATAATCGTTATAAAATGCGCAATATCAAATTAACCATCGAATACGATGGAACGAATTATGTTGGTTTTCAGACGCAGAGGACCAAGGATTACAAATCGCCTACGATCCAGGAGACTTTGGAGGAGGCTTTAAAAAAGGTTTGTAAGCGTAAAACCAATCTTGTTGCTTCTGGCAGAACTGATTCCGGAGTCCATGCATTGGCTCAAGTGGCAAATTTTAAAACCGATTCCAAAATGCCTCTGGATAAGTTTAGAGTTGCCATTAATGCAAATATTCCCGAAGACATTTCGGTTACAAAAGTAGAAGAAGCGGATGCAGATTTTCATTCCCGCTACAGCGCAAAATCAAAAATCTATCGCTATTTGATATTGAACCGGCCGTATCGCTCGGTTTTTGAAGGAAAAGACTGCTATCTATTCACCTATAAGTTAGACTTTGATCTAATGAAGCGCGAGATTCGGTGTCTGCTAGGAAAACACGATTTTAAGGCTTTTCAGGCCGCAGACAAAAAGAAAAAGAAATCAGTCCGCACGATAAAAAATATCAAATTATCTAAAAAAAACGACTTAATAATATTTGAAATTGAAGCTGACGGGTTTCTTTTTAAGATGGTGCGAAATATCGTCGGGACTTTGATCGAAATTGGCAGAGGAAGATTCAAAAAAGGTAGCATGAAACGGATTTTAGAGTCCAAAAACCGCAAATTGGCCGGCCCAACCGCTCCTGCGCGCGGTTTATGCCTTTTAAAAGTTATCTATTGACTTCTGGATTAAAAAATGTTATATTTTAACCCTCATATTCGAATAGAATTCAGAAGACAAAAAGGTGCTAATTAATGAATAAAACCTACATAGCTACAGAAAAAGACATTGAACACAATTGGTATATCGTTGACGCCAAGGATAAAATCTTAGGGCGCTTAGCCTCTAAGGTTGCCAGCGTATTAAAGGGGAAGGATAAGGCTTATTATACCCCGCACTTGGACACCGGCGACAGCGTGATTGTGATTAATGCTGCCAAAATCAGGGTGACTGGAAAGAAACTGAAGGATAAGACCTATCTTCATTATTCCGGATATCCCGGCGGAAAGAAAGAATACTCTTTAGAGAATATGCTCAAAAAAAGCCCGCGCAGAGTCCTGGAATTGGCAGTCAAAAGAATGTTACCCAGCAGCAACTTAGGAAGAAAGCTTTTGAAAAAATTAAAGATTTACGACAGCGAAACGCATCCGCACAAAGCGCAGAACCCAGCAGTTTTGGAGGTATAAATCTAATGGTAGAAACAGCAGCAAAGACAGATTTTTGGGCAACAGGAAGACGCAAGAACGCGATAGCACGGGTAAAGCTATCCGCCGGAAAAGGCGGTATTGTTGTTAATGGCGAAACCCTTGAGAAATATTTCCCCAGAGAAACAGACAGAATTTTGATCAAACAACCCTTAGAGGTTACTAACATGTTAACCAATATAGATATAAATGCAAATTTAGTCGGTGGAGGAAAAACTGGCCAGGCCGGAGCACTCAGGCTCGGCATATCTAGGGCTCTTGCATTTTTCAATGAGGCCAACAGGCCTGTATTGAAAAAAGAGGGGCTCCTGCGCCGCGATCCGCGTATGAAAGAGCGCAAAAAATATGGCCAAAAAGGAGCAAGAAAAAGGTTCCAGTGGACTAAGAGATAACAAAATAGATAAAATTTCGAAAACCTTAACGCCATATGAAAATATGGCGTTTTTATTTGTATTTCTCGACGAAAAATTATGTTGACCTCGTCAGGAAATATGATATCATTATTATATTAAATATTTTTTTCTGGTCGACAAAGAAAGGTAGCAATATGTTAAATGTAGGAGTAGTTGGTGCCACAGGATATACCGGCGAGAAGATTCTTGATATTCTGTTGAAGCATCCGCAGGTAAGAATCAGTTATATCTGTGCAAAGATAGATAAGGCGCAGAAAATATCGGAAATTTTCCCTCGATTTGCGGGGAAAATTGACTTGGTTTGCGATAATCTTGACGTCGAGAAAGCTATAAAATCATGCGATTTGATATTTTTGGCAGTGCCACATAAGATTTCTATGGAAATAGCGCCAATATTCTTAAAAGCTAATAAAGTTGTCATCGATTTAAGCGCTGATTACCGGCTTAAAAATACCGAAGAATATAAAACTTGGTATGGATTAGCTCATAAAGATAAAAAGAATTTAGGAATCGCAGTTTACGGACTGCCTGAGCTTTATCGGGAACGGATAAAGAAGGCGAAATTGATCGCTAACCCCGGATGCTATCCGACGGCAGCAATTTTAGCATTAGCTCCAGCCTTGACTGCCGGTATAGTTGATACAAATTCTATTATTATCGATGCAAAATCTGGAGTAACCGGCGCAGGAAGAAAAGCATCTTTGGATTTCTTTTTCTCCGAGATAAATGAAAACCTGAAAGCCTATAAAATCAACGAGCACCAGCATATGCCGGAGATAAACCAGTTTTTGTCGATTCTGGCTTCAAAGAAGATCAACGCGGTTTTTGTGCCGCATCTTATTCCCATGAATAGGGGGATTTTGGAGACGATTTACGTCAAACTTAATAAAGTTAAGTCGGAGAAAGATATTTTAGCGCTTTATAAAAGATTCTATAAAACCGAAAAGTTTGTTAGAGTTTATGATGCTGGGCAGGTTCCTCAGACCAGAAACGTTTTTGATGCCAACTATTGCGATATCGGCATAAAGGTAGATAAGAATAAGAAATTGCTGATTATCGTCGCGGCAATTGATAACTTGATGAAAGGCGCAGCATCTCAGGCCGTACAGAATATGAATATTGTTTGCGGCTTCAAGGAAGATACCGGATTAAAATGAAAATTTTGAGTAAGGCAGTCCTGCCTATTGGTTTTAAAGCAGAAGGAATTAGTTGCGGCATAAAAAGATCGGGTAAAAAGGATTTGGCTTTGATTTATTCTGATTCCGTGGCTACGGCAGTAGGAGTGTTTACAACTAATAAAATCAAAGCAGCGCCGGTAATTATCACAGCCCAACACATTAAAAATGGACGGGCTCAGGCGATTATCGCTAATAGCGGTAATGCTAATTGCATGACCAAGGCCAAAGGATTGAACGATGCTAAAGCCATGGCTTCAAGCGTTGCCAAGGTGTTAAATATAAAAACCAGCGATGTTTTAGTTGCTTCCACCGGAATTATCGGTAAGCCCATGCCAATTGATAAAATTAAAACCGGAATAAGCTATTTGACTAAAAAAATAAATAAAAACGGCCTTAATAACGTAGCAGCGGCGATTATGACTACTGATACCGCGCCGAAAAAAGTTTCTGTGAAGGTCGCTGTAGGCGGAAAATCGTTGACTATAACCGGTATCGCCAAAGGCGCTGGAATGATCGCTCCGAATATGGCAACTATGCTTTCATTTATTGTGACGGATGCGGCTATACCATCGCAAGCATTAAAAAAGCTTCTCAAGGAATCTGTAGATAACTCCTTTAATTCTATTACGATTGATGCCTGCATGAGCACCAATGACATGGTTTTGGTTCTTGCTAACGGAAAAGCCAGAAATATGAAGCTCGATGGTGCCGATTTAAAAGAATTTTCCCAGGCATTGAGCTATGTTTTTTTAGAATTAGCCAAAAAGATTGTTAAGGACGCCGAAGGCGCGACAAAATTTGTTCAGATTAATGTCAGCGGCGCAAAAAATGATAAAATCGCTAAAACTTTGGCTTTTGCTGTTGCCAATTCCAATCTTCTAAAGACCGCGATTTATGGCGAGAATAGAAACTTAGGCAGAATTTTTGCAGCCTTGGGTCAAACCGGAATAAATATTATTGAAGATAAAATTAAAGTCAATTGCAGCTCATTGAAGAAGAAAAATATTAAAATTGATATAAATTTAGGAATGGGTAAATCTGAAGCCACGGTTTATACTTCAGATTTATCCGAAGAATATGTGAGGATTAATGCAAGATATAATTAAAAAAGCCGATGTTTTGATTGAGGCGCTTCCGTACATCCATGAATTCCGCAAGAAGATTTTTGTCATCAAATACGGCGGAAGCATTTTGGGCGATGAGAAAATCCGCAAAAGCGTTTTAGAAGATATAGTTTTCTTGAGTTTTGTGGGGATAAAACCGGTATTGGTCCACGGCGGCGGCCCGAGCATAACCGAGGCCATGAAACAAATAGGAAAACCGGCTCAATTTCACGACGGCATAAGAGTTACTGACGCCGAGACGCTAAAAGTCGTGGCAGAGGAGCTGGTCAAATTAAATCATTTGATCGTCAAGGAAATAAAAGCTTTAAAAGGCGACGCAGGCAGCCTCAATGCGTCGGGAGAAGTAATTAGAGCCAAAAAGAAAGAGCTAAAAGGCAAGGTTGATTTAGGTTTTGTAGGAGAAATATCCGCGATTAACAAACCAAAAATTATGGAAAGATTAAAAGGAGTGCATATTCCTGTGGTTTGCCCAATGGCTAAGGATGCCAAAAGACAGCTTTATAATGTAAATGCCGACGAAGCAGCTTCGGCTATCGCAGTCGCATTGGGAGCTGAAAAATTCGTATTATTGACCAATGTTAAAGGGGTCATGAGAAATATCGAAGATCATGAATCATTTATTTCGTCTTTAAATATCAAGGAAGCAAAGTCATTAATTAAAGAACAGGTAATCCAGGAGGGGATGATTCCCAAGCTTAAGGCATGCCTGCATACTGTAGAAGGCGGGGTTAAAAAGACCCATATTATTGATGCCAAGGTTCCGCATGCTTTGCTTCTTGAAATCTTTACTAACGAAGGTATTGGAACGGAAATCACGCCATGAAAAAACAGGAAATTTTTGACGCTTATAGAGATTATATCCTACCGACTTATACTCGGTTTAATATCATCTTTGTAAAAGGCAAGGGCTCGCGAATCTGGGATATCGACGGCAAAGAGTATCTTGATTTTTTCCCAGGGTGGGGCGTAAGCAATGTCGGCCACTGCCATCCTGACGTTTTATCGGCAGTCCGGGATCAGGTGGGCAAGCTTATTCATTTTCCTAATAATTTTTTTAATCCGCAACAGGCTAAGCTTGCAAAAGAGATTATTTATTGGTCGTTTGACGGCAAAGTATTTTTCTGTAATTCCGGGGCTGAAGCCAACGAGGGCGCGATAAAATTAGCCCGGGCATATGGCAAAGAAAAAAGATATGAAATCATTACTTTTAAGAATTCTTTTCATGGTAGAACGCTGGCAGCTTTAACGGCTACTGGGCAGGACAAATACAAAAAAGGTTTCGCGCCCTTACCTGAGGGCTTTAAGATAGTTGAATTCAATAATCTCAATGAAGTCAAAAATGCCATTAGCGATAAGACCATCGCTATTATGCTTGAGTTGATTCAGGGCGAAGGCGGAATAAATATCGCCGATAAGAATTTTGTTTTGGCTTTAAGAAAACTTTGCGATGAAAAAGACCTGCTTTTGATTTTGGATGAAGTCCAGACTGGCGTGGGCAGAACCGGCAAGATGTTTGCTTTCCAGAATTACGGAATTGAGCCGGATATCATGACTTTAGCTAAAGCTCTCGATGGCGGACTACCAATCGGAGTAATGGTAGTAAAAAGAAAAATATCTGATACGCTTGGCCCAGGAACGCACGCTTCAACTTTCGGCGGAAGTCCTTTAGTCTGCAAAGCGGCTTTAGGTGTATTAAAGGCGATACAAAAAGAAAAGATGCTTACCAATGTCAATAAGATGAGCGGATATATTTTTGATAAACTGCAAGAATTAAAGAAAAAGCATAATTCTATCGTCGATATCCGAGGCATGGGATTTATGTTTGGTGTGGAATTGAACATCGAAGGAAAATCGATTGTAGAAAAGGCTCTCGAACAAGGGATGTTGATTAATTGCACGCATGAAAAGGTCTTAAGACTTATGCCGGCGTTAAATGTGACCAAAAAGCAGATCGATAAAGCGATGTATATTCTGGATAAAGTTTTAAGTTAACAAAGGAAAATATGAAAAAAGACCTAATTAGTATTAATGATTTATCAGCAAAAGAGATCGAAGGTATTTTTGATCTGGCATCCAAGATCAAAAAGAATAAGTCAGCTTACGCCAATAAACTTAAAGGCAAATCTGTTGCCCTGATATTTCAGAAGCCATCGAATAGAACCCGGGTTTCCTTTGAGGTGGGAGTTTGGCAACTAGGTGGAAACTGCATTTATCTTGGTCCTGGCGAAATCAATCTAGGGGTAAGAGAAACGGTTGAGGATGTCGCCAAAACATTATCAAGATACCTGGATGCAATCGTAGCTAGAACCTTTAAACACAGCGATGTCTTGGATCTGGCAAAGTATTCTAAAATTCCGGTGATAAACGGCTTAAGCGATCTTTCTCATCCTTGCCAAGGTTTGGCGGATTTGTTTACCATCAAAGAAAAGCTAGGGAAGCTCAAAGGTATAAAGCTTGCTTATATCGGCGATGGAAATAATGTCTGTCATTCTTTGATGTATGGCTGCGCAAAATTAGGTGTGGATTTGAAAGTCGCCACGCCCAAAGACTATGAGCCGAACAAAAAGGTGGTTAGAGAATCAGGGTTCTCATTAAAAAATATATCCAACAATCCTAATGAAGCTGTTGAGTCGGCGGATGTTATCTATACTGATGTCTGGGCGAGCATGGGAGAGGAATCAGAGGCTGAGGAAAGAAGAAGGATTTTTAAGGATTTCCAGATAAATGGAAAATTAGTTTCAAAGGCAAGAAAGAATTATTTATTTATGCATTGTCTGCCGGCACATCGGGGAGAAGAGGTCTCATCTGACGTCATGGATAGCAAAAACTCCATAGTTTTTGACCAGGCAGAAAATAGATTACACGTCCAAAAGGCAATTTTATTATTTTTATTGGCATAATACGGAGGCTAATATGATAACTGAGAAGAGTAAGAAGTTTCTAAGGGGCTCAAAGGCCTTACGGTATTTCTTTTTGATATTTGGCTTGGCCTCTTTTTTGGCTTCGATTATTGTGCCGCTAGTACTTGTTGGTAAAATTGAAACTTCGGTAGGTAAGGCCTATGTAAAAACGATAATGAAGATAAGTGCCGTTAATACAAATACAGAATTAGAGTTAAGGATAAAAAATACGCTTCTGATTTCTTTAAGGAAATTTTATATGTACGTGCTTGATTCAAATGGGTTGTTTTTAAGGTTGTACCCAGCGTTATTTTTTACTAGCGGTGTATTTTGTTTAAGCTTCTTTCTAATAATGAAACGCTATTCAGATATTATCAAAGAATCTGGCATAGAAAGTTAAATTGGGGATGATATAATGAAGAAAGTTCTTTTAGCATATTCAGGAGGCCTGGATACTTCCTGTTGCGTGACTTGGCTTAAAGAAAGAGGATTTAAAGTCATCTGTTTTATCGCTGATCTCGGCCAGCAAGAGAATTTAAATAAGATTAAAGTCCGGGCGATAAAAACCGGAGCTTCCAAGGTCTACGTTAAAGATTTAAGACAGGAATTTGTTAAGGATTTTATACTACCCACTTTAAAGGCTGATGCGATTTATGAAGGCAAATATTTATTGGCTACGGCTTTGGGCCGGCCATTGATTGTAAAATATTTGGTGGATATCGCCCATAAAGAAAAGGCAAAATATGTGGCTCACGGTTGTACGGGAAAAGGAAACGACCAGGTCAGATTCGAAGGCGGAACCAAGACTCTGGATCCAAAATTAAAAACTATCGCGCCAGTAAAAATCTGGGATTTGAAATCTCGAGAAGAAGAGATTGATTACGCCAAAAATAAAAGAATCCCAATAGATGTCACTAAGAAAAAGATTTACAGTATCGACAAAAATCTCTGGGGAGTAAGTATTGAGTGCGGCGCTTTGGAAGATCCTTGGGCCGAGCCGCCCAAGAGCGCATATCAGTGGACGAGCGCTCCGGAAGATGCGCCATCAAAGCCTGAATATGTAGAGATTTATTTTGAAAAAGGTGAGCCCAAGAATATTAACGGTAAAAGCTATTCTCTGATAAATTTGATTAAGAAGCTTAATGACATCGGCTCAAAGCACGGAATCGGCAGAGCAGATTCGATTGAAAACAGAGTAATCGGGTTAAAATCCAGAGAGATTTACGAAGCGCCGGCAGGAACAATTTTGCATTTGGCGCACAAAGAACTTGAGAGCATGGTCTTAGACGGCGACACGCAGCATAATAAGGAATTAATCGCCATAAAATACGCCAAGCTGATTTATGCCGGCAGATGGTTTATCAAAGAGAAAAAAGCTTTGGATAAATTTATCAACCAGACTCAAAAGAATATCACCGGAACCATACGGTTAAAATTGTATAAAGGAAGCTGTGTTGCGGTGGGGAGAAAATCAAAATATTCTTTGTATAATAAGAAATTGGTAACTTATAGTTCAATTAAAGGAGTAAAATGAAGAAGCTTTGGGGAAGCAGATTTGCCAAAAATACAAGCAGTCTGGCCGATCAATTCTCTTCTAGTATCGCCTTTGATAAAAGATTGTCGATACATGATGTAAAAGGCAGCATTGCTCACGCGAAAATGCTGGGTAAGTGTGGAATCATAAGCTTAAAAGAATCGCAGAAGATAGTTGGTGGCTTGAATGCTATTCTGGAAGAGATTTTATCCGGAAGATTTAAATTTGATACAAAGGCAGAAGATATCCATACAAATATCCAGAATGCCTTAAATAAGAAAATCGGGTTAGTTGCCGATAAACTTCATACGGCGCGATCAAGAAATGACCAGATTGCCCTGGATATGAAAATGTATACTTTGGCAGAGCTAAAAAACCTTGTTACATTAACAAAGGATTTGCAAGTTTCGATTTTAAAATTTGCACAAAAAAATAATGATGTAATTATTCCCGCATATACGCATTTACAGCCGGCGCAAGTTGTTCTTTTGGCGCATCATCTTCTTGCGTATTTAGAGATGCTTCAGCGGGATGTCGAAAGATTGAATGATACGTACAAAAGAACCGATGTGATGCCGTTAGGCAGTTGCGCCCTGAGCGGAACGACCCTGCAGACCGATAGAGTTTTTGTGACCAAAGAATTGAAATTCAGCCAAGTGACTAGCAATAGTATTGATTCTATCTCCGATAGAGATTTTGTTATGGAGACGCTATCGGACTTGGCGATTTTATCGGTACATTTATCACGGCTTGCAGAAGACCTGATTTTATGGTCTACTAAAGAATTCGATTTTGTGGAAATCGACTGGAGTTTTTGCACCGGTTCCTCGATAATGCCACATAAAAAAAATCCTGACATCTTGGAATTGATTAGAGGCAGCGTGGGGAAAATTCAAGGAGATTTATCCAATGTTTTAATTATGATGAAGGGCCTGCCTTTATCATATAACCGGGATATGCAGTTGGACAAGCCTCCTTTATTCAATGCCGTCGATACTGTGAAGGAGATATTGGTGATTTTCGCAGAGCTGTTTAAGAATATCAAAGTGAATAAAACATCTATCGCCAAAAGGATAGATGATGAGTCGCTTTTTTCCGTTGATGTAATGGAATACCTGATTAAAAAAGGAGTTTCCTATAGACAGGCGCATGACACCGTAGGAAGGATGGTCAGAAACTGCCTAGATAAAGGAATATGTATTTCCGGATTAAGATTAGAAGAGTTAAAGAAATATTCAGATAAATTTAGTACGGATTTTAAGAATTTACTGAATGCCAAAGTTTCTGTAAGTTTAAAGAGATCATATGGCTCAACAAACCCCGTTTTAGTAAAAAAACAAATTGAGAATTGGAAGAAAAGATTAAATGCACGATTTTAAGTATATAGGAAATAGGTTTTACTGTGAGTCTTTAAATGTTGAATCCGTGGCTAGGAAAGTAGGCACGCCATTTTATCTTTATAGCCATAAGACGCTTCTCGATCATTTCAGGAAGATACAGAGGGCATTTAAGGATATCGATCCTTTGATTTGTTTTTCTATGAAGGCAAATTCCAGCCTGGCATTAGTCCGTGCTTTGGTTAATGCCGGCGCAGGCCTAGATATTGTTTCCGGCGGAGAACTATTTAAGGCCTTAAAAGTCGGCTGCCCAGGAAATCGCATTGTCTATGCCAGCGTAGGAAAGACCGAAGAAGAGATCCTTGAGGCAATCAAAAAAGGAATCTTATTCTTTAATGTTGAGTCGCTGCCCGAATTAGACTTAATAAATGAGGCATCGCACAGGCTTAATAAAGTCACACAGGTTGCAATCCGCATCAATCCTGATGTTGAGCCGGGAACGCATCAATATATAACTACAGGGAAGCTCACCAACAAGTTCGGTATGGATTTCTTGACAGCGCGAAAGATTTTTGAGCAGCGTTCAAGATTCGGTAATCTAAATATAAATGGTATACACATGCATATCGGTTCGCAGATTATTGACGGGGCACCATTCCTAGACGCTATCAGAAGAGTCATCCGTTTTATAGATAATCTTAGGTTTTTGGGCATCAGGTTAGAATATTTAAATATCGGCGGTGGCTTGGGAATAATTTATAAGGATGAAAAGCCGCAGACTGCCGATCAGTTTGCCCAAGCGGTCTTACCGCTTCTAAAAAAGACAGGCTTGAAGATTATCCTGGAGCCAGGAAGGTTTATCGTGGGAAATGCCGGAATTTTAGTCACCAAGGTGCTTTATATTAAGAAGTCGGTTGAGAAAACATTTGTTATCGTTGATGCCGGGATGAATGATTTGATTAGGCCTTCGCTTTATCAGGCTTATCATGAGATTTTGCCCTTAAATAAATATTCTTCCAGGCCGATAAAGGCGGTGGATGTTGTTGGCCCAATTTGCGAAAGCGGAGATTTTTTTGCTAAAAATCGTAAGATGTGCCTGCCTAATGAAGGAGACCTACTAGCTATTATGAGCGCCGGGGCTTATGGCTTCAGTATGTCTTCAAATTATAACAGCAGGAAGCGCACTTGCGAAATTCTGGCTAAGGGGAGTAAGTTTGCGGTAATCAGGAAAAGGCAGTCCTATCAAGATCTGGTTGAAGGCGAGACCATACCTAATTTTATAAAATGAAGAAAATAAACTTTACCAAGATGGTGGCAAGCGGTAATGATTTTATTGTTATTGATAAGCCGGTAACTAATCCGCATTTATTAGCCAGACGGGTTTGTGAACGCAAGACTGGTATCGGCGCAGACGGGCTTTTGCTTATCCGGAAGATAAGCAGCAAGGATTTCAGGATGCGCATTTTTAATCCTGACGGCTCGGAAGCCGAGATGTGCGGAAACGGCGCGCGCTGCCTGGCAATTTATGCTGGTGAGAAATTTAAATCCAAGAATTTAAGATTGTTTACTAGGGCAGGAATTATTGAGGCTAAAATAAATAAGGATGTCGCCAAGATAAAGATGTCGCATCCCAAGGATTGTCAGCTTGATATCTCGGTACAACTTCCGCAAAGGTCTTTAAAAGTAAATTACATCGATTCTGGAGTTCCGCATGTGGTAGTATTCGTAGAGGGCTTGAATAAAATCGATGTGGCCAATATCGGCCGGCAGATTAGATATCACAAAAGATTCTCTCCTCGCGGGACGAATGTCGATTTTGTCGAGGTTTATGACCGGGATTCTATCGGAGTACGCACTTACGAGAGAGGTGTGGAGGGAGAAACCCTTGCTTGTGGTACTGGCGTAGTGGCTTCAAGCTTAATCGCATTCTTGAAAATTTTTGAAGGTAAACCCAAACCAAAAAGTTTCTTGATGAAGGCAAAGACATTAAGCACGGAAGTGCTCAATATTTATTTTAATTATAAAGATAATAAATTTTATGATGTTTGGCTGGAAGGAAAAGTCAAAAATATTTGCAAGGGGGAATATAATGTTTGATGGTTCATTGGTAGCGATAGTCACGCCTTTTAAGAATGGGAAGATTGACGAGAAAAAGTATGCGGAATTAATCGAATTCCAGATTAAGAATGGAACAAGTGGGATAGTGCCCTGTGGCACAACCGGAGAATCGCCTACTTTGAATTTCGAAGAGCATGATCGGGTGATTGAATTGACTGTTGAGATAGTCAATAAAAGAGTTCCCGTTATGGCCGGAACGGGTTCTAACTCCACCGAAGAAGCGATAATGCTTACTAAGCATGCAGAAAAGGTCGGAGCTGATGCGTCATTACAGGTCAGCCCTTATTATAATCGGCCGACGCAAAAAGGGCTGTATTTGCATTTTAAGGCGATTGCCGATTCAGTCAAGATACCGATTATCCTTTATAATATTGCCGGAAGGACAGGAGTAAACATTGAGCCTGAGACTATTGCTAGGCTCGCCAATGATTGCAAGAATCTTGTAGGCGTCAAGGAGGCTTCGGGTTCTTTGGACCAGATGTCAAGGATTAGGCAGATTTGCCCTAAGAGTTTTCAATTGATTTCTGGCGATGATTCTTTGACCTTGCCGCTTATGGCTATTGGCGGAATAGGAGTAATTTCCGTCGTCGCCAATATTGTCCCGCGCGATGTAGCCAATATGGTCAGTGAATTTAAGAAAGGGAATATTCAGAAGGCCGAAGAAATCCACTATAAGCTCCTGCCTCTAACCAAGGCGATGTTTATTGAAACCAATCCTATCCCGGTAAAGACCGCGATGGGATTACTAGGTATGTGCAGTCCGGATTTGAGGCTGCCGCTATGCACCATGTCAGATGAAAATCTGGAGAAAGTTAAGAAGGCTTTAAAGGATTACGGTTTATTGAAAGGCAAATGAAGCCCAAACTTATGGAACGGAAGTGAACGTAAGTTTGTAGGCTGAATTTGCCCCGCCCTCTAAGCGTTGGCATTGGGTGGGAAACGCAAAAAAGATTATTTCGTTCTCTAAAACGTTAAGTTTAAATTGCGGGCATAGAGGGCGGGGTTTAATTTGCGCTTATAACTTACGTCGTTTCTAACTCCGTAAGTTATGCGCTCATTAAAAAGGGGTAAAATGATAAAGTTAGCAGTAAGCGGTTGCGCAGGAAAGATGGGTGCTCGGATTATCGATTTAGCTCTATCTGATGAAGATTTCCGGGTAGTTGCTGCTATTGAAGCCAAAGGCCATCAGGCGATAGGCA
>Ga0116153_10002374_pt1 | contig 14986 bp, 16 predicted proteins | sample AD_UKC028_MetaG_FD_89896 | JGI IMG/M metagenome (GOLD analysis project Ga0116153, IMG submission 89896) | Active sludge microbial communities of municipal wastewater-treating anaerobic digesters from USA - AD_UKC028_MetaG | ecosystem: Engineered > Bioreactor > Anaerobic > Digestate | place: USA...
CCGGAAGAAATCATCACATCCGTTCCAAGCAACCTGCATGAGCGTGTGTGCAGCGGATAGTTGAAAATAGGATTTGACTCAATTTCACCCGAAAAGCTGGATTGGTGTTGTTCTGGAACGGTACGCTGATCAGATTGCCCACCGGATTCTGCGCGAGCTTCGCCAACTCCTCGGCACTCATTTCCGCCTGGACCGATGCAGCGAAAGTCGCGCCGATGGCGAGCAGTCCGAGCACCGTTGTTGCCTGTTTCACGTTCGCTGCTTTCATCCACTGGCTCCGGGCAGGGTTAGTTCAAATCCGGGTCCGGGTAGTACTTGGCGCCGGTGAGGCTGACCCCGACGATGGCGCCCTGATCGCTGAGCTGATACATCAGCACGCCCGGCGAGACCGACACCCCAAGCTGGTTGCCCATCTGCTGGGTGCTGGTTTGCGCCGAGGCCATCGCGTTGGCCCCGAATTCCCAACCTGAAGACACGAACTGGTCGAGGGCTTGCGGCGTTTCGAACACGAACACCAGCCGGAACCGCTGGACCCCGAAGCCGTAGCCAGGTTGCAGCTCGACCATCCGCATGAAGGTTTCCCGCCGCGTGGCGTGGTTGACGGCCAGCCCTTCACCGGTCGCGCTGCCCATAAAGAGCACCTTGAAGCCGAAGTTGCTGAACACGGCATAACCGGCCGCCCGCTGGATCTGCCGGCGAGCGGCCGGATATTGCTGGTAAAGCTGCGCAATGGTCTCGTTGGCCATCGCACGAATATCAGCGCGCTGCTCGTCAACCTGGGATTGGGACACGGGCGCCGGCGCGCAGGCCTGTAGGCCGAGGCCAAGGACAACCAGCAACGACATCATAAAAACGCGGAATGGTGCGATCAGTGCGATCACGTCGGTCATTCGTTTCATTCTCAACATGGTTTTATCCTCGGTGTGGGGGTTGAATCTTCCCCGGTGTTTCATCAATCCGCCATCGGACCGGATGGGTCGGCAACCTTGCGTCTTCCCTGAAATTCCGCCGGACGGTTAACGGCCGTGAGCCTGATCCAGCCGCGCCCGCAACAGTTGCGCCCAGCCGTCGAAGGCCTGCTTCGCGTAGGCCCAGGTCGAATAGGCCTTGGCGTAATCCGAAAAGCCCGTGGTGATGGCGTTGCCAACGCCTTTGGAAGTGTCCACCACGTATTTGCGGCCGACCTGGGTATCGGCGTATTCGGCGATCACCTGGCCGGTCTGGCCGTCAATGAACTGCGCAGCGATGCCGGTGCGGCCCAGATAGGGTGCGGACCCGACCGGCCCGCCCGCCGCCGCTCCCGAGGCCACGTCGGCGACCGTGGCGTAGGGCACGACCAGGGTGACGACGCTCATTTCCGGCTTGGTGGGCACCAGATCAACGAGGGTGATCTTCACTCGCAACACGCCCGGCCCCGGTTTAGTGACGACCGGATAGGTATCCCCCAGCGCGATCACGATGGCCTGGTGAAAATAATCCGTCAGCGTCTTCAATTCGGTCGGATCAACCGCCTTGTACTCGGCGTCGCTGGCGAGTTGAACCTGGATGCGTTCGAGCAGAATCTGGTTGTACCGGCCCAGGTTGGCGCTGGAATCCATCCAGCGGTAGGCGCCGCTGTCGCCGGGCACGGGCTGAAGCCGGTCGGCATGCGTCAGAAACCCGGCATACGCGGCAGGCGCCGGCGCTTGCTCGTTGAGGTCGGGGCCGGTCGCGCAAGCCGTGAGCAATAGCGTCAGCGACGCCAGACGGAGCAGAGAGAAACCACGCATGGTTATGGATTCCTTGAGGAGGGGCTTTCTGTTGAACAATCGGCTTTGTGGTCCTGCAACACCATCCGAAGGAACGGCGTGGCGGCGTCCAGTTGCGCGCCGGCATCCAGCCAGTCCTGCAACAACCGAATTCCGTCCTTGGCGCAGGCATCCAAGCCGCCCAAATCCAGGGCGACCACGCCACGCACTGATTGGCGCACCCGGCGGATGGCGCGCAAATCCGCTGTCATCAACCGGCCGTCGATGGTGACGACCGTGCGCGACGATTTTCGATGAGTGGTGATGCGGATCATGGAACCCCGTCTTTGCGATTCGCGTGCCAGGAACCGCATGGGCTGGGGCTAGGGCCTTAAGCCATTGACGAAATGGGAGATGTTTCAAGATTTGGCCCGGATTTCACTAGGCGAGCCGGGGATGAAGGTTGACTGAACAACCTTTTTTGGGTTATTCAGTCAACCCGTTCATTATTTCAACCCCCGATCCCGACGGACTGAACGCCGCCGCAACGTGCATCCCCGGTTATGGAAACGCAGGACAAACTCTGGACGCTGGCTTCGAGCCCCTTCCTGGTCGTGGGCGAAGCCTGCGTCACCGCCGACGAGATTTTCCTGACCTGGCTGGGGGACGGCAGTCCGGAGGCCAAGTTGGGACTGGCACCGGGCACCTTCCCCAAAACGATTCGCGACGCCCTCGCCCTGATGCACCCCGACGATGCGCCCGGCTACCAGCAGGCCGTGGTGCGCTCGCTGGCCACGGGCGAGGCCTTCGACGCCAGCTACCGGCTGGCCGACGGCCGCGGCGGCTGGCGGTGGATCGAAGGCCGCGCGGTGCCGACTGAGGCCGGCGACGGCCAGTGGGTGGGGTGGATTTTTATCAACCGTGATTTCACCGCGCAGTACGAAGCCGAGGCGGCGCTGCGCCGGTCCTTGCAGGAACTGGAAGCGTCGCGCTCCGCCCTCCGGTCGGAACAGGACAAACTCTGGCGACTGGCCGCCAACGCCTTCTCCGTGCTGGGCGAGGCTCACGTGACGGAGCGCGGAATGGAATTCGTTTTTTTCGGAGATTTCCCGCACGAAGAAAAGCTGGGTCTTGCCCCTGGCAGCCTGCCGAGAACTCTCGAACAACTGATCGCGATGATGCACCCGGAAGACGCCAAATCCTACCCGCAAAAGGTACAATACTCGCTGGCTACCGGCGAGCCGTTCCGGATCGTTTATCGGGTGGCCGATGGCCACGGCGGGTGGCGCTGGCTCCAGGCCCGCGCGTTCTCGCTCGAGCAGCGCGACGGCCAGCACGTTCGCTGGCTGCACGATACTATTGACATCACCGAGCAACGGGAGACAGAAGACACGCTGCGCCATTCGCTGGAAGAGCTGCGGCAGTTGAAAGCGCGGCTGCTGGTTGAGAACCGGTTTCTGCGCCAGGAGGCGGGCCTGGAGGCGGCTGACGTGGACATCATTGGCCGCAGCCCCGCCCTGGGTCGGGTATTGGAACAGGTGGACCTGGTCGCCGCCACCTCGTCCACAGTGCTGATCGGCGGCGAAACCGGTACGGGCAAGGAACTGGTGGCCCGCGCGATCCACCAGCGCAGTCGCCGGCGGCAAGGGTTGTTCGTGGCGGTGAATTGCGCCGCCCTGCCCGGCACACTGGTGGAAAGCGAATTGTTCGGGCATGAAAAAGGGGCGTTCACCGGCGCGATTGCGCGCCGCGCTGGCCGGTTCGAGCAAGCCGACGGCGGCACGCTGTTTCTGGACGAAGTGGGCGAGCTGCCCCTGGAGGCGCAGGCGAAAATGCTCCGGGTGTTGCAGTCCGGCGAGTTCGAGCGGGTGGGCGGCGGACGGCCCCTGAAAACCGACGTGCGCATCATCGCGGCCAGCAACCGCGATCTCGAACAGGCCGTGCGCGAGGGGCGATTTCGCAGCGATCTCTACCACCGGCTCGCGATCTTCCCCATCCACCTCCCACCGCTGCGCGAGCGGCGCGAGGATATCCCCCTGCTCGCTGCCTACCTGGTCACCCGCAAGGCGCGCGGGCTGGGTCGGAAAATGGATCCGCTCTCGCCGGCTGTCCTCGACCGGCTGACCCGCTACGACTGGCCCGGCAACGTGCGCGAGCTGGAGAATGTCCTCGAGCGCGCGATCATCCTGTCGCCCGGCCCCGCCCTGGAACTGGACGCCATCCAACTGGGGCCGGCGAGACGCTCCGCCCCCGCGTTAGACGGTCCAGTCCGCGCCAGCGGACCCACCGCCGCAGACGACACTCTGCAAGCCCATGAACGGGCGCACATCCTGCAAATCTGCCAAGCTGCCGGCTGGAAGATCAAAGGCCCGGACGGCGCGGCCCAACGACTCGGCCTGAATCCCGGCACGCTCTACGCACGCATGAAGAAGCTGGGGATCCGCCGCCCGGCGGCCGATGAATGATTCACCGACAAAGGGCAGATGGCTGTTGCTCGACCACGGCAGCATATTGAATCTCTTATCCTCTGCACCGATCACGCCGATCATTCGTCGAACGCAAAAATCCGCTTCCAGCCATTCTTCATGCTGATGACGATCCAGCCCTGCTTTTGCGCCTCGTCGTACAGCGCCTGGGTGAACGCGCCGACCTTGGTGTCGGGCAGCCCCGCCGCCGGGCCGTAGGCATACTCGCGCGTTGCGTCGTCGTGCAGCACCAGCATCGCTAGCCGCGCGCCGTCGCCGGCCTTGGTGTACTCCAGCATCTGCCGGTCGCCGGTCGAGTTGCCGAACGCCGCGTGGGGCCGGCGGCCGATCATCAGGTGGATGCCCTCGGGCTTGCCGGCGTTGTTGTCGTTGAGCAGCAGCTTGGGCTCCTTGGTGAGGAACGGCTTGCCGGCCTTGTCATAGCCGTACTTGGTTCCGCCGGCGGTGCCGACCACCTGCTCGGGCGGGATGCCGTAGGTGGCTTCCGAATACACGCGCACGAAATCCTGCCCGCCGCCGGTGACGATGTAGGTCTGGTAGCCGCTGGCGCGCAGGTATTTCAGCACGTCCTGCATCGGCAGGTAGGCGAGTTCGGTATACGGCCTCTTCCAGCGCGGGTCTTTCGCTTCGGCCAGCCATTTCTTCGCTTCGGCTTGAAAGGTTTCGACCGACATGCCGGTCGAGGTGGCGGCGAGGAGTTCGAACAGGTCCTTCTCGGTCAGCTTGGCGATGGCCGCGCGATCGCCCTTCAATACGTCCAGCACGGTCGAGAACGGGGCGACTTTGGCCAGCTCGGGCTTCGCTTTCACCAGCGCCGGCACGCTTTCGAGAACGTACATCACCTGCGTGTACATCGGGTGCTCGACCCACAGCGTGCCGTCCTGGTCGAAGGTGGCGATGCGCTCCTCGGGCGGCACGAACTTGGAACTGCCCTGCGTCGTGGTGTCCTTCACGAAGGCGAGTATGGCCTGCTTGGCCGGGCCATCGTTCCACGAGGGCAGCGGATCGGTCTGAGCTTGGGCGTATAGGCTGAAGACCAGCAGGGCGCCCAGGGCAACGATGCGCGCGAATCCTGAGTATCGGGTCAGGCGTTTCATTGAGGTTCTCCTGATTAAAGCGGGCGCCACATGAAGAGGCGCCCGCCGGGTGGACATCAGGCTGGCGTAAACCGGCTACTCACCGGCGTGGCTGACGTGCTTGGCCTCCTTCATCGCCTCGATGATCTGGTCGAGGTTATAGCTCGCCGGAGTTTGCAGCGACGGGAATTGCCGATAGGTCTCCAGTTCCTTCAACCACAGCATCTGCCCGATCGGCAGCAGGTTCCAGTCGTAGATGTAGGCCGTGCTCGGCGCCGCCAGGGCGCCGCCGTAACCCAATAGGGTCTTCTGGTCCTCGGCGACGGCTTGTTCGAAGGGGTCGCGCTTGATGTTGTTGACCTGGGTCCAGTGATAGGTCACGACCCCCGTCAGGCCGCCGGTCGCCGACGAAGGCGCCATCGTGTAATAGAACTTCCAGTTCTTGTAGCGAACGGCCGAGGGGTGCGTACCGCTGTAGTAGAAGAGATAGTCGCGCGCGGAGTCGCCCTTGCCTTCCAGGTAATCGCGCTGATTGACGCCGTCGAGCGTGGTCTTGACGATGCCGGGATACTGGCCGGCCTCGATCTGCTTCTTCAGTCCGTCGCCCTTGGGGCCGCCGGCGATGTCGACGAAGGTGGGCAGCCAGTCCAGCGCCGAGAAGATCTGGTCCTTGACCGTGCCCGGCTGGATGTGTCCGGGCCAGCGCACGACGAGCGGGGCGCGCATCCCGCCTTCCCAGGTGGTGAGCTTGCCGCCCCGGAACGGGGTGATGCCGCCGTCCGGATAGGTGATGGCCTCGGCGCCATTGTCGGTGGTGAAGACGACGATGGTGTTGTCGAGCTGGCCCATGTCCTCCAGCTTCTTCAGCACGTAGCCGATATTGTCGTCGAGCTGCTTCATCCCGACTTCGTTGATGCCCCAGTCCTTGCCGCCCTTCTCGCCCAGCATGGCCTCGTACTTGGGCGACAACATGGTGGTGATATGCATGCGCGCCGGGTTGTACCAGACGAAGAAGGGCTTGTTGGTCTTCTTGGGGTCGTGGCGGTCCAGGTAGTCGACTACCTTGGCCGAGATCTCCTCGTCCACCGTCTTCGAGCGCTCCAGGGTCAAGGGTCCTTCGTCCTTGCAGGTCTGGTTCTTCTCCGTGCCGTCGGACGACTTGCAGGCAATGATGGGCCGCGGCGGCGTCATGCACAGGGTAGTCCTCGGATCGACCGCGCCGGGCGGGTCGGAAAGTCCGGGGACCGGGGTGTTCTTGCAGGGCGGTACGACGGTCTGCTCGGTCGGCGACTTGTTGATGTCCGGGAAGCTGACCCCCTGCATCGCATCCAGGTGATACAGGTAGCCCCAGAACTCCTGGAAGCCATGGGCCGTCGGCAGCGAGGCCGTCTTGTCGCCCAGATGGTTCTTGCCAAACTCGCCGGTGTTGTAGCCGAGATCCAGCAGTAGCTTGGCCAGCGCCGGCGTACCCGGCAACAGCGAACTGGTGGCGCCCGGCAACTGGGGCATGATCATGCCCGCCCGCAGCGGGTGCATGCCGGTGAAGAAGGCGGTGCGCCCGGCCGTGCAACTCTGCTCGGCGTAGTAGGTCTGGAAGAGCGTGCCTTCCTGCCCGATGCGGTCGATATTGGGCGTCTCTCCGACCATAATCCCGCGGTGGTAGGCGCCGACGTTCATGATCCCGATGTCGTCGCCCATGATAAACAGGATGTTGGGTTTGCCACCGGTCGCGCCGGCGGCGCTGCCCGCCTTGGCGGCGATGGTCAGCTTCTGGCCCGGCTTGATCTCGTTCGAGGTCAGTTGGTTCTGCGCCTTCAGCGCGTCCACCGGGATCTGAAAGCGCTCGCCGATTACGATCAGTTCGTCGCCCTCGACCACCCCATAGGTGGCGGTGACGGTGTCGTACTGGCCCTTGGCGTGGTGGCGTGCGCCCTGGTCGGCGGCCCAGGCGCCGCCGGCGGCCAGACCGGCTGTCAGGGCCAGGACCGAGCCGGCGGTTTTGAGCCCCGTCGCGAAGGGCGATTTCGGGAGCGTTCGTTTGTTGAGTAGCATAGGCGACATCCTCCAGTTGGGAAGCGGTATTCAGAATCCTTCCCCCGCATGCGGGAGAAGGGCAAGGGTCCGCGTTGAAGACGAGGGAACTCCGGGACTGCGCGGGATCGGGTGGCGGCGTTCATCGCGGCATCCCCGGTCCGGCCACCACGTCGATGGCTTCCAGCAATGCGGTGCCGCGAAACGGTTTGGCCAGATAACCCGCCGCGCCGCGCCGCGCCGCCTCCTCGCTCAGTCCGGGCGCGTCATACGCCGTGATCAGGATCACCGGTGGCCTCCCGCCGGGCGCGCCCCATTCGGCGAGAAAATCGAAGCCGGACATCGCCGGCAACTTCAGGTCGCAGACCACGCACGCGGCGTCCCCGGCGGCGGGGTCCACCAGCAGCGCCTCCGCCGAAGCGTAGGTCACAGTCCGCCAGCCAGCGGTGTTTAACAGGCGTTCGAGCGCTGGTCGCAGGCTGTCGTCGTCCTCGATGACGAGGATCTTCTGGCTGGCTACCATTGCGGGCCTCCTCGCCGACGGACAGGCCGATCAAAACAGGGGCACGACTGCGGGTTCGGTCGCGCGGATCGGCCGAGTGGCTTCCCTGCCACGGGGGGTCGCTTATTTGCCGGTCATGCCCTGCCACTCTTCCTGGGTCATGGGCGAGTCATAGGGCTTGTTTTTGTCCTTCTGATGGGCTTCGCTAAAGAAGCTCTTCAGGGATTCCTCGACGGTACTGCCCGATTTTGCTTTCGTCGCCGCAGCGGTGACGCCAGGATGCGCCTTGGCCTCTTCCATGGTGACCTTGCCGTCCTTATTGGTATCCACCTCCGAGAAGGGGGGGAAACTCTCCTGGTTCCAACCGGTCGCCAGCGCAACGCCGGTTCCCAGCAGCAGAGCCAAGCTGCTTGTAACGATCAAGGATTGCTTCATGCCGTTTCTCCGGATTGAATGTCGTTCTCGTGCCGTCGCGCCCAACCGCCGCGCGGCCCATCGAACATGCCGCCAGCCCTTCACAATGAATAACCGACCGATCTGCATGTCTTATTTTTCATGATCCCATTAAAGCAGCGACGAGGCTATTGGACGAAAGGGCAATGAAAGTTACCCGAAGGGGCAAGAGGGTTTGCCCGAAAGGGCAAAGGCAGGCGCGGCCGTGGTTGCAGCCGCAATCAATCGGCCAGGTGGCGCAGCCGTTCGGCCAGTCGGACGGAAAAGTGGCGGCAGACGGCGGGTTCTGCTTTAGCGCAACAGCTAGAGATTCGGAAGATAGTTTGTCCGTCTGGTTAATGGGCCAGGTCCGGTCAAACTATTTCAGGCGCGGTTGAAAGACCGGCGAGCCTTGATCTCCACACCAAGGAACACTACCCGCCCAGCGCGTAACCGTCCTGTTCCGACAAGGGTCGGACGCGGACCTCGAAGTCAACGCGCTGGTTGAGCCGGTTTAAGATCACCGTGAGGTGATCCACGGTAAACCGGCTGAGCTTGACGTTCCGGATACGGGAAAACTCGCTGTGAGGGATTTTCGTCCGAACTTCAGCCTGCCGCGTAGTGAGGTTCTCCCCGTTCAGGATCTTGATGATCTCGGCGGCGAGAATGGCCTTGAGCTGCTCGACATCGGCGTTTGGGTGGCCCAGGTCGCGGAAGACGTTTCCACTTCCCCGGATCAGTTCAAGTTCCTCGGTCATCGTAATGCTTCCTTCAAGCGTTTGATCCGTTCACGGATCAGGTCAATTTCGCTCTGCGGCGTCTCCCGGCCCTGCCTGGATTTCTTCTGAAAGGCGTGGATCACCCAGATATCCGCGTCGAACCGGAGGGCGTAGACGGTTCGATAGGCGTCTCCCCGGTAAGCAAGGGCGATCTCGAACACGCCCGATCCCAGCCCTTTCATAGGCTTGGCGATATCGGCCTTGCCACCTTCGGCGGCGACGGTCAACGCTCGTTCGATCTCAAGCTGCGCGCTTTCCGGGAAGATATCGAAGTCCTTGCGGGCTGCCTTGATCCATGAAATGGGTCTTGTATTCCTTGCCATGCTAAATGTTGGCAATTTTACCAACACTCTGTCAAGAATTTTCTTTTCCTACCCATCGTATGGCACTACCAGATAATTCGATATCTCAGGGTGAGGTGGAGTGTCCCTGGATCAGGTTCGAATAGGCCGAGGCCGCAATCAATCGGCCAGGTGGCGCAGCCGTTCGGCCAGTCGGCCGAGTTCGGCCGCCGAGTTCACGCCCAGCTTGGCCATAAGCTGCGCGCGCTGCATCTTGACGGTGCGTTCCGCGATCCCCAGTTTGTCGGCGATCTGTTTGTTGATCTGACCGGCGACGATGTGATCGAAGACCGCGCGTTCGCGAGGAGTCAGCGCGGCAAAAGCCGCGCGCAACCGCTCCGCTTCCACGCGGGCCGCGCGCTGGGCCGCGTCGCGGGCGAGCGCGCGCTGGAGCCCCTCGAACAAGGCTTCGCGCTCGACCGGCTTGGTCAGAAAATCCACCGCGCCGGCCTTTATCGCCTGCACGCTGGCGGCGACGTCGGCGTAGCCGGTCAGAAAGATCACCGGCAGCGCACTGGCCTGGCGCCGCAGGGCCGCTTGCAGGTCGAGGCCCGATGGTCCCGGCATCCGCACGTCGAGCAGCACGCAGCCGGGGCGATCCGGCGGCGGTTGTAACAGGAAATCGCCGGTCGAGGGGTAGCCGCGCCTCGAAGCCAGCCGCGTCGAGCAGCCGCAGCAGGGCGGTACGCAACGACTCGTCGTCATCCACGACGTGGATCAGTGGAGGGAGGGCGCTCATGTCGGCCCCGGTGTGCCCGTACCGTTGCGTAGGGGCCATTCGACCCGGAACACTGCGACCTCACCGGGATCAGACTCGGCCCGGATGTGGCCACCGTGCGCTTCGACCAGGGTGCGCGCGATCGACAGCCCCAGCCCCATGCCCCGGCGCTTGGTGCTGAAGAACGAATCGAACAGCTTCGGCAGGTGTTCGGGAGCGATGCCACGCCCGCGATCGCGCACCACGAGGGTCACGCGGCCTGCATCGCGCTCGACGGACACGATGACCGTACGCCGGGCCTCGGGCAGGTCGGCCATCGCATCCAGAGCGTTGAGGATCAGATTGATCAACACCTGCTGGATCTGGATCCGGTCGCCGACGAACAGGACAGTGGTCGCGGCAGGACGCACGTCGAGCGTCACCCTGCGCCGCCGCGCTTCGGCCCGCAGCAAGGGATCCATCTCCCTGACAGCGTTGTTCAAATCGAAGGGTTGCCATTCGACCGCCTGCTTGGCGAGCAGCGCCCGCAACCGGCGGATGATCTCGCTGGCCCGCAGATCGTCGCGGCGGATGTCGGCGAGAATCGCGCGCAGTTCCTCGCGCCGATCCGCGCCGGAGGCGAGCAGCAATTCGGCGGCGTCGGCGTTGCTCAGGATCGCCCCGAGTGGCTGGTTGATCTCATGGGCGATCGCGCCCGTCAGCTCCCCGGCGACCGCCAGCCGCGAGGCATGCGCCAGTTCGAATCGCTGCTGCTGCACGGCCAGTTCCATCCGGCGGCGGCGACGGCGTTCGAGCAGGAGCACGGCAATCAACCCGGTTTGCAGCAGGAATACAGCGATGGCCACGATCGCTTCGTTGCGGTGCTGTTCCAGGAACGTCGGCGCCTTGAACCGCGCAACGGCGTCGCCCGGAATCGCGTTCGCGTCGATGCCCCACCGCCGGACCTGTCGCCAATCAACGTTCACGGTCGGGGGCATGATCTTTGGCAAGCGCAGTGCGGCGGGCGCGACGCCGGCGAGTAGAGCGTTCGCGATCTCTCCCGCCTGCCGTCCCATGGCCGCGAAACTCGGCATGGAGCCGCCGACGATGCCCGTGCCGATGAAGGTGTCGAACGGCCCGTACACCGGCGCGGCGGCGGCGGCGGCGGCCATGAGCCCGGCGGCTTCGCGCGGGACGAACTGATGGCCCGCGCCGTCCTCGAAATAGCCGGGCGTAAACACCAGCGCCGCCGCCCAACGCGCCCAGCCGGTTCAACACCGCGCTGGTCGACAGACCGGCGAGAAACTCGGCGGTTACGCGATCCTGGAATCGCGCGACTTCACCGCGCAACGCGACTTCCCAGGCGCGATCCTGCGCGGAGGACCCCGTTACCACCACCAGCCGCCGGGCTTGCGGATGCCAGCGCAACGCCAAGGCGATGGTGCCCGGGAAATCGTATTCAATCGGGATGCCGACCACATCGGCGGGCAGCGGCGGGAGCGACGACAGGAACGGCCGGGCCACGGCCGCGTGGACCACTGGAACTTGCGGAAACAATTCGGCGCGATGGCGCAACAAAAAACCGAGCGCCTCTTCACCGCCAGCGACCAGTACGGTCGGTGGCCGCAAGGCGTACTTCTCGCGCAGGAACGCGGTCAGGGAGCGAAGGTAGGACTCGCCATCGAAGCGGGGATAGTCGAGAAACTCGGCGCTCAGCTCGGTCGGATTGGCGAGCGTCTCGCGCAAGCTGGCTTCGAATTCGAGATTCGCCGGCAGCACGCGATGGTTGGAGTACAGCACGAGGACGTGCCGGGCCGCCCCGGCCAGGGCGGCTGGCGCCAGCAGGAGCCAGCACGCGACCCAGAGTCCGATGAGACAGAATCGTGCGTTGGGGCCAGTCGTGGGTATCGTTGCTGTCATCCCGCCAAAAGTGTCGCAAGGTCATCGCAGTGATTTTAGCCGATCCACGCAACACCATGCCAACGACTCGGCCTGAATCCCGGCACGCTCTACGCGCGCATGAAGAAGCTGAGAATCCAGCGCCCGGCGGTGGGGGAGTGAGGGACCGGAGAAGACTAAAGCGGTGGCGAGATTCGATGAGATTTCCCGTCGTTTTGACATCGGCCGGCTTACACAGGAAAATGAGCACGATGAATCCCATTTTTTTTCCGGAGGTTCCCATGGCCGATCAACCGCAACGTTCCCCACTCGGGCGCGTTTCGCGCCGACCAGTTGCGCGATGGCGACCGCTACGAACCGTCCAACGGCCATCCGATCTACCGTGCGCCTTACGGCTGGCAACAGGTAGGTGACTGAAGCGCGGTTGCGGGCCTACCACGACCGGGAGACCTTGCAGCGCTGGTTGTTTAACGCGGCGCAGGCCGGTCAGGCCCACCTCATTTTCGACCGCTGAGAATATGGCGTTCCCATACGGGTTGTGAAATTCTCCCTTGATGGCCAATTTTCGCTTTCAGCCTACCCACCTACGCCCACGCACACACGGCTGGCCTTGGTGGTGCAGTTTCCAGGAGAAATACGGATATGCAACACCACGGACTATTTGCTGCTATTCCCATCTGGGGGTTTTTATCGCCACCCTGCTGCTCGTCCTGCTCTGTGTCGAGGGCGGCTACCAGTGGGCCAGGAAAAAACATCGTTCCGAAGTGGAAAAGGAGGCGCCGATCGGCGCGATGGTGGGAGCCGTGCTCGGCCTGTTCGCGTTCATACTCGCGTTTACGTTTGGCATGGCAGCGGAACGCTTCCACGACCGGCAACTGGCGCTCCTCGATGAGACCAACGCCATTCGGGCAACCTGGTTGCAGGCCGGGATGATCGCGGAACCCTATCGCACGTAAGTCCGCAAGGTTCTCCACCGCTATGTCCAGGAGCGGCTACAATGGGTTGGGGTGGAGAAAAGCCCAGCGGGCCAGGCGCGGAGTGACTCGTGGACTGATTTACTCGATCAATTGTGGGCGCAGGCCGCTGCCGTCGGCGCGCAGAACCCAGGCGGGGTCGACGTCTTTCTCGGCTCGGTAAGCCAAGTTATCGATCTCCGCACGATTCGGGTCATGTTCCGCGAGCGGAGCCAGATTCCTGGCCCCTTCTGGGCGGCGCTGTATGTGGTGGCGATCCTCTCGCTGGCCGCAATGGGTTACCACAGTGGAGTCGCTGGAACGAACCGAAGTCCGGTGACACTGGAGGTGGCCATCGCCTTTTCGCTGGTTATCCTGCTGATTGTGGACCTTGACCGTCCGGGGGAAGGCTTGGTCAACGTCAGCCAGCAGGCCATGATGGATTTGCAAGATTGGATGTCTCGGTCGCAACCCTGAGTTCAGGCTCGCAAAGTGGTTCCCTGGACAAGGAGGGTTGGCGCGTAGTAATCGTTCAGTCCCTTACCCGCAAGGCAATCCGGCCCGGTTGAAACATCAGGTCCCGACGACCATGCCGCCATCCACGCGCAGGACTTCGCCGGTGATGAACGAGGCTTCCTCCGACGCCAGGAACAGATAGGCGTTGGCGATGTCGCGCGGCTGGCCAAGCCGGCCCAGCGGGGTATGCGATTTCATGCCGTCCAGCACTTTTTGCGGCATGGCGGCCACCATCTCGGTGACGATGAACCCCGGCGCGACTGCATTCACGCGAATGCCGTACCGGCCCAGTTCGCGCGCCCACACCTTGGTCATTCCGACCACGCCAAACTTGGTGGCGACGTAATTGGTCTGGCCAAAGTTGGCGTCCAGGCCCACTACGGAAGAGGCATTCAGGATCACGCCGCCGCCCTGCCGGCTCATCACCGGCGTCACCGCCTGGGCGCAGTTGAACACGCCCTTCAAGTTGACCGCAATCACCAGATCAAAATCGAGTTCGGACATCTGGTCGCTCACCTGGCCATCCTTGAACTTGACCAGTTGGCCATCGCGCAGTACGCCCGCGTTGTTGACCAGCACGTCAATGCGGCCATGGCGGGCGACCACCTGATCAACCCAGTGCTGGACCTCCTCACGGTTGGCGACATTCACGGGGTGAAACATCGCCGCCTCCCCCAGCAACTTCACGGTTTCCTGGCCAAGCGCTGCGTTCACATCACAGATCGCTACCTTGGCGTCTTCCTCGGCAAATCGCAGAGCCGTAGCCTTGCCAATGCCCGTCGCGCCGCCCGTCACCAGCACGACTTTGTCCTTCATACGCATGGAATTGATTCCTTTGGATTATTTCACCAGCCAGCTCGCCAGCGCCCGCACCACGCCGCGCGGGGCGACGCGGATGGTTTGCGCCAGCGCCCAGTTGTGCAGGCCGGGGATGACGACGGCTTCCCCTTTCAACATCGCCTGATAGCCGATGGCCGCCACCTTTTCCGCCGACTGCACGCTCAGCTTGAACAGCAGCGATTCCTTGATGCCCGCGCGCTCGGTGAATTCGGTCTGGGTCGGGCCGGGGCACAGCACCGTCACGCTGACGCCCGTCTCCTTCAATTCGTAGGCCAGCGCTTCGGACAGCGACAGCACATACGCCTTGGAGGCAAAGTAGCCGGCCATGTGCGGCCCTGGCTGAAACGCCGCCGTGGAGGCCACATTCAGGATGCGACCCCAGCCGCGCGCCACCATGCCGGGCAGCAGCAGGCGAGTGAGTTGCGCCAGCGCCACCACATTCAGTTGCAGGAGAGCGAATTCCCGTTCGGCCGGGTTTTCGTAGTATTTGCCGCTATGGCCAAAACCGGCGTTGTTGATCAGGATATCAATGGTCAACCCAGCCTGATCCAGCGCCTCGACCAGGGCTGGCGCCGCGCCGGGCTGACTAAGATCGCGGGCAAAAACCTGGGCGCGAACGCCGTGTTCCTGTTGCAACTCATCGGCCAGCCGCTGGAGCCGATCCTGATTGCGCGCCGTCAGCACCAGATCATAGCCATCTTGCGCCA
>Ga0116153_10002377_pt1 | contig 14972 bp, 11 predicted proteins | sample AD_UKC028_MetaG_FD_89896 | JGI IMG/M metagenome (GOLD analysis project Ga0116153, IMG submission 89896) | Active sludge microbial communities of municipal wastewater-treating anaerobic digesters from USA - AD_UKC028_MetaG | ecosystem: Engineered > Bioreactor > Anaerobic > Digestate | place: USA...
ATTCGTGCACGTATAATTGACTGGCGTGCTAATCAAATATTGAACGTATTGCTGTTTGGTTATCATGTCGAGATTATACCAAAACAATCAACAACCTGGAACTCCAAGCGAAAGTCCTGATATAATCTTTCCGGCTGATCAGCGGACATTCCGAACCACCCCGGCGCTTCGCTCCACCCCTCCTTGGACAAGGAGGGGAATCCAGAAGTCCGGCGATTATCGGGAGAGACAATATCATTTAAATACACTGATTCTCTTGGTGAATTTATGTAATTGAAAATAAATAAAATAGTGAGACAAGCTTCGATGGCAGAAAAACGAAATTGTAGAAATGATTTTCGGATTAAAGAAAACCAAGCACATCAATACGATTTGAAGACCAGAACCTTCATGTAATCTGAGGAGGAGAATGAGATCATAAGCGTTGGAAAGCAAATACAAACATCACGAGAACACGAGAATAAATCATGAACGCATCTTCCCCGCAGCCCGCCCTGCGCTTTTGCTATGCCGCAGAACTCCATGCCAAGACTCTCCACCTGCTGGAAACGCTGGAGCAGGCCAAAGACCCGACCCAACACCGCAGCGCCCTGGGCGATTTGGTGGTGGAATTAACGCACGCCGGCCTGGACGACTATTTCCTCAAACCACTTCAGCTCGCCAAGGTGGGTTTCGTGGTGCAACAGACGGCGAACCTGGGAATAGCTGGTGCGAATCGGATTATGGCCCCCATGATCCGCACGATCATCGGTCGCCTGGATCAGGCGCAGTTGCAGACCATTAGCGGTTATATCCGGCAACTGATGAGTGCAGGGCATTAGCGATCAGTGTCCGTCCAAGGGGTTGGCTCGCAGATCGAACAACTCGCGGTTGGCTTCCGGCTTGCCCAGTCGAGTGAGTACGGTCATTGCCAGGCTTTATGGTTACCGCCATTGCACCGTTCCATCCCACCCCAACTCCTTGATGAGCGCCGCGCCCAAGCTCATTTCCGTGCCATCCAACAGCCGTTCCATCCAGCCGGTGCGCTTGGTGTAATCCAGCATCGTTTTCTCGCCGATGACCTCCTCGGCGACATAGCGCGTACTGCCCAGGGCGTCCACCAGTCCGAGTTCTACGCCTTGCTCACCGGTCCACATCAACCCGCTGAATATATCGGGATTCTCTTTCAGCCGCTCCCCTCGGCCCTGCTTGACCGCAGTCATGAACTGCTGATGGATAGCGTCCAGCATTCCCTGTAAATGCTGCACTTCTGCTGGATTGACTGGCTTGAACGGATCGAGGAAATCCTTGTTGCTTCCTGCCGTATACGCTCGCCGTTCCACACCCAGCTTGGCAATCGCCTCGGTGAAGCCGAAACTGTCCATCCGCACCCCAATCGAACCGACGATGCTGGCTTTGTTGGCGTAAATATTCTGCGTTGCCGCCGCAATGTAATAACCGCCCGAGGCGCAGACATCGCTGGTCACCGCATGGATCGGGATTTTCGGATATTGCTGGCGCAGTTTCTGAATCTCGTCGTAAATCTCCCCGGACTGTACCGGACTGCCGCCGGGGCTGTTAATTTCCAACACCACGCCGACGGTATTGGTGTCTTTGAACGCCTTGCGCAGCGCTTCAATAACATTTTTGGCGCTGGCCTCGGTGCTGCTGGAAATCAACCCCTCCACACGCACCAGCGCCGTATGCCGCTTGGTGCTGGCCGTCGCCGTACTCAAATTGTCCGGCCAGGCTAGCGCCAGTAACACCGCCAGATAGGCGAAAAACAGGAATTTGAAAAAAATTCCCCAGCGTCGCGCGCGCCGTTGTTCGGTCACTGCGGCCAGCGCCAGCCGGGTCAGGGTATCCCGCGCCCAGCGATCATCACTGGACGGGGAAACATTCGGATTTGAGTCATTCACAGTAAAGTCTCCACCGTTCAGTTTTATGCGCGTCGGACTGTTGAGCTGAGTCGATCCAGCACGGCTTTCAATTCGGCATCCAACGGCGCACTGACCGCAATCTCCCGCCCGCCCAAGGGCAGATTCAGGCTATGGGCGTGCAGAAATAACCGATGCAGGCCATACTGCCCGGCCATCAGTCGATTAAACACCGCATCACCGTACTTGTCATCGCCGGCCAGAGGATGGCCGACATGGGCGGCGTGAACGCGAATCTGATGAGTACGGCCAGTTGCGATACTGGCTTCCAGCAGCGAGGCCGGTTTGTGCAAGCTGACCGGGCGGAACCGGGTTAACGCTGGCTTGCCATCCTCCAGCACTTCAACCATCCGTTCTCCGCCGCGCAGGACATTGCGGCGCAACGGCTGATTCACTTCGCGTGGGCCATGATTCCAGTGGCCGCGCACCAGCGCCAGATAGCGCTTTTCCACCTGTCCGGCCCGGAAGGCGTCCTGAATCTGCCGCAAGGCGACCGGAGTCCGCGCCAAGGCCAAACAGCCGCTGGTCTCCCGATCCAGTCGATGCGCCAGTTCCAGAAACGGCTCATTCGACCGCAAGGCGCGCAGGGCTTCGATCACTCCATACTCCAGACCGCTGCCCTTATGCACTGCCAGCCCGGCGGGCTTGTTCAATATCAGAATTTCCCGGTCCTCATACAGCACCGCTTCTTGTAGCCGCTCCGCCAGTCCCGGTGATGGCTGGAATGGCCGTTCTTCCCGTTCACCCAGCCGCACCGGCGGAATGCGCACCATATCGCCGACTTGCAGGCGCTGGCCTGGTTGAACCCGCCCACCATTCAACCGTACCTGACCGGTGCGCACAATACGATAAATCAAGCTCTTAGGCGCACCTTTCAGTTCACGCAGCAGAAAATTGTCAAGACGCTGGCCCGCGTATTCCGGGGTAACGTCCAGATGGCGCACTCCGGCTGGAACCGCAGGCATGATTTGAAGCGTATTCATGGGACTGTTATAGTCATCACTGTTGTCGCTGATTGGCCAAATGGGCCGGCGAAACTGGAACAATACACGATTATCGGTTTTCAGACCTGCGCGCCATTTTGCCCGGCGAGCGGGAGTTTTCAAAGGGTTTTCCCGCTGCTCGACCCCTTTCCGACCAGAGCAGCTCTTGACCGCGCTCCCAGCCGACGGGCGACGACCTTTGGCGTATTGGGGACGGCCCGACATTGCGGATCTCCATCCCTAAGGGGCCTCCCACCCCAGCGACGCTTTGGCGACAACCGCGTTACCCCCGGTGATGGTTGAGCGCAAGGAACAATTCATGAAACGCATGCTGATTAACGCGACTCAGCAGGAAGAGTTGCGTGTAGCGCTGGTTGACGGTCAGAAATTATTTGACCTCGACATCGAAACCCCCTCGCGGGAACAGAAGAAATCCAACATTTACAAGGCCCGCGTCACCCGCATCGAGCCGGGGCTGGAAGCGGCCTTCATCGACTACGGTGCGGACCGGCACGGCTTCCTGCCCTTCAAGGAAATCAATCGCAGCTACTTTGACCCCCATGCCACCGAGGGCGGGCGACCGAGTATTCGCGAGGCGATCCGGGAAGGTCAGGAAATCGTCATCCAGGTCGAGAAAGAGGAGCGCGGCAACAAAGGCGCGGCCTTGACTACCTTTATCAGTCTGGCGGGTCGCTATCTGGTGCTCATGCCCAACAACCCACGGGCGGGCGGAGTGTCGCGGCGCATCGAAGGCGAGGACCGCCAGGAAATCCGCGAGATCATGAGCAGCCTGAACATTCCCGACGGGATGGGGCTGATCGTCCGCACCGCCGGCGTGGGTCGCTCGCAGGAAGAGCTGCAATGGGATCTGGACTACCTGTTGAATCTGTGGCGGGCCATTGAAACCGCTTCCTCCCAGAAGAAAGCCCCGTTCCTCATCTACCAGGAAAGCAACATTATTATCCGTGCCCTGCGCGACTACCTGCGCGTGGACATCGGTGAAATCGTCATCGATCACCCGGCAGTCTACCGGCAGGCCCAGGAGTTCGTACAGCAGGTCATGCCGCATAACCTGGGCAAGCTGAAGCAGTATCAGGACAGCATCCCGCTATTCACCCGCTTTCAGATCGAATCGCAGATCGAAACCGCCTACCAGCGTGAAGTCAGCCTACCCTCCGGCGGCGCTATCGTCATCGACTACACCGAAGCGCTGGTGTCCATCGATATCAACTCGGCGCGCTCCACCAAGGGCAGCGACATCGAGGAAACCGCGCTGACCACTAATCTGGAAGCGGCGGATGAAATCGCCCGACAAATGCGCCTGCGCGACCTGGGCGGGCTGATCGTCATCGACTTTATCGATATGGGCATTGCCCGTAACCAACGCGAAGTCGAAAATCGGTTGCGCGAGGCATTGAAAGTGGACCGCGCCCGGGTGCAGGTCGGGCGCATCTCCCGGTTTGGCTTGCTGGAAATGTCCCGGCAACGGCTGCGTCCTTCGCTGGACGAGGCCAGCCACGTCATCTGCCCGCGGTGCAACGGTCAGGGCACAATCCGCAACATCGAATCGCTGGCGCTGAGCGTCCTGCGCCTGATTCAGGAAGAAGCGATGAAGGACAAGACCGGGCGGGTGGTCGCACAACTGCCGGTCAAAGTGGCTACTTTCCTGCTGAACGAAAAGCGTGACATGATTCGTGCGGTTGAACAGCGCCTGCGGGTCGGCGTCCTGCTGATCCCCAACGAATCGCTGGACACACCACACTTCAAACTCAGTCGGCTGCGCGTTGAAGATCTGTCGGAAACCCAACGGCTGTCGTATAACCTCGCTGAGGATTACGAGGAACAGTACGAGCCGCCGGTCAGCACGGCGATCCGCGATATGGGCGAGGAACCGGTGGTCAAGGGTGTCGCGCCGGCAACCCCGGCTCCGCCTCCTCCGCCAGCGCCCACGGTCAAGCCCGAGGCCAATCCCAGTTTCTTCAGTTGGCTTTGGGGCAACCTGTTCGGACAGCCCCCGCAGGCGCAGACCGCCAAGGGCGAACGCCCAGCCCGTCCCAACCCACGTCCGGCAAAACCTGAACGGCAACGCCACGAACGGCCCGGACGGCGACCCGATGCAGCGCCAGCGGCAGAAGCCGCTGCGATTAAACCCGCCGCATCGCCAGTCACGGCTGAGGCAGTTCCCGCATCGCCTCCACTATCGGCTGACGTCTCGCGACCCGAACTCCTACCCGAGATCGAGCCGACTGCTGTCCTCACTGAGGGTTCTTTGGAGGAAGCCATCGCTACGACGGACACTGAAGAGGATGCCTCCAGCAACCGCAACCGGCGTGGTCGACGCGGTGGGCGGCGGCGGCGGCGCGGCGAAACGCCCATCGATGCGACTGTAGCAGACGCTGAGGCCATCCAGGAACCCGAGGCAATCCATAGCGAAACGCGGGAAATATCTGCGCCGGTGGTCCCAACGCCGCCGACCACTGCGATGCCGCAGCGCCGTATTCGCAGTGGCCGACCGCGCCTGCCCCGGGAGATTCTGGCGGCAGCCGCGGCTCAATCCGCCCCCAAAGTGGCAGACGTCATCGCAGAATTGCCCAGTGAATTGCCAGTGCCGCCGCCCACCCGGCTGGAATACCCGATCGCTGAGGACCAAAGCGAGGTAAATCACGTCACCCCCGAAGCGCTGGCCGAACCGTTGAATCAGGTTGAGGCGTCCAGCGAACCGATAGAGTCCCCAACCGAGGCCAGTGCCTGGGACGAACCCGTGCTTCCTGAAGTGGAAACTACGACCGACGTGATTGACACCGCAGCGGTTGCGGCAGAACCTGCCGTGAGCGCAGCGCCGGTTGCGCCAGAAGCGGATGCCGTGGAGCCGGCGACTGAGGAACCCGTGATTGAGGCCCCGGCGGAGAATCTTGCGGCTGCCGAGGCTCCCGTCGTTGAAGAACCCGCGCATCAACCGCTGGAACCCGTTGAACCGGCTTTTGCATCGCCAGAGGCTGACGCCGAAAACAAATCTGTAATGTAGCCTGCGATCCTAAAAACCCGAGGCTGAATTTCCACAGCCTCGGGTTTGCTTTAACCGGCCCTCACAGCCGATGTTCCTCGCGGATATGCAACAACAAGCCCTGAGCGGCTTCCTCAATCAGATCCATCACCCGATCAAAACCGCTCGGCCCGCCGTAATACGGGTCCGGCACTTCCCGCTCGGGCAAGTGCGGCGCAAAATCCATGAAGAGCCGAACGCGATTGCGCAACGCCGAATCCTGGCACAACTCCAGCAGATGCTCAAAATTGTCCCGGTCCATGGCCAGCAGGTAATCAAAGTTGGCAAAATCGGCCTCGGTGACTCGCCGGGCGCGTAGCTGACGTAGATCCACTCCCCGGTGCAGGGCTGTCGCCTGACTGCGGGTATCGGGTGGAGCGCCAATGTGGTAGGAATGAGTGCCGGCGGAATCGACATGGATCTTCTCGGACAGACCGACCCCTTCCAGCATGTGCCGGAAGACCCCTTCTGCCACCGGAGACCGGCAAATATTGCCCATGCAGACGAACAGGACGCGGACTTGAGCCGCTGTTTGGGTCTTTTTCGGGGCTTTTTTCAGGAATCTGGCGAACACCGATGATCTCCGGTCAGGGTTAGGGAACGAAAAAGGGTGAAATCGTGTGGTCGGTTATTGTGTCGAAAGCATTGAACATCGCGCAACCCGTGGTTTTTGCGGAGAATCGCCATGACGGCTGAAGCTTCTTCCATCCTGGCGGAACCCGGTTATCAACGATTGCTGGAGATTTTGCGCAGCATGGATTCCATCGCCGTTGCTTGCTCCGGGGGACTGGACAGTAGCCTGCTACTGGCCGTTGCGCACCGGGTACTCGGTGAGCGGGTGCTGGCGTTAACCGTGATGACGCCCTACATGGCATCCTGGGAAATCGCTGAGGCGCAAGATTTGACCACGCGATTGGGCATCCGTCATCAGTTGCTCACCTTACCAATACCTGATGACATCGCCCATAATCCCCCGGATCGTTGCTATCGTTGCAAGCGGATGCTGTTCGCAGAGCTGAAAGCGGTCGCCGCCGCTGAAGGTCTGATCTGGTTGGCGGACGGCACCAATCAAGACGATCTCAGCGACTACCGGCTAGGAATGCGCGCCCTGCAGGAATTGGCGGTGCGCAGCCCGTTGCTGGAAGCCGGGTTAGGTAAGGCGGATCTTCGCCGCTATGCCCGCGCATTGAATCTGCCGGTGTGGAACAAGCCTGCTTCGGCCTGTTTATTGACCCGCCTGCCGCACGATACCGAAGTTCAACCCGAATTGCTGCGCCAGATCGAAGCGGCGGAACAGGCGTTGCTCAATCTAGGATTCGGTACGGTGCGGGTACGTTGCCATGGCGACCTGGCGCGCATTGAAGTGGATCGCGCTGAACAGGCCCGATTGCTTCAGGACGATATAGCGGCGCAGATTGTCGCGGCGCTGACCGGGTGCGGGTTCCACTACGTGACCCTGGATTTATCGGGCTATCGAATGGGCAGTTTTAACCGGGTCACGGAGTAGGCAACGGTGAATGAACTCACGTTACGCGCCCTGCTGGAGCAGGTTCAATCCGGTCATCTAGCCGTGGACGGGGCTATCGATCAATTACGCGATTTACCCTTCCGTGATTTAGGCGAGGCGGTGCTGGACACTCATCGGGAATTGCGGTGCGGTCATCCCGAAGTGATCTATTGCGCTGGCAAGACGGTAGCTCAGGTGCGAACCATCATCGCCGCGTTGTTGGAAAGTGAAAGCAATATTTTAGCGACTCGCGCTACGCCAGACATGGCGGAAGCCGTTACCGAATTGCATCCCGCCGCCCGCTATAACCCGTTGGGGCGTACTCTCGTGATCCAGCGCCATGATCGACCGCTGACGTCTACGGCCATCGCCATTGTCACCGCCGGCACGTCCGATCAGCCCGTAGCCGAGGAAGCCGCTGAAACGGCGTTACTGTTCGGCAATCGGGTGGAACGAATCAATGATGTCGGCGTCGCCGGACTACATCGATTATTGGCGCGCCTGGAGCTGATTCGCCAGGCACGGGTGATTATTGTTGTGGCCGGGATGGAAGGCGCGCTGGCTAGTGTGGTCGCTGGACTGGTGGCTCGCCCGGTGATCGCCGTCCCGACCAGCGTCGGTTATGGCGCGCATTTCGGCGGGTTGTCGGCGTTGCTGGGGATGCTGACCTCCTGCGCGGGAGGAGTGGGCGTCGTCAATATTGACAACGGTTTCGGCGCGGCTTGTTTGGCCAGCATGATTAATCAACTTTGAATTCCTGAACCACGGAGGATTCCGCCGATGACTGCGCCCAAGCCTTTGCTGCTGGTGGATGGATCGTCCTGGCTCCACCGGGCATTTAATGCTCTGCCGCCGTTGATGACCCAGGCCGGGGAACCCACCGGGGCGCTCTATGGCGTGGTCAACATGCTTCGCAAATTGCTGGCTGACTATCAGCCTGACCATCTGGCCGTTGTTTTCGACGCGCCCGGCAAGACCTTCCGCGATGAATGGTTTCCCGTCTATAAGGCGAATCGTCCACCCATCGACCCGGAACTGGTCCAGCAGATTGCGCCGCTCCATGCCTTTATCCGCGCCATGGGTTTGCCATTGCTGCAAATTTCCGGTGTCGAGGCCGATGATGTTATTGGGACATTGACCCAACAGGCGCGGGCGCGAGAATGGCCGGTGCTGATCGTCAGCAGCGACAAGGACTTGGCGCAACTGGTGGACGAGCAGGTTCGCCTGTTGGACACCATGAAAAATGTCATCACCGATGCGGCTGGGGTGGAAGAGAAATTTGGCGTTCCCCCCGCCCGGATCGTGGACTGGCTGGCGCTGGTCGGCGATACGTCCGATAACATCCCCGGCGTGTCGGGCGTCGGCAAAGTCACCGCCGCCAAATGGTTGCGTGAATACGGCTCGCTGGACGCGCTAATGGCCAACGCCACCCGCATCACCGGCAAAATCGGCGACAAACTCCGCGCCGGTTTGGAACAATTACCGCTCTCCCGGCGACTGGCGACGCTGGATTGTCAGGTTCCGCTGGAAATCACCCTCGACGATTTGCGCCCGGCATCACCGGATACCGTGGCATTACGGACGCTGTGCGAACACTACGAATTTCACTCCTGGCTACGCGATTCATCTTCTACGGAGGAAACGGCAGATGAGGCTCTGGAATCGTCCAGCGCAGTAGTGGAAGTCGCCATCGATACACCTACTTATTCACTGGTGCTGGATCAGGCCACGCTGGATGCCTGGCTGGAAAGGTTGCAGGCGGCGGATTTATTCGCGTTCGATACGGAAACAACCAGCCTGAATTATCTCGATGCCCGGATTGTTGGTGTGTCCTTTGCAATCATTCCCGGTGAGGCCGCTTATGTACCACTGGCCCACGACTATCCCGGCGCGCCGGAGCAACTAAACCGGGAATCTGTTTTAGAGCAACTGCGCCCTTTATTGCAAAGCCCGGATCATTTTAAAGTCGGTCAGCATCTTAAATACGACTGGCACGTTCTCGCCAATCACGGCATCACCCTGCGCGGTATTCAGCACGACACACTGCTGGAATCTTATGTGCTGGATTCCACATCTCAACATAATCTGGACAGCCTAGCAGAACGGCATTTGAATTGGCGCACGATCCGTTATGAGGACGTGGCAGGGAAAGGTGCCAAACAGTTACGATTTAATGAAGTTCCGCTGGAACAGGCTGGTCCTTACGCCGCTGAAGATGCGGATGTGACTCTGTGCCTCCATCACTGCCTGTGGCCAAAATTGGTAGTGGAGCCGGGCTTACAGCGCTTATATGAGGAGTTGGAAATCCCGCTGATTGGGGTGCTGGCTGACATGGAACGAGTCGGTGTGCGCGTGGATGCGGCGGCATTGCGCCAGCAAAGCGGCGAATTGGCCAAGCGGCTCTGGGAGTTGGAACAGCAGGCGTATGAAATGGCCGGCGAGCGTTTTAACCTCGGTTCCCCCAAGCAGTTGCAGACTATTCTGTTTGAGCGGTTGAAGCTGCCCGCCGGAAAAAAGACCCCGACCGGCCAGATTTCTACTGCGGAAGACGTATTACAGGAATTGGCGCTGGACTATCCGTTGCCGAAGGTGATTCTGGAGCATCGGACCCTGAGCAAGCTGAAATCAACGTATACCGACCGCTTGCCGGAGCAGATTCATCCCCGCACCGGCCGGGTGCATACCTCCTATCATCAGGCGGTAGCCAGCACCGGGCGGTTGTCCTCGTCCGATCCCAATTTGCAAAATATCCCGACCCGTACCCCGGAAGGGCGGCGTATTCGTCAGGCGTTTATCGCGGAACCGGGCTATTTCATCATGGCGGCGGACTATTCACAGATTGAATTAAGGATCATGGCGCATTTATCCAGCGATGAAGGTTTACTGCAAGCTTTTGCCGCTGGCGCGGATGTTCACCGGGCGACTGCTGCAGAAGTGTTTGGCGTCATCCCGGAAGCTGTTAGTGCGGAACAGCGACGCAGCGCCAAGGCAATTAACTTTGGGTTGATCTACGGCATGTCAGCGTTTGGGTTAGCCCGACAACTGGGTATTGAGCGTAGCGCGGCTCAGGAATATGTAGATCGTTATTTTGCCCGCTACCCCGGCGTTAAGGCGTATATGGATGAGACCCGTAGCCGAGCGGCGGAACAGGGTTATGTCGAGACGGTGTTTGGTCGGCGGTTATATCTTTCGGACATTTGTTCACGCAATTCCCAGCGGCGGCAAGCGACGGAACGGGCGGCGATTAACGCGCCGATGCAGGGTACTGCCGCTGATATTATTAAACGGGCGATGTTGGCGGTGGATCGCTGGCTGCGGGAGTCGACTTTCCCGGCGCGAATGATTATGCAGGTGCATGATGAATTGGTGTTTGAGGTCGCTGAGGAGGCGTTGGTAACTGCTGAGGAGCGGATTCGGGCATTGATGATCGCTGCGGCGGATTTACGGATACCGCTGGAGGTGGATGTCGGCACTGGCGCAAACTGGGATGAGGCGCATTGAACGGAGCAGCGTATGTACATTGATAAAGTGATTCTGAAAAACATTCGTGGTTTCGCAGACCTGCAATTCGACCTTGCGCGGCCCAACGGCGCTTATGCCGGTTGGACGGTATTCACAGGCAACAATGGCTCCGGCAAAAGCACTCTGCTTAAGGCCATTGCGGTCGGGCTGACGGGTAAGGACACTGCACGAGCGTTGCAGCCAAGCTTTCACCGTTGGATACGTGAAGGTATAGGGGACGACGACGAAGCGTCGATCCAGTTGGAGATTGTTCGTCAGGCACCCGATGATGCTCTGGTCGATTCGGGGACAAAACCTGGTGCGGCATTTCCGGCGAAGATCATCTTGAAGAATAGCGCTAAGGAAACAACCCTTCACTCAGCCATACCGGCCAAGAAGCCGAAGAACTACTCCACCCCGGATCGCACCCTCTGGTCTACTGACGCCAAGGGATGGTTTTCTTGCGGCTACGGCCCGTTTCGCCGGGTGTTTGGCGCGTCGCCGGAAGCCGCTCGCCAAATGATTGCACCCTCTACCGAGCGTTTCGTGACCATGTTTCAGGAAGCCGCATCGCTGGCCGAAGTAGATCAATGGCTGCGAAACCTGAAGCACAAAGAGTTGGAAAACAAAGCCGCTGAGCGTGAGCAGTTGGCGTTGCTCCTGGAGATTCTCCGCGACGAACTCATGCCTAACCAGATCACATTGGATCGCGTTGACTCCGACGGGCTATGGTTGAAAGATCGGAATGGTGTGCAGCTTTCTTGGGGGGAAATGAGCGATGGCTATCGTGCGGCGCTGGCCCTGCTGGCCGACATCCTGCGTCACCTGATGAATGCTTACGGTGTGGATGGCCTGACTGAACGTAACCCAGACGGCAAGCTTTTCGTCAAGCGCAGCGGCGTGGTGCTGATCGATGAAATCGATGCCCATTTGCACCCTGAATGGCAGCGGGAAATCGGCTTCTGGCTCAAGCGGCATTTTCCCAAACTCCAGTTTCTGGTCACTACTCATAGCCCCATTATCTGCCAGGCCGCCGATGAAAATGGGCTTTTTGTCCTGCCTGAACCCGGTAGCGATATTCCTCCCCAGCCATTGGCCGAGGAGGAATACCGGAAGGTTATCGCCTCACGTCCCGATACGATCTTGTTAACCCGCGCCTTCGGTCTGCAAAACACTCGCTCCCCTCAAGCAGTGGCAGGACGGGCCGAATATGCAAAGCTGCACGCCAAACAACGGGCCGGGGGAAACCTGACCGCTGACGAAGCCAGTAAAATTAAGCAGTTACAGCTTTTCGTTGTGGATGAAGAGGAATTGTAGCCAATGCGCCGCGTCATTCGGACGCACCTGGGTGTGGATGCCAGCCATAAGCTGAAGAAAAGGCAGGCTGCGGCCAATCGCAAGTACGCTAATGGTTCTTTGGACATTCAGTGGGAATGGAAAATTGCCCGAAAGACCTCGTTGCTACAGACGGTGCTGATTACGCTGAAAGGTATGATGGGAGAGCGAGAGCGTTGTATGTATTGCTTGGACTCACATGGTACAGATATTGAGCATTTTTGGCCTAAGACTCCATATCCCGAGCGGATGTTTGTATGGCTGAATTTATTACTGTGCTGTACCGAATGTGGACGTCTTAAAGGGGATCGATTTCCGTTGGCGGAAGATCAGCCGCTGCTGATTGATCCGACGGTCGAGAAGCCTTGGCTGCATCTGGATTTCGATCCTGTCACCGGTAACGTAGTAGCTCGGTTCGACGTGCAAATAAATGACTGGTCGCCAAAAGGGCTAAAGACTATTGAAGTGTTCCAACTGGATCGACGGGAAGCACTGGCCGCTGGTTATCGAAAAACCTTTTTGCGTCTCTCTGCGCTGACTGAGCAATTTCTTGCTACCAATCTGTCGACTGCTACCGATTTAATCACTGCATTGCAAGAGGTTGATGATCACGGTCTCTTGGACTGGTGCTTCTTCGGCAGTGGCAAAACGGTCAAGCCTTTCAGTAACCTGCGCATCCATCATCCCCAGACTTGGGCTGAGTGCGTTGCACGCCTTAAAGGAGACGCCTTGAAATGAAAGCGACCGAAGCCAAGCTCCTTGACTTCCTTAAGAAGTCGCCCCAGTTTGTTATTCCCATCTATCAGCGCACTTATTCATGGAACGAGAAAGAGTGCCGGCAGTTGTGGCATGACATTCTGCGCACTGGTGGCAACGATACCATTTCGTCACATTTCGTCGGCTCTATCGTTTACATCGAGAAAGGGCTTTCCAATCTGACCAGCCACGAGCCGATGTTGGTCATCGACGGCCAGCAACGCCTGACCACAGTAACGCTGCTGATCGCGGCACTGGCTAAGGCGCTGAGTGAGACAGAACCGGTCGATGGCTTTTCCCCACGCAAGTTGCGCAACTACTACCTGCTCAACCCTGAAGAAGACGGCGATCGGCGCTACAAACTACTGCTGTCGCAGACCGACAAGGCTTCGCTCGTCGCCATCGTCAGCGATAGCGATCAGCCGAAAGAACCTTCACTGCGAGTGACAGGGAACTTTGCGCTATTCGAAATGTGGATTGCCGGATGTAAGGGTGAGCTAGCGGCGGTGTGCAAAGGACTGGCTAAACTGGTAGTGGTAGACATCGCTCTTAACCGCGACCAGGACAACCCCCAGCTCATTTTCGAGAGCATGAATTCTACTGGCCGCGAATTGAGCCAGGCTGACCTGATCCGTAACTTCATTCTGATGGTATTGAAACCGCAACTACAAACACAGATTTACGAGCAGTTTTGGCGGCCTATGGAAGTGGACTTCGGACAGGAAGCCTACAGCGTGTATTTCGACAGCTTCATGCGCCACTATCTGACGGTGAAGACTGGCGAAATTCCCAATGTACGAGATGTCTACGAAGCATTCAAAGCGTATGCGCGTTCACCCGTAACGGCCCAAGCTGGAGTTCAGGCGCTGGTAAAGGATATTCGCAGCTTTGCCCGCTACTTTTGCGCCATGGGATTAGGCGCGGAGACCGACGCAGACCTGAAGCTTGCCTTCCATGATTTGCGCGAACTGAAGGTGGATGTAGCCTATCCCTTCTTGCTGGATTTGTATCATGACTACGCCACAGGCCTGCTTGCCAAACAGGATTTCCTGGCGGCGGTGAGGTTAATCGAAGCCTACGTTTTCCGCCGCGCCATCTGCGCCATTCCAACCAACTCACTGAACAAGACTTTCGCCACCTTCATCAAATCGCTGAAAAAAGATCGTTATCTCGAAAGCATCCAGGCGCACCTGCTGGGGTTACCTTCATACCGTCGCTTCCCAAGCGACGACGAATTCCAGCGCGACCTGCAAACCCGCGATCTGTATAACTTTCCTCGCCGCAGTTATTGGTTGCGGCGGTTGGAGAACCACGGTCACAAGGAGTGCGTAGCAGTAGACGAATACACCATTGAACACATCCTGCCGCAAAACGAAAATCTGTCGTCCGCGTGGAAGACAGCGCTGGGGCCTGACTGGCAGCGAATCCAGCAAACCTGGCTGCACACCCTCGGCAACTTGACGCTCACTGGCTATAACTCGGAATACAGCGACCGATCCTTCACCGAAAAACGCGACATGGAAGGCGGCTTTAAGGAAAGCCCACTCAGACTGAATGCAGAACTTGGACAAGTTGAGCAGTGGAATGAAACCGCTATCCAAAAGCGAGCCAAAAGACTGGCCGGCATCGCTATGGAAGTCTGGAAGACGCCAAGCTTGTCGGCAGAGACTCTGGTCAAATATGACCCCAAGGTCACCACTGCAGCAGGTTATGCCATTAATGACCACCCGAATCTACTTGTTGGTTCGATGCGTGAACTGTTTGAAGCATTCCGCAAGGAAGTCATGGCGCTTGATCCTTGTGTGACTGTAGTCTTGCTAATAGTGATCCCCATATTCCTGGTGAACCAACTTTGAATGGAGTTGTCTAACCGGAGTAAAGAGTCTATCCAGATAAGGCCTATTTTGGAGGAGTGCTGCCATGAACGCCGA
>Ga0116153_10002383_pt1 | contig 14925 bp, 10 predicted proteins | sample AD_UKC028_MetaG_FD_89896 | JGI IMG/M metagenome (GOLD analysis project Ga0116153, IMG submission 89896) | Active sludge microbial communities of municipal wastewater-treating anaerobic digesters from USA - AD_UKC028_MetaG | ecosystem: Engineered > Bioreactor > Anaerobic > Digestate | place: USA...
GTCAGCTTGGCGAACTCGCTGAAGGAGCCGGGGGCGACAACGCCCAGTGCGCGCATGCGCTCGGCGATCATGTCCAGTGCGTTCCATAGCTCCGTGTACTGTTCCATGAACATCACGTGCAGGGTGTTGAACATCGGCCCGGTCACGTTCCAGTGTTATATGGAGTTAACACTCAATAATATTTTGAGGCCCAAAACGCCGTATGGGGCTACGAGGGCGGGTATCTTTTATTTGCAATCTAAATAGGTATGGAGTTATATTACCAATACTATGAATCCTGTTAACAATCCAAAACAGTCCGCCGCCGAGCGCGCGAAAGAAATCGTTGATGATTTCCACGTATGGGTGGCCGCTCGTGAGGCGGCCGGGGATTGGCATGACTACGTGAATCATCACGGTAAGCTGAACCGCGCCAAGATGGCAGTGGAAGTCGGATTTCCCACCAGTTGTATCCGAAGCAACAGCGTCCTCAATAGAGCGTTGGCGGCTCTCGAAGCACGCCTCGCATCATCCGGTCTCCTCAAGACTTCAAAGCCCGCCACGAAGACCATTGACGCCGCCACCGACGACTTGCTAATCCAGCGACTCATGGCGGCCAAGGCTGCCGCTGAGGCGCGGTCGAGGGAACTTGAAGAAAAACTCTCGGCCCTCAAGGTCCAACTCCACGACCAGAGCGAGAGGCTGCGAACCTATGGGCACTTGGACGACCACCTCGCGGCGACGGGGCGCTTGCTGCGCCCATGAGCCATCGCACCATCCAATTGAGGGTAACTTCGGTGGCCGGATTACCGCCAGGCGGCGGGGTCATATTTCGTGGAGTATCGGAGGACGGGCAACTCTTCTGCGTGCTGTGCAATTACAAGTTGGTTCCAGTGCCGTCAATCGTTTCCAAGGGACAGGCATGGCACGTGACAGGGGCATGGGAAGCGACCGAGCGAGTGACTGACACCGGTTACATGCTGCGGGAAACGATCATTACGGCGACTGCGGCGACAATGATCGGGCCTAGCTATGACAATCTCATTCATTGGATTGCCAAGCGTTCAGACGCCAAGGGTGTTGGCGAGGGCAAAGCCAAGAAACTTGTGGATCGCTTTAGTTCGGATCTCCGCAACCATCTGGCGCAAGGCAACATCAATGCGCTGAGCGAGGTCATCAGCGAAGAGGCGGCACAGGTCCTCTGCCATGCCTATCAAACGGACAATGTTGGCGCAACGCTGCATTGGCTCGATCAGGTCCCGATTGAGCGCCATCTCGGCACGCGCATAGTTGATTTCTACAAGGGGGGGGCCAAGGCCAGAATCGAAGCCAACCCCTACATCTTGGTCCCCTTCGCGGTGAAGTGGGAGTCCATCGACCGACTGGCCACTGGGCAGTTGAAGGTGTCCAAGGACGATCCACGGCGCCTGGAGGGGGCCATGGAAGAAGCCCTCTACAGGGGCATGGACAAGGGACATACCTGCCTACCTGAAGCCGAACTCCGGTCGCGCCTGGTCCGTCTTCTGGGTACTCATGAATTAGTCGGCAAAGCGCTTGCCATGGGCCAATCGACACAGTACCGCCACGTCAATGGGCTGTATCAGGCCGAGGGTCCACACATCATCGAAGCGCACATCGCGTCCCGGCTCTTGGATATGGTCGCGGGAGAAGAAGGATGGGGCCAAACAGGGCTATTCAGCCAGTCCGTCCAGCCGACAACATCGGCCGAGCAGGTGATCGCCGCCTATGAAGCCGAAAAAAGCCACTCGCTTAGGCGTCCATTTGCGCTCAACGCGGAGCAGCGGCTAGCCATTCATGTCTGCATTAACAACAATCTGAGCCTCATCCTCGGTGGCGCCGGCACCGGCAAAACTACCGTACTTCAGTGTCTTTACCGCGCGCTGCGCGCCCAAACTCCTAATGTCGCCATCTATCAGTTGGCACTAACGGGCATGGCTTCAGCACGCATGGAGGAGGCGACCGGCTACCAGGCCATGACCATCGCAGCCTTCATCGCCCGATTTAAAGCAGGCGACATCGCTCTTGGCAGTGTAATAGTCGTTGATGAAGCCTCGATGTTGGACATCTTGCTGACGTACCGGCTCCTTTGCCATCTGCCACCGGGCGTGCGGCTGATTCTGGTGGGCGACCCTTCCCAATTGCCGCCAATTGGTCCTGGTTTGATCCTTCATGCCTTGGCAGGTCTTGCCGGCATTCCGCAAACCACTCTAGTGGAAGTGAAACGGCAGAGTCTCGAAAGTGGCATTCCCATGGTCGCCGACTCGATCCGGAGGCACGAGGCGCCGAAGTGGTCGGACTATCACGGCAAGTCAGTGACCAAGGCGCCCGGACCTCGCGCGCAGGCTGAACTCTTCGACCGCGGCGTGCAGTTCGTTCGCTGTGACACCAGCGCTGTCAATGCCACCACGCTCAGGATTTACGAGGAGTTGGGCGGGTGGGGCCGTGATTACTCGGTGCAGGTGCTGACCGTACTCAAGAACGGTCATGGTGGCGCCCATCAACTCAACTACGCCATGCACGAAAAGTACCGCAAGACCTCGGCGCCAGTGATGTTCACGCACGAGGAGTTCGGGGCGGTCCGGGCCACGACGCTCACGCGTGTCAATTTATGTGTCGGCGATCTCGTGATGTTCACGGAAAACGACTACGAACTCGCCCTGCGCAACGGCACGCTGGGGCGGATTATTGAGGCACTTCCGTTGGGATCCGTCAATGACCCATGTTGCCGAGTCGAATTCGCGGGCAGATGCTATGACTTCAACGCAGCCCAGTTGGAGCGAATCACCCACGCCTATGCCCTGACGGTGCATAAGGGGCAAGGCAGCCAATTCAACACGGTGGTCGTGCCGATCAGGGCGAGCCGCCTGCTTGATCAGGCCATGATCTACACCGCCGTCACGCGGGGCATTCAGCAGGTAGTCTTGATCGGTGACCTTGATGCCACGGTGGCTGCGATTCGCCGGCCAGCAAATGCAACCAGCCGCTATGTGACCCTTCCCCGTTTGCTGGCGGATGGCATCGAGCAAAGGGGGCGCGCGTGAGCCACACGGTCGTCCGCTACAAAGTCGCGCGTGACAACACGGGCATCCATGAGGAAATTCCGGTCATCCTTACCGAGTTCGGTCCACTGGAGCCGCTGATTCATTACATCCTCAAACACCGGCTCGGAATGTCTGAAAGCAGCATCAACAAACTCGTGCAGGCCGTGGGCCTGCTGATCGACTACATGGCGGCGAACCATACGGCATTCGATAACCCGGACGACCTGTTCAACACCTTCGTACAGCGACTCTACAGTGGCACCGTTGGCATCGATGGCAGGGACCCGAGTGGCCTGTACTGGGATGCCCGCTCGCCAGCGCTGGTAAGGGTGCTGGTGAATCACCTCACCACGTTCAGTGACTGGATGGCGAAAGAACAGGGAACGAAGCAGCTCAATCCCTGGCGGCAGGCCACACGCGCCGAGGAGCAACTGGCATGGGCGGCCTGGCAGCACCAGCGCAACCGCGCATTTCTCAGTCACACCATGAGCATTGACGTCGCAGCGCTTAAGGTCAGCCAAGCCCGCACCACGCTCCTCAAGAAAAGCCCCGTCATTGATCACGAGCCGGTCAAGCGCTTTCCGGCGGATCGCATGGATGATCTCCTATTCCGTGGCTTCATCGTGCCCGGTAAGCAAGAGAGTCCGCGTATCGAGGAGCGGTTGAACCTGCGCGACATCCTGATCACGATGCTGTTGCACTACGGCGGGCTGCGCATGAGCGAGCCATTCCATCTCTTCGTCCATGACGTGATTCCGGACCCCATGGCCCTAGGCACGGCGTTGGTCAAGGTCTATCACCCCAGTCTCGGAAATGCGCCACTTGACCTTCTGGATGCCAAGGGCAAGCCCATAGCCTGTAACCGTGCGACTTATCTACGCGACAAGTTCGGGCTGCTTCCGCGCAACGAATACAAAAGTTCGCACACCCTGCACGCGGGCTGGAAGGGCAACTTTCTCGACAGCCGGGGGCACTACATGGAGGTGATTTGGTCGCCGCGACTCGGGGCACCGCAGTGGGCGGGCGAGCTTTTCTGGATGCTGTGGGGGTTCTATATGGCTCAGCGTGACCAACTCAACCCCGACCATCCCTTCGCGTTCGTTACCCGTACGGGCAAGCCGTACAGCATTGACGCCTTTGAGGATGCCCACGCCAGAGCGGTCAGGCGGATCGGCATGGCAGTGGCCAAGGCGCTCGGCACCTCACCGCACGGCCATCGTCATGCCTACGGCCAGCGCATGGAAGACTTGAAGCTCGATGCCAAAGCCATTATGAAGGCCATGCACCACAAATCTATCGAGTCGCAAATCGTCTATACCGAAGCGACTCGCGCAAAGGTCAATCGGGCCATCACTGCCGCCGTGGCCCACGAGGAAAAATCTGGGGAAAGCGCGCTGCTGCCGCCGCCCGACTTCCTCGCCTACGGCTTCAAGAGCGTCGATCCTCTTGGCCTGTTCTCTGGACCGAACCCGAAATTGTTGCGGAGAGGTTGATGACAACTAGAAAAGAACGAAAGAAGGTCGTCGAGAAATTCGATCCCGAATTCCGCTTTCTGCTGGATCTCGATCCGGCGCTGGAAGGCTGGCGGGCGTGGGCGGCCGAGTATTGGGCGACGTGGCCCGGCCCGACACCCATCAAAGATTCCAAAGTGAAAGTCGCCCTCAATGCCTTTCTCGTCACCTACCTGCATGGGCAGGGGCTGCATACCCTATCGCCAGAGGAATTCTTCGCCAAGGATGGCGGGCTACCTGCACCCGATCCGGCGCTGAAGTTGGTGCTGATGAATGATGCCGAGGCTAAGCAAAAGCACGACCAAGTCAGCGACTTCCTCGACTGGATTCTGCGCGAAAAGCTCGCCCAACCGGATGCCGATGGCCACCGCGTGGCGCCACCGCACCTGAAAAACCCCTTCCCGAGAAGGCGGGCGAAGACACAAAGAACGCTTACGGACCAGAAATTCGACCCCGAATTCCGCTTCCTGCTTGACCTCGATCCGGCGCTGGAAGGCTGGCGGGCGTGGGCAGCCGAGTATTGGGCGGCGTGGCGCGGCCCGACACCCATCAAAGATTCCAGAGTGAAATTCTCCCTCAACGCCTTTCTGGTCACCTACCTGTACGAGCAGGGACTACACACCCTGTCGCCCGAGGCGTTTTTCGCACGGGCTGGTGGGCTCCCTGCACCCGATTTGGCACTGGGGTTGGCGTCGCTAACCGACGGTTCAGCCAAGAAGAAGCACGACCAAGTCAGCGACTTCCTCGACTGGATTTTGCGAGAAAAACTCGTCGTGTTCGACGCCGACGGCCACCGCGTGGTGCCGCCGCACCTTGCCAATCCCTTCCCGAGGAAAAGAAACAAGAAGATCGGCAAGACCTCCGATCTGAGTTTCGCCCACGTCCTGTTAATGGATCCCAAACTGGAGGACTGGCGCAGCCTCGCTGCAGAATGGCTGAAGGACCAGAAAACCGGGGTCGATGCGCGCCGCTATGCCCTAGACAGGTTCCTGACGCATTACATCTACGGCCAGAACCTGGAGCGCAATTACGGGCGCTTCCTGCTGCGCGATACGGCAAAACCAGACTTGACTCAAGTGTACGTCAATGCCAAGCGCAGCGACACGCAGACAATTCAAAGTGGAGATGTGAACCTGATCAACCACACCGCCGACTTCCTCGACTGGGTGCTGGCGAACAAGCTGGGCGATCCCGAGACCGGTGTCTGGGATACATCCCGTTTCCACAATCCCGTTCGGCGTCTTGACAAAAAGGGCATGGCCAATAACACCGAATCGAACAAGCCATCGCTCTCGATCCGTTACATCCGCGAGCTGCGCGGGATGCTGGCTGAAGGCCCACACTTTCGCGACTGGACATGGGCGCACAAAGCGATCGGGGAGGGGGCAGCTGGAGGTGACTGGTTTGATGTCGATCCCAGCATCATCGACCCCAATGACCCCGACTGCGTCGTTCGCCAGCGAACCCCGACAGTAAGCGAAGTCAGGGCTAAGCAATACGCGCCAGACGCCAAGATTTGGGAGATGTGGTCGCCCGTACGCGCAGTAGCGATTTACCTCAAGCTGGAACTGCCGCTGCGAACCTTTCAGGTTCGCATGCTCGATTCCGGTGAGGCCGATACCTGGCGCTACGTCCATGCGCCGGAAGGTGGCGCGTTCGTGCTCAATCACAATGAAAAGCTGGCCACCGGCAGCCCGAAGAAGCCCTACCAGCGTGGCGTGTTTTACCGCAGCTCGGACGCGAAGGAGACTTACCTCTACATCAACAGCAACAAGACCGCCGACATCAACAAGGCAGGGAACGCGAAAGGCTACGTCATTCCCTGGGCCAACGACGAAGTACTGTACTGGCTGGAGAAGCTGCGCAATTGGCAGGAGCGTTACAACCCGATTGCTGCGCCGATGCCGTGGACGGAGTTGGAGCGCAAGCATTTTGGCAGAACACCTCCTCACCCTGAGGATCTGGCGCAACGCGGCTCAGCCTGCTTCCTGTTTCGTGATCCGACCGATGCCGACGGCGACAAACCGATCACCGATGGTCCCCTGCTCGCACTGTGGTACAAACTGCTGGCGACGCTGCAGCAGCGCTGCGCGGAGCGGGGCGAGACTCTGAATGACGGCACACCGTTGGTTTTCGTCGATCCGGACTCGCAGACGATGACGCGCTATCCCCTGCACGCCTTGCGTGTCTCGCTCATCTCCTACTTCATTCTCGACGTCAAGCTGCCGATTGCCGTCGTGTCCAAGATGATCGCCGGCCACGCCACCATTATCATGACTTTGTACTACACCAAGTTTGGCCACGCGTACATGCGAGAGGTGATGGACGAGGCAGCACGCAAGGAGTTCGAAGCCGACCAGGCGAACCATCGCCGTTTCATTCAGGACGCGACCCATGAGCAACTGACTCGGCGCTTTGCCTACGTCTCGGAGGACGCCGTGCGGACGGCATTACAAAGCAGGTCAGCTGCTGCCTTCGTCTTCGACGACAAAGGCATCTGCCCCAATGGCGCGACGTTGTGCGATGTTGGCGGGGAAGCGATCAGGGACAACAGGGCTGAGCAGATATACGCGCCCGTCTCCGGTTTCCCGCAGGAACGCAACTGCGTCATGTGTCGTTTCTTCCTCACCGGTCCGGCCTACCTGGATGGCCTGATGGCGGTAAGCAATGCCGCTGCCGAGAAATTCTGGCGGACGAGTAAGCGGTACAACGGCTTCCTCTCTAAGGTGACGCAGCTTGAAGATGCACGCCGTGACTGCGAACGGAAAGACGCTCCATTCTTGCGGTCGCGTGAGCTGGACGAACTGACAAAGCACGCTGAAACCGTGGCGCTAACCTTGTCAAAGCACAGGAACGAAATGGCGGCTGCCTATCATCTGGTGGCGCGTTCGATAGAAATCGCGAATGCCAGCCAGAAAGAGGGTATCCGACTGGTTGCCAATGGCAGCCTGTCCGACCTGAAGGTAAGCTTTATCGAAACGACGTCCGAGTTTCACCAACTTGAAGTCGTTTGCGAGAATGCAGTGATCCACCCCAACTCGGACGCCGATTTCGCTACGCTCCGACGCGCTCAGTTGATCGATGCCATGCTGAGCTTCAACGGCATGGAACCTGTCCTGATGCACCTGACGCCTGAGCAGCAACTTCTTGCTGGCAATGCAGTCATGAGGTTAATTCAGGCGCGTACCGGGTCCATCGCCAACTCGCTGCCATTTGCCGAATGCCGCCAGAAGCTCAGGGAAATTGGCTTGTTGCGAGACGACGTATTGAACGAAGTGGCACAAATTGCCGCTGGTACGCCAGCTAAGGCGCTGATCGACCACGCGAAGGCCAAGCGAGTGCTTCGCTATTCCACGGTGGATACCGATGACCATGCATCCTGACGACCTGCTCGACCAGCTCAAGAAAACTGCTACACCCCGAAAACAGAAGACTCTCGACCTGATCCACGAGGTCTGCCGGGAGCAGTACGAGCGAGGTAGCCGCGACTTCTCTGTGGCAACCATCGCCCGCATCGCCGTGGATCGGGGCGGTCCAAGCAAGGGCGCGATCCATAACAAGACCGGCGATGACTACAAGGGGCTGATCAAGGCGTGGGCGCAGCATACGGGAGGCGTTACGCGCAAAGTGCGCCAGGTCAGCGAGAGCCCCTACGCCGCCCTGATCGACAGGATCGAGAATCCGGCATTGCGCTCCATGATGGCGGGCATCCTGGCCGAGAACAGGCAAATGCGCCGCGAAATCACGCTGCTCAAAGCCGAAGGGAACAGGGTAATCGACATGCGCCCAGCTCCGACCGAACCTCGCGAGTCGGTCCAGATACTGCCGGCCTCGACCGGGTTGTTTCCCTCTGAGATCGAGGCCCTGCGTCATGCGGTGAGCGACCGGATGCTGAAGGACGAAGGCTGGGCCACCGATGCGGAGGGGCGCGTAATTAACGAGGCGGGGCGAGTAATCTACAAGCCGGGATATGTGACGGCGATAAGGAAGATCATCGGTGAGAGCGAGGCAACCCCTAGCAACTCGGCGAAGCTAATCGGTTTTGCCAAAGGAAAGTTTGAAGGGGCAGATGAATAAGACACGCTGCGTCAATCTTTCGCCACAACCGTGTCATAAAGCCCGTAGTGGGTAAGTCCCTCGTGGCTTTCGATACCGGTGTAACGCAGCGAAGCATCCTCGTAGCGGCGGAAAGCAAAGACAGCCTGATTCATCTGCTCGGTGTTGAAAACCTTGAGGCGGACGAGCAGATGGAAGTCCTGCACCGTCAGGCCGGTAACCGCGAGAAATAAATCCGGTTCCAGTTTGGTGATCACATCCTGGAGCGTGTTCTCGCGAAAGTCGGTGAGGTACATGAACGCCGGAATGCGCGTGGCGAACTTGATCAGCTTTTCCTGCACCAGCTTGCGCTTGGACTTGTATTCCTTTTCCTCGTCGGAAAGTTCCTTCTTCTCCTTGGCCGACAAGTCCTTTTCCTTCGCCTTGTTTTTGAGGTCCTTGACCTTGTCGCTCTTGTTGATGATGGTCTCGATGATGTTGTCGCCCAGCGCGCGCCAGCCCTCGATGCGCTCCACGGCAGCCATCGCCTCGGGGTTGTCCATGATGCGCCGCAGGGTGTCGTTATCCACGTTCACCAGCAGCGCGCTCTCCCACTTGCGCGCCAGCAGCGTGGCCGAGGTGCCCGCCATTGCGATGTCGAGGATGCCGCCCGCGTCAATCTGCGTCATGTTCGCGCCATCGTAGGCCAGCACCGGCAGGAAGGCTACGAGGTCCTTGACGGCGTTCTCCGGGTTCGGCTCGTTGGGCGACAGGCCGATGCCGTACTCGGAAAGTTGCCGCAGGGCACGGGTCGGCGCGAAGTCGAAGACGAAGCAGACCGGCTTGAAGATTTCCTCCTCGTTCGGGTTGTCGCCGTTGGGATTCTTGATGGACCACGGCGACTGCACGCGGAACGCCGCCTGGAAGTAGGTCTCGGGCGACTTGAGATTGCGCAGCATCAGGATGGATGACCACTGCGGCACAGTAACCCCGGTGGTGAGCTTGCCGCAGGAAAGTGTGATGCTCTTGGTCTCGAATCCGCTGCCGATGGCTTGACGCACGGGCGGCAGTGCCTCCAGCCCGATGCCTGCCGTCGCCCCGGCGGCAACGATCAACGTGTAGTCATGCCAGAAGGTGTTGTGCTTTTCCGCTAACAGATTGGCCATCGCATGGCAGGCCGCAACATTGGGCAGAAACCAGAACGAATGTTGCAGGTAAGGCAGCAAGCGCACGTCGGAATACGGAAACGGTGGCCGGGTACCGGTCTTCAGATGCTCAGCCGATTTGGCCGTGTAGCCGCCGCGAATGATGTCCAGCCACTTCTGCACATCGCTCTTGTGTTTGAACTTTGCCGCGTTGCCTGACCCCGATGCCTCGAAGAAAGCATTGAGGTCGAACTCGTCGAATTCCCCGCCGCTCGCAATCGCCAGCAGTTCATCGGGCATCTGGTACGTGAGCAAGCGCATCTGCGGCAGCGCACCGTAGGGATTCCGCTTGTCTGGGTGTGCGATGGCAAATGCTTCCTTGGCGCGCTGCTCGTCGGTATAGGTCCAGTTGAATATCTGTTCCTCGATGAACTCACCGGTTGCCAATGCCTTGAAGGGCGTGCCGGAAAGGTAGAGGTAGGCGCGTGTGGTGATGGGCAGGAACTCGGTTTCCTTCTCCGAGAGCACCGTGAGGTCTTCGTTTATGTCCTCCAGGCCGCCGGCGTATTCGAGCTTGGCCTCCTTTTTCGCCACGGCCTCTTCTTCACCCTCGAACAGTTCCTTGGCGGTATCGCGCCACGCGCCGAAGTGGTATTCGTCGAACACCACGAGATCCCAATTCACCGTGTGGAGCCACTCGTTCTTGGGCTTGATGTTGCCGGCGGTATCGCGGCCGAGCAAATCCTGAAATGAACCGAAATAGACGACGGGCTTTTTGCGGTCGATCTGCGTCGGGTCGCTGCCGGACGAACGCGAAAGGTACTGCCAGCCATTGAAATCCGTATGGGACTCAAGGTCTGTTTGCCAGGCGTCTTCGACGGCCGGCTTGAAGGTGACCACCAGAACACGCTTTGCGCCAAGTTTCTTGGCCAACTGGTAGGCGGTGAAGGTTTTGCCGAAACGCATTTTCGCGTTCCACAGAAATCGTGGCGCGGCGCTTTTTTTTTCTGCCCAGATCGACTGGTAGTAATTGAAGGTCTTCTCCACCGCCTCAGCCTGCTCGCGGCGCATCGGAAAGGTTTCGTGATGCGTCCCCGCAAGTCGCTGGCCGGTGCGCAACTCGGTCAGCACAGTCTTCACGTCCTTGACCGTACAACGCACCCATTCCAACTCGTCGTTTGCGAAGCCCTTCCTGACCAGCGCGGCGCGCACTTCGTGGTCGCTGAAAATGCCACCGTCGTCACACTCGGCGGACTCGTCGAGTTCGATCCGGTAATTCTTGATGGCGGCCGTCTTGAGTTGCTCGGCGACACGCTGCTTCACATCGCGCGTGGTTTGCCCCACCTTGAGAAGCCCTTTGTGCGCCGCGTCGGCAATCGAGTAGGCGTAGATGCGCGGCCGGGCTTCCGGCTTGGGCGCAAGGATTTCCTCGATGGTCTTACTCATCGGACTCGCCCATCGGACGAATCATACTTTCGATAAACGCAACCTCATTTTTTGTGATGCCATATTTCTGGTAAAGCATTTCATCGGTCCAGTCGCGATCCATTGGCAGATCAGGCACGAACTGAAACCGTTCGTTGTATATGTCTTGGGTATTCTTCCGCAGAGATACGAGGAAACGAAGGAATCGAGTCTGCAAGTAGATGGAAAAGCGCTTTGCCTCAATTTCCTTCTTGAAGCGGCTGACCACAAGATACGTCTCTGTACAGGCTGTACCTGGCCCCGCGATGATTGGGTAGTTAAATATCTGGTGCGGAAAGGAATCACCTGCGCCATAGGCGCGACCGAGCAGTACCTTCCACTCATCAATCCATGAATCGTTCCTTGGAACGTCGGCGCGCTCAATAAAGGCTTCTCCGCCGTTCCGAATCAGGCGGACGGGCTTCTTCATTCCTTTCGATGTCTCAGCACCACGGAAATTGGTGCGAATACTAAACGGCTGGATTGGCGAGACCTTTGCAGCAAGATTTCCGAAGCTGTCCTTTGCATTGAGCTTTAGCACCTTATCCAGAATGGAGACGGCTTCGTTGCGTCGAACGAGAACGTCATAAGCGCCCAGAAGCCTCTTCATTGGAGGCGAAGTTGGTTTCCCTCCATGAATCGTTGTCACTTCACAAGTGTCGTTCCACGAACCGTCCCAGAGAAAATAGGACACCCCTCCCTTAATCTGTGTGCCCGGAAATGCCTCCGCCGCATCAGGGAAATCCACAAGCGCACGCATCCGCTTGTCCGCAAGCATCTCGCTGCGGTATTCATCCAACCCCCGCCCACCGGCAAACCAACGCGACGGCGTCACCATGACTACGTATCTTGGTTCAAGGCTCTTCGCAGCCTGTACAAACTTCTGATAAATAGGCATTGCGAAGCCACCCACCGCCTCACCACCACTTTGACCAAGCTGGTACGGTGGGTTGCCGACGATTACGTCGAATTGCATATTGCCTCCAAATATCTGGTCCAGCCGTATCTTCACGTCATCGGCATGAATAAACGCATAAGCGTGTGTTTCCAGCCCCTCGCCACGGTCATAGTCACGCCTGTTTGCACCGCAATACGCACACTTGTCGTCCACCCATGTGTGCTCGATACGCTCGAACCAAACATTGCCTGTGTCTCTGGTGAAGGTCTTCGCGATTGAATGTGGTCCATCGGCGTGTTTCGAGCAATACACGCTGCGCCGGGCCAGCAGGCTGGTGAGATGCGTAATACCGATGCCGAAAACCTGCTTGGTCAGGATGTGGTCAACGCGCTCTTCCAGGTTCGGAATCTTGCGTGCCAGCCCCTGAGTAAGACGGCTGGTGATTTCGCGCAGGAACACGCCCGACTTGGTGCACGGGTCGAGGAATCGAACCTTCTTGTCGGCCCAGATATTCGCGCCGTTGTGGCTTTCCGCCCAGGCTTCGGCGAGGGAATCCAGCATGCGGTTGGCAAACTCGGGCGGGGTGAATACTTCGTCGTTCGAGAGATTCGCGATGCAGGTCAGCACGTCCGGATTGCGGCCGCGCAGCGTGAAAGATGCCTGACCGTTCATGCGGCCCCCTGTTGGGTCTCACCAGTCGCCATGCTGGCAAGCTCGCGCACGGTCATTGGCGGGTAGGTATTCACTGGCGTGAAGATTTCATGCTTGGCAAACAGCGACCCCTGTTCGACGTGGTTTGACATGCCAGTGAGGATGTCAAAACGGAAGTCGCGGCGCTGAAATTTGCCCTTGCCGAGGTAGCCCCATTCGGCAAAGGTGATCGGCTGTCCATTGTTGGCCAGCATTTTCAGGGCGTCGCCATGAACGAGATTCCACGAGAGCACGCAAGACGCAGCCCGGTACAGGTCGTCCGACGCCTCGATATTCAGATATTCGGCAAAGATATCCAGCAGGTTCGCGCGGCACTCTGCGATGTTGTCAGGCAGCAGTTCAATGCCGTAAATGCACATCAGTGCGTACAGCGCAAAGTGCTGCCGCTCGAAGTCCGATTTGCCGTACTTGAGTTCGACGGCCGCGAGCTTGCGTTGCAAGACCCGAACAAGAAAATTCCCGCTACCGCACGCTGGTTCCAGAAAGCGCGAATCAATCCGTTCTGACTCGTCTTTCACAAGGTCGAGCATGGCGTTAACGAGCCATTCTGGAGTAAATACCTCGCCATGGTCAGCGACTCGTTCTCTGGACTTAATCAGGTTCATAGGAAAACAAGTTTCACGGTATACCCCTTGCGAAGGTATGCATTATGCCTGTCGGCATCTGTAACGAAATCAAATTCATTCAGCAATCCTATCTATGCTAGCTCCCAGGACCTGCGGGATCTCGGCCGAAGATTCCCCTGCTGCTGCGTAGAACCGGGGGGCCTGTGCTGCGCTGAGAACCGATCTGCACCTGCGCCGCCACATTTCCCCTGAATCTGCGCTGCGTTGCGATGATTCTTGATTCCCCTGCTGCTGCGTGACGCACGCAGATTCAGGGAAACCATCAAAGCCAGTTGCGGCAAGCGCCTTTCACCTTCAAATAGCAGAGATCAGTCTTCCCCTGCTGCTGCGTAGAACGGGGGGCCTGTGCTGCGCTGAGAACCGATCTGCACCTGCGCCGCCACATTTCCCCTGAATCTGCGCTGCGTCGCGATGATTCCTGATTCCCCTGCTGCTGCGTAGAATGGGGTGGCTGTGCTGCGCTGAGAACCGATCTGCACCTGCGCCGCCACATTGACGCGATTCCGCACTTGTGGCGAAGGACGTGCTGAGACCTAGTCTTCCAGCAGACTTCGCAGCATCCAAGCCGTCTTCTCATGCACATCTAGCCTCTGGGTCAGCAAATCCAATGTTGGCTGATCGTTGGCTTTATCGGCGAGGCTCAGCATACCGCGCGCCGTGCGCGCCGTCGCTTCCTGTGCGTCGACCAGGAGGCGGATCATCTCTGTCGCCTTTGGCACACCCTCGACTTCCTTGACCGACGCCAACCTGACGAATTCTTTGTAAGTACCTGGCGCTGGGAAATCGAGCGCACGGATGCGCTCGGCTATTTGGTCAAGCGCAGTCCATTGTTCGCTGTACTGCTGCATGAACATCAGATGCAGCGTGTTAAACATTGGGCCTTTGACATTCCAATGAAAATTATGCGTCATGAGATAAAGCGTATAGCTGTCGGCCAGCAGCTTGGAGAGGCCATGGGCGATAGCTTTGCGGTCGGCAGCAGAAATTCCGATGTCGATTGCAGAGACCTTACCTTTACCGGTTTTCATGGTTGCACCCCCTTATTTAAGGTAAAAAAATCTTACGCCCAAGGTTCTGGTCCGGATCATCATGTCAAGCCAACTTTGACTAGACGATTTTTAGGAACTATTACAGTTAATATTTATGAAACCGCTTCAGTCACTCACTCTATGCGGTGTTATTACAAAAATCGCTCCCTATAACCAACGGAAGTTGTGTGTCTTCAGGTAAAGGGTGAACGAGTCGGCGAGCAGGTGGGACAGCCCGTCGGCGATTTTTTCGCGATCTTTCTTGGTGATGCCGATATCCATGATGCGATCCTTCGAGGTTGGCGTTGAAAGTTGCTGGTTCCTGCATTCTGGACGCATGCCAGGTTTTTTTCAAATTGGCTACCCGTATCGGCGGTATTGAGCGAACCTATGCCGCAATGAACAACGGGGCCGAAGCCCCGTTGTGGATCGCGTAGCGTTAGCGATTATTTCTCGTTCTGCTGCA
>Ga0116153_10002387_pt1 | contig 14907 bp, 14 predicted proteins | sample AD_UKC028_MetaG_FD_89896 | JGI IMG/M metagenome (GOLD analysis project Ga0116153, IMG submission 89896) | Active sludge microbial communities of municipal wastewater-treating anaerobic digesters from USA - AD_UKC028_MetaG | ecosystem: Engineered > Bioreactor > Anaerobic > Digestate | place: USA...
CCCTCCGCAAGCACGGAGTAAACCAGAGGATACTCAAGCAACGATGCCGGCTCCGTGACTCGGAACATCCGGCCCGATTCCCAGCAATGCAGCCCCCCGCCATTCACCCCAATCCACATCCGTCCCTGGCGGTCCTCTGACACCGAGGTGACCACATTGCCCGCCATGCCGTTCCGAGTGTCGTACATCTGAAAAAGCCGAGGTTTGAATCGATGCAGGCCTCCTTGCCCTGTGCCCGCCCAGAGATTTCCCTCGCGATCTGTCAATAGGAAATTCAGATGATTGTCCGCCATCCCGGCGCTCGCATCGAAACGCCGCCACCCCCTGTCCGCGTCCCACCGGAACACCCCCTCGCGCCATGTTCCCGCCCAACAGTGACCCTGATGGTCCTCCGTCATTAACTCGAGCCGCCCCACACCCTCGGGAAGGGGGGCCAGCCGGGATTGGATCGCCCCGTCCTGATACCGATAAAGGCCGGTCGAGGCGGCCAGCCAGTAACCGCCGGATCGGCTGGGAACTCCGCAGGTAATCACCAGATCGGCGCTGGCCGCCTGGGTGTCGCTCCGCATTGGCAACGATACGCTTTGCTGAAACGACCGTGTGGCTTTGCCCTGCTTGATAATCCACACAAAACCATTCCCCTGAAAAAGCAAGGAGGTCTCATGGCCGACCTCCAAACCTTCATTGCTCGCCGGAGGCACCAGCCGGCCCCCTTCGATTCGATGCAGATAATACTCGCGATCCACCAGGATCAACCGGTTCGCCGCATCCCTCGCCACAAACGCAACCCCCGAATCCGGCAAACCCTCCGCCATCGTATACGCCTTGAATTGTCCCCCGATCATCCGAGACAAGCCACCGGCCTCCGTGACAATCCACAAGCCGCCCTCCGAATCCACCAACACCTGGATAATGCGACTGCTGCCCAAGGCCGGCGTGTTGCCCTCGTCAAACACCTTGAAACGCACCCCGTCGAAACAAGCCAAACCGTTGAACGTCCCAAGCCACAAGTAACCATCCCCCGTCTGCGCAATTGATGTGACCGATATCTGCGGAAGTCCCTCGTCCACCTGCCACACATCAATCGCGTATTCGGAAATGTCATTCGAAAAATCGGCTCCCCAACTCGGTTCGATAAAGAGATTCAGTCCCAACACCAGGAAGATCCCACGGGAAATACACGGGTTGATCATACGGATGCCGCGCCTTACCCACCACATGCGAAAAGTAAAAGGCTTTGCCGACCAACCATCAATTCAAAAACACCAAGCGCCCCACAGGTCCCATGATTCGCGTTGATTGGCGTCCATTCGCGGTTCGGGATCTTTCCGCGCCGCTTGAAAAAGCGGACCAAAACCATTACAATGAAACTTAATATCCAAACATCCACCGCCATCATGCCAGCACCAACCATCACCGCGGGCATTCATTTGGATGCCGAGAGAAATCCCAAGGCGTTCACCCTCAATTATGGAGGACAGATGGTGATGCTCCTTCCTGGTAAACATTGGCATCAGGTGGATGAGTTTAAGTGGGTCACTCGGGGCTTGATTGAGGCGCCACAGTCCTTCCATGTTCACCCGGATGGCATGGTTGAAATAAACGGCGAAAAAATCCGGATCCATGATTCTGACAACCTCCAGAAACTCGAACGCGAGATCAATAAGTCATCGGCCCCCCCCGTTGTTCCCAAGGCCGTTAAGCCGTCCACCAGTCTCTCCGCATCGTCCTTGACAGGACTGCCCCCAGGAAAGGTGCGTTTCCGTGTCAAATTGGATCGCCTGGGGCATTTGGTGGTCGAGTGTCATCATGGAACGGAGCGGACGGAGACCGGTCTGCGCGGCCTGATGAACCTGGTCCAAAACGGTTTGATGCTGAAACCAAAAAATGTGCATCTGGATCCGCTCCAAAGATCCGTGGAACTGGATGGACAGCGTTTCGAATGCACCGAGGCGGGAGCCCGGCAATTCGAGGATTTGCTGAACAACCAATATGCACCCACTCTCCAAAGCGACGGCAGCACGGCGATCGACGTGCGCGAGAATCCCGCGTCCCCCACCGGGTTTGATATTCACTTTGTGACGATGCATGCCGGTTTTCGAAACGAAATCAAAGGCCATCTTTCGCAGGATCGTCTCGACATATTACAGGATCCCATTAAAAGCGGATTGCTCCAGCCCGGCATCATGTTGCGCCTCTCCCCCCCCAATCTGCTGATCCGCAAAAGGCGCCCCGACGGGGGTGAAGAAAAAATCCCTGGAGTTCCCGATATCCATTACCTGCATACGACCGCCCTGCAGCTCCAACATACCCTCAACAGTCCTCTGATTCGCAAAACCAACAGTCCGTCGACATCTCCCCTCCCCTCCGCTGAACCTCAATCCCAGGAGGTCATCCTCGGGATCCGAATCGTCCACCGCCCGCAGAATAAACAACAACTTTGGATGGAGTTGCTGGGCGCCAACGGTGACGTAACAGAAAGCAAGGCCTTTACGCACCATAATATCGCCGACCTCCAGCACGCCGGAGTTTTCCAATCCCACCTGGATGTCGTCCTATCCCTGGACAACAGCACCCTTAGTATCCTGAACAAGAATACCCGTCAGGAAGAGCATATCTCTCTCGACCCGCTGGGTTCTGACGACGAGCTTGAACGCGCGAATTCGCTTCTTCTCCAGGCCTTTAAGGCGCCACCGTCCCCCCCTGGCCCTCCCGCCAAAGCTCAAGCCGACGTCGCACCCCCCGCTTGTGCTTCGACCGAGTCTTCCACCGAAACACCCAAGGAGGCAGAGAAACAATCCGCACCCGCAGCCTTGCGGGTCCAGGACACCCCAACCGCTCATTCCGCAGCCCCAAAACCTGTCTCCAACGCCAGCGATAGTCCGCTTCCCCCTGAACCCGAACCGGTGCTCGATCCCAAGATACTGACCTTGTTTTCGGAAACCGATCCCCTGCGCATCAACACGGAAATCTTCCGCAGCCTGAGTCTCTGCCTCGGCATACCGATTCAGCAGGTTTACCTCAGCCTTCCCCATGTATTCACCAACCGGCTGTTCGAGATCATCAGTTTCGAGCCTCAAGAAATCTCGGAGATCTGGCAGCTGCGCCATGAGGATTTCAACGGGATGTATTTGACGCACTTAAAGGAAGACGACCTTCTCCTGGTCTATGCCAGCCAGGGACGCCATATTGAATTTGGGACAAACCGTTGTCTGATTGAGACATCCGCCACAGCGGATCCCTTCGAATTCAGCGGTTGCGCACTGCTGGGATTGGCTCAGAACAAGGATCAGCAGTTCGTGTTCGTCGTCTCGTCCGCCTACCAACAATGGATTAGACCCCATGAAAAACCCTTCGCCGAGGTCTCCGTCCGCTTCGCCACCCCCCGGGATTTGGCCAGTCATCCGGGGGACCACATTTTCATTTGGCCTCGTATCGACAGGTATTGACAGGCCCGGGGTGCATTCCTTAAAGTGCCGCCGACCCATGAAGATGCTGGCACGGCTTCGATACCTATATGAAGAAGGTTTCGAAGTGTATTCACTCCTCGGATACGAGGGCGATCCCGATGCGGGTCTGGCCACCATCCATTATTATGTTCCCACCCAAAACCAGCAAAGACGACTCTGCGTCGAGCGGTTCTTGGTCAGCCGGGAGGAGATGGAGGCCTGTTCGGATTACCTGATTCGTCACATCAAGTAATTCGGATCGCCATTGTGTGTGATCCATAATGTTCATCGTTGTGGATAAAGGAGAGTCGCGTGCCATCGTCAAGTCCAAGCCCACAGCCCCAGCCTGCCCACTCAACCGCTCGTTTCGCGAGGATCAATGGCGTCATTCTTTATGTCATCCTCCTCACGTGGGCGGGAGCGCAAAACAGCCATCTGCTAAATGCCGATGGCATCGCCTATATTCGAATCGCGCATTATTATGCGATGGCCGAGACCGGTTTGATGGTTTCCGGCTACTGGGGACCGTTGCTGAGTTGGCTGATGATCCCGGGTCTGCTTCTTGGTTTGTCTCCCCTGATGGCCGCCCGCATCGCCATGGGATTCTCGGCCCTCCTGTTTCTTTGGGGAGGGGCCGTATTACTCAGAAACATGCCCCTTCCAAAAGCTGTCCGACTATCGGGACTGCTAATCATTGGCCTGTCGGGTTTGGTGTGGTCCGTCACCGAGATTACCCCCGACTTGCTGCTAGCCGGATTGGTCAGTGGGCTGGTGGGATGGATCATGTCGCCGCGCTGGATCGAGGATCGTTGGGCGCCGCTGAAAACCGGGCTCCTGGGAAGCGCCGCCTATCTGTGTAAGGCAGTCGGCCTGCCCTTGGCGATCGGCATCCTGACAGTCCTGGCTTTGATTGCGTGGCTCCGAGATCCACGGTCACGTCAAAGGGTCCTTCGCACTTATCTCCTTTCGGGTTTGGTGCTCATGGCGGGAGCCATTCCCTGGATACTGGTGATATCGACCAAATACCATCGCCTGACTTACTCGACTTCCGCCCCCATAGCTCATGCGATTATGGGGCCTGACAATCCAGACCATCTGAACACCTTCGGGATACAGTTCCATGATCCTGAGCCCGGACGACTTACGGCCTGGGAGGATCCATCGAACATGCCCTACAACTACTGGCGCCCCTGGCAAAGCCGCAGCCATGCCCGCCATCAATGGCGACTGATTCAAAGTAACGTGTTGATTGCCACACAACGACTGGCTGGGCTGGACTTGGTCGGCCTGGGCGTCGTGGGCCTGGTGTCCGTTCTGGTCATGGCAGGGATTCCCAGCCTCCGACGATGGCTTGGGCAACAGAGCGGGGATGAATCGGTCCCCGCCATCCCTTGGTCCGCATGCGCGGCGCCAGTGCTCGTTTTGACCCTGATCTATCTGCCCGTATACGCAGGGGAACAAAGGTTCTATTATCCGGCCTTTATCCCGCTTCTTGGGCTGGCCTTTTCATGGGTAAACCGTTTGGCGCAAACCGATCGATTGCGATCCCTCGGTTTTATTCTGGTGGTTATTTCCTTTGCGGGTCCTGGACTCATTCAGTTAAGAGGCGCTGTGGGAGGATACACGGATCCAGCCGTGGAATCCGCCTGGCGGCTGGCACACCTCCTGGAAAAGGCTCATATCGAAGGTCCCCTGGCCGGTAGCGGCATGGTCGCAGGACAAAAAGTCGGGCTGTATACGGCCTTTTTACTCGAGCGTTCCTGGCATGGGGATGAACGCCAACCTTCACCGGAAACGCTCCTGAAAACACGCGCTCGTATCATGATACTCAACCGCCAACACCCGAGCATCTCAGCGTTCGCCCTGGCCCCGGGATTCCACGATCTGGATCCAGTCCTCTTTGTCAATCCTGAGGAAGCCAGCCGGTTTCCAATCAAAGCCCTCGTTTATCAGGAAAAAAAGTCCTCTCTTTAGACCGGTTGGCATAATAAATTTCCGAATGGCAGGAGGAATTTTGGCTTGGGTCAAGGCGGCAAGGCCGGCGCATCCCTGAAACGGGCTGTAACGGCCGAGCCAACGCAGGCCCAGGCCAAAAGGCCCCTGTCTCAACGAGATGGAGCCGAAGGAGGGCGGGGGCTTCGTTCCGTGCTCAGTCAGAGACCGCTGCGGGTATCCTCCTTCGCACGCGTCTCGCCCGCGCCCTCCTCGGCTCCACCATTCTGGAAATTTATTATGTCAATCGGTCTAATGCTCCGGTTTCGATTCCCGGCTGATCAAGTCTCGAACGGCCTCATCCAATGGCTTTTGCTCGTAAAGCATGGCGTAGACCTCGTCGATGATCGGGGTGATAACACCGTGTTTACGCGCTAATTGATACGCGGATCGGGCGGTCGGATATCCCTCGGCTACCGCGGTCATTGTCGCCAGAATGGACTCAATCCCTTCCCCCCGGCCCAGGCGTTCGCCAAATCCCCGGTTACGGCTCAGACGTGAAAAACAAGTCACGGTCAAGTCCCCTAGGCCACTGAGCCCGGCAAAGGTCTCCGCCTCAGCCCCACAGGCCACCCCCAACCGCCGGATCTCAACAATCGCGCGGGTGATCAATGCGGCCTTCGAATTATCACCAAAACCCAAGCCATCACAAACACCAGCGGCGATCGCAATCACATTCTTTAACGCCCCCCCTAACTCCACCCCAAGCACATCACAACTCGTATAGACACGAAACGTGGGCCGATGAAACCATTCCTGGGCTTGTCGGGAAGCCTCGACCTCCTCGCTGGCGGCAACAATGGCCGTCGGAATGCCGCGCGCAACTTCCAACGCCAGCGTCGGTCCCGATAAAGCCGTCACACGGGCCCGGGGCGCCACTTGCCGCAATATGCCGCACATGGTTAGGCCGCTCTCATACTCAATCCCCTTGGTTACACTCACCACTAATCCACTGAAATCCCTCAAACGCATCGCCACCTCACGATACGGCCTCGAAGGCACCGCCATGACCACACCCTCGCAATCCCTCAAAGCGGTCTCAAAATCGGTCTCCACCTCCCAATCCCTCGGCAAATCAATCCCCGGCAGACAGAGTTCGTTGCGCCCCGTCGTGCGAATCTCCTCCAGTTGCTTCGGCAGATTGCTCCAAAGGACCACACGATGTCCGCCTTGATGCAATAGGCGTCCCAAGGCCGTTCCCCAGGCGCCAGTTCCTAAGACTGCAATCTTCATAAATGAGCGTTCTTCGCCTCCTTCGGCCTCGATCCAAACCGATGTTCCTGTCCCTGAATCAAGCGCTGAATATTGCTCCGGTGTTTGTAAATCGCCATAATCGCCAGGAACACGCTGACGCTGATCATGGCCCCCGATCCATGAGTGAAAAATACCGCCGGCGGCAGACTTGCTGCCGCCAGGATCGATGCCAGCGATACGTAACGGCTCACGCCAAAAACTACTCCCCACACCGCCAGACACACCAGCAGCGCCGCCGGCATCAAACCCAGCAACACCCCGGCCGAAGTCGCAATCCCTTTGCCCCCCTTGAACCCCAGCCAACACGTGTAATTATGACCCAGTATCGCCGACACCCCACCCGTCAACGCCAGCCATTCCGCCGGCAAGGTTCCCGCCGTCACTCCAAACACCGGCAGCCTCATCACCCCACTCACCAAAACCGTGCAGGCCAAATACCCCTTCAGGGCGTCTGTCAATAAGACAGCCACTCCCACCGGCCGCCCCAGAAACCGCATCACATTGGTCGCGCCAATGTTTCCGCTCCCTAAACGCCGAATATCGATTCCCCGACACCGGCCCGCCAAATAACCGGTCGGTATCGAACCCAGGAAATAACCCGCAACGGCTACCCCGATGAATCCTAGCCACATCATCAAACCGAGAAAAAAACCCAAGACCCCCGCGCTGTCGAGGTTATTGTTGATCTCGAGCGTGCCAAATCTCGGGTCACTTTCGCGCTCGGTGTGATTTTACGCAATTGCCATTTGAATTCCACCCTCTCTGTTATAATCTCTATTGCATGAAGTTTAACCGACGTCGTTTTATTGCCAGCACCTTGGTTGCCGCACCGGCTGTGACCTTCCCAGCGGTCATTCATTCCCACGAAACCGGCCAGACAACCCCCGATGCCAAACCCCTGCGCATCATCCATCTGGTCGGCGATGGCATGAGCCTCAGCACCCTTTCCATTGCCAACCATTTCTCCCAATATGCCCGGAATCGGCCGCTCACGATCTTCCAAATCCAGCAACAGCCCGCCACAGCCATCGCCTTGATGGATATGCGATCGCTCAATTCTCTGGTCACCGATTCCGCCGCCGCCTCTTCCAGCTGGGGCAGCGGTTCCCGAGTCACCAACGGCGCCCTCAACTGGCTCCCCGATGGACGTAACCTGCGCCCGTTATATGCCCTTTTCGCCGAACAAGGCTGGAAACGAGGACTGGTCACCACCACTGAAATCACTCATGCCACCCCCGCCGGCTTCGCCGCCACCATCTCAAGCCGCGATAAGGCCGAACTCATTGCCGAACAATACCTCGCAAGTAAGATCGACGTCCTCCTGGGAGGCGGATCCAAGTTCTTTGATCCCGCCAAACGCAAAGACAAAATCGACCTGGTGGGCTCATACCGAACCTCGAACTACACGACGTGCCAATCCACCGCCGACCTCATTCATGCGCCCCGCGATCGCCGATGTCTCGGGCTGTTTGCCTCCAGCCACTTGCCCTACAACATTGATCTGATGCATGACAAAAAACAACGGGCCTTGGTCCCCACCCTCGCCACCATGACTCAGACCGCCATCGACATCCTCGGTCGCGAATCCCATTTCATCCTTCAGGTGGAGAGCGGCCGCGTCGATCATGCCTGCCATTGCTGCGATATCCCCTCCGCAGTCCACGAAGTCATTGCCCTCGACGAAGCCCTCGAGGCCTGCCTCGCTTACCAGCAAAAAGTGCCCGAAACCCTCATTGTCCTGACCACCGACCACGGCAATGGCAACCCCGGCCTTGCCGGCGTCGGTAGCAATGACGGCAGCGGCGATGGAGTCATGGCCCATATCCAGCAAACCCGAAAGTCCTTCTCCGAAATCCTGAAAACCCTCGGGAGCTCCAGCACACCGGAACAAATCAGGGATCGCGTCCGTGACTGCACCGCCTACAAGCCGTCCCTCGAGCGATGCAAACGTTTCGCGAATTACCTCCAGAAAAAGTATCCGCCCCTCAACGACGCCATGAACTCCGCCAACGCCCAACTCGGCCAGTTGCTGGCGCATTATTATGGCGTTGGATGGTCCTCCAGTTCGCACACCTCCGATTTTGTGCCGCTGATCGCCACCGGCCCCGGAGCCGAACGGTTCCGCGGTTTTGTGCTGAACACCGATGTCTTCGCCCACTACACGGATCTGGCCCGCATCGACTATCGCAATCCTAAACTGCCTCTGTTGTCCGAATCCACACCTCAGGCCGACGAAGTCGAGAACATCGCCGATTACCTCCAACCCCTCGACACCTTGATCGCCTGAGCCCCCGCATCGCTCCGACCATGAACCTCGGAGGGACGAGCGCCGCAAGTCCAAAAAATTCAATTGCAGGGCCTCGCACAACTCGCCCCTCCGAAACCAGCAATCAACAAAGCCCGCAGCACCCCTTGTAATTTTCAAACAGGCTCTTAGGCGCCGCCTTGACGCCTTAACTCGCGGGGCCTCAAGTCCCACCACTGGCGCCCGGCACCCACAGGCAGTTGGTAAGATTCAACATCACGATGACCACAATGGCCAACAAGTGATAACATAAAGAAACAATCACCAAACCCCGGCCCCTTCGCAAACAATGGCGCACCGGTTCCCCCACCCCGGGCTGTCGCCTCAGGTATTCATACATCGCCAAAACAAACGGCACGCAAAATAATCCAACCACAGGAACCAGCGAGAGCCGCCCCCAGGCCTGGCATCGTAAGGCATTGTTAAGGACGCGGATCTTGCTGATCATTTTCAATGGTTCCTTTTTCAGAGGTCTTTTCCACCGCCCTGACAAAGCTCCGATCGGCATTCCCCGTAAACTTCTGGACCTGGCGCCGTTCGATCAAACGCATTTCCTGCCTCAAATGATGCAAGGCCCTCGCGTTGGCCAGCACAAACATCAGCATCAGCGTCAGGAACACAAAAACCATCAACAAGGCCGAACCGCGCTCACCCCGCCGTTTGAACCTGGCCCGGGTTCGGTATGCCGGGCTGTCCCCTCCGAGCCCACGCGCCCCGCGGTCCTCTCTTGAATTGTTTTTTTCAATCCGCATCATTCGTTTTCCCTTGTGGCTCTCAAGGACTGGCCGTCAGCCCCTCTCCACCCGCCACCGCCATAAAACTGAACAACGGCGGCAAGTGCACCACCTTCTGGGCCGGCTTCAGTTCCAATTCCCATCGCCAGTTCGTGACATCCCCCCGTTGTTCCCGGATCATTTGAGATCGTTTCACCGGTTCGCAAACGACCCTCGGCTCGCCCTCTCCCCCAACCAATCGCCATATCGTCCCAAACTCCAGCCAGTACCGAACTTCTTTCCCGCCTTGGGGCACAACCAACACTTCCCCTGCCCCGCTGTTCTCCAAACGTACTTTCCCGTCGGCTATCCGGATATCCTGACGCCACCGCTCGCCCGCCTTAAGCGCCATCAGGATCTCATCGGCGTTCCGACGCAGGTTTCTCGAGAATTCCAGAGAACGATAATACGCCGCACTGGCAATCCCGGTGATCACCAGAAACAGGCTGATATAGACCAGACACTCCGGCAACAAGAGACCGGCCTCACGCCGTCTTTGGCCTGCCGACCTTGTCTCATCCCTCCGCTCCCAATGGCCTCGTGTCATTCTCATGGCAGCTCCGCCTCCCTCACAATCCTTCCCCCCCAGCCCCGCCGGTCAGCGACCCATTCCAACTTGAGATGACGCCCCGCGCGTGTCAGCAGAAACTTGCCCGGCGGCAAATTCCGCGCGGCCTCCGCCTTGACGGCATACGATTGGGTTCCCTCCGCCACATCGCGTTCTCTCCCGGCAACCAGACATTCCATCTCGCCATCGACAATCTGCGTCGCCACCGCCTGGACGTAATAAATCCGGCACAGGTCTCTCTCGTGCACAAACGAGAACCCGAGGGGAATAACCGCAACCACCAATAGGAACATGGCCGCGGCCATTTCGAGGTTCAAGAACCCGCGGTCCGGTCGTCGCTTAGGCTCGCCTACCATAAAACCCCCTCCTCCATCAGGCCGATCAGCAAACTAAAAACTCCCGTGACCACGACGCCAACCACAATGCCATTCAGCACAACACAGGTCGTGGTAATCAAGTGCGAGGCCGTCTGCTCGGCCTGATATGCCTTGGCCTCCAGTGCCTCCTGCCAGCCCCGCAAGCACTCCCTGAAACCGGCCTGGCTCCGGGCCGCGTTGTCGAGACGCCACGTAAACTCCGCGTCCTGGTCAAAATGCCGCATCGCCTGGCTTAAAGCTTTGCCTTGTCTTAAGTCCTCCCGGCCGCGAACAGCCGCCTCCACAAAAAATCGGTTCGCCGTTCCCTGCGCCGCCAAAGTCAATCCCTCCGACTCAGGCACACCCGCATCCAAAAGGACCGCCAGCAGGCCCGAGAAATCCCTCTGCAAACGCCGCCACCGCCAGGGCAGCCAAAGCACCAAACGATCCCCTAGCCCCTTGTCAAATCCCACAGCCGATCGCAGCCGCCCCGGCCCCATCAGATAGAGCAGCGCCAAAATCCAGATCAATAACGTCAATAAAACCATCGGCAAAAACAGCCAGGTCCCATGCTCCAACAAAAACCTTGCCCAGGGCGAGATCCCCGTCCCCATATCCCCGGCAATCTCGAGAAACTTCGGGAATATAAAAACCATCAAAAACCCAAACATCATCGGCGCCACCGGCAACAACAAGGTCATGATGACCAAGAGATAACTCTCGGCCCCTTGCGTCTTGGATTTCGCATCCTCAAGCACATGCCGGCAGGCAGGCAGAATCTTCCGAAGATCCCCAAACCTGAAACCGACCTTCAGCATCTCCACGATTTGCGGCGGTAGAAAGTTCGGCACCGCCTCCAGCGCCTCCGTCAACGTCTTGCCCGATTCCACATGAGCCGCAACCAAATGAAAACTCGGCCCCATCGACATCTCGTCCATCGCTGACAGTTCCGTCACCGCGCGCTCCAGCCCTTGCCCTCGCTCAACGGCGGTCTCCAGGATATCGAGAAAAAGATGCGCGCGTTCCGCCCGTCGCAACGGCAGACTGAAACACACATACACCAGGACGCCCAAACCCAAGGCAAACAAACCCGCGACCAATCCCACGACCAGGCGCACCACCTCCACGCCAGCCGGCGACACCAGCCCCAACTCCGTCATCGCCATTACCCCGAGATTCATAGCTTGCCTGATGTTAAACCCACCCAGTTCTCACATTCCCACCCCGCCGAGCGCATTCAAAAACGCCCCCACCATCGATAAAGCGGGAAGGAGTTGCACCACAATCAATGAACCCAGCAATAAAATCAGAACCGGCAACGCCGCTTGCAGCAAAACATCGCTCAAATGCCTGGCTCGCCCCTCGTAAACCTCTGCCGCCCGGTCAAAACCCCGAACCAGATCCTCTCCCGCCCCATGCAACAGCCAGACAAATAACGGCGGCACACAACGCCCCGGCTGTGCGAATTGCCCGGCTTTCCCAGCCCCCTGCCCCATCTTTTCCCGCCATTGCCCCAACTCCCGATTGAGCGGATTCGCTTTGTCCAACCCCTCCACCATCTCCAATGCCTCCGGAAGCGGCACCCCCTTCTTCATCATCAAAGCCATGGTCGAGGCAAAACCCGCCAGCGCAGCCTCGCGAAACGCCGGCAGACGCCATTGCACATAATGTTGCCAAGACCGAATCCAAAAAGCCGCCCCCACCATCGCAAACACCAAACCCAGCACCACCGGCATCACGCAGATCTGCCAGGATATCGGCTGGAACTGCCCAAATTCCCACATCGCACCCGAAAGAGATTTCGACAAAAAATACATCGCAAACGTGGTCACAATCGACATCACCAGCATCGTCGCCAGCACAATCGTCGGATACACCATCAAGCCCTTCAATCGCGTCCATACCTGGTGCCGGCGATGATAATAATCGGCCACCAATACCAGCATCCCAGGCAAATCCTTGCCCTGAGCCCCCAGCTTTAACATCTGGCAGTAAACGGGTGGCAACCGGCTCTGTTTCAGCGCCTCCGGCAATGGCGTTCCCCCGCCCAAAACCTTCGAGAGCTTCTCCAGTTCCTCCCGCCAAACCCCGTCTTTCATGGAACGACAGAGCTGATCAATCCCGCGCTCCAACGGGATCCCCGTCCGCAACATCCCCGCCAGTTGCTGGTTGAAAAAGCCGATTTCTTCGTTCGTCATAACTCAAATCCCCATCATCCGCCGGTATTCATTCTGGTCAGACACTCCCGCCTCCCAAACCTCACGCGCGGATTGCTCCAATGTCCGCTGCGGAGCCAGTCCCAACGCTCCCTCGCGGCCAATCTTCTCCCGCAATTCGTCCGTCATCATCAACCACTCCAGCAACGGCACTCGCCCCCGATACCCGCTCCCGCAACACGGCGCGCATCCCTTTCCCTGGCACGATCCGCAGATCCTCCGCATCAGTCGCTGATTCATGACCAGCGCAGTCGCCGACAAAACCGCGTACCGATCCGGACACATCACCAGCAAGCGCTCGATCACTCCCTGACACGATCCCGCGTGCAACGTCGCGATCACCAGATGACCCGTCAGTGCCGCTCGCACCGCTGTCTGCGCCGTCTCATCATCCCGCACTTCGCCAATCACCAAAACCTCAGGATCCTGCCGTAACAAATGCTTGGACGCCTTCGCAAAGGTCAATCCCGCCGCCTCGTTGACCTCCGTCTGCATGATTTCCGAAACCACCTGTTCGACAGGATCTTCCACCGTAATCACGTGCCGTCCCCCGTGATCGACCAACCATCTTAAACAGGCGTAAATTGTCGTCGTCTTGCCGCTCCCCGCTGGGCCCGTCAGCAATAGCAACCCTCCGTTTCGACGCAAGAAAACTTCCAACGCCCCCCGCGCTTCCGCCGGAAAACCGAGTTCGTCCAAGCTCCTGACTGAAACAGACTGAAACAGCCGCAGAACAATCTTTTCCCCAGTAATCGTCGGGTAAGTCGAGACCCTCACATCATTCCGCGTCCCCAAATCCTCCTTGGCGATGCGCCCATCCTGAGGGAGTGAATCCTGATAGGTCTTAAGCCTGGCAAGAAACTTTATCCGGCCAAAAACTCGCTCGGCCAAATCTTGTGCCAGCGACTCGACAGCAACCAGCACCCCGTCCAGACGCAACTGGACCTTGGCTCCCCCCCCCATCTGATGCAGGTGAACATCACTCGCACCGGCCGATTCCGCCTCGCGAACCAACCTCTCCAACCGCGCCACCGCTGTCTCTTCACTCCCCATACAAGTCACTTTCTTCCCGGTCGACCGTATCTTGCCGTTCCTCAAAGAGCTATCCTGCAAAACCGGGTTTTCCAACATTTGACCCCGCCCAACCAGCCTCGTCACGATCATGCCCGGATGATCCTCCACCCAAATCAATAGCGGCTCAGCAATCCGACGACTCGTTTGCCGGAAAACCACTCTCGCCAACAGAAGCCGCGCCCAAATCCGCGCGCAAGATGCTCCCAATTACCAAACCACCAACGAACGCCAACCATGAATGAACACAATGGACACGAATAAAATCGCAGGTTTCCTGGTGTAAGAATCGCTCTGCGGAATGAATTCCGCGCGCCAATCGTTCCCCGCTCCGAAGCGAGAGTCACTCGATAGGCTGGAGAGCGGGATTTATCCCGCAGCGCTGGTTGTCGCAGGATCTCAGATATTCCATCGATGGCCCCAACACCTCAGGGCCTTCCCATTTAGCCTTCGATGAGGAGCGTTTATTACCGTCCATTCGCGATTCAGTTGTTTTTTTTGCGGTTGTCGAGTGCAACAAAAGACTTGCGCCCCCATCCAGCTTGGCTACCTTAAGCCTCCACCGCGGCGGGGTAGCCAAGTGGTAAGGCAGGGGTCTGCAAAACCCTTATGCGTCGGTTCGATTCCGACCCTCGCCTCCAACCTTAATAGCTTAAATGCCAGCGGGTTGGAAATGCGGGGGTGGCAATCTTCAACGGTTTCTTCAACGATTTGGGCAGTTCGCCCACAATTCTGCGCCTGAGCGGTCAGTGTTCGCCCACTGCTCGCTAACGCAGCCGACCCGATCTGCTTCATGCTCGAAAAACATGAAACAGCAGATGAAGAACCGTTACCGGTTGTTCAAGCGGGGTTGGGGCGTTTACTACGCCTTCAACAACGAGACCGGCAACAGCGAGAGCCTGCATACCAGGGACAAGGAGGAG